>Ga0102921_1000003_pt1 | contig 135078 bp, 127 predicted proteins | sample Colrivmeta156802_FD_78205 | JGI IMG/M metagenome (GOLD analysis project Ga0102921, IMG submission 78205) | Estuarine microbial communities from the Columbia River estuary - metaG 1568-02 | ecosystem: Environmental > Aquatic > Marine > Intertidal zone > Estuary | place: USA: Columbia River...
CGAGACAGAGGACCCGTGGGCGCCTGGAGTTGGACATGAGGCTTTTATAGATGCGCCATCTGAAGTGGGTGCTCCTGAGGTGTGGGTCGAGACAGAGCAGCCTGAACTTCCAGTCACTTGGGAGATAGACGGCGTTGGTGCGGGCATGGGCGAGAAGGCCACTACTTGGGAAGCAGCTGCAGCTGCGGTTGGACCATTGGTTCCCTCCGCTACCATGATCTCCGGTGACGAGCTACTAGAGCTTGGTGCGTCGATAGTCATAGGTACAGAACCAGGCGCTGGTGACGGAGCATTCTACCTCCCGGATGGATTTGACACGGTTGAGGAGACGGAACCTAAGCGGCGTAGAATCGGCAGGAAAAAGAGAGAAGCTGAAGATTTAGGGGAGATAGAGTCGGTTACTGACTGGGCTCAAGGCGGCGTTGTTCTTGATCCAGACGAGGGTGTTAATTACCAAGAGTACGACATACCAGAGCCGATACCGTCAAGAACTATAGTCTTGTTCGGGGAGAACGAGGAGATCTAGGACTGAAAAGTCCACACAGAAGCCGGTAGCGCGTCTTTAATGTACGCGCCCTCTACAAGCTCTGCTTGAACTACGAGGCGTTTTGCTGCAGAGCCAGGAGGATCGCAGGTTGTGAGTGTTAAGCGCACGCCTGAAGTCTGCGCTCCTACGGTAACTTGTTTAGGAGACACGATGTCAGATCCGCGTACCTCAAAAACTGCTGGCGGCTGGCCCGGGGCCTCAAATATTATCTTATCGCCTGGTGTTAGATCGTTTAAGTGGCGAAACGGGCCGCCGTAAGTGGTTCGGTGGCCAGCCATCATGGCGTTGCCCGGAGCGCCTGGAAAGACGCTGTTCTCCCACAGGCCGGGACCTTTTTTCAAAGTGCCAGTGTCTGTGCCGGCTAAAATCATCTGGTCTAGCCCTATAGATGGTATCAATAAACGCCCCACTAGTTCTCCTTTGGGTGGCAAAAGAGGAGGTATTGGAGCTATTGTTGTAGTTGTCGTCGTCTCTGCGTATACGGGCAGCTGACGCGACGGTGAGTCTGATGGAGCGGCGAGCGGTCCTGTAACTGGAGGTGTTGTGTATTTAGATTCAAAGACAGCTCTGAGCTCGCTCTGAGCTTGAGCTGTGAAATAAGCGGATATCCTAGTCTCCCATAGTGAGTAGCTCAAAAGCACAACGGAGGCCATAAAGCAGATAGTACCTATGGATCTCATCAAGAGGTCGGTGCCTGACCTGCTGGGTTTTACAAAGTTCCAAACCATCTTTAACCAAGGTAGTCTGATCTCTGGAGAGCGTGAAGGCGCTGGCGGGAAAGCTGCCAGCAGATCGGTCTTTCCAGCTGGTGTGGAGAAAGCTGGAGCAGACTGAGATAGCGGCCTGGTCTGTTTAGACCAAGACACACCATCGAAGAAACGTAGGTCGCCTGAGCCCGCCGGGTCGGGGTACCAACCAGGGGCTGGCTGAATCGACGTCTCTAGCATGTGACACACCGTGACGGCGAACTAGTAACAGACCAGTAGCGACGCGTCACTGATTGTTAGTGTCTGTCTCGCGTCTCTGCGCTAGATAGAGCCCTAAGACACCAAACACTACAGTTAGGAGTATAAAGAGGCGTGAGTTATCTGGTCCAGTGCTAGGGAGTGACGTACCTGGAGACGTAGTGGAGGTAGGGGATGTTGTTTCTGGAGTCGTTGTCGTTGTTGCGGCAGCAGACTGTAACAGTGTTACGTCGGAAGCTACGCGGCCCCACCCGGCTGTAGCTAGCATCTGCTGCTGAGCCTTCGCTGGTGTTGTTGTTGTCGAACCACTTGGAGCAGTTACTTGTCCTGATGTCTTAACTAAAGTTCCCGGCGCTATAGCTCTCTCTAAGATAACCTTCGCTGGTGTGTTTGACGTTACATTTGCTAGAGTGAAGACAGCCTTACCGTTTGCGTCAGTGATGGCTGTTACTTGATTCTGAGAGCCTGAAGCGGGATCTAGATCTAGAGACTGGTTCCATAGACGGACGGTTTTCCCAACTAGCGGCGTCTGTGCTCCTGAAGTACCGTCCAGACCAGTGACTGTCACTGTGACTAAACCTTGCTTAACCTCTGTATCTAAAGTAACGCCGTACGAGTTTTTAGCGTCTGGTTCTACAAAAGATGCATATTTCGACGCAGAGTCAGCGATGTACTCCTCTGCTCTAGTTTTTAACACACTTTTTAGAGAGGCATCTATGTTGTCTAAATTAAGAGATGGATCTAGAATCTTACGAACAGCCAGAGACACAGAGGCGTACTCTAGGTCTCGGGCTGAGACTGTTACGCTGGACGAACCTACAGTTAAAACAGCAGTGCTCGCGACTGGAGTCCCCACGTATGATATAGACGCCCTGTCTGACAACAGCCCGATAGGGGCTCCAGCTCCAAGGGAGCCGTTTTTCGCGTAAAGAGGTACTTTGTTCATGATGTAGCGTACCTGCTTGCTGTTATGTGCTGCTAGAATCTTATCAGACACTAAAGAGTGGTCGCCGTTTACATAAAACTCTGCCGGAACAAGTGTCGGACTTCCTGCGCCATCAAGCTCGTAGGGCTGCACACAGAACGCCCACATCTCGTTTAGAGATTCATCGTATGGGGTGGCTAGGTCATCTGGGCGGAGAGAGTTGTCTGAGTAAGCTATCTCAGTGTTTGTAGTTTGTCCTAGGCCTATCTGGAAAGCGGAAGCCCTCTCAGATGACGACGGGAAAGCGAGAACGTTTACAAGACCAGACTGAGTGGTGTAAGAACCGGTGGCAGGGACAGCTGCTGCTTGGACGTAGGAGGCAGTGGCGCACAATCCAGCGAGAGTGAGAGACGCTACAGCTAACGCTTTGGAGTGTTTAGACATGTTTAAAGCATCGGAACGGACCATTTCTGGCAGGTAGTCTGCATGCCTTCTTGCTGTATCTCTTAAAGATTGCATAATGCCGTTGTGCAACAAGTTAAAACAGCCCATCCGAGAGCGTCCCTGGAAGTAGTTCTGGCGGTGTTAGCTGGTAGAGAGCCTGACTTAAAACAGGATGGAGACTGGGTTGACGTGGTTTTTGACGCTGGCCACATAGCGATGCTTCTAGACGCAGCTAGTAGCGAAGAAGGCTCTTCAGGTGACAGGGCGCCGTGGGCAGACGAGGCGTGCTGGAGAGTTTATGAGACGCTCAAAGTGAGAGGAGTGTCTTGGTTAGACGCCTGCATTGAGACTGCAGAAGCTGCAGGTTTGATAGATAAGATAGCCAACGAGGGGCTAGACGGACGCGTCAGATTTCTCCAAGGTATCTAACGCCTCTTTAGATACTAAAGTGATGAGACTTGACAGATCTACGTCATCACCTGGTGAGACGAGCGCAAAAGATGCTGCGGTTCTCTGGTTAGATCTACTGCGTGATACTATCTGAGTGACGGCCCACACTGAGGCGTCATTTAAAAAAACTACACCCTCTGCGGCGTCAAGTAAACTCTTTGACACGTTTCCAGCGTCCAACAGAGTAACTGCTGCTATAGCTACAATAACACGTGGTCTCTTTGAGAGTTCATCTGACGGGCTTCCAACTTGCCAACCTTCTGGAATGGCTGCTCTTAACAGTAGAGCGCACTCACGTTCGAAGGCTGCGTTTTTTCTCCAGTGTCCCGTGTCTCCGTATCGGAAGTTTGACTTAGAGACCATCTTAGGTAAAACAAGGGAGAACTGAGGGAATCTCCGATCTTTACTTGCTGTCATCTAACACAACCCCTAAAGACACGAGATCCCCTAAAGAACCAGTCCAGTCTGCAGAGAGATTTAATAAAATCTCTGCGGACTGCGGAGGTAGCGACGACAGCACGTCTGTTAGTGCTCGAATGATGGCAGGGGGGCACGAGCCGTAATATGGCTTTATTATCTCTCTCACTCTTGTGAGAGAACAGGCCAGAACGAAATCTTTAGCGTATACCTCAAACTCCTCAGTGCGCATAACGTCAGCCCCGTAGCCCCGATTAGATGGGAGCTGCTTGACTATATCTAGACCAAATCGCCTAGTTAGCTTGACTAGGTTATCAAGGGAGAGTGACGGCACAAGTCTCGCGGCAGTGGTAGCACAGTTGCGATTCTCGACGGCGGAAACTGCTTCCGATTGGCTTAGGATCGATAGCACGCTGGCTGCGTCGTCTATGGGTAGAGCTGTGTTTTCGGCTAAAACTTTAGCTAGCTTAGTGTCTTTATTTAAGACAACGTCGCGCACTAGCGATACGAGCTCTGCTGTGTCGTTAGACGAGGACGCTATGTCTAGCCGCTGTGTACGAGCTGCTAGACCGTCGGCCCTCGAAGCCAGTAGAGCGGTGAGAGACGCGTCTGCGAGCAGTTTCTCTGATTGAGCCACTAGAGAAACCACTTTATCACTATCGGTAGCCTCTACTAGCTGGCAGGCTACTGCTACAACCTCACGCACGGCTGCGTGGCGGCGGTATGAGCCGTAATTAGATAGAGACTTATCGGCTTGGATGTCTTTTGCACGCTCTAGAATACGGGTGGCTAGAAATAACTGCTGGTTTTCAGAGAGCGTGTCTGCGTAGCGAGCCATGTACGACTGGAGGTGCTCTTGAGAAGAGCTAAAGACCTGCTGTCTATCTACAGTCTTGTTCTCTAAAGCCGCGTTTAGTAGATGGCGGGTTGCGTAGGGGAGAGATTCGTAACGTGAAGCCAAGGTCATAGCGGCCGCTGTTCGTGCCTGGGTAGACGCTGAGTCATTACTGAGCACAGCCGACGCCACGGCTCTGAAAGACGAGGTGGAGAGAGTAGAGTATATCTCGTCTGGCAAACCAGCGGTGCTAGCTATGGCAGACAACACACCTGCTCGCTTCTCTCTCTTGAGAGCCTTTTTTATCGTCGCAGCATCCATGCCTGGCCTTGAGAAGCGGGCGCGCTGCACTTTCACCGAAGAGGCGGCTGCTATAAACTCATCCATCTCGCGTGGTAGGTCATCTCTGGATGCTAGTGCAACTAGCAGACTCTCGTCCTTAGAGGATCGCGCCACTGCGAAAGCGGTTTCTAGGAGTGTGCTGTCGGCTGTCGGTATAACGTCTGCCAATATGTCTGCTAGCATAACGTTATAGTGCCCGCAAACCAGGCTGAGACACGCGTGCGGTTGGCTTGCTCTGAGGCACTATACTGGTGTGATTGGGTATCTAAACGGCGATGTGGTGGCTCCTAATGTCCTATCTGCAGGAGGTGTCGGTTACGTTATATCTGTAACGGCTCCATTAGTGCCAGGTACCAAGGCGGCTTTGTGGGTGACGACCGTGGTTCGCGAGGACTCCATCACTCTTTACGGGTTTGAGACTCAGGACGAGAACGTAGTTTTCCAGGCTTTATGCAAAGTGGTTGGCGTTGGGCCGAGTATGGCGATGTCTGTTATGAGAGACGTAGGGGTTGCTGGGGTTTTGAGCCTCGATCCTAAGGCTATAGCGAGAGCGTCTGGCGTGGGTGCTAAAAAGGCAGAGGCTATTGCGTCTGGCATTAAGCTGCCAGCTGGATTGGTGTCTGTACGAGAACCGTGGCACGAAGTAGCCCAGACGTTGATATCTCTCGGGTTTGATGAAAAGAGATCTAACGAAGCGGCGCGTACAGCTTTAGAGAGCGGAGAGAGCGACGAAGCTAAATTGCTATCCGTGGCTCTAGAGGAAGTGAGGAGATAATGAAACCGGAACAACGAGACGCTTTAAGACCAGCGAGTCTAGCAGAATTTACGGGACAAGAGGACCTGACGCGTCACCTCTCTATCACACTGCGTGCAGCTAAAGAACGAAACGAGATGCCCGACCACGTGCTGCTGTCTGGCCCCCCGGGACTCGGTAAAACTACACTCGCGCAGATTATAGCACACGAGATGAGTCTACCTCTCATAAACACCAGCGGACCTGCACTAGAGAGACCAGGTGACGCTGCTGCTCTTTTATCAGGGGTTTCAGTTCCCAGCATATTGTTCATCGATGAGATACACAGACTACCTCGTCAGGTAGAAGAGATACTGTATCCGGCGATGGAGGACGGTGTCTTGGACTTTGTTGTCGGTGACGGAGTTAAAGCCAGGACCGTGAGACTACCTCTTCAACCTATATGCGTAGTCGGGGCAACTACACAATCTGGCATGCTCTCTGCACCGCTTAGGGACAGATTTGGATTTCAAGGCAGGCTGGTGCTTTACCCTGACGCGCAGATGTCAGAGATTGTTTCAAAGAGTTTGGCAAAGCTGGGAGTTATAAGTAGTGACGACGCCTGGCGAGAGATAGCCAGAAGAAGCAGAGGCACTCCTAGAGTGGCTAATAACCTGTGTAGAAGAGTTAGAGACTGGGCTCAGATAAATGAACACACAGAGATAGACGGAGACGTAGCATCAGCTGCGTTACGAGATTTCGGCGTAGATGAAGCCGGTCTAGATCTGCTTGGTAACGAGATTCTAAGGGCTCTCTGTACTAAGTTCGACGGAGGGCCTGTAGGGGCTGCTACTTTGGCTGCCAGCGTTGGAGAGGCGGTTGTGACCCTGACTGAGGTTTATGAGCCGTATCTAATGCATAAGGGCTTCTTGAGGAGGACACCTAGGGGACGTGTAGCTACAAGTGAAGCATACAGACATCTTGAGATGGACACACCACTAGAGCTCACGTTAGGGTTAGACGAGAACGGAGACTGACGTGAGGAAACTCTTAACTGCCGTGTTGATTCTTACTGCATTGGGGTGCTCTGACGCCGGAACCCAAGAGAGTTCGGCTTGCGATAAAACTGTCGAGAGAACAAGCTACGAGTGTGTAGTTGGCGAGGCTAAAACACTCGCAGACAAGGAAGGTCTCTCTGCTGGTGAGGCACACATCAGATCATGGCTTAAAGGTGAACCGCATCTTGCTGCAGCGTGGTGCCACTCCATGATGCACGAACTCGGACACCACTGGGTAGACAGAGGCGGTGAGGTTCAAGACGTGTTTGATGCACCGTACAGCTGTGCTGGTGGTTTGCTGCACGGCTCTTACACAGCTTGGGCTGAGACAAGAGACGACATCACTGAGCTCTCTTTACTATGCGAAGAACTTGACGATTCTAATGAGGTGGTCATGCTGTGGGACTGCTGGCACGGACTCGGTCACGCCATCGGAGCTGAGGTATCAGACACTAACGATCTAGACATGGGATGCAGAGGAATAGACGACGTGTGGCAAGAGGCCTGTGTGTCTGGTGTGTTTAGCGCAGTTGGAGAGAGAATGACGAGCGGAAGCGACCACGGCGGTATGCACAACCCGTTAGAGAGCGACCCTGAGTGGTGTCAGAAAACAACCGGGTCTTACTATGGTCTCTGCTGGGAGAGGCAGGGAATAATGTCTGTTCGAGATCAGAGTTTCTTGTGTCCAGCAGGCGGCCTCGGGGCTGTCCAGTGCTCTTACGGACAAGGGAGAGGTCAAGGACAGGTTCTTAAAGAGGGCGGCTTGTGGGATAGAGACTGGTTATCACAGACAAACAGCTACTGCAGACAAACTGTCATGCCTGATAGATGCTTTGATGGGGTCGTGTATGAGACGGTGCTACACGGTGAGGGGCGAGCAAACGAGGACGTTTGCTTGTTTCTAGAGAGCGACCTAGGGGCATGTATGCGAGAATCTGGGAGACGAAGATCTTTTGAGATACAGGACCCAACAGAGTGGATTAAGCGCTGAACTCAGTTAGCTAGTTGGCCAGAAACGGCCTGCAGACACAGTGTCTGTTATGTTAAACGAAGTAGAGGACATGGCACTAGCGAGATCCGTTGGTGTCGAGACAGAAGTGATAGTGAAGGCCCGTAGAAATCTACGAGAGGGTCTTGTTTACGGTCTTGCGGTGTCTGGAAAACTGGCGAGCGGTAAGGATACCGTTGCAGAGATGGTTATGGACAGGCTAGGGAAACCTGGTGCTGTACAGCTGACTTGGGCAACAGCGTTGCGGCGCGAGCTTGACGTAGTACTGCAGTTCATTAGGGAAGCTGACACTCCGCGTGAAGCATGTCAGTACACTTGCGGGCTGGGTATAGAAACCCATCACGCTCAGACCATAGTTGAGAAACTATGGGATTGTGTACGAAGAGAGGGAGCTACTGCTCACTCTAGAACCCCGCAGATTAGATGGGCCCTACAGTACCTAGGTACGGACGTGCGGCGCGCACAGGACCAGCTGCACTGGGTTAGACTCTCTATTAAAGAGGCTGCAGACAATCTGTCAAATGGCGTGTCGGTGTATTACACCGACTGCCGCCACCCTAACGAAGTAGAGGTACCGAGGCAGCTTGGATTTTACGCCGTTAGACTCGAGATAACTCCAGAGACACAGCGCAACAGGCTGTGGGGTAGAGACGGCATCGGCGTAGACGCAGCAGCAGCTACTCATCCTAGTGAGGTTATGCTTGACGGCTACGCTGGTTTTGACTTGATAGTAGACAACAACGGAGACATAGAGCACGCTGTAGAGACTATCTGTGCGGGGCTAAAAACACGCTACAGAACACATTAGACGGTGGGGTTTATCTCCACCGATTTTATAAACTCAAGAGATACAGAGCTACGTAAGTCAGTGTAGTCTTTTATCAAGTACGCTCTCTTGGAACAACCAGAGACACGGCTTGCTCTTCTGAGGTTTCGTTTAAAACAAGGAACGTAGACTGTATGTTGTTTAGTTTGGAGTCTAGCCTCTGAGATCTAGCGGAGCGTTGGAGGGCTACCGACTTTGATGCCGGCACGTCGGCGTGCAACACACGTTCCACTGACGGTATATTAAGCCCCAGCATCATGTCGTCAGGAATAACTACAACCTGTACAGATGGATCGAGAGGTGACAATAATGAGGAGCGTTGACTTGCGGGAACTGACGATAGGTCTAGCACATTGCGTTCCATTAAAGACAAGCGAGAGGCTATGACCTTAGAAGAGGCGGTAGACCCTGCACACACTATGACTTGATGTTTTGCTGATTCTTTAAGGATGTACAACTCTTTTGCACCAAGTGCCGCGTCAGGTCCTAGCAGGATTGACGGAGAGGCCTTAGAGAGTCTCTCTTGTAGAACTGCGCGCTGGTAAAGTATCCGGGACGACGAAGACGGAGTCGACTCTAGAGAGGCGCGGGCGGTAGCTATGTTTCTAGCAGATGCCTTTGTTGAGGTGTTGTCCGATTCTGTGGGTTCTAGAGAGACGACTGAGAATTTAACAGGTGGAAGGGTGGCAGCCGTACCTTGTGTTACGTAAGGCCCCATACTGTCTAACCATTGACTCTCTTCTATTGTGTGTGATCTGCCGGTCAGGAGAGCGGTGAGTCTCTTGTTTATGCGAGCAGACACCTCTGGGGTTCCAGTGACAAAGACAGACTTTAAAGCCTTTTCCCCTATGGCTTTCATTAGTTTGTAGCTCGAGTCTCCTGAGACTATTTTGTGAGCTTCGTCTACAACAAGTAACAGTATGGATTCAATAAAGGAGGCCTGCCTTAGTAGCGGCTGGGAGAGAACTACTACGTCGCCGTGTTTGGCGCTTTTAAAAAACACGCTTGCTTCTTTATTAGTCTTAGGTGTCAGTACGTTAAGATCAGGGGAGAATCTGCGGAGCGACGTAACCCAGTGAGAAACTAGTGTGGCCGGTGCGCAAACCACTATAGGTCCGGAGTCTTTATTGTCTGACGCTAGAGAGACGCGCGAAGCAAGACGGCAGCACACCGCGGTCTTTCCGGATCCTGGATCTAGTGCTAAAACTTGCTTTGTGAGCCGAGTAGATAACTTGCCTAGAGCTTCTTGTTGGTGAGGGTATAAGTAATCGTCCGGTAGCGGCTTTGCAGACTGCGCAGCAGCCAGGTCTGCTACTAGGTCGTCACAGAAAACAGAGTGGGAGCTCTCTAGGCGCTCGAGACGCTCTAGCGCACTGTGCGGAGATGTCAGAACCGGCTGACTGTCAGACACTCTCAAAAGAGCCATACCTGGATAGTTTGGGGATTTAGTTACAGATATTGAGTTTCTGTACTGCATTTTGGCGGCCATCAGTGTCTCGTCAGTGTCGTCTATTAGTGTCAGTTCGCGCTGAACCGAGCTTAGCGCCGGTAACGAGAGAGAGACACCATCAAAGGGTATTGATATGTCTCCGGCCCTCACGCTTGTGATGTTTAGACGAATAGTTACTGAGTTACGGTTAGCGTTCTTGAAGTGAAGAGAGAATCCAGAGACGCCAGTTGCCCTGCGAGTTAGAATCAACTCTGGAATGAGTCTCTTGTGAGAAGACTTTACGGCTTTACCATCTTTTATCTCAAAGACGGGTAGAGAACCAAGAGTGTCAAGCACTGACTTGAGTTCTAGTAAAGTTACGCGGCGCCAGATACCAAAAGATAACGCGAATCTCTTTTTAACTGCGGGGTGAGTATCTGGCTTCACTAAAAAGCAGGTGTCTTCTGGATTAATGGAGGAGAAAGGGCGTACAGATGAGACGTTGAGTACAACGGGAGAGACTGGGAGTGGAGCGTTTTGTGCCACCGAGGCAAGTACGCATGCTTCAATCACTACTAGAGAGTGCCCGCTTATGTCGCGGCGACCACGAGCTTAAGGAACGATCGGTGGGATGGTCTCTATGGGTGCTATTGTGTCCATAGGAGGCGTTGTCTCTACAGGAGGCGTTGTCTCTACTGGCGGTGTTGTCTCTACAGGTGTCGTTGTCGCTGGCGTAGAGGGGACAAGCACTGTGCTTGTCGTGGTGATGACTGTTGTGGATACGTTTGTTGATTTTGCGGGCTCATCTGAGCCAGAGCTCATCTTTAAGAATGCGTAAGCTGCGGCCAGAACAACAAACAAGCCGACTAATGCTGTGACCATCTTTGGGGTTACTGCGAACCGATCTGCAACTGAGGATAACACACCTGAGAGTTTGCCAGAGGACGAGCGCTTCTCTTTAGCAGGTGCAGGCTGAGCCTGCTTTTGAAGTGGTGCTAGAGGGGCCGCTGGTTGTGAAGGAACACCTGTGAATGGTTGAGCCATCTGGTAAGAGCCAGAGGGCGAAGGGGTCGCGTTCTGGTTCGGGTTTGCGGCAAACGAGGACGGGTCTGCTGGGCGAGGTTCTTGCCCCGGAAAGCCTGCTAAAAAAGCGGCTTTAGTCTGGGTAGACGCATTTACGTCTACTACCCACACGACACCAGCAGCATCGGTTATTTTACGACTGTTTACTAGCTGAACGGCTTCGTCTACTGGCATCATGCCGTTTTCGGCCTGACGACGCGTAGCTACGTAAAAACTCTCGAGCTCTACTAACGGATTCACCCTCTCAGATTCGGAACACCAAGCAGTGAAGCGACACGATCGGCATCCCCTCCTGAGAGAGGTCTAGAGAGAGTATCTATGACTCCGGGTAGATCTTTTAAGGAGCAGACAATAACGTCTCCGTCTTTAAACGGTTTATTTGTCATACCAGTCATACACACTACGGCCTCTGACCACACGCCAGACACACGCCTGAGCGCTGCTGCCTGTCTGCGCGCTTGTGAGACTGGATCACGAGGTAGCTTGCGACCCGACGCAGCAAGTCCGCCCGGGACAGACGTAACGTTGCCTTTGGCGTACTTTGTTTCAATAACTGCACAAACTGGCCCCAGTATGATGTGGTCTGCGTCGCCTCCGGCTGAGAGATCGACTGAGTGAAGGACGTGCTTAATGCGTAAGCTTGCGAGACTTTTTGCTACAGCCTTCTCTGCTGAGGCTCCAGCAGAGAGCCTTCCTGCTTTTGCTGAGAGTGTGCGAAACTGCATAAATGAGAGGGTTGCTGCGGCAGCCGATACGATAGAGACGATGTCGCGGCGTAGTAGTGACGCTGGACCTCTCGAGATGAGAAGAACGGCGAACCCTACACATAGTAAAACGTAAGCTGCCTGTTGAGAACGTGCTTTGTTTAGGGAGTCTGCGAGGAAATTGCTGTTTCTAGCCACATCTTCATGATGCCCATAAATGCGTTTAAATCACGCGTATAATATCAACGCCTGTTTCCAGGCGTTGTGAATCCAAAAACTTGGAGTGTTAGATCAGAATGGTTCTTCGTCAGAGCCGAATGAATCGAACTCTGTAGAAGCAGCAGACGGACGAGGTGCGGATGATGGCGTCATGCCATCTTTCGCGTTGCGCTCGACAGTCGCGGTTGCCCAACGAATGGTGGGACCGGCTTCCTCTACGATGATCTCGCGGGCCACGCCCTTCTGACCGTCCTTACCTTCGTAATCACGGATCTGAACTCGACCATGCGCCATGATGCGCATGCCCTTAGTAAACGTCGCAGCGGCGTTCTCTGCGGCCTGTTCCCAGAACACTAGGTTCCAGTACTGGGTCTGCTCTTCCCAGTTGCCGTTCACTTGGTACCGACGTGAGTCAGCGATGCCGACTACGCAGGTGGCCTTGCCACCCTGTGTGTAACGGAGCTCGGGATCCCGAGTGACGTTACCGGATACTGTCATGTTGTTTGCCATGCTGATTTCCTCTCATTGCTTGTTCGTTCTGCGTTAGCAGCTGGCTTTAGACACTGTGTGCGTCAGAGAGGGAAACGCAAGAACTTAAGCGAGTTCCATTGGTGCGTGTTCTAGAGAGAGTACGCGAACTTTGTCCTTAAAAACAACGGTGACTTGAGATCCAGAGAGATCTCTCACTTCGCCAGGTCCGAAGGCCTTATGAGTCACTCTCGTTCCTGGAGACACGTCGCTTGGGGCTAGGCGTTTGGCGTTCTCAGCGTTTGGCGTAGCTGGGCGTGTGGCGGGTTGCGTGTGCCTAGCTGCGCCAGGTGAGAGAAGCGGTTGCGACCAAGAGCCGACCCCGCGCGGGGTTGAGCGATGATTTTGCGTCCATGAGTTGCCGCGTGAAAACGAGTGTTTTCTTAGAACGTCTGGTGAGAGGTCCTCGATGTGTTCAAGGAATCTAGACGGATGGCGCGGCACAACTTTGCCGTATAACATCCTGTTACTGCAGTGCGATATGCATAAACGCTGCTCAGCTCGCGAGACTGCCACATAAAAGAGTCGGGCTTCCTCATCTATCTGCTCTTGGGTCTCAAGACTTCTTACGTGGGGAAGGAAGTCTTCCTCTAGTCCTGGAACAAAGACTGACGCGAACTCTCGTCCTTTGGCGCTGTGTATAGTGACTAGAGAAACGGCGCTAGGGCTCTGCTCTGTGTCGGTTGATGAGTACAGTGACACGCGCTCTAGAAACTCGACTGTTGCTGAGACTCCGTCGGTGGTGACGTCTAGAGATTCGGAGGCTGAAGATACGAGCTGCTCTAAGTTCTCAAGACGCGACTGTCCGTCATCGAGTCTGGATACGTAGTCTCTCAACCCCGACTCAAGAATGAATCTCAGTGCGTCTGTAGGCGAGGACTCTGCGAGCTCTCTTATCTTCTCTAGGTGTTCGCATAAGGCTCTCAGCTTCGGTTGCTTGTTAAGTGGTGCTGATTTGAGAGCCTCTATTACCGAGCCATGCGATAGAGCCTCTTTTGTTATAGCCTCGACAGTCTTTGGCCCTATCTGGCGCCTCGGTGCCGTGACTGCACGAGCGAGAGAGGCTGTGTCCATAGGGAATACAGCTGCCTTAAGATGCGCTAGCGCATCTTTAATCTCGGCTCTGTCGTAGAACCTCAGTCCGCCAACTACAACGTAAGGTATCTTATCTCTCACGAAAACCTGCTCAAATGCCCTAGTTTGCGCTATAGTGCGCACCAAGACGGCGTGTCTTGAGAGGTCGTCTTGGTCTGCTTTTATGACCGATGCTACGTGTGACGCCTCATCGCGATCATCTGCGAACTCACGAATCTCTACTGGAGATCCTGACTTATTAGACGTCCTGAGCGTTATTCTATGTGTGTTGGATGAGTCTATCTCCAAAACTCTCTGACACACGGCGACGATCTCTGGCGTGGAGCGGTAGTTCTCTTCGAGCTTTATCACTGTCGCTGGTTTAAACACTTCAGAGAATCTATTTATGACAGTGTTGTCTGCGCCGCGCCAGGAGTAGATACCCTGGGCGGCGTCACCTACTGCCGTGACGCAAGCGTTTTGTCCCAACAGAACCAAGAGGTCTAGCTGTACTTTGTTGGTGTCTTGGAACTCGTCTACTAAAACATGGTCAAAGCGGGATCGCCAGTGCGCGCCTTGCTCAGAGGCTACGTAGTCACGGGTCTTTACTAATAGATCGTCAAAATCAAGAGCACCCATCTTACCTAGTCTCTCTTGGTACCTAGCTCCTATAGACTTGAAGCCAGACGGTAGATTAGCTTCAGAGGGAGAGAGCCCGGTGTTTTTAGCCAGAGACACTGCCTCTCGGGCTTGACGAGCAACATCTTTAGCTTCCTTTGTCTCTATTGTCGGGTCTATCTCTTTAGCTAACGTCACAAACACGCGTTCTTGATCGTCTGAGTCTAAGATTTGAAAATTCTTAATCACGCCGGCTTTTTCAGAATCTATTCTCAGAATCTTAGCGCAGGTTGAGTGAAAAGTACCGGCCCACACCCTTGAGGCCTGGTCATGTGTTTTTACGAGGCGTTCTTTAATCTCAGAAGCAGCCTTGTTGGTGAAGGCTACAGCCAATACACGCGTAGGGTGAGATCCTGCGTCTATTAAATGCGCTATACGATGCGTTAAGACTCTGGTTTTTCCGGAACCTGGCCCTGCTATAACCAAAAGGTTACCTGAAGCGTGCCTGACGGCCTGATCTTGCTCATTGTTAAGAAGCACATACATAACGTGCCGGAAAATATCTTAGCTGCAGGGATGGGTGTGGGTTTGGCTAAACGAGTTTCTGAAGAGAGAAAGAGCGCCGAAGGTGCAGCGGGCCAAAGAGGCACAAAAACAAAAGAAGGAGGAGACATGAGTTTGGATCTGGAGCTAACGCTACCGGACTACAAAGTCGCCCCCCAGGGCGGCTACGTCTCTAAAAGATGCGCACGACGCGCACACAACGATAATGACCCCAATTTAGAGGGTCTCGAGGTTGAGCCCACAGAGGCTGACAAACGTCGAATGGAAGATGGCGTGCTCTTTGAAGCACGCATTGGCGCAGTCTGGGCCGAGAAACTAGACATGGTCGCAATGACTGACGAACTTAATCTAGAAGGTGTTCAGGCAGTCTGCATACCTGACAGAGAGCATGACGAGAGAGGCCGTGAGCCGATGGAGTCAAAAGAGAAGCGTGAGCGCCTTACTATGAAGGCTATCGACTTTGGGGTACCTGTTATCTGGAATGCCAGACTACAGACTTCCCTTGAGACTTCTCGTGTCAGCGAGCCTGACGCTCTGGTTAGAGTTGGTCGCAAGCCGACAGCTCGTAACGGATGGGCATACGCCCCTGTTGACGTCAAGCATCATCGCAGTCTTGCAGGTGAGAAGCGGAATGTCCAAATCAGAGTCTCTGAGTTGATTAATCCGTCGTTTGGATCATCTGTCGGCATGACCGTCACTGGTACCCCGCGTATGGATGACTCAATGCAGTTAGCTCACTACCACAGACACCTTGAGGAGCTGGGTTACGCCCAGACTTCAGAGAACGTCTGGGGCGGTGTGATCGGTAAAGAAGAGCGCGTCTATTGGCGCGACTTGGCTAGCCAGGAGCACTCACACTTTTTTGCAAGCACTCGCGAGAAGACGTCTGAGAACTCAGTTCTTGATATCTACGACGCCGAGTTTGCTTACAGACTCGAAGTCATCTCGCGCACAATGGCCATAAAGCAAGATCCAACTCTAGAGCCTCTCGCTATAGCTGAGTGGAAAGATGAGTGTAAGATCTGTCCTTGGCGCATGGTGTGTAAAAAAGAGCTCTCTGACGCAAAGCACGTAACTCTAGTCAATGGTGTGACTCCGGAGAAAGCCTCGATTCATTACAGAGTCGGAGTTTTTTCTTACGAGGACCTCGCCAACTTGTACTCACGAGAAGCGATGCTGGTGGATGCTGCCCGAGAAGCGAAGATAGATATCTCGTTTCTTAAGGAAGCATCAATAAACAGAGAGAAGACCGAGGACGTTTCGATGCTGATACCGGTCGCTTTCCCTAGTGGGAAGCGTGTGACTGCTGTTACTCGTGCAAAGCTTGAAGCAATGCTCAGAGAACACGGAGTAAACACCGTCGCTGATGTGCGAGAACTGGATGAACTCACCATGCGCTACGCGCACACGGGAGTCTCTAAACTCACACACTCAATCGATAGTGCTAGAGCTTTGAGCTCACGACGAGTATTTCTTCGTCGTGACGTAAAAAAGATCGAGATTCCGAGAGCTGACATCGAGCTGGACATCGACATGGAGAACGACCCTGGTGGTCTTATCTACATGTGGGGTACAAGACTGACTGTGCGAACAGAACGTCTCACTGTGCCTGGTGTTCATCCGCAGGGAGCCTACAGGCCGTACTGCACCTGGGGTCGTGACGACCACGAGGGCGAGATGCAAGCATTTTCTGACATGTGGAGACTGGTTGTCACCATGCGAGGCCTTGCTTCGTTTAGCGGTGTGAGTTTTAGAGCTTACTGCTACAGCGGTGCTGAGGAACGATGCATGAAGACACTCGCACGCAAGTACGAAGGTCAGAGTGGCATACCTACTCTCTCGGAGCTAGAGGATTTTTTCCGCAGCGATGAGTGGGTTGACATGGAGCGCTTGGTGAAAGCTCAGACCCTGTGGCCAACGAGCGACATGGGACTGAAGTCACTTGCCAAGTGGGCGCACTTTACCTGGAGAGCGGCTGATGCCGGCGGTGATCAATCAACCGTCTGGTACCAAGGTGCAACCGAGGGTAATAAGAAGGCCCAGAAGAAGCTTGTCGAGTACAACGAGGATGACGTCGAAGCGACGTACTACCTTCGCAACTGGCTCACGAGACTCTCTGACTCTGGCAACGAGAACGGCATTAAGTCTATAGCAGACCGTGCAACAACGAAAACCTACGAACGTAAGCGACGAGCTCGCGTTTAAAGGCGTGGCGCCTTCGGGCGCCACGTTAATATATCAAAAAAACTCCAGATAGCGTCTATGGAGACCTGTTGTGGCCCCCTTTGTGCGTGCTTGGGATGCGCTATTAGTCACTATCTGAGAGTGACAGATTTAGAGGTGCTAAAAACTCTCGCAGGACGCGAGGTAGACGCACGCGAGGTAGAGGCTTTCAGAATAGAAACAGAGCTAGTGCGTCGTGACTGGCTATCTGGGGTTGGTGGAAGACCTTACGCACTGGTCTCCAGGGAGGTCCATCACGCAAAAGAGAGCGACTCTAAAGATGGCAGAGCCGACCTAGGGAGGCAGATATCATCCGGAGAGGATCTCCCAGGCTTAAGAGAGGTCCTCAGAGAACTGCTTGAGCGTGAAGTAAACGATGTAAAGCTTCAGAGTCTAGTGAGAGCTTTAGGAGGGAGCGTCTCAAGAGAGGGTAACGAGACTGCCGTCACTGTTTATTTCGATAGAGCTGTCGGATGGCCAGTAGAGTGGGGAGGGGAGTGGTCTCCTGAGGAGGTTCGTAGAAGTGTTTATCTCAGAGCCAACCACGCAAGGTGGCGCGACAGAAGAAACAGAAGACTTGTTGAGTACCGTGTGTCTCTAGAGGAGATCTGGGCTGACTTTAATAGTTAATACTTTTAGTAGTTAATACTAAGGGTTGTGTTTGTATAAAACCGACGGGTGTAACCCCGTCGGAGAATCGGTCAGTAGCGCACCTTAGAGAGAGGCGAAACCGTAGGTCTGACTGGCAAGATGGGGTCGCCCGAACGGGCAAAAACCGCATCTGCTTCAAACAGGCCTTGGCGCATCGCTTCTTCAGCAGCCGAGTCGATGTAGCGTGCTCTAACACCTTCAGGGTCCAAGTCGAAAGTCATTGGGATGAACTTAAGTTTAGAACCAGTACGGGTCTTGTCGAGAAGCAGCCTAGCTCGTGTGTCTACAAGGTGAGGCCTACCATCTAGGCCAACTCCCGGCTTACGCGGGTTGTTGTAGGCACGCGAACGGTGCAAGACAATGATCGCAGTGGCGTTTTGCAAGATGACACCCGAACCGCGGATGGCGTTTTGCTTGAACAACCTCAAGTCGCCTTCTTTAACTTCCCAAGACCAGCCAGAACCTGATTGGTCTGTCCATACTGGCGGGTTGTCTGTGTCCTCGAGCGCGAAGTCTGCTACGTTGCAGTTTCTATCTCCAGGACGGAAGAGGAGACTCTTGTCGTCTTGCTTTACGAGCTGCGCCATGTAGATTCCAGCAACGCGGTGATGCTCCATGCCCTCAGGCCATGGCGATCCGGTGTATTCTCTGTAAGAGAGACCACTGAACTTAGCCATTTCCTCTGGGTTCCAAGCCTGTACACCACGGAGAAGAAATTCTGCCGTAGTAGCTGTGGCGACAACTTCGCTCTCTCCTTGTTCTGAGATTGACTGGATGTAGTCAAGAAACAGAGCGTAAGGGAGGAACTCGGTTATCGGGAGGCCGGTTTCTCTAGACTGAAGAGAGGCATCTTGCACTGTGTCGTAGATAGCCATAGCCATCAACTTGCGTGAAGTTCCTACGTTTACCATTATCAGATTGTCCGCTAGATGTGCTAGAGGCTGAGATGGTAGAAGCATCATGGCTCGCGCCTTATCGATGCTTTCTTCTTCAGTGTGCAAGAACATGATCTTTGCACTGGGCTTGCCCCAGTTTATTAGATCTTGTACCATGGCTGGAACAACTCCGTATGTCCATGAAGACTTACCAGTACCAGTAGGACCTGCTACGACGAAACCTTCACCTGGAGCGATGAAACCAAGAGGCTCATTGTCTGCAGTGAAAGCAATGTCGAGCGTCCTGTAGCCAGAGGAGAGTCTGAGTTTTCCCAGACCAGACGTTGCACGTCTGTACTCTGCGGCTAGCTGGTTTACTGATTTGGCTGCACGTTCTCTAACTGCCGCTGCTCTAGTTGTGGGAGGTTCGATTTTGCCGTACCTCTTTACCAGATCTACCAAATCCTCGCGAGAGTCAATGGCAGTGGCGTAGCGCAGAGCTGCAGACTTTGCCCGGTCACGTTGAACAGCTTCGCGCAGAGCGAAGAATTCTAGTGAGGGGTCAGCAGGGACGTCACCGTCTTGCGCTATCTCTGCAATTTTGTCGAGCTCTCTGCGCACAGAGAGATCGTAGAGAGAACGGAGCGGTAGATCGTTTAGATCTACAGTCGTGCCGCGCGTAGCTACAGCGGTGTCTAGGAGAAGCTCTAAGACAGCGCGGTAGGTTTTACGAGTGTCTTCATTCAGTCGCTCTAGCACTGGTGTAGCGGCATTTATCTGCTTTACTACATCTGCTGTCTCTTGACCTGATCTTCCGTGACATGCAGCTAGGATGCGTCTTAAGGCACCAAGCACATCAGTTCTTTTGTTCGGCGCCTTCTCTTCGGGTTCTAGTAGAACCTGAGGAGGCGTCGTAGCGGGGATGTACTCCTCGCTGGGCTCTTCGGGGGCGTAACTTTCATCCCATTGAGGGAATTCGTCGTCACCGAGGGGCCATGAATCGTGATCGTTCACGATATCCTCCTTGTTATTTAGGGCGAAATTCGCCCTAGTGACCATCAGCGCCCAGAGGCGGGCACCAAACTACTTATCGCTCTCTACTATGAGAAGCTTGAAAGAAGGGTCGATTAATGCAGCTATGCTTGGGTCTGTCGTAAACCACAGCTGAAGCCTGAAGTCGATGTTGGCGTTCGTGCTCGAGAGTAGGTTTGACGTGTCGTTTTCTTCGTTCTCTCCTCTTACGGCAGATATGGTTAAGTTCTTTATTGTTGGATGGCATCCTATAGGATTCGGTGATCCAGCCGCGTCACATTTTAAAGCGTCAAGCGCGATTAGAAACTCGTTTATCTTCGATGGCGCTGCGATAACGTTTAAGCCGAGTTCAGCGTAGAAAAGACCAGGTATAGTCTCTGACTCTGTCACCGACGCAGCCTTGAGATCAGGGAACAAAAGACCTACTTGGTTAGCGGCCCGTGATATAGGCTCCATGACGTCAAGTGCGTAGTCCTCTGTAGGAGTGGGCGAGTTTTTGAATGGTAGAGCTTCGTCGAGTTTTTTCACGTCGTCTATTATGTTGCGCACTACATCCGAATCTGGCTTGTACTTGCCGAGCTGTTCTTGTGTACGGTCTAAAGCGCTCTGCAGCTCTCTTACTTTCTCGCGGGCGTCGTCTCTTGAGCTCATTTTTGGTTTAGTGAAGACAAAAAACACAACTAGCGCCATAAACACAGCACCAGCGAGAAACATGGCTGTGCGAGAGTTACTCTGCTCTTTCTTCTTTTTATCAGTCATTTGACTCACCTGTTGAGAAAATTTCAGGAGCGATTGGTTCAAGTAGAGACTTCTGCCTTGTTAATAGAGCTTTTCTAGACACAAAGAACTCCGCGTTTACAGTTAAACCAGACGCGACGTCCCCTGCTGGCGGGGAGAGGCTGACGTTAAACACGAAATCTGTTTTTTGTCTCAGAAGATCTTTCCAGACTTGAGCGTCTGCGTAGGAGGGGACAACTGCGGATACTGAGAATTTAAAGTCATACTGAGTGTAAGACACAGGTTCTGCAGTTACTTGTGTCGTAGAGGGTGTAGTATCAGATTTTGGAGATGTGGTAGTGGTGGTCTGCTGTACTGTCTGCTGTTCTGCTACGACTGACTGAATCGAGACAGACTTCACTCTTATCTGCTCTGGAGTTGTCTCTTTTATTATACTAAAAACAGCCTCAGGGTCGATGTCTTCCGCGAAAGAAGTAGCGACCTGTGATATTCTTTTAGAGAGATGACCTGGTACGTCGATGTTTCCTGGAATATTGACGCCTTCGTACTTGAAAGCCGAGGCAGACTCGACCTTTATATCTTTTATCTTGTCGTCGATACGCTCAGCTTCAGCCCTGGACGAAGACGCTGCTGTCTGTGCTCTGACACCTAGAAAAATAGTGAGAAACAAACACACGACAGCAACTGACGTCACGGTAGCTACGCTCTGACGGCGGCGGCGGCGGCCATCTACGGTCTCTGAGACGAAGTTAAAAGACGTCCTCGGGGGTTCAGGTAGCCTCCTTACGGGAGCGGTGGGTTTTGTTGCTGCTTTAACGGCTGCTTTCTTTGACACGCGTCCTTGTTTGTCCGTCATGGTATGTCTCTCCATAGCGCTAAACCAGTTGCTGTCGTGAGAGACAGCATTAGTCGAGGATCTTCGCGGCCGTTATGAAAGTAGTCAAGATTAGATTTAGTTCTTGCAAGGTGGGCCCATGGTTGTCCCAGTCTGACCTCAACTCCTAGTCTTCTCTGAAGTCTCTCTTTAAATCCACGCAGTTGTGCTCCGCCTCCACACAGAGCTACGTACCTTGTCGCCACAGAACCAGCGTCTGCTTCGACGGCTTGTGCTATTTGATCAATTAACGTTCCCGCGGCGAGAGTCATAGCGTGCTCAACAGATGACTCAGAAGAGAGCCTCTTTAGATCTTCCTCCTCGTCGAGAGCTAAACCGTAGCCAGTTTGGTTTTGGAGAGAGTTTGTAGACAATCTCATGGCGTATTTACGTTTCTCTGAGTCCTCTAAAGGCTCTCTAGCTGCTGCTGATATCGCTCTTGTTATGTCAAGACCGCCGCCGGGAAAAGACCTGATGGATCTCAGATATAATCCGTCTCTTAGGACTATCGTTGTTGTGGTTGCTCCTACATCAACTATGATTGCGGCATCTCTTGATGTTGGCAGATCTCTAACTAACGCCCTTAAAGTCGCAACTCCCGACAAGTCTACTGCGCGAGGCTCGTAGCCTGCGGCTTTACATATCTTAGATAGAGACTCTACGTCGCTCTGCATAGCGGCTCCTACTATTAGGGCTGCAACTTTCTTGCCGTCTGCAGTCTGTTCTTCTCTAACAAAGTTTGCTGACAGGACACCCTCTGCTATAGGGACAGTTGGAGCCACTGTGACGCCCATTGACTTTATAGCACTCGTGCGCTCTTGAGGTTTAACCGCTGCAGGTAAAGCTACTCTAGATACGCCCTGCTCTGGGGAAGAGACACCGACTACCACATATCCTGAGCGGGCACCCACAGATTTTAGAGCCTTCTTTACAGCCTCTGTCACGATGAGTTTATTACGCACCTTGCCTGAAACAAAAGCGTCTGACCTCATCGGGATCACTGCGAGTCTATCAATGATGGCAAAACCTTCTTCGTCAAGTCCTGTTACACGGGCGGCGCGTACGCCGGTAGATCCTATATCGAGACCAACCAGTTGCTTCTCAAACATCACGTAGCTCCCTGTTTTGGCTGCTCATCCTCAGTCAGTGCTCTCAGAAGGGCGGCCATAGCTCGACGGCGCTCAGCTTGGTCTGTCGGTATGAGGCGCGCTAGTAGAGACGCAGGATCTGCGGGAGCTGTCTGAGAATATGGCTGGGTGTTGTCTGACATAGTGAGCTCCGGGAGAGAAGAGATGGATTCCTATAACAGGTTCGGACCGCCTAAAAATTAGAGGTCAGTATAGAAATTAGAGGTCAGTACCTGCGTGTAGGTGTCGACGGAACTCCTCCGTGTCACGTGCCTTAAACTCGGCCTCCATCTCTGATACTATACCACGCCTGACTAGCTGTGCTAGATGCATCTCCATTGTCTGCATGCCCTGCTTTACACCTGTTGCTATTAGCTGACGCAGCTGCAACAAACCATCTACTTTACGGAGGTTGTTTACGATGCCTGGGGTTGATACAAGGACCTCAAAAGCTCCAACTCTACCGCCAGATACTGCCGGCACTAAGGTTTGAGACACAACACCTTTTAGTACGTAAGCTAGCTGAGATCTGATTTGTTCCTGCTCTTCTGCAGGGTATGAAGACACTATTCTACCAAGAGAGGAGGCAGCGTCGTACGTGTGTAAGGTAGCAAACACCAAAGCTCCAGTCTCTGCAGCAGTAACTGCCGCTCTGATGGTCTCTTGGTCACGTGCTTCACCAACCAGAATAACGTCAGGGTCTTGGCGCAGGGACTGGCGCAGACCGTCTGCAAAAGAAGTGAAAGAGAGTTTATGCTCGCGCTGATGTACGACTGATTTTTTAGCTGGGAGAACAAACTCGATAGGATCTTCTAAAGTAAGGACGTGTCTAGACTGGTGAAGAGCGATGTGTGCCAAGAGACAGGCGAGGGTTGTGGATTTACCAGAACCAGTAGGTCCGGTTACAAGAATCAAACCACGCTCTAGCTCACAGAACTGTCGGACGGCCATAGGGAGCCCTAGATCATCAAAAGAGGGTATTCGGCTAGGTAGGCGACGAATGGCCATCGTCAAACCGTTCATGTCTGCTCCTACGTTGATACGGAACCTCACGGGACCGTAAGAGAAGCCGCCGTCTCTGTTGTACTTAGTTAGTACTTCTTCTAGAGACTCTTGTCCAAAGAGCGTAACTACCTGCTGCCTCATCCACTCCTCAGTTAATGGTGCGCGCTCTAGATACACAAGGGAGCCGTCTACTCTGAGAGTGGGAGGGACAGAGACAGAGAGATGTATGTCGGAAGCTTCACGCTTTACTGCTTCGTCAAATATCTCAAATATGCTTGAGGTCTCAGGCTTTCTGAGAGACACACCTTGGTAAGTGCGCTTGAATAGCTCTACAAAATGATGAGCCGTCATTAACCAGATCTCAAAATCTCTGCGGCCAAGAGTTGCAGACACTCTCTCGACGTTCATCGGGAGGTCCTCTACGAAAGCGACTGTCGGCACTGGTCTGTCTATGACAATAGCGCCACATGCTTTCGATGCCTCTTGAGGTAGTATAGGTAGCGCGTTGTCTGAGTCAGACACTACTGGTCTGCCTGACAACATGCCCTTGAGAGAAGCTAGAGCAGTGTGAGAGAGGATCTCTGATTTAACAAGAGCCATCTCTACGTTGTCAATCCGTCCAGAGTGCCTATCGGCGCCGAGAACCTGCCCGAGGCGTTGTTCTGTGGAGAGATTCTGTCTTAGAATCTCCTCTACTATAGCGTCTGCGCTTATGGAGGCCCGTGTTGAACTCATGTTATCCCTGGCTGTACCCATCGCCGGCAACTTTGGTCAGATTTAAGATCGGCATGTAAAGAACAACAAGTAGAGCACCCACGACAGCACCCATCACCATAAGTAGGGCCACTTCTAGCCTAGCTCCAAGCGTGGCTACCATGGCGTCCAACTCGTCCTCTAATGAGTATGCAACGTTACCAAACATCTCAGCCGCTTCACCAGCCTCCTCACCGGTTGCAGCCATAGCCCTGACCTGTGGGCTGAACAGGTCTGGATGTTTCTGCATCTCAGCAGCGAGAGAACGACCAGAGCGCACAGCTTCTTTTAGGTCCTGGGTTGCTAACTGTATCCACTTGCTACCTGACGTGTTTCCTGCTATCTCTAATGCCGAGTAAGTCTGAAGACCAGCAGCAAGCGACCCTGACATGGTAGACGACCATCTATACAGCACAGATTGTTTCCAGAGAGATCCAAGCATGGGCACGCGGAATTTTATCTTATCTACGCGAGCTCCTATCTCTAGGTCATCTGCTGTCTTTCTTCTAAAGACTATCCAAGCTACTATCATAGCACCTATCCAGGCTACAGGTGAGAGAAAGTTAATAGGGGCTGTTAGAAGATTGCGGCCCTCTGGTATGAGATCTATACTTGGGGGGACAAAGCCGAATTTGACGTGAAACGGAGAGAGTTGTGACGACAGCTTGACTAAAAATTGTGTAGGTCCAGGTAGCGGCTGACCGAAGCCTTCGTAAATTCTGGCGTACATAGGGACCAGAAACGAGAGAATGCCGTATATTAAGATAGATATAGCTATAGAAACCATCTTAGGGTACGCCGTTACTGCTTTTATTTTCAGTCGCAGCGAGTGTTGCTGCTCTAGAACTTTTGCGAGTCTAAACATGGAACGCTCGATGTCACCAGTTGCCTCTCCTGCTGCTACGTAAGCGCAGTAAACTTCGTTAAAAACACGAGGATAGAGAGCCATGGCTTTAGATAAAGGAGTTCCTGAAAGCACTCGCTGGGAGATGTCTTGGCACATGCGGACGTAAACTTGGTTGTTATGATCCTCGCTTAATACCAACACAGAGCGGTGAATGCTTAAACCCGCGCGCAGAAGGAGATGTAGCTGCCTTGTTAGAACAAGAAGTTCGTCTTGTTTTATCTTTAGATCGTTATCGGTTTTGGCACGTGTGATGTTTACATTCCAAACACTTTGAGAAGTCGCTACTATTGAGATGGGAACCATGCCCTCTGCTTTTAGCGTGTCTAGCACCTCAGACTGAGTGACTGCCTCCATCTTCCCCTTTTTACGAGCACCGTCTGGCCCTATGGCTTTATATGAGAAAGTCTTAGTTAAGAGTTCGTCAGCCATTGTTGTCTTCCTCTGTTGAGTCATCATCTACGCTCGCGGCGCGATTTATTTCAGACACTGTTGTGCGTCCAGCTTTTAGATGGCGTACAGCGTCAGACAGCATTGGGCGCCAGCCGGTCTTTTTAGCTATCTCTAGAATCTTCTCACGGGACAAACCGCTCTGGATGGCCCCCTTGATCTCAGGTGACGCAGCTAATATCTCTGCTACAGCTATACGGCCACGGAAGCCATTTCCTGCACAACCTATACAGCCCACTGGGTGCGCTACCTGAGTTACGCCTTCTATACCCAATCTAGAGAGGATTGCCTGCTCATCTGGTGTCGGAGGTCCGACTGTGCAGCATTCGTGTACTTGACGAACAAGGCGCTGAGAGACTACGATGCTTAAGGCCTCAGCAACGAGGTAAGCAGGTACTCCCATCTCTGTTAATCGAGTGTATGCAGACGGTGCAGACGAAGCGTGGACGGTTGATAGAACCAAGTGGCCAGTGATGGCCGCTTCCATAGCTACCTTTGCTGTGTCTGTATCTCTGATCTCTCCTACCAGCACGACGTCAGGGTCTTGTCTCAAGATAGAACGCAGAGCGCGAGCAAAAGTTAGAGACCTGTCTCCGATGTCACTTCTGATCTGTGTCTGTCCTACGTATGGAAGTCTGTACTCCACCGGGTCTTCGACCGTCAGTACGTTTCTCGACACGGCGTCTACTTCTCTCAAAAGAGCATACAGAGTTGTTGTCTTACCAGAACCAGTAGGTCCAACTACTAAAACACATCCAGCTGACGAGGCAACGGCGCGGCGTAGTGAAGTTACTAGGTCTATATCAAAACCCATCTCTTCTAATCTACGGCGCAATGTTAGAGGGTCTAGAATACGAACCGTGATGTTAGGACCAGCTATCTGTGGCAACATACCGACACGAGCGTCTACTGATCTACCTGCAACGGGGAAGGAGAAGGTACCATCTTGAGGTTCTCTGGTGTTGCTGCTGTCCATGGTGGTTGTTTTTGCCATCATTGCGGCAGCCACTTCAGACTCACGTCCTTTGAGAGAAGGAGGGAAAGGTATCTGCCTTAAAACGCCGTCTACTCTCAGGCGCACCATTAAGGTACCATCGTACATAAACCTCATGTGGATGTCAGAGGCACCCTCACCCACGGCTCTCTGTAGTAGATACTCTATAAACTCAGGTACGACGTTACCAGATGGGTTTCTTGATTCAAACTCATCTGTTATGTAAAGAAGCCTAGATTGAACCTGAGACTTAGGTACGAGAGCGACTCCCCCCATATCTGGGAACCTGGACTTGAGATACATCAAGATGTCCATGTCAAGCGGGTTGGCCATCGCTAAAATAACTTTACCGCTTTTATCCAAGAGCGGTAGCGCTGAGTGCTCAGTTAGCATCTTGATGTCGCATTTTCTAACTACGCTCTCGTCTAGAATGTACTCTTGGTCTCTAGAGTGCATATCGTAGAACCTGTAACCCATCTCTTTGGCTATAGACTTGAGCATGTCAGCCTCAGGAATGGCTTGTATCATGAGAGGTGTCAGCGGGCGTCCTTTTTTCTCCTCGCCGAGGAGAGTGAGGGCGTCGTAGGGTGACAAGACGTTGTAATTTACGGCCAGCATGGCCAATGCGCGTCTGATGTCTGTGCTCACAGTGATAGTGTCGCCCCGTTAGGTCAGCGCGATATCTCGCTTGCTGCGCGGTTTATCTCTTCCTGTGTTAAGGACCTATCAAAAACAGCCAGTGAGGATAGCTCTATAGACGCGTTAGCAGAGACTCCGGAGGTAGAGCGTGAGCCGCCAATTGTGAAAAAATGGGAGTTCTCAAGAGATGGCCAGGGAGATGTTATACCGCTAGTTGAGGACAAAGTAGCAGAGTCAACCCATAGCTGGACTTTAGACAAGACAGGCTCTATACGTAAAACAACTGTTACGTAGTTTCCCTGTGACAAGGAGACAGGAGCTTGCGTTAGACTGGAGCTGTTGTCTAAAGATGCAAAGCCGTACACACTTGAGCTAGATCCTAGTTTGACACCATACCCACGCAGATCTGCGTCTGAAGCGGCGAACTTACCAAACAAGAGAGAACCTGGTGCGTCGTCAAATATCCTGAGTCGTGCAAGAATAGTTAAGTAACCAGAGCTGCCAACATCTAAGGCAGGCACGTCAGGTATAGACAAGATAGAGTCTCCAAACAGCAGTGAATCTCGCGAGACGACAGTTGCGCGCAGGCCGCCAGAGGCTCTCGTGACTGACCACACCTCGCCAGTTGCGCCGGGGCAGTTTTGAGCCGTGGCGTCGCAGGCGGATGGATCAAACTGGGCAACCAAAGAACCTTGCGTAGCTCTAACGTCTGCGCGGTAGACTCTACCTAGGTAAGGGAGAGAGCCGTCAGAGAGCGCGCCGACAACCAGTGGCTCGGATGATAGAGCTATGGGAGCTGATGATGCTGTGTTTACTGAAGAACCCAGCTGCGACCAGCTTGTTCCATCAGAGGAGACCCAGAAACTGGTCGCAGTAGAAGACCCTGATGTGTCCATCTTAACACGAACCCATCCTGATTGTCCATCTTGAAAAGGGGTTACAGAGGAGGACGAAACCTGTATGGGGGAGCTAGGGGACAGAGACGACGACCAGCGGGCAGATAGAGAACCGTCTGAAGCCAGAACTAGAGCGTAAGACATAGAACCTGAGGCTGGAGCGTACTTTGCTATCAATGCTTGAGGGCTTGCAGGTGTCCAATCATTTGGTTTGATGTGGGCCGTGAGACTTATATCTTGTGACAGGTCAAGCCATGAAGAATCTGGCGAGCTGGCGTAGTTTCCGAGAGACGGGACGTAGAGGTAGTCTAATCCGTCGTGCTGCATAAACACAGGGTCGTACGCATCTGCTGAGGCGCCTGTGCCAAACACTGCGTCTAAAGATGGGCCACCTGTTCCTTCGTTACGCAGACGCTGAGAACCAGTCGAGAGTGAATCTGCTCTCAGATAAACTAGGGCCGATGGAAGCAAGCTGGAGGATGACTCTGACCACACTAGTGGTCGAGACCAAGAGGAGCCTTTATTTGAGCTCAGTGTGTCGGTTCCTAAAGCCGCAGAGGCGGTACAGGTTCTAGACGATCCGTTTGGAACAAGGACGTAACGTCTTATGTGATTGCTGTCTCCAGACGTCATGTCTAACCTAAGCATCCAGCAATCCCCGGAAGACCCAGATACAGCGACGGCAGCGACTCCGTTTGAGACAGCCACAGACACCAGTGAGGAAGACGTGGAAGCAGTAGTGGAGGACACGAATGTCATGTCTGGGTATTGAGCCGTTAGTCTGGCCACAGGATCAGTTGGTAAGACCCCGTCTTGCGCAAGAGAGGCGACTATTGCGTCCATGGATGCATCTGCTGATGACTGTGCTACGGCGTCAGAACCGGTTGAGGAGCTCGCTCCTATCATAAAAACGCTAGTAGCTGTTATTACAGAGAGTAAAAACAGAGTGACGGCTGCCTCTATGAGAGAGTAGCCGCGACGCGAGATGCGTCTCATTTTTAATCCGGTATTACAGTGACGCGTAATCCAACAAGTTGTCCAGCTAGCTGACTGTTTAAGCCAGACCCGCCGACTGCTGCTGACATCTGGTGACCTGGTGCGTAGGCGCGAGCCTCATCTTCTGTTATCTCTACGCGGTTGATAGAAGCAGGAGCTAACGCGGACCTCAGAAAATCCGACTGGTCTGGATGCCATGAAACCACGTCAATACGTTCACCAAGCAGCAAGGCAGATATACAGCGCACTCTGTTAGCACTACGTCCGACGCAGGCTGCTATCGGGTCTATGCCAGGCTCAGTGGCTGCTACTGCTATCTTGGTACGAACTCCCGGCTGGCGCGCTATACCCATGATGCGCACGGCGCCAGATCTCACCTCGGGCGAAACCCCAGATAGGTGGTGCTCTACGATCTCTGGTCTCACGGCTGATAGTAAAGGACGCGGCGAGGAGTCAAGTCGTAGTAGCTGGTAGGTATCTCCGACTGACCATCTTCTAGTAGGGAACCACTCTGTCGCTGGGAGTACAGCTTCGGTGTTTCCTTCGTGAAGACGTAGCAGGGCTACGTCGCTAGAGGCGCTCACAACAGTGGCGGTTACCACGTGTGGTTCGAATGTCTCTGATACGGTTAAACCGAGCTGGGCGAGAAGATTGACCGACATGTTGTTCCTTTCTGAACATCAGGTTCGGCCCGACGTGAGAGAACTAACCTAGACCCATGAGGTCTGTGTCGGCAAACGTCCTCAGAGAGACTATCTCGGAGAGTAGAGGATGGAGGTCTTGAGAACCAGCTTGGTTAGGTACTACCTCTGCTGGACAGGAGGCACCGTATATAGAGCGCATCATCTCTAGCTCGCTCCACAGGCTAGACGGGACGTTTTGCACCATAGAGCGCCAGTTGGTCTCAACTTTAGAGCCGTCAAGAAGAGAGGCTAGCGGCGTCTTTGTACGAAGAGGCCTGTTGGACTCAGAGACTAAACGACCAACTGAGGCAGAGAGCTCTGGTTTAGAGTCTATGTTAGAGAGAACCTCTGAGGCTAGATTGAAGTCAGATGATATCCTGAGCACGTGCTCTGCAACTTCTTCTTGCCAGGTCTGGTCTTCCATACACATACATACTGCTACTGTGTAAAAAGTACGCACGTACCTTATTGCTGGCGCCTTGATATTTCTAAAAGCTGCTGGTGCTAGTGTCTACAATAGTATATCTAGTATAATAGTACATCTAGTACAATAGTACATCTAGTATAATAGCGCTGCTAACTTGTCTCACCAGACAAGAGAGGACGTAAGCTTAGCCAAGAACCAATCTAACGCCCCAACTGATGTGTAGCTGCTCGAACCAAGAGAGGATGAGCCTGAGATAGAGCCTCCCAAGTAAGGGGTGTCTTGAGACAGTGCTATTGTGCGAGCGTAGTCTTCTCCTGTGCCGCCAGCTCTTGTCACTAGATCGAAGGTGTCCTGGCTGTCTAGACGCGCAACGCCGACGTCGCGGGCACCAAGTGAGGTGACAGTCAGAGGTGAGAGAGATGCCGTACCCTGGAAAGAGAGAGATACGACGGGGCGGTTATTTGAGTTTATAGAGACCTCGCCTGGTTCGTCAGCTAGAGTTGAACCTATCTGGCCTGACATTGAGGCTGAGTTGAAGCCGGCAGATAAAAGTGCGACAAAAACATCAGTTGATCCTGCAGACACGTAAAGGTAGTCACCGACACGCACTGTGTCTGAGAAAGAACCAGCAACCGCAAACAGAGAGCCTCTCGATGACACAGAGTCTACAGAGTCAGCTCCGGTGCCGCCGAAGCGCATAAGAGTGGAAGAGACACCGGAGCTAGAACCGGTAGCTAGGAATCCGTCAGTAGAACCTGCAGACGCTATAGTGTTAGACCCAAACCTTATAGATGTCTCGAAAGAGCCAGCCAGCGCCCAGACGCCGTCTGAGTTTACAGCCACGGAGGTGCCTTTGTCGGTTCCTGAAGATCCGGCGCGAATAACCCAGCTAGGGGCTCCACTGTAAGACATCTTAACTAACATGGCGTCAGAGGACCCTGACGAGGTTACGGAACCTGCGTCTAAAGCGAGAGTTCCTGAGAAAGAACCTGCGACGTAAATCGACTTAGAATCCGATGCGGCGACTGACTCTATAGTGTCAGCTGAGGAGGAACCGAGTCGCGACAACGATAGAGGAGTACCTGTACGTGAGATAGCGAGAACAAAACCGTCAGTAGAGCCAGCTGAAGTGACGCTAGGGATTGACGCTCCAGACACCGTCAAAGTTCCTGCGAACGTACCTGCCACCACGATAGGCCCCCCGGCGTCGGCCACTGACGCGCTAGAGGTGCTTGAGGAGGATGACAACAATAAGGACCATCTGCAAGAGCCAGATGGAGAGAACTTGGCTATGAACAGATCGGACAATCCGGTCGGAGTACGTTTGGCGTTACACAGCGTTGCTTGGCCTGATATGTACCCAACGACAACCACGTCACCGTCTTGCGCAACTGTTAGATCTAAAACTTCGTCGTCTGTTGTCGAGCCCGTCGAGAGTGAGAAGCGATCAGGGACAGCAGAGGATGGAGATGGTGTTACTGGGAGTGAGGCTACAGAGAATGGGGATGACCCTATCGAGTTAGTTGCGCTCACTCTAAAAGTGTAGCTCACGCCGTCTGTGAGCCCATCAAAAACGAAGCTGAGAGATCTGGTTGTTCGTGTCGTTAAGCCCGTGACACCTGATGGTGAGGTGCCAGAAGAGGAGAGCACTTCTACGGTGTAGCTGTTTATGGGCGAGCCTCCGTCGTCTAGGGGTGGCGCTATAGTGACTAGGGCTGATGAGCCAAGCGGTGCAGCATCTGGTGCGTCTGGGGTTCCTGGGTTGCTTAAAGTAACGGCGTTTGAGGATGGTCTGCCGCCTATAAACCGAGCAGCAGAAGTGACGGAGAAAGAATCTCTATACACCAGAGAGGAACCGTCACCACCAACTAGCACGGCGGTGAGTCTAAGGTACGTGAAATCGCAAGACGACGGATCCTGACTGCAGTTGAGAGGTGCTGATAGAGAATCTATAGAGCCAGCAGCTACGACTGAGAAGCTGGACGCAGACGACGTGTCTATAGTGTCTGCTACGGGTCCTGAAGATAGTGTGCTATCAAAAGAGCACTCGCCGTTTGCTATCTCAACTAACCTAGAGAGCACTCTGCCGTCTATAAACCACGTTACTCTGTCTGGAACACCATCTAAGGTTTGATCTGAGAAAAGAACAAGACGATCTTTTGACACAAACCCTACTGGGTGATCTCTTCTGAGGTTATCGCACCCGGTAGCAGACTCTATGTCGGCTCCCAACTTTGCTGATATAAGGGCGGCTGTACGCTGTGCATCAGAACGTGCTGCTGACGTTGAAGCTATAGTTTGCAAGACACCAGACCAGCGGACTATCATAGTTACAAGAGCGAGTGTTAAAACTGTAGCTATAACTACTTCTAGCAGAGTCATGGCTCGCGGTTGTTTGTTATTTATCATGATGAAACGTCCACGTTTATAGAGACCGGCGTAGACGCGCCAGAGCTCACAGTGCAAGAGTGAGAACCTGGTGACGCGTTTCTTGATAAACCGAACACTATCTCGACTGTGCCGTCTTGGCTAGATGCTACAGGTGTTGATGCCAGCACAACTCCAGACGGACAGGATGTGACGACAGAAGCACCACCTACTGTCAGGCCGTCTGAGTCTCTAACAGTAGCTACTACTGATGCGAGAGAGTCTTGCGAAACAGAGAGCGACACTGATCCGGTAGAGACGCTCACTTGCGCCGGGGACGGCAGTACAGTCACTGAGAAGAAGGCTCGGACGGAATCATTAAGGAGGACCTCTACGCGCTGAACTCCACGGGATGCTGAGGCTGTTATAGTCAGAGAGATCGAGCCAGTTTGGTCAGCTGTGCCGCTTGACGGAGAGAAGGACAAACCAGGTGTGGCTCCCTGAACGACAGCCAGAGACGCATCTGGCATAGACTCGCCATGTCCATCAAAAACAGATACTGACACCACAGCGTTGTCGCCCTGTGTTATCTCTACAGAACCCGCAGAGACGAATTTGGCTTTAGGGGTGATGCTGAAAGACACGTCGTCTTGCGAACCTGGGATGTGCGCTAAAATCTTACCAGACCCTGAATCTGCACCATAAGACACTATGACATCAGGCGGGGAGCAGGTTCCAGAGGCGTTAGTGAGGCACACGGGCGCTGTAGCGTAGGCACCGACGTAAGAAGCACCGCGTCTTAAAACCTTAAAGAAAACTGGATAGTTAGAAACAGGTGCTCCTGACGGGTCTGTTACGGTGACAGAACCAGACGGTGAGACGGAGTCGTCTTGAGACACCGTGAATGAATCAATGTTGTTAGTTACAGTGCTTGCGCGCTGCTTTATCTGTAGCTTTGACGTAACACTAGAGAGAGACCAGCCAAGCGTGTAGTCACCTGAGGCAGCTGATGGGGCATCTATTGAGTGTGCAGTCCACCCTGCTGCTGCCGACAAAATAGACTCACTCACCCCGCTTGGAGTACCCGTCACGTCCTGAGACCAGGTGGTGGCGTTGTTTCCTGATAGATCCTGGGCGATGGAGTATACGACGGATGTATCGCTCTGGTTTCCTACCTGCGAGAGAGGGAGAGAGGATATTGCAGTACCAACAGGAGCGGTGGGCAGGAAAGTTATGCGTTGAGTTTTTGAGTTAGAGCCGTCAGTGACAGATACTGTCATAGAGGTACGCGTAGGGCTAGATGGGGTGAAACTCCACTCTATGTAATCTAGTGCGTTTGCCTCGTCTGGGGCTACTTGAGAAAATGGTAGAGAGAAAGGCGCAGAAGATATAGTCACACACCCAGGGTTGCAGTAGGATATAGAGCCTGTAGGGAGACTAGTTACGGTCACAGACGCAGAACCAGTGTCGTTGTCTTGTATGTGCGTGCGAAAAGAAGTGGGAGAGCCGGTTGGAGCAACAACCGCTAGGGAAGCTGAGCGAGACTGCGAGAAAGAAGCACCATCTGAGATGTAGCCGATAGATGGTGCAGACTGGCCCGAGTAACAAAACAGAGACGCTGTGCAAGAGCTCTCTAGCGATACTGCTTCTTTATCGTTTAACCAAGGAGGGAGACATCTGTCATCAGGTGATGGACACAACGAGCTAAGGCGCGGGGCGTTAAACACTGCTTGATTCCCAAGCCCTCCAGCTGGCAAGGAAGATGGATTATCGGTGGAGTCATACTGTAAAACACCAGATGTGGTCTGTCCAGACAAGAGCGTTATAGTGGCCGGCATAGCTACACTCCCAGACGGGAGGAGAACTCTAGACGGCTGCCCCCACGTCCATGAGGAACACACAGGTGATGATGGTTCTGTCCATGACGATCCGTTGTAAGTCAACATGCCTTCAGGAGTGACACATGTGTCGTAGTCTGGATTATCTGCGTGTAGCGTTATAGGAACGCCTGTTGGTAGCGGAGTCTGGCCTAACGCCCCTGGCTTTGTGTAGGAAGACACAGATATAGCTCTACCTGACTCTGATGTGTTACACACAGAAGTAACCTGCGGTCCGGTGTCGTAAAAAGAGAGCCAGACACAAACTGAGGACTGATGAGGGTGAGAGTCTGTCTGGGCGTGTCTCTTGGATGTTTGGTTTGTTGCATCTATCGTTAATACAAGATGAGCTCGCTCAGAGACGCGTATGTTGCTATCTGATATCCTGGCTGAGTCAAGAACTATCTGCTGAAGTCCAGAGCCTGAGATACCGTGCGGCATGTTGTCAGACCCATCAGACAAAGAGAGAGCGCAGGGCTCTGAGGTGCTACAGAAATCAAGGCTAGCTCTCAATAGAACAGTGGCTGAACCATCCGGAAGTGCGGCTGACACTATGGTGTCTTGTGAGGCTCCGCCGAGAAGAACAAGTGGTGTGTCTAGAGAGCTGTAGTCTCCAGTCATTGATACTCTCAAAAGACCGTGGTCGTCTTTAAACCCTGGAGCTGGTGCTGATATAACTTTAGTTCTTCGAGCATTAGAGCCATCTGGTCTAGTTGCAGTAACGACTAAAGAGAGGTAATCAGCTGAGTCTGCAGGCGAACCGTAGAGAGAGGCTGAGTCTGGTCCTGGAGTTATTTGGTAAGAGACCACAACCGGTTGTCCATTTATTTGAACACAGGAGCTAGCTAGTGACCCTGAGTCTGTTGGGTCTCCAGAACAGATGTCAGGAGGTGTGAAAGTGTTAGAGAGCAACACAACAAAGTCGTTTGATGAGACTTGATCTACTATGGTAGATAGAGTGTCGTCGAGGTCTTGGGCGGTGCGCATGGCAACCCTGGATGATAAAACAGTGGACACTGTCCCGGCTAGGAGGGTCATGACGAACACAAAAAGAGTGCTGGCAGAGACAACCTCCAGCAGTGTATAAGCTCTTTTAGCGCGACGCCACATACACCCAGTGTCGCCACCTGTTTAAAAAGGTCGCGCGATAAAGCCAGGACCGGACGGTGCAGAGAGTGACCCGAAAGCCCCGCGCAATAGCCATGCTAGTTACAGTGTTAATGGCTGCAGTAGCTTCAGCGGTGGCGTTCTCACTTGCTAGGGCAACAGTGACTGAATCTGCGTCAGTTGAGGGTGAGCTGGCGCTGGCGTCAGCTCAACGAGAGGCTCTCTCTGTTTTGGGTAAATTCGATAGCGCAGTAGCTGTTGACGTCTCTGCACCGCTGGACTACGTTTTACCAGAAGAGAGAACGAGATCTTGTGTTTTTAACTCAACTACAACAATGGTTGAGCCCGATAGCGTGTGGCCTGGATGGTGCCCGAGCTGGTCTTACCCGTCAGGCCAAGAGCAGCCAAGCGCGCGACTAGAGATACAGACACCGTCTGGCGACGACCCTGGAATGACAGTCAAGGTGTTGTCGAGAAGTAACGGGTTAGACGCCGGGTATCTTGCACGATATACCCTAGTTGGTGGTGGAAGGTGGGTTTATGCCACCACCGGTGGTCTGGACTTAAGTGAGAACACGGCACTAAATCCAGTTACGCTGGGAGGCAGTGTGTATGCCGTAGGCGCCGTGTCTTCCGGATTAGAGGGCACGATAGAGGGGGGATCTATCGTAGCGAGCGAGAGTTCTGTCACTGGATCTTTAGGAGACGTGACGGTGTTTGAGACAGGAGGAAGCGACATTAGAGAAGTGGCTCCAGGGTCTCTCACTACACGCAGTCTCAGCGCTGGTGTTAACTTACTTTATAAAGTTGGATGTAGACACGAAGACAACATCGCGACGAAGTGCTTTAAGCCAGGTACAGACGTAACCGATATCAATGGCCTAGCTGTGACGGTACCAGAGGGTGCTAAATCTTTCATGATGATACCAGGAGAGAACATAGAGGTGTGGTACTCAGGAGAGACGATATCCAGAGAGAGTGCATCTTGGGTGTGTCAAGACTGCGATCTGCGTGAGTGGTCAAGAACGTCGATGTCTGTTGATAAACACCCAGGAGCGCAAGGCTACTGGGATTCTGGATTTCTTGGAGAATTTCCATGGCCAGCAGACGGCGTTGTGGCGTTTGATGGTGACGTGCAGTTCGGTGTCTGCTCTAGCTCTTTGATGGAGTACTCAAACGGAGAAGGTTGCCAGAGCCACTCTGGAAATGGTGTCGCAGGTGTCTCTATGAGTAAATCCTTGAGTGTTGTAGGTGACAACGTGCTGGTTGGTGCACCTGTGATCTCTAGCGGTGGAGCGCAGGTAGCTTTAGTTGCTAGGAGCGCCGTGTTGCTACCTTATTGGATGCGTACAACTGACGGTGATGTCGCTATCGACGCTCATCTGCTGGGAGCTGGTGAGGGATCTGTGGCGCCGTCTGTTAGATCTCTCCCTGAAGAGCAGAGCTATCAAGGGAGCGGTGATGACAACTGGGGTGGTGCTTTGAGCATTAACGGGTCTGTTACGGGGAGAAATCTCAGTCTCGGATTTGCTGGATGGAACACCGTCACGTACGCGTCGTCTATGAGAGTAAACACCGGTGGAGCGCCCTGGTTTGCAGGCACGGATCCGACATGGGTTAGACAGAGCATGTCCAGGTTCTCTGGATGGGAGAGCTGCGGAGCTAAAACTTGTGGCGAAGTGACAGAGGTCAGCGACGAACCATTGCCAGCAGAGCCAGTGGGTCTAGGGTGTCAGAAAACGTATGATAGTATCACCTGTACGTGGTCTGTAGGGTCTGCTGTAGAGAGAGGGACTACTAGTAGCTTTGAGTTATTGATAAACGGAGCCGTCTCGTGGAGTGGCACAGATCAGAGCGCCGTAGTTAGCGGGCTATCTGGTAACACCACCTATGAAGTGTCCGTGCGCGCAATAGGTTCAAGCGGGGTGTCTGAATCTGACTCTGTTAGCGTCACAACCAAGCCAGGAGGGGTTTCTGGGGTGTCTGTATCTGGTGTAACTTACAATTCTGCTGACGTGTCTTGGAGCGCGTCTGTCGGCTCGCTTCCGGTCTCTAGATACGTAGTGTCCTGGAGTGGTGACAGCGGGGCTAGCTGGGAGAGTGTTAGTGTTGTTGGAACGACACGAACCATCACGTCTCTGACGAGTGACACAGCGTACCAAGTTAGAGTCGCTGCTGTCACTGCATCAGGAACTGGCGGGTGGAGCTCTGTTAGCGCTTTTAACACGAGCAACGTAACGCCGCCCACTGGTGTTACTTGCTCTGTCGTGTCGTGGAACTCTAACTCACTAACAATGAATTTCACAGTGGGTTCTAACGGCAACAGTGCTGTTACATCGATTGAGGTTGCTATATCTGTAGCAGGTGGATCTTCATGGACGACAACCACTAAAGGCTCTGGATCTACAAGCCACACGTTCTCCTCACTGAGCCCAGGCACCCTGTATGACTTGAAAGTTAGAGCCAATAACGCCATAGGATCAAGCGGGTGGTGTCTGCTAAACTCTGTACCTACAAAACCGAACGCTGTTTCAGTGACTCTCGGCGCAGTGACTACAAACAGTGCGGCTGTGTCATGGAGTAGTGCTGCGGGAGCTGACAGCTACGACGTCTATCGCACGAGAAACGGCACCCAAACGTTAGTTTATAGCGGTTCTGGTCTTAGCTACACAAACACCGGATTGACAGCGTGCACTAGCGGTTACGTCTATACTGTCTACGCGTCAGGCCCTTGGGGTTACACATCTGTGTCTAACTCTGTGACGGCTAACACTACGTGCTCCGGCACGTCATAGGTTTACGAAAAAACAGTGAGAGGACATAACGCGTGTTTGTCGGCGGCGGCGGCTCGACTGTCACAGAAGCGAGTCGTGTGGAGGTCCTTAAATGCAAAAGGCACACCCTAGGGTGTGCCTTTTGCCCCTGATGCCCCAAATAGCGGTACAGGGCGTCAGGGAGAATCTAGAGATTCAGATCAGGGTGCGAGTGTTGTCTTATTGACTTGAGTGCCAGTGTTTGTGAAGAAAGTCTTGATTGCTCCACCGAAGACTCCGTAGAGCACGCCGGCGACAGCGATGACGACTCCTGCGATGAGCATGTACTCAAGCATGGTTGCAGCACGTGGGGAGCGCTCGTGAAGGCGTGCTGTCTTAGCACGCATAAAGATCACTGCTGAACTGAACATTGTTTCAAACATTTTTACCTCCGGGTTGTTACTGTAGGGAGTGTCGTACCGTCGGCACGTAAGTGTGACACTGGCTAACAGAGAGTTCTGTTTCTATACCGTCGAGATACGAAGCGTTAGCCCAGGTGTGCCTGGTAATCCCTAGAGAGGGCAGCGAAAGAGTCAGGTACTACAGCCTCGAAACGGTCTAGAGAGGAGGAGATGTGATCTGGGAAGACGAGAATCGGGAGGCCAGTTTTAGGCAGGGATTCTCTCTTTAGAGAGTAAGAAACGGTGTCTGGCAGAGAATCTACCGCAACTAAACCGGTGTGCGGATTCCAGAGAGCGATCCGGTGTAGGGCGTCGTCGCGCCACACAAAACCAGAGGAGAGGCAGGTATCAAAAAGACGTAGAGCAGACTCTTTACTAGACCACGAAGGGCGGACATTTAGTACAGAGAGAAGCTCGCCAGACGGGGCCAGGAGGGTCACTGTGCGACCATCTGAGGATTCACGAACACGACAAAGAGAGAGGTCAAAAACCACCATCCTCTCTCCTGATATATTAGCCACGGTACCAGAGTGACTTCAGAGAACTCCCAGGCACGCAGATAGAGAGGTTGTTTGAGTCAAAAACAGAACCGCCAGGGGAGAAGTGACCAACGGTTTAGCGGTCTAGATCTCGTTAGCCCCGTTTATAGGGGTAATTTATGGGGATAATCCATAGGGATAATCCATAGGGATAATCCATAGGGATAACTCACCGTGATGTGAGCTCTTTATACACCTCAGAAGTGGGTTGGTAAACCGGGGCCGGGGCTAGAGAGGCGGAGTATCTATCTACCGGGGTCTCTATAGAGCGCTTGTCTAGTCTATCTGTTCTTAGGGAACCAAAAGGTATCTGGCCAGACTTAACGAATATGATGGCCTCACCTTGGCGATACAGAATAAACACAGGGTCTATCCTCATAGGGGTCGTGAGAAGTCTGTATGACAGCTCACTCATGGCTCCAGAGACAGGCGGCAAGTGAGGGGCCCAGTACCTGACTAATCCCTGCGCTTGAGAAGAGAGGTGGGAGGGGTCGTCTGGTGTTCTATCAGAAGGTATATACACGTCAACTGCCCTGCCTGAAGCAGGGATGTCAAGTATGAGGCGCATCTCTCCTAGTAGAACGAAACCTACTATGTCTTTTATAGGTGAAGTCCAGGAGGCGTGCGCTCTTACGGAGTGGCTTGAGCCGTCTGGTAGTGTTATTAGATCACCTAGCGAGAGTGACGCAAGTGGGGCTGAGTCCATAAAGGACACTGTGAGTGCAGACTCGTTGTGAAACAGGTATCCGTAAAAGGTACGAAACTCACACCATGGAGTACAATCCCGACCCTTCCTTTGCGGGAGTCCCTTTATCTATAGCGGAGGTTGAGGAGTTAGCCGTCAGTGGCGCTAAGGCGCTGAGGAGTAACGCGAGCTGGATGAATCACTTTCTAACTAGAGTCATAGCCACCATGCGTAGCGCTCAAGAGACCAGGCAGCAGTTAGAAGGCGCAATTGAGAGGATGAAGATAGACTCGCAGATGAATGCTGGAGTAAACACTACTCTATCTCCGCTGGACGCTGTTAGATACCTCTCCCCTGAGCATCAGAGAGCCATATTTGACACACTGGCTAAAGACAGGATGGACTGGCTTGACTTGCAAGCTGCGGAGATTGAGAAAAAACGCAGACAAGTAGAGACTGTGTATAACGCGCTGGTTTTTATAGACGACATAGCTCAGAGTGACCCGCAGATAGCAGAGCACCACATAATAAAAAGCTTAAGAAAAGCCCTCTCAGCGGCAAAACACACAACAGATACGACGATCATACAAGAGAGAGCCCCGTGGAGACCTATAGATGAATCCGAGTCAGGGCCACTATGAGGGCTCCTCTATCTAGAGCTCTGCACACGCAGTCAGAGCAGTACGCCACGATCGATGAGCTTGCTGTTATATCTGGCCTAACTCGTGAAGACACGATCGATGGTGTGGGATCTTACCTTGACTCAAGAGAGCTTGCTATAGAGTCCGAGGGTGGCGACATATTCTTACTAACTGCGCCAGGAGGACGTACCGCTACGTCTGAGCTCCCTGCTAATTTATGGGAGATTTTAAGAGAAAATAGAACAGTGACACAGGCTGGACGTAGCTATAGGGTGTGCCGATCTCTGGAACGGGCTGGATGGAGAGTTGTGCCGAGACCGGAACGCAGAGACGTTCGACTGTCAAGAGTCAATCAGGTAGCCGACCTTGGAGTCATAGTGGGCACTGACGTGATACCTGTGTTGATAGACCCAGACTACAGAGCGTTATCCCTACCTAACGGCGTGCTTAGCGAATACAATCTCGCAGGCTCGCCAGGTGTTTGCGTAACAAGTCAGCAAGGCAGACTCGACGAGACCGTCACTGCTGCTAGAAAATGGATGCTCTCAAAACCGGGGTACGTCCATTGCTACTTGTTAGTACTAGAGGCGCCACGCTACGCACCTGTTTTCGTCACGGCTCAAGATGGTGGCATAACCTCTGTTAATTACCACCAAGACTGAGGTCTGACGCGCGTTTTAGGTCTGCCACCATCACTGGAAGCACCTTAACTCTAGATCTGAGGGCGTATGCTGGATGAACAGTTGCTAAAACCCTGTAGGTGCTGGCGTCAATTGAGAGATCAAATACGCTGCCTCTTACGCTCGACAGGGGTTCTCGCTGTTTAAGGATACCTAGAGCACGTGCCGGAGAGGCGCCGAGAGTTACTATAATCTTAGGAGAGAGCGCCTCTATCTCCTCTATTAGGTGGCTCTTGCATGAATCCATCTCTGCTGGTGTCGGTGGCCTGTTTCCTGGAGGTCGGCAGCGTACCACGTTGCTTATTCTCACACTGAGCCTGTCTAGGTTAGCTTGCGACAAAGCCTCTGTGAGAATTTTGCCGGATAGACCTTGAAAAGGGAGGCCAGTCCTGTCTTCGTTAGCTCCAGGGGCCTCGCCTAACAGTAGTACAGAGGCGTTGTGCGGTCCGGAGCCTACTACTGCGTTACTTCTTGTATCGCAGAGAGAACACATTGAGCACGTACGTACACGTTGATCTAAAATTGAGATACGACTTGTTGTCACTATAAAGACAGTTGTGGTCGTTTCTGTTGGCCAAAATCTACATTGTTTCGCAACACACGTAGAGTTACTAAAGCGTCTGATATATGCATAGAACCTGAGAGTTGAGCTAAGAGGCTTACGTCTGGACCGCAGGCGGCCAGGTGGGCGCGCAGACTGTGTATGTTTGCTCCCGAGTTTCTCCACACACAGAGTGCACTTGCGACGTCTGTTACGTCTTTAAACAGATTTCTGAGATTATAAACAGAGCAAGACGGGTCTGCAGTAGCCGCTGTTTCTAGGGTTTCTGCTGAGATGTGCGCTATAAACGCAACGTGCTCAAGTGAATCAACGTCGTGTCCGAGGGCTGCTTTTATTTCAGAAACCGTGAGAATGTCTATGTCTGATATGCATAGATCTCTCTCTAATAAAAGAGACCTGATGGATGCTACGTGGTGGCCGTCTGGTGAGGCGTCAGAGATGATCGCCTGAGTTCGTCTTGATACTGTCATTCCTTCTGTCACTTTTTCCGTTAGAGGCACGCAGAGCAAAGTGCGAAGAAGCTCTATTAGTCAAGAATCGGGATGCTTTATGTATAAAACGCAGAGCCCGAAAGGGCTCTGCGAGAGGTCAGACATGCGTTATGATGCCGGATTCTCCGAGGTTTGAGCAAACTTCAGCGTCTACTTTGGCTGGTACTCCGCTGCACACTTCAGCCATGGAGTCTTCCATGATCTGCTTTTGCAGCGTCGCTACCTCTACACCTAGATCGGCGTCAGTCTCGCCTACTATTGAGTCGTGGACTGACTGTACCCAAACTAGCGACGGGTAGGTCTTGCACATCTCATAGAGTCTTCCCATAGCTATGCCGACAATATCAGCAACGCCCGCTTGGATGCGGTAGTTGCGGAGCTGATTACCGGTTTTAGCTATCTGATCAGAGAGCGCTTGAGACAAAAGACGAGAAGTCGCCTCAGATCCCATCTGCTCACTGATGTGCTCTATGAAAGCCAAACGAAGCGGGCGCTTCTTGTTTTCAAACGCTTTTATCGTGCGTACTCTCTCTTCAGTTCGATTCTTGCGAACACGATCTTTAAAGGCAGAGTCAGACTCACCTGGGAAGCGCTTTACTCGGTTGGTGCCTGACGGCAGCGCAACTTTGTTTGCAATAGCCCAAGCGTCACGAATGGAAGCAGCCTGAGGCTTGTCGGTTAATCCAACGATCAAAACCGCGCTGTTAAGGATTCCATCAAACCTATCAGAGGATGAAGCGGAGGAACCCGACTCATTCTCAGAACGTTTGAAACCGTTGTCCATCGGCACCGTGAAAAGGCGACGTCGTCCAGTGACGGTTCGAATCTCCCAAGCAAGCGGCTCTCCACCTGGGCGGAGAACGACCGGGGCATCGTAAGTGAAAGCCCACTCAAGATCAGAGGCTAACTCAACGATTTCTTTATCGTAGCTATCTTCTGTGTCAAACAATCCGAGCTGATTTGGTCGCGGCTTAACTGCTGCAGCCAACTCTTGGGAGTTCGGGAGGCGCTTTTGCTTCCTCTTGAACTCTTTTCTCTTAGGCTCGGCTGCCTGCCACAATCGAAGAAGTTTGAAAGAGAGCTCCCAGTCAATAGGACCAGGGTTGTTCTTCAAGTTGTTGATGAAGGACTCGCACTCTTTAAGCCAAGACGCAACGGCTGGGTACTGCTTGTCGTAACCGCGTAGAAGCTCTCTGGCTTCCTGGGTAGTGGTAGGAACACCCTCGTTTGTCAACTGACGAGCGAGAGCGGCATCACCTAGACCGTAAGGAATTCCGAAGTTAAGACGCTTGCACTTGGTGCGCACGGCTTTTGCTTCTTTAGGGTCAGTCTTCTTGAGTTCTGCTACGTCGATTCCTAGGATTCGACGCGCTGTCATCTCATGAAGATCGACTCCTTGACGGAAAGCCTCAAGCATTGACTCTTCACCGGCTAGTGTTGCTAGAACACGGAGTTCGGCTTGTGAGTAGTCAGCACCAGTTAGAACGCGGCCAGCCTCTGGGGAGATAAACTCCTTAGTTGGGCCAACTAGGTTCTGTCCGTTAGGGTCAAACGACGAGAGACGGCCAGTGGCTGTCAAGAGCTGCTTGTAACGAGAGCGGATGCGACCCTCTCGTACGTACTTAAGAAACTCACCACCGTATGTGGAGAGATACTTGTACGACTCTCGATAACGCAGCATAGCTGAAGCTAGCTGAGAACCGAGAGCTGCCAGCTCTGTCATCATCGCCTTATCTACCCCGTCAGCGTCATCCATCAAGCGGCCAAAGCGCGCAAGAACGGAGGACTCGTCGTGGTTATTAAGCGCTGCTCTTAAATCAAACTCAGAGTTTACGTTCCAAGAAGGACCAAGTCTAGCCGCTATGGCGTTGAGACTCTTTGCGAGCTCGTCAGACTTAGTCGCGCCATCTTCGGCGATTAGCACCGCGCGAGCTATGCGCTCGAACGTCGAGGCGTCAGAGACTAGGATCTCGAGGACAGAAGCTGACCGAGCATGCTCGATTGACTTAACTGTTGAGACCATCTCTTCTACCACGGCGTCTGGATCTGAAGTACCGCCGGTGAGTTTTGAAACCTGAGATAGTGACTCTAGAGTAACTATCTTCTTGGCTACAAGAACTTCCTTCCAATCTTCTGCTTTAAACGGGAAACCGTGCTCCATCATCATTGCGATAAATGGGCGAGCTCCCTGTTCAATCTCAGAGACACGAGTTAGACCGAAAGACTCAAGTCTTTCGGTCATCACCTCTGCTAAAAAGAGCGTCAATAGTGCGTCATCTGCGGCGTACTCGATCTGCTCTTTTGTTAGGGGTGATGAGCCATCAAAGCTCGTCTGGGTGGAACCTTTGCCGACCATGTCGTAACCGAGATATCTCTTTGCGGCTACTGCCAGTGAGAGATACCAGTTTCGACCGTCAACGCCAGTCCAGCAGATCTGCTCGTCAAGCATCACGTCATGCCACGTACCGATCGGGGCACCTAAGTACCCCATAACACGTGAGTCGAAGTTTGCGTTCCAGGCGTAAGCCTTCTTGATTAAACCCACTGCGGATGCAACAGTGCGTACGTCAATGTCAAGGACGTCGACTACGAACTTCTTGTAAGAGGGTCCATCGGGTGTCTGATGTCGAGTTGCTACCGAGATAACACGGACTGCTGCCCATGTACCATCATGTAGTATTATCGCGTCATGAGTCTCGGTGTCTACTGCCACCATGTCTGCGTCTGCGAGAGCTTCGCAGAGCGGGCCCATTTCGTGGGCCGTATCGATGAAAACTGAGTTTGTTTCCGACGGGTCACGAAGAACCGGTACCGGCATCAGTTTGCTATCAATTATTTTCACAGTTTCTCTCCTCCTGTGATTAGTTAAATGCCCGGGATTGGGCCTCAATTACTTTACGTGCAGAGGTCCGTATTGCAACTAATGTGCATCGCGCCATGGTGTAGGCACGCGCCGCTAGCTGTCTTTAAAACGGCGATATAAGAGAATCTATTACTATGGGTTCGATGAAGTCAGCTGTAGGGTCATCAGACGGAGCAGCGACAGGGTTCTCTAGAGTCTCTGGAGGGGACCAAGTTGACCATGGATTAGGTACTTGTGACGCGGGGTCTTGCAAGTACCAAGGGAGGATACGCTTTATAACGTGCGTTGTTCTGTACGCGTCTTGCACGCGAGCCGGCTTGGATAAGGTAGAGGTGTGGACCATCTGGCCGTGTGCTAGAAGCATAGAGACGTGACCGGGGGAGGGGAATAGAAGGTCTCCGGGCCTGGCATCTAAAGCGCTCACCGTCACAGCCCATGGAGCCTGTCTTATAACCCAGGTTGTGGGAGCCCAGCCTCTACCGCCACGTGACACGGTCAATGCTCCAGAAGCCTCATACGATCTCATAACTAGGCTAGAGCAGTCGAACATTCCATCTTGCATCCTGGCTACTTTCGTGTATGGCGCACCTAGTTGGGCTAATGCGTATTTTATAGCACCAGCAGCCTCTCTTGATGGGGCAGAGAGCACTGAATCGAGACAGAGCTGGTAGATTCCTATAATCTCAGCTGTAGGCGAGAGCGTGCCTGGCGGAGATGACATCGGGCAACCATCGGCGGCGAGTTCTATGTTTCTCTGAAATGAGAGAAGAGCATCTTTTGCTAGGTCTAGATGTGACTTGCGAAGAGCTAGCGTATCTAGGGCTGTAGCGTGTGCTTGAGTTGCGTCTGATAAGAGACGTTGAGCCTCTATGTAATCTGATTCTGCCTTGGTCGCTAGGCCGTGCAGCTTGTCGTAGTTGTCTGAGTCCTCTCTGACCATACTAGAGAGTATGGCGTCATTAGAGGAGGGAGCCGCTAGAGGTGAGGACTGCGAGGAGGGCGAGAAAACGTAGCTTGCAGCTGCCCTGTGCCTAGAGAGCGACAGTAATTCACCGAGGTCTTTTGATGCTTTTAAAGACTCAGCGAGAGCAGTGTCGCGTTTAGAAACGGAGTCAGCCAGGGCCGTCTTTGCTGAGGACTCCTGCCTCACGGCATCATCCCAGAGAGACCAGGCGCTCTCGTAATTGTGTATGAGATCTGTCTGGTCCTGGTAAACTGTGGATATAGGAGGTATGAGCTCTATAGTATCTAGAGAAGGAGTAGTGACCGGAGGAGGTTCGGCTGATATCGGAGGAGTTACGACAAAAAGTGAGAGCGCGGCAGCTAGGGAGAAGGCTGCAACCTTGCCTACTTTGGTCGCTGGTTTCATATTATAGTTATCGTACCATAGACGTGATGAAGCCTTTGCGGTGCAGGCACTAGGCGTGGAAAAACTCTTTTTAGCAAAGAGACGTAGAGATATTTCTCGTGCTTTAGTTGTGTCTTGAAGCACTTTATGGGTGACACTTCTTAGAGATGGCCCGGCGCCGAAGGTTTTGGTTTATGGTGGACAAAACGCACCATGGCGACAAAGAGCGCCATCAAAAAACACAAGAGGAACGCTTCTCAGAATCTGAGATAGAATCTGCGCGCCTTGAGATCAAACGTGCTTTCGAGTTCTGCGGACTTGCTGACGAGAATGGATACCCGGTTTGCCCAAAGTGCGGCAAGACAGGACCTAATCGAATCAAGTTCTACCCCGACGGCGGATGGCACTGCTTCTCCCTTGATAACTGTCATGGGAATAAAGGTGGAGCTATCAGCTTGATAGTAGACAGAACTGGTCTGAGTTTTAAAGATGCGACCGGCGTCTTGCTAGGTCGCGAAGTATCGGAGAGAACTAGAAAGACCAAAGCACTACCTGCACCCGTGGTTGTCAAAACCGAAGCTGACGATTTCAAAGCAGCAGTGGATTCCACTGTTTACGCTAGGTTATCAGAGCTCGGGTCTGTCGATGAAGCTGTCTCTTACTACGAGAGATTCGGAATTGACAGAGACGCGGTTTTGGAATCTGGAGCGTTTTACATAATAAACGCTAGAGAGACCCAGAACAAACTCCTTAAAGAGTTCGGCAGGGACCGACTGATAGCTTGCGGACTGATGGTTGCCGGCGTAGATGGTCGTGAGGATGCTTGGATGTTCTCAGATCGGTACGCAGTCGCTGAAGTTCACAGACACGTCAAAGGTCAGATACTCGGGATGCAGTTTCGTATGTCTCAAGCGCAAGAGAAGCGCTACATGGCACACAAGAGCTACTCTGAAGCACGTAAAGCCTCTGAAGCACGTGGCGAGACATATCGAGCCATGCGTCAAGACGAGCGATACGTGCCTAAATTTATGAGCCTAAAAGGCGGCTCAGGAAGCGACCATCTAGTAGGTATGGGTCTCCCTAGAGTAGGAGAGATCACACCCGGAGAGACGGTCTATGTAGTGGAGGGTTTTAAAGACATGCTTGCTATGCGCACGCTTGGCTTTGAGTCTTACGCCCTACCTGGAGCAGGTGCAGCTCCTCCTAAGGAGCCTGCGCGAATACTTGCTCGTTTCAACCTAGCGTTGTCTTTTGACGCTGACGAAGGTGGAGACAAAGGTGGAGAGTTCCTCTCTAGGTCACTTGCGCGTCACGGCATATTAGCTGACGGCGCTGAGTTACCAGAAGACGCCCACCCTTGGGCTGAAGCTACGCGGGATTACCGCGCAGAGAGAGGTCTGAAGTGCTACAGAAAACGGCCGCCAGCAGGACGAGACGTTGCAGACGTCTTGGCAGAGCATCTCGCTACTAAATCTAGTACTTGCGGATGCAGAGCTTGCAAATCATACAGAGCGCGCTCTTGACAGTCGGGGGAAACCCCGGCTAGATATACAAAGTTATTAAATATAAAACACAATAAGAGAGCTACGCGTGCCTCTCTTTTTGTAGCGAGCAGAATAGAGATGTGAGTTCATTACCTCTGCCTTGTGTGGTTCCAGTAGCCGGAGTCAGTTTCAGACAGACCTCAGTTAGAGTTTTAGTTGAGGAACAAGCGCTGGTTGTTAGACGAGACGAGGAGAACCCGCACGACCCTAACGCATGCGTAGTAGAGACACTCGGTGGAGAACAGATAGGTTTTGTACCGAGAGAGCTGGCCAAGCGCTTAGTAGAGAGTCGACGCAAAAGCTGGTCTGCGCGCGTGAGTGAGGTTTTACGAGGAGAGACTTGGGGAGTACGCGTTGAGATTAAAGATAGAGAGCCTAGTTCTGCTGGATTACCGAGCTGGGAGAGCGTGAGTGAGCGCGTTTCAGGAATTGATGATAACACCGAGTGGGGAGGTGGCCGAAAGAGAGTGAGAGGACTCTCAGGGAGAGATCTAGGCGTGCTGATTAAAGCTGAGAACGGAAGAGTTTTAGTTGAAAAAAATGGCGCCGTCGTCTCTTACCCTGCCCAGATAGTGACAGTGGAGCAGTGATGGCAGAGTTTCACATTATAGAAGGTAATGACGCAGACATAGCGCGTGAGAAAAAGAAGACTCTGTTGAGCGGGTTTGACACTATTGAGGAGATCGATTGCAGCGGAGACGAGGGGGCCTCTCTCTTTGAGGCTGTGTCTAGCATTCCTATGTTCAGCGATCGGCGCGTCGTCTCAGTCTCGGGGCTGGAGAACATATCTGAATTGTGGGCGCGCAAAATAACAGAAGTGGAGTCTAACGCTTTTGTTGTTGGGTTTTGTAACAAAGTGCCAACTTCTCTGTGGAAGATACTCTCAAAGACATCAATGAAACATGAGGCAACCACCTCAAAGACAACCCTGACAGGACGTATAGCCACTATAGCGCGTGAGTACGGGATACGTCTTGAGAGAGACTCAGTCGGCCTCCTGGCGTCTCTCGGGGTAGAGGGTCTAGCTAGAGTGAGAAACGTGTGCTGGCAGCTCTCTGTGGTTGGTATAAACAAGCCAAGCGTCAGACAGGTCTCTACGCTAATTGGTGACGTGCGACTTGAGGGAGTGCCCTGGGGGGTTACTGACGCGTTGGATAAAAAAGACATCAAGGCTGCTTTGGAGTCTGAGGTGGAGATTTTTCCACTTGTGTCCTACCTTTATAACGAATATTCAAGAGCAGCTAGAGTCTGTGAAGAGGGTTTAAAAACAACCGAGGAGATACAGGAGAGCCTAGGGTGTACTCCTTTTCAGGCTCGCAAAGCTCTAGAGCGTTCAAACAGGCTCGGTATCGTCAAGCTCTACGAAGCTCTTGACGCGGTGGCTTTAGGTGAGATTAGATGTAAAGACGGTACCGGAGAGGAAGCCGCTAGAGTTTTACTGATAGCCGATATAGGTTTAATAGAGAGTTAGCGGCTAAAGAAGAGACGCCTAGAACGGTTATACGTGATGAAGGCGCTTTGCCGCAAGGCAGTTGAGCAGGCCGTTACCAAAGAGGTTGTGGCGCGAGACAGTAGGTGGTGTCCCTCGTGTCAGAACGTCTTACAGGTGCGTGAAGGCGAGTGGACTTGCGTCGCTTGTAGCGGCAGGATTGTCAGCTTTCTAACAGTGAAGCGTTTGTTCGGTGACGTTCTTATGTCTTACATCATCGAGCAGATACAACCATACATGGATCCGATCTATGGACGACTCTGTCCTGTTTGTAAAAAAGATATGGTAGTGACACCGCTCCCGACTAGAGCCTCTCTCGGGGGTAACATTAGATGGAGAGGTGAGAGAGTAGATGTCTGCGCAGTGTGTGATACACTGTGGGTAGACTCGGGAGAGATGAGCTACCAGCCCTCTTGACGCGCTGTGTATGTGACGGCGTTAAACATACGAACTACTCGTTTGGCGTAATCGGTGGCAGAAGCCCAGTACTCTCCTAACTCGTACCAGGTGCTACAGCAGCCACGGACAGGGTTTGTGTCTATCCTACCGATAGCAGGACGGGCTGTTGTTTTCGAGGAGTAGTTAGGATCTGCGTAGGTTCTTATCATCTGTATTTGAGCTCTGACGCCTTCTTGAACAGATGGGAAACTCTCACCAGACTTACAAGAATCGCAAGCTCCTATGCCGGCGAAGTTGTTTTGTGATATGGATACTTTAGAACCTTCAAATTTAAACCAGCCCGTCTCTCTGGCGGCCTGAAGGAACGCGACGTCACCACGCACCGACTCGGCTCGGCCCTCCTCTATGTACCAAGTCGCTAGCTGCAGACGGCTGACTGGCATCACCCACTTTGGCGACACTAACTCTGCGTAGGCTGCTAGAGTTGTCGCTTTTACCTGAGGGTTTCCAAGAAGTGGTATGTCGCCGTGCTGCCGAACCGTCGCTCTTGCGAGGACATCTAGTTTTTTAGAATTTTTAGACTCAGAAGCGACTAGATATTGTCGCTCTTTAGAGAGCATAGGTATAAGCGTGTTCAACTCATCTAGTTTCGCAGATAACGCGTCAGAGGTGGAGGTTAAGCCCTCTGAGAGTTGATTACGGCTCAAGCCCACAGGTTCGAGCATCACGAGATTAGAAACGATAGAGAGCGGGTCTTTTGAGGATGCCAAGACTCCTGAGACTACGTGGTCATCGCCGACTACATAAAGATCTACTGCCATCTGTGCCGACTCTTCCCGTTCTTTTTTAATATCAGTCACGAGAGGGTCTAGCCGCTGCTGCACTTCTTTTTTTATCGCCAGGGCGTTTTGAAGGTCGATTGATACGTCAGACAAGCGAACTCTGTCTGCTGTTATCTTAGAGACGTGCTCTAAAAGCTCCCTTTTAGCATCCTGGCGAGATGCGGCGACAGAGGTTGTCTGCCACACCAGAGAGAGCGAAGCTAGAGATGTAGCTATAGCTGCGGTGAGCAACCTGTTTTTGGTTGTTTTTTCCACCATACCAAGGGTGCAGTGAGCAGGCCAGGTGTCAGGCATTAAATGACCAGGCACGGGCCATAGGTGACCTCTTTTTGTGTAAATATGTAACGCATAAGACGCGCGTGTACCGGTGTACTCTGAGAGTTGCAGACGCGGTGTCTCCTCGGACGGTGTTTCTACATGCGTCACCTGCATGAGACAACCTCAGAAGCACATCAACCCGACATACCACGAGTGCTGATGTTTGCAGCGCTGTGTGCTAAAGAAGCGACAAACTGCGCAGATTGGTTGAGTGCCCATGACTTGTGCAGACACGTCTCTAAAGAGCTGTCTCTGCAGACCACCGGCAGGGCGCCTAGCGTGGGTATTGAGCAGATGATCATCGCCGTTATAGCTAAGCGAGCAGGTGATTGGTGTTTTGAGGTGCTATCGGCTACAGGTAGGACTAAGACAGGATTAAAAAGCGAGGCTAGAAAGTTAGACGCTATCGTAAACAGCGGAGAGTTTGCAGAGAACCTCAAAAAGGCTGGCAGCAAGACAAAGAGCATGCCTTTAAATCAGGCACTAGCTGCGCTGCGTAAAATGGAGGTGGATTCTGAGGAGCTGTGCTGGAACGTCATAGGCTACGAAGCCCAGTGGCACGTGAGACTTATATGGCACGAAGCAAATAAACTGGTGAGAGTTTTCCCAGACAGAAACAGCTCAGACTTGCTAGGCTGGGGTTGGCAGGGTCTCCACGTAGCTCTAAGAAACTTTGATCCGTTGAGGGGTTTCAGATTCTCCACCTACGCATGTCAGAGAATATCTGGCGCGATTAGAGACGGGGTGCGTAGCGAGAATCCGGTACCAAAGAGACTTTTGACTTTCCACAGAAAAGTGATGAAGACAGAAGAGACGCTGTCTTGCGAGCTTGGGAGAGCGCCGACGATGCAAGAGATCGCAGACAAGATGGGCGAGGACGTAGAGACGTTAGCTATACTACCTAGATTAAACAATGCCGCGTCTATCGAGGAGATGACTTGGAGCGAGGGTAAAGTCTTAGTAGACGACCTTGTAGAGAGCGACGACCCAGCAGACAGGGCTATAGCAGCAGCCCAGAGAGCAGCGATAATTGCTGCTATTAACAACCTACCGAGCACCGATGCTGAGATAGCTAGACTTCTTTTGTTAGAAGGTCTTAGTCCAGCAGAGGCTCGCGAGCGCACCGGCGTCTCTCCTCGTCAGATACGGCAGAGATGGAACCGCTCTAAAGAGTCGTTAGCTATAGCTCTTGGCGAGTGGCGTTAAAAAAGTTTAAAAAACATCCCAAGCCGCGGTGGCTGCAGTCGCTAACCGATGGTCAGAAGCCCCGTAAGCTAGATCGGATGACACCTTCGAGAGAACCGACTCTGGTGACATGTTGAGGCTGTATATCACGTCTAGATAGGTGTCTAGTCTTAAAACCACGTCATCTGGTGCCCAGAGTAGAGAGTCAGACGGGGCTTGGATATGAGTGCGTGGAGTTCCGGATGCTCTCGATAGAACAGCACTGAGGGCGACAACTGCGGGGGTCCCGTACCGTGAAGGGTTATCTAGGGTTCTAGCCGAGAGGGCAGTCATCCACAAATCGGCACCAACCGCAGACGCCAAGGCCTCTACATCGTCAAGCGGTCCGCAGAGCGTGAGGCCGAAACGAGAGGCGCGGGCCCTTAGAACATTAGAAGCAGCTCTAGGTGGTCGCCACGGGGCGCCGAATTTAGTGATGCTGCTCATAAGTAGAGTTTCGTCACAAAAACAGGACTTCTCAAGTAGCGACTATCTAGAGAGTGTGACGACGTGCTCATTATGCGATGAGTGGCATAATATAAAAGTGGAATTCTCAGAGAGTCAGATAGGCTTGAGTCGCGAGGGAGGCTTCTTTAGGCTCTCGTTTAAGTACGATCCAAAAACAGTCGAGATGGTCAAGAGACTACCTCACGCCAGCTTTGATCCTGAGACAAAAACATGGACTACCTCTGTTTGTACTCAGTCTTTAGAGAGACTGCGTCAGTGGCGTTGGGAGGGGTTTTTAAGCAGCGACCCTGACACGCTCGTTCCTCCTGGAGAAGTGATAAAAACAGTGAAGCCAGCTGAGCTTAGAACCGGCACTGTCCGGAGACCCTTTATAGCCTTTATAGCCATACGTGATGACGAGACTTACACAAAACTCACTGCTATTCCTGGAGCGAGATGGGAGAAGGCAGCAAGCGGTGTCTCTTACCCTCCTGGTGCGGCTGGCGCGCTAGCTGATCTAGTAGATGCAGGATTGCTTGACGACACGCACAGCCTACTGTCTCCAGCGGATGTTGTTGTGATGTATGACCCACGTACAGGTGCTTTTAAAGTACGAGGCGACGCGAGAGCACAATCGGCTTTTGACAAGAACTTCCCAAAGCACGACGTAATGAACGTGTGGAGAGAGCGCGGTCTGGACGTTGATTTTGCAGATAGTTTCTCTAAAGAGATGTACCAAGGAGAGCTGGCTCGGCTGAGTGAAGGCGTACAGCCTGAAGGCATGCTTGTAGATCTCTATCCGTACCAACGCACAGACCTAGCAGTTGCTTTAGAGCGGAGCGGGATAGGCATATTCTCTAGCATGGGAGTTGGAAAAACAATTCTAGGCATCGCCTCAGGACACGAGCTAATGAACAACAGGCACGAAGTGCCGAGAGTTATAGTCGTAGTTCCGCCGTCTATTAGAACCCAGTGGCGAGAAGAGATATGCCGATTTACAGGGTGTGATCGAGACGCAGTATCAGTAGTAGATGGCGATAAAAAACAACGTATGGCAGCATACGACAAGATGGAGAGCGGCGAGGCTAAGTGGCTCATCGTCCATTACCAGGCCATCATACTGCAGGAAGACAGCAAGCGACTAGACAAGCTCTCATCTGGGGCGTTCTTAATTTTTGACGAGTGTCACAGACTTAAAAACCAGCAAGCAAAGACAACCAAGGTCGCACAGAGCATGTCAAAGAAAGCCGCACGAAGAATGGGGTTGTCTGGAACGCCGATTGAGAACAACCCTGGTGAGTGGTATAACATACTGTCTGGTCTTTTGTTGCCCGGTGTGTTTGGTAGCCCTATGGACTTTCTGAACCGCTATTGTTATCCAGGAAAGTTCGGCGGGTTTGAGGGTGCCAGAAACATACCAGAGCTTAGAGCCCGATCAAAGCCTCTCTATGTGCGTCACACCTTTAACGAAGTAGCTTCACACCTGCCGCCGCAACGCGTGCAAACGATACAGCTGGACCCTAAACCAGAGTACGCTGCAGCTTTAAAGCGGGCCCACAGAGAAGCGCGCGACGAGATACGAAAAAATAGAGTTGAGCAGCTAGCTAAAAAAGGTGCTGGAGTACTTGACGGTTATGAGCGCGACGAGATAGAGGGAGGAGCGGAGATGACGGCTGTAGGTATGCTCAAACTTCTATGCTCAAGCCCTAGAGTGGTTGCAAACAGCGAGAGTCCATCCGCTCAGGCATTAAAAGACAGCGGTCTTTTACCAGACGAGGACGGACCAAAGCTAGACGAGCTTCGTACGATGGCTGCAGAGATGCAAGTTAACGGGGAGCGTATGGTGGTTTTCACCGGATCTAAGCGTATGGCTAACTTGATAGCAGAACGTCTAGAGGAAGACGGAGTTAGGTACGTGCTCTACACCGGAGACACAGGCTCTAAAGAGCGTGACGATGCAGTGAAGTCTTTCACAAGTCCCTCGAGCGAGGAGAACTCTGGTCCTACGGTCTTTGTCTCAACGGACGCAGGAGCTGAGGGGCTAAACCTCGGTAAGCAGTGCTCAACTTTAGTAAACGTAGACATACCCTGGACACCCGGTAGGTTGGGGCAGAGAAACGCACGAGTGCGCAGAATCGACTCGACGGCGACTTCATTTCTTGTCGTAAACTTAGTGGTAAGGGGCACAATTGAGGAGGGAATACTCCGAATGATTGAGCACAAAGCGGACTTACAAGACGCCGTTTTAGGCGAGAGTGGTGGGCGGCGTGCAACTACAGGACGAGGCGGGAAGAATGTGTTTGAGAGCGCTATGGATGAGTGGTCTAAGCAGTACGACGGGGATAAATGAAGCAATTAAACAGTCTATCTAGCACCGTTCCGATGCTTGGTGAGTCGATGTGCAGTACAAACTGCGTGAAAGCACCCTCAGTACGGCTAGATAGCCTGAATAAACCAAACAGGGGAACAAACCACTGTGAGGCGGAAGCAACCAAGAACCGCCCCGGGGCGTCAAACACAGAAAGCAGCACCAGATGATCTCCAACAGAATAGCACCAATGAGCGAGAAGCGCGTCGTAGAAGGCGAGGCTGTAGACTACAACGATGAGAACATCATCATGTTTACAAAGCGTCTTGATATAAAGTCACGTCTGGATAAACTCAGCACAAAAAACCCAAAGAGGTTGACTACACGTGACAAAAAGACAATATCAGTTTTAACTAGAGAGTTAGACGAAGTAACAACAAAGATTATACAGTTTAACTACGGCTTGGTTAGATCTTACACTAAGAAGTTTACATCTAACTCATCAAGAGAAGACTCTGCTGACTTTGAGGCATCAGCTATCGTTGGTTTGATGCGCGCAATTGAGACGTTTGACCCGACAAAAGGTAGATTTGGACAGTGGGCTTACAAGCCCATCCAGCGTGAAGTTCTACGTGCAGTGAGAGACGCAGATTTTAAATCCATGAACCCAGGCGACTTTGAGAGAAGACCAGACATCCTCCGGGCGGAGGCTAAACTAAAGGCCGGCGAGGAAGGAAAGATTGTCACAAACGAGGAGATAGCCAAAGAGGCTGGTGTCACTGTAGATCAAGTCCGTAGAGTCTTAGAAGCACCGCACCTAGACAGTATCCACCAGATGGTCGGCGGAGACGGGGACACTGAGCTTGGAGATCTGATACCGTCAGACGAGGGCGACATTGAGGGTTCAGTCATTGCGTCAATGACCCTAACTGCTCTTGAGGATTACGGTCTAAAAGCGCTAGATAAGAGAGAGCTACTTGTTTTAGTACGTAGATTCGGTCTAGATTGCGAACCAGAGCAGAAGCTCGCGTCGATAGGCGAGGTTCTCGGACTCTCTAGAGAAGCTGTGAGACAGGTGGAGTCAAAGGCTCTAGCAAAGATTCAACACCCGGTCATCCTGCGTAAAATACATCGCTACGGAAGAGACTGAGTGGTTTGCAGCATTAGTTGCTGCGCCGACTGTGTTTTAGGCCTACTTTCCATAAGGAGGAATACATGGCCGAAACAAATGACGGGAACAACGAGATTCACGAGAGAAACAGAGCTTGGAAGCTTGAGTGGGACTCTCATATGGAATCCGCCCGAGAGGCAGAGGAGACCGGAGACGAATCCAGCAGGAAGCGTCACATGCGCCAAGCTGAGAGAGTCAAAGAGAACTTCTTCCGTGCAAACAGCGGTCTAGCCTACGCGGCAGCTCGCAAGCACCTCTCTAAGCAGGCCCAGTCTAACTGGGAGGACTACATCCAAGAGGCTGTTGTTGCCATGCTCAAGGCTTTCCCAGACTGGGATCCCGACCGTGGAACTTTCGCAACTTTCTCTCGTATGTACGCAGAGGGTCTAGTTCGTAGAGCTGTAGCTTCTTACGAGAGGCCAGGCATTACTTACGGCGATCATACTGCAACACCTGCTGCGCGAGCAGCTGAGGCAAAGCTACGAGAAACTCTTGGACGAGGTCCTACTTTTGAAGAGATCGCAGAGGAAGCTGGCATATCTGTCGGTGTTGCTCGGCGAGCGCTCTCTGTAAGACCAGTGTCTCTTGACGCTCCTGTTGGTGACTCTGAAGGAGGAACCAGAATGGACCTCGTAGCAGATGATGCAGGCGAGGACGGTTCTGACAACCCGATAGGTGACGCTTACGAGATGCGCGAGGAAGACAACCAGTGGCTTCAAGCCATATCTGGTATGGAGCCACAGCTGGCTGCTGTCATGATCCGCAGGTTCGGACTTGACGGAGCATCTGACCAGGCACACGCTGAGATCGGCGAACTCCTGGACATCTCAAGAGAAGCTGCACGACGAGCTGAGATATCAGCTATCGAACAGCTCCGCAGCGACTGGGGAATAGAGATCGAACTCTCGGAATAAATTTCAGCAGAGAACTAGAGCTACGCTCTAACGGTGGGAGACCACCGTTTTTATAAAAAATTTTTATAAAAAGTCAGGAGGTGTGACGTCATCGCTCGTAGCGGGTTCTGTGTTACTGTCTTGCGAACCCTGAAACAGCATAGCCGCGAGAGACTTTGAGGCAGCCTGAGCTACGGCATCTACGTGGTAAGAAGCGTTAGCTTTACAGAATGCCTCTGCCTCTTTGATCATATCTGGCTGGATACCAGACCTAGGATCTGTCTCTATAAGTAACACAGGAAAAGCCGAACGCGTAGACCACGACGAGGCCTCAGGGAACCTGTGAAACTCATCGTCAAACCAAACAACGGGGCGGCGGGGGCGCGAACCTAGAAACATGCGAACAGCCTCCAGCTTCCACCACCAGCGCGATGGTGATTGGCGACGAAGAGACCAGACATCACCCCAGTTGTATGCGTCTGTAAACAAGTCAGAGCGCGTACCCCAATCTGAACAGAACACGACCTCACCCGGGAGATCTCTTAGGGCAGCTCCTAAACCGAGCGAGAACGGTACTGACACTTGAGCGCCCGGTAAAGGAGCCCAGTCGCCCCAGCTGTCGTCTGTAGGGAGTCTTAAAGGAGCTAAAGTGCCGTCGATACCGACGACGATTAAAGGACCTTTCTCGGGATTAGAGAGATAAGGGCGATGAAACCGTGGCTGAGGGTTGTAAACCACAGTAGTTGCTGGGTCTTCCTGCGGTACCGACTTATTCACTAGAGCGACAGTACAGAACACACGTGTGAGGTCACGGAGGTGCGGTTTGTGGTAACCATTTCCTTGTCAGGCACAATTGTCCTCGTGAGAGAAACAATCATCATGCTAATTGGGTCTCTATCTGGGCTGATGTGTGTGTTCCTGGCCGCTAAGAGAAGCTCTAAACAGCCACTTCCGTACAACAAGGACGCAGAAGAGACGCTGCTTGCTTGGCATCTAGAGGGCGGTTTACTATCTGATGTTGGTGTTAAGCCTGACGACTTTCTGTCTTTAGAACGAAGAGGTAAGTGTAGAGAGGAAGTCTCTACAGACGAGAGTTCAGCTGTAACTAGAGATATTAAAAAAGCAGCAGAGCACGTACTGCAAGACTCGAGAGAACGCATTGAGATGCCAGGAAAACTTGGTTATAAGCAAGTAGCGAGCGAGCCTCCTTTTAAAAGAGAAGTTGTGAGGCCAAGTGTCTTGCGCCAAGTAGCTGGAGCTTTGGCTGGTTGTGTCGGTTTTGCTACAGTGTTTAGACTCTTTGAGCGCGTAGATGGTGACTCTATGAGAGTTTTCGGTCTGCTATCTTTAATGCTTTTAGTGTGCGGTGGCGTTGTTATCGCGGTTGTTGACGTAGATACACTCTATCTTGATCTTCCAGCAATGATTTTCATGGGACTCGGTAGCTGGGGGTGCGGTGCGTTGTTTGTTGTGAATAATGAACGACCACGCGACTTACTGATGGGGCTGTGCGTAGTAGTAGTGTGGGTTATCGCCTTAGAGACAGTTAACTTCATATATAAGATTCTGAGAAAAACAGACGGACTTGGTTTTGGTGACGCGGTTATAATAGCAGCGACGGCTGGAGTCCCGTCTGCTGTTACTGGCGATTTTATGGTTGGATTTTTCGGCGTAGTTTGCGGTTTTATTATAGCCGGCCTGGTTCAGATTCCGATGGCCGTGTATAAAAAAGAGGGTGCTCGAGCTGCGTTTGCTTTAGGTCCCTATCTGTGTGTCGGTTGGCTTGCATCGTGGATTGTCTTAAATCAGGTTGGGCTTTTTGGAAGTGTGTCTTAAATGAAGTGGACACCATCTGACGTAGCAGCCGAGAGAGCAGTGGCAGCTGCGGTTTTGCTGAGTGCAGGGGCACTAGACGACGTAGTAGAGCTTCTCTCACCTAATGACATAATAGACCCATTGGCGAGAGGCATCATAGAGGCCGCCATGGCTTGCGAGGCTAACGGGGAACCTATCGACATCGTTACAGTCACTGACGAGATGAAACGTCGTAAAGCGCTCAAGCGAGAAGCAGGAGATGGGGCTGTATCTAAGCTTGTTGAGGAGTACGGTTTTGCGATAGGTAACGTAGAAGCTCATTGTAAGATCATTGCAGACAAATCCAAGCTACGTGCTATTCTATCTACAGCAAAAGACATGGCTGGGGATGTGACTTCAGAGACAGACATGGCTGACGACATACAACAGAGGGCAGAGGAGAGAATATTTGCCATCGGTGAGCGAGGACGCAGATCGTCTTTGACACTGCTAGGTGAAGCGGTGACTGAAACTTTAGAAGAGATAGCCCGGAACAGAACGAGAGGCTTGCTTGGCTGCTCGACAGGATTTAAAGAACTAGATAGACTCACTAAAGGCTTCCAATCTGGGCAGCTTGTGGTGTTAGCAGCGCGACCAGGTATCGGTAAATCAGCCATGGCTCTCCAGATAGCACATCATGTAGCCAAAACCGGCGGCGCTCCAGTTGCGTTTCTCTCTTACGAGATGAGTAAGACAGAGCTCACAACTAGACTACTGGCTGCGAGGGCTGACTTTCCATTAGGTAGAATGATGGGTAGCGGCGGTGCTCTTGAACCTGGTGAGGATGAGAAACTCATGAAAGCAGCACTCGAGTTGTCTGAGACCCCTCTTTACATAGACGACACGCCTCCGCAGACGATAGCGGGAGTTAGAAGCGCTATGCGCAGGCTCGCTAGAAGAACCGAGCTCTCTATGGTTGTTGTTGATTACCTACAACTTCTAGAGTCTGAGAGACGAAACAAGACTGACATGTCAAGAGCCGAGGAGGTGTCTGAGATATCAAGAGGTCTCAAGAGGCTGGCCGTGGAGCTCTCTGTACCTGTTCTGGCTTTATCTCAGCTAAACAGAGGAGTTGAGAACCGCGAGAATAAGAGACCTCTACTATCAGACCTACGCGAGAGCGGTTCTATTGAACAAGATGCTTCTTTGGTTTTGATGTTGTATCGAGACAAGACAAACTTATCAAACCCACGAGCTGCTGAGCTTATGATCTTAAAGCAGCGCAATGGTGTAGCGGGTGTGACTGTGCCTTTGGACTATGACGGACCAACGACTAAGTTTATAGACACCGGAGAGGCCGCGAGATCGTCTGGTGCTGCAGCCTCTAACCCGGTGAGAGACTCTCAGCCTGGTTACTTGAGAAACAAAGATTTCTAGAACTTAGATAACCGAGCGCAGAGCTCAGACACTATACCTGTGGCCTGCGTGATGTGTAGTTCGCGTGAATCGTAGCGCATAGTGATAGTTACCTCGTTGCGTACAGAACCAATGTGTAGAACTTGTCGTGGTGGTGATACACTAAACACTGCTTGGTGACCGTACAGAGGAGCGAAAGAGAAATCAACCGGAGCTGACTCTTGGTATACTCCAAAAAACGAGGGCATTAGCGACTCTGGCGGGAGAGAACGCGGATCTACAGAGAGTGCAGCCTGTACGGCCTTAGACGTGGCATCTGGCAAGAGATCTCCTACTTTCGTGAGAGGAACTGACACGACTTTACCGCTCTCTGAACGTAACAGAGAGACCGTTCTACCAGGCTTAACTCCTGTCACAGTGTCTGCTGCAGAGCACAGATGGAAAACGACGTCAGATAATACGTCGTCTGTAGGGGTGAGGGTTTTGAAAACTAGAAAACCGTCTTCTTGCGGTTGTCTTGAAAGGAGTGTCTGAGTGAAGCTAGTTGTCGTTGAGGACGTGCTTGTCTGGTGATGTACAGACGCTGTCTGAGCTGCGGTCTGAGGAGCTGGCTTGGGCTCAGGCGCAGGAGCTGGTACCGGAGCTGGTGTTGGTGTTGGTGCTGGTGCTGGCGCAGGAGCTGGTGCTGGTGCTAGTGCTGGTGTTGGCGCAGGAGCTGGAGCTGGAGCCGGTGTTGGTGTTGGTGTTGGTGTTGGTGCTGGTGCTGGCGCAGGAGCTGGTGCTGGTGCTGGTGTTGGCGCAGGAGCTGGAGCTGGAGCCGGTGTTGGCGCAGGAGCTGGTGTTGGCGCAGGAGCTGGTGTTGGTGTGGCTAAAGGCTGAGGTGTGTTGCTTGTTTGTGAATCATCAATGAAACACAGCACAGCACCGTTAGGGACTGTATCTCCCTCCTGAGCTAATATTTGTGAGATGACACCGGATGCCGGAGCCGGTACTTCGGTGTCTACTTTGTCGGTTGAGACCTCAAGTAACGGCTCATCTAGAGAGACTGTTTCTCCTACAGATTTAAGCCATCGAGTGACGGTGGCTTCTAGGACTGATTCACCAAGGACAGGGAGCAAAACTTCACGCATGAGAAACACTGTCCGTTTAAACCCGGAAACACCAGAGGGATAAATCGGGCAGCTGTAGCTGCCCGTAGGTTAGCTGAGGGTCAGAGCCAACTCAACAAGTTCATCAAAAGATGCTTCAGAGGTCTGGTCATACACAGTCCAGAACGAATCCCAAGCTGACGTGTTTGAACCGAAAGTTTCAACGAGACGGGCTGCGAGACTAGAAAATATCCAGTCAGAGCTTGCGTAGCGATATCGGTTCTTGGCGAGCCTAGATGAACCAGGCAGAGCCGTCACGGCCTCTAGGAACATCGTCTGGTGCTCTGTTGCTTTAGATGAACGCGACATGTGGAAGAGAGCGTCTGAGGAAAACTTGTAACCCAGAGCACTTGCCACAAAATCTATGTCATCAGAGCCGAGAATCACAGCAGAAGTACTATCTGACAGAGCGTCAGCTATGTTTCTAGGCTCTAGTAACGCACAGATGTTTCGAACTGTCTCTCTCTTAGTTAAAGACTGAGAGTTAAACAGCGACACAGAGATTGACCTTCTCCAGTAGCTAGCTCTAGAGTCGGAGCGGTCTAGTCCTCCAAGAGCAACCATCTTTTCAACCATTATGTCTACGTAAGAGGGCTTTGCTGCTAGATTAAGTGCCATGACAAGATCGCTTAAAGAAGAGGTCTTTTCAACCAGATCCTGTACGACATCATCTGTTACTTCACCTGTCAAGCAAAGAAAGTCAAGACGTCCTTTGGCGATCCACACATCCAAGCACTCAGCATCTATCGAGAAGTTTCGCAACCTATCGTTTTTGAGTCTTAGTAGGTAGTGTGGAGTATCGTTGCGTTCAAAGACACGATCTGCCATGAGACCGAAAGCTTTGTTCCAATTACCATCCCATGCAGACATAACGTTGTGACAAGCACGACTGTTTGCTAGCGTGTGAGCAAGTAGCGGGGAATTGGAGCCTTCTTTAACTAGAACTGACGCCAGACGAGCAGTGAAACCACCAACTGATTCGTGTAAGCCAGAATGCGGCAACACACCAGTTGCTAGCAGCTCAAAGTCGCTATCTGTCAACTCGACAACTGCGTCATGTACCATCTTAAAAGAGACCTCAGTCTCAGTTAAAAGCTCGGCCCACTGAGAGACGTGCTTTGACAAAAGACGGCGAGTGCGCTCCTCGATGTTGTGTTGATTCGGTACGCTAGTTGGCACACAAGACGCGACTTTGCGCATCTGTGACTTCACTGCGTCAGCGACACCCGTCCTAGGGTCTGATGCCGTTATTGACTCTAGAAGTTCTGGACTATCGATCCAGCCTATCGCCTCTACTGCTGAGTCTACGTCTAAGGTCTTGATGAGCTTAGGGTTGTTTGGCAGATTTTTTATCATGCCTGAGAGAACCTGGTTTGCCGAAGCAAACGAGAGCCACCTTGACTCTCTGTCCTCTATACAATAGATGAAGGCCCGCTTATCTGCAGGCGTTACAGCGTTAATTAACGCCATCTTTGTCTCCAATCGTTTTAGATGCAGCTATCACTGCCAAAGACACATTGAGAGCACGGTTTAGATAGTGAAGGATGTATAAAACGGCAGGCTGAGCCTGCCGAAGATCACGCGCTGAGAGCCTCAGCTGCCATGATTAGTTCTTGGAAAGTTGCGGTTTCGTGACAAGACTCAACGAGACCCCAGAAAACTGCCCAACATGAAGTGTTCTCCTGAAAAGCTTCAGTCAAGACGCTAGCGAGAACCGGAGAGAGAAGAGATGTTCTCTGTCCCCAGTAGTAACGATAGCTACCTTGGGAACCTACCTGATGCGGTAGGCCGGGTGTCAGATTGACAAATCGGCTGACGACAGACGCTATGATAGCGGGGTCGTACTCTTCCTCTGGGTCACGGCTGTAAGACGACATGGCTAGCAGGTCGTTTACACTCTCTGCATCCACAGATGACGCTATCTCATCGATCACTTCAGCACTCGGCTTGCAGATCCTCTTTTGAAAGAGGAAAGACCTAAGATCTTTCTCTGCAACGATGGGGGCTAGCTTTACCAGCCACTTCTCGTCAAGGTCTTTGATGTCAAACAACACGCCAGCGTAGCGCGCTGGAGTCGAGTGATAGCGGTAAAACGATCGATCATCTGAAGCATCCAACCAGCCGAACTTATCCGCTTTCTCAAGAAGCAGATTTGCGTCGGTTGCGTTAGTGACAGCAGCGATAGTTTGCCAACCTTCGTACTCGTCATCTTTAGACAGAGACTTGAGAGCCTGCTTTGCTGGTATCAACCCAAACCACAACTGCATAGCAGCGTTACACTCGCTTTTGACAAATGAGGCACCGGCAGCGTTAGTACGCTTTACGATGAGCTTATTGTCTTTAACGAGCGTCGGAGTTTGATGAAGAACAACAGACGTAGCAATCGTCAAAAAGAGCGAGAGCTCTTCTGGCGCCTCTAAGAGAACCTCCAAAAGAACTTCAGACTCTAGTCGATTAGAGGCTGCAGAGAGGACACTAGCGTCTCCCTCTGAGAGTTTCTCAACTAGAAGCTTCTGAAAAGCAACCCAGTTCTCACGGTCTGCCATCATAGGGTAACAGTAACCAAGATGTCCAGCAAAAATAGCGAGATCTTCTGAAGATAGACCCCTGCACCACTCTAGTACCATAGGTACGTCGAGCGACTGAGCACTAGAGATACGCTCTGCTGCCTGTGCTGGTGACTTCTTTAGAAACTTCGCAGTTTTTTCGCTAACTGAAGTAGGTTTTCTGTTCTTGTCGTTATCCAAGACACGCCCATTGATCTCTTTCAGAGTCGATGCGATGCTGTCACGCACTGACACACGTGTGTCTAGCTCGTGGAGAGTTTCTAGAAGACTGGGGTCAGAGACCATCTCTACTAGTTCGCATGCAGACTCTGCAGAGAGCTTCTTAAGCTGACGAGGGTTGTCTTTCACCATCTCGAGCTGAGAAGCGAGAGAAGGGTTCTTGGCCCGAAAAGCCGTCATCTTCACTTCACCATCCAAGTGGCGCATGATTTGACGGGCGTACATAGGTGTGCCTGATTCTTGCACTGCCATGATTTCTCCTTATAGGTTAAACGCCGTTATAGGCTATATAAACACTAGACGCAGAGCTCTAGTGTCCTAGAGTACCTTCACTCTGATGTCTCTGACTGACGTGTCGCGTTGAGAGAGAAAATCAGCTACCGGTGAGAGGTCAAACCGGAGCATGGCAGCCTCTTGTGGGGTGGCGTATATGACTAAACAGCCCCACTGGACAGGGCCACAAACGGCTGCCTGATAACCTAGAGAGGAGAGCAGCTGGTTTACTTCTGCTTGAAGAGCTGTGGTGTCTGAGTTTATTCCTAACCCAGAGAGCACGGAGGAAACCGTTAAGGACATAGGGGAGGGCTGGTCTTCCATAGTTACATGGTGCCCATAGTCTGACTCTAGGCACAGAGAGCCTGGGCTTGTGTGCTCAAAACCTTGGTCTAGGCACTTTAATCAACGTGGATAACAGACCCTTTGTATTGTGTGTAGACCTAGACGGTGTAGTTGCTGACTATGAGAGAGCTTTTCAGCTTATAGTTAGCCGAGAAGTAGGTTTGGCTCCAGAAGAGATGGGGCCACAGCTATCTTGGGATTTCATGACTGGTAACTGGGGTATTAAAAACAGGGAACACTACTTAGAGCTCCACACCAAAGCTGTGGTAGAGGAGCGGATGTTTGCTAATATGCCTGCTATCGAGGGAGCATCTGACGCTCTGTGGCGTCTCTCTGACGCTGGCGTGTGGGTGCGCATCGTCACGCACAGGCTGGTTGTGAAAAACACGCATCACGTAGCAGTCGAGGACACCGTAACGTGGCTCGATCAGCCTCGCCCTGACGGGAGGCCGTTAGTTCCATACAGAGATCTCTGCTTTATCGGAGCTAAGGCACAGGTGGGTGGAGACTGCTACCTAGACGACGCGCCGCACAACGTAGAGTCTCTCAGAAAAGCAGGTTGGGACTGCATCGTCATGGATGCCAACTACAACAGAGACGTACCTGGGCCGAGAGCTAGAAACTGGGACGAAGTAGAGGCTCTAGTGACGGCTAAAATGGAGTGGATTGCTTCTAACCCAATGAAGTGACTCTTAGAGAGTTACTTGCGAATCTCGCACTAGCTAATGTTTTAACCGTTCGGATGTTTTAAAGTAGCTACCTGTTACGGGAACTACAAGAGAGCGTGAGTTAACACCATGTCGATGCGCGCGTATCTCCAAAGCATACCCCTTGCCTGGTCTATACGTTCTTGCCTGCGAGAGAGCGACTCTATCTCTTCTGGCGTGATGGATGTATCCCTTAGACGTTTTGAGAGACTGTGCTCTAGTGACAGCAGAACACGAGCACACATCTGTCTAGATGTGGCTTTCATTTGGGCGTCTGGTATGCGTAGGGTTTTTGTGTAAAGAGAAGCTAGAGCCTCTATATGTTCGCAGGCCTGCGTGGCAAAAGAGACAGGCTTCTCTGTCGGTAGCTCAAGGGCGAGCACACCACAGGAGTTAAGTAGATTCTGGTCTTTAGAGGCCATCGAAGCGAGAGATAACAGATCGCCACACAGCGACACTGCTTTTGTGGCTGATGCTTTCTCAGCTCCTTCTTTAACTAATCTAGCGACAGCCTCTCTCTCGTCTAGAGGGCCGATGTCTAAAACCCATGAAGCGCGAGACAGGTAAGTCTTCGGTAGAAGAGAAGTGTCTGGTGTGCAGAGCACAAACACACAACCATTAGCGGGTTCTTCTATTGTCTTTAAGAGACTGTCATATGTGGGCTGCTCCATCAAGTGCGCGTCTTTCACTACGACAAACGGGGTCGAGAGCGAGGCTCTTAGAGATGGAGCATGAATCCTGTCTTCCACATCTCCTTTGGACCATCTATCTCCAGAAGGTACTGCTATAGTTACTTCAGATGATCTGTGAGCGACAGGCACTACCGCCTCTGTGTAGGCGCAGGCTGTCTCAAATGCTATGTCGCCTGACGCTACAAACACAAAAAGAGACCCTGAAGGAGGCTCTGAGACAGCGGAGGCTAGAATCTTCCTGGAGGACTTAGAGATAGGGAGAGATTCAAACACACCTTGAGTGTGCCACGTTGGGCGCTAAAAACACGACCCGTGACGATACTCTGGATGTGAAAATAGAGCGGCACACCTGGCTTAACACTATACTAGGGATGTTAGACAACTCCTTCTCGCTGCATGAAGAGGAGTTGTACCAAGTGACGACCGCTGTACGTAGAATGCTAGAAGCCTTAGGGATACCAGAGCGTGGAGAGCCTGACGTCATAAGTTCCGCACTGCTTTTAGAGGCTGAGGGTAGCACTTGGTCTCAAGTTCTACACGGTCCGAGAGACGCTGGAGTTCCCTCTTACCCTAGAGCTGCCAACGGCAAAGACACCACTGTGACTTTAGAGGCGTGGAGGCAGGCTTTGTTATCGATGCTAACTAGCGCTTATCCGGATTTAGATAACGATGAAGTCATGCTAGCGGCGTCTACTTTTGACGATGTTTTATTATCTCTAGGAGTTCCGGAGAGAGTTGCTTACTATATACCAAATGAGGTAGTGCGCGCACACCTGTCGGGTGCTTAAAGCTTAACGCGTTCCGAAACTGGTGACGACACCAAGGACTGGCGTCACATCACCATGGAGGGCATATGGCAAGCACAGCCAGCACAACGACGCGTCGGCAAGACGCAGGCACATTTAGCGGACACGACGCTGCGAGAAGAGCTCGCATGCATTCTAGCTTAACAGAGGAGAGGACTTTTCTCTGGCAAGTTTGGCCTGGGAGAAACTGGCCGGCTACGGCGCGAGATGAGCGCGAGTTTGTAGATTCACTAACAGAGATTGTTGGGAAAACTAAGAGCGCAGGTAAGAAGAGATCTGACAGAGGCGACATCACTGCTGTGATGAACGCCCTGAGATGTGGATTGGGCGCAGAAGAGCTATTTGAGAGAGCACCTGGCCTTAAACCTGTACGCATATTGCAGGCCTATCGAGAGGTAGAGTCGATGCTAAACAGAAGCTACAGCAGCTGGGAGGCTATCACTGCAAAGCCTACACTAGAGACGATCGTGAAGCATCGTGCAGCAGCGCAGCTGATCGCTAGCGTGCCAGTGTCACACTTACTACCTGGAGCTGAAGTGACGCCAGATAAAGACTTTGCAGAGAAACTAAAAGCTGTCACCATTAAAGTTGAGGCTGCTAGAAAGAGAGCTGACTCTATCGAGAACGCCCTAGATAGAGCCGTTGCTCCATCTTCTGAGGCTATCAGGCTTGGGGCTGAGCTTTACAACCCCTACGACCCAACTGTTTGGGGCGGTCAGTACTTCATACCGGTACGCGTCGGGGAACTCATGCCTCTACGCCTAGCTTCGCTCTTAGGGGAGCGCAACCCCTGACACGTGGTTGTCATCTGACACTATCTTAGCGTGGAGTTTCTCAAGAAACACTGGAGAGAGACAGCAGGGCTCCTGCTGTCTGTATCTGTTGGATGGATGCTGTCTATTGAGATGGGTCTTCCAGGGTGGTCTGGAGCTTTCTGTTGTGCCGTAGGGTATGCCATATTTATAACAAGCGTTAAATTGAGACCTAAGCTCGGGTACGCAACAAGCTGGGCGGCGGCCGGAAGCCTCACAGGTGCGGTGTTTTTCCTCTCAGGACTCTTAGTATCTGGAGACCGCGTAGCAAACGCCCGCACCATGGGTGCAGCTGGTGTTTTAGTTGTTATATCTGTTGCCGCTATCGCTGTTCCTCCCCGGTTGATGCGTCAGGCTTTTCTAGCTGGTAAAAAGATTTTGAGAAACAGAGTGTCTAAGCCTGGCGCAAAGGACCTAAAAAAGAACGCGACAAAGAGTAAAGCTGCCTCTAGCAAAGGTCAGGCCTCTAGCAAAGGTCAGGCCTCTAGCAAAGGTCAGGCCTCTAACAAAGGGCAGAGAGGTGGCCGTAAAGTCAAAAAGGGCCGAACCTGACGACGTGGAGATTAAACTCAGCTGCCAGCCTTCTTACACACTGGCTTACTGTTTCTTAGAGGCTGGCGAGTCAGTTCTGGCAGAGTCTGGCTCTATGGCGGCCATGAGTGCCGGAATAAACGTGTCAGCCGGGATAGGACCTGGTGGTGTAACTAAGGCGGTGTTGCGTAAACAGCTCGGTGGGGAGAGCTTTTTTATGGCCAGGTACAGCTCTACTGTACACGGTGCGTGGGTCGCTCTTGCTCCCAAATACCCAGGAGATATAGAGCACGCAGTTCTGAGAGATGGGAGAGGGCTCTTGATACAGAGCGGCTCGCTGCTTGGCGTGTCGGCGGGTCTGTCGATAGACGTAAAATGGGCTGGCGTACGATCGATAGTCATGAGAGAGGGATCTATGCTTCTGAAAGTCACAGGCAGAGGAGATGCTTTAATGTCGTCTTACGGCGGGATACAGAAGTTCGAGCTCGAAGCTGGCGAGCAGATGATAGTAGATACATCCCACCTGGTTGGATTCTCGGAGGACATTAGTTTCAAAGTTGGTCCTTTAGGCGGTGTTGGCGTGGCGGCACTGAGCGGTGAGGGCATCGTAGCTAAATTGACAGGACCCGGACTAGTGTATATACAGACAAGAGCTGAGACAGGCATCAAAGGATGGCTGTTTCCAAAATCAGAACAGAACAGAGGCTGACATGAAGAACAGAAAGAAAATAGCAGCAGTAGCATCTTTAGCTATCGTCGCCGTCGGGGCAGTTGCTCTAACTGCGTTTGGGTCAAGCTACGAAAAAATAGACAAACTCCCGACTTTTAAAACCTACACCGGACCTGGGTCTCTCTCAGATGAGAACCAGACAGCCCCTGGAGGGATGAGTTTCTTTCTTAGCGAAGGTGTTGCTCTGCCTGAGAGCTCGGCTGTGTTGTGGGAGATTTACTACGAACATAATCAAGAGAAGCTAGGCGTCATAAGAGACGTTCTAGGAGCAGACAACATGACGCTAGACGAAGGGGCAGTAGACGAGAGAGGATCTGTGTTTCACATAGATAAAAACGGTGAGTGGTGGTTCTCTAACCCAGGAGCTGGAGTGCTGTGTGAGGAACGTGGTGATGCGACGTCATTGAAAGATTCAAGCGGGGAGACAATACAGATACCAGGAAAGTGTAAAAAAACGGCAGAGACATCAAGTCAAGCCGCTGCTTTAGAGCGTGCAAACGCGATAATTAAAGCTGTTGGTGGATTGCCAGAGAACAGCGAGTACTACAGCGACCCAGAGAGCCAGAGCGTCACTAATAACACCAACAACATGACAACGTATGTCTCGTTTGGTGCAAAAGGAGAGGTGCAGTACGCAAGTGGTAGACTTGGTGTCCTGAGAGAACATGGAGAGTGGAGCTTGAGAGATGCCTCAAAAGTTATTAAAGACCTCGGCATTAAAGCCGCTCCAGTAACTACGCTACCTGGATGTTCTAAAAACTGCAGCCCAATACCAGAGACTAAGGTCGAGGTTGTCCGCGTCGAGGTGACACACACAACAAGGCAAGACACAGACGGGCGCACGTGGGTTGTGCCCATGTACGCTCTTTACGACGCGGCTAACGTTGTGTGGTACGCAGAGGCCATCAGCGGAACTAAAGCCAAGAAATGATAACAAGAGTTAGGCGTGTTGCTGTATGCCTGCCTCTCTTCTTTCTGGCATTGACAGAGGCGCCGGCTAAAGCGGGCGGTGTGCGAGACCAACATATAGCACGCTTAACCGTAGATCTTAGCGACCAACGCGTGTTAGTGACCACCACCGGCGGCGAGAAGGTGTCTATAGAGATATCGAGCGGGGCTCCAAACACGCCAACTAGACTCGGGTCTTTTAAGATAACAAGCAAAACACGCGTCGGTATGTCTGGTAGTAACAACAAGATACGAATGGATTATTTCACCAGGTTTGATAAAGGTATAGGGTTTCACGGGATACCATGGAACAAGAGCCGCGATAAGAGGCTCTGGACTCCGTTAGGCCAGAGAGGGGTTTCCCATGGCTGTGTGCGCATGAGAGACTCCTGGGCTCGTTGGATATTCGAGAAAGCTCCCGTAGGGACCCCGGTTTTGGTTCAAAAGTGACACCAAGGTGGAAAGTAATCAAGTTGCTCGCACAGTCTAGACAGTGAGTATTCCTGGGCTAGAGAAGGTGCGTAAGAGAGCCTACACACTGATAGAGACAACGGTAGCCGTTGTCGTCGTCGGCCTGCTCGCTGGTATCGCTTTTTTTGGATTCTCGGCCATAACTAGCAAAACTGAGGCAACAGCCGGAGAGGCTGAGTTGCAGCAAATAGCAAACAGTGCCTCTGTCTCTTACGTGCAAGACAGAGTGTGGCAAGACGCGATAGTGACGGCTGTAGCTGAGGCGACAGAGACTGGCAAAACTTTCACAACCAGAGCAGACGCGCCAGGTCTTGTCGGGGTGCGCTACTCTGACGCTTACGGAGTTGTCTCTTGGAGGGCTGGCGATGGAGATACCATGGGGCTGGCTATGCTCTCAGAGTCGGGAGAGTGCGTCTATGCCAAGATACAAGGGAGAACTGTTGATACATGGAGAGACAACACCGTATCTCAAGAACAGTGCGCAGGTAGATACGCACTAGGAGAGACTGCCCAAGACCCAGACGTGACTTTACCTAACGGGTCAGGTCTTGTTGTTACAGGCGGATGGGTTCAGGCGGTTTTGTCATGGAGCGGCAGCGGCGCAGACGAGTACGTGATAGAGCGTGACGGAGTTGAGATACCAGAGCGTCCCCAAGACACAACTTTCACAGATACTGGATTAGCTGGAGGAACAGTTTACACCTGGGAAGTAACCCCGGTTTTAAACGGCAGTAGAGGTGAGACGTTAGGTCCGGTGTCTGCGCTAACGGCGCCCAACGTACCTGGAGGTCTTGACGCCATAGAGAACAGCCAGGATGCTGTGTTAAACTGGGATGCTGTTATCGGACAGGTTACTGGTTATAAACTGTATAGAGACGGGTCTCTGATCTACACTGGTACTGACACCTCTTACGTAGATACAGCAGCACTAGATGGGCTTGAGAGCGCTTACTACAGCGTGTCTTCTTACAACGCAACAGGGGAGAGTCCCAGGTCTGTGTCAGTTGCGGCCGGTAGCAAGCCGGGAGCTGTTGTCGGATTATCGGTTGTAGCTGGTGATAAACAGGCATTAGTGTCTTGGAGCGAGACGCCAGGCTCTGTCGGGTATGAGATATACAGAGATGGCGCTGTTGTTGCTAGAACGCCGACGGGTGTTAATTCCTACGCAGTTACTGGTTTAGAGAACGGCGAGACTTACACAATAGGGGTGTTGGCTTACAACAGCGTCGGGAAGGGACCGACAAGCAGCGACAGCGTGACACCTTATTTACCAGCTGGGGCTGTAGCTAACTTGAGCGCTAACGCTGGAAACAGACAAGTTACGCTAACGTGGGATAGCGTCGCTGGTGCTTTGTCGTACGACGTTTATCAAGACTCTGTTTTGATAAAAACAGTGACATCCCCTAGCGTGTCACACAAGGTAACAGGACTGACAAACTACACAAGCTACACTTTTGGAGTGGAAGCTAGAACCGGGAGCTCTACAGGTGCTCGGTCTAGTACTATATCTACACCCTTTGCAGACACACCAGCACCAAACGGTGTGTCTGCATCTGCTGATGCTGGGACTGAGGGCGGCGCGTTAGTGTCTTACACGTCACTATCGGCAACCTACGCAGTGACGTCATACCGTGCAACTTGCTCATCTAGCGACGGTGGAGTTTCCTCAAGTAGCTCTGGCCTCTCAAATCCTGCGGCGGTTACTGGATTAAGTGGAGGAAAAACCTACACCTGCACCGTGGCAGCAGAGGGTCTTGGAGGGTGGAGTGACGAGAGCGCAAGCAGCGGATCTTTTACGCTATATACGGCGCCAGACAAAGTTTCTATAGTACAAGCTAGCTCTACGCGGGACAGAACAAACCTGAATGGCAACCCATCTGGTGAGACGAGTAAGAGCGGGTATGAAAACAGGAGCGGCAGCCCGCAGATAACTAGAGTGGCGCAGGCTTTGACAAGCGGTGGGTGGAGTGTTCAAATACAGCCTACTAGACCTGGCGTGCTCTCAATTAACATCCCGCAAGTTAGCGTCAGTGCTTCTGCTACCTACACGCTGTCTCTAAACACTCTGAGCAGTCTAGCAAGCCAGAGTGCTACTTTATCCATTGAGTGGAGAAACAGTGGCGGTAGTGCTACAGGTACGTCATCTAGCACGTCTTACGCCCTAGAGGCAGGAGAGTGGACTAGAGCGTCAGTCACTGGCGTAGCTCCAGTTGGCACAACCAGTGCGGTGGGTTACATAACGTGGAGCGCGAGCGACCCTGACGACAGATACTGGATAGACGGCGTGCTGTTTGAGGCAGGTGGCAGCTCTATATCTTACTTTGACGGGACCAGCGTGAGCTCTTCTTGGTCAGGCACAGCTAACGCTTCGTCCTCTGCGTTGAGCCTAGCTTGGGGTGAGGCGCTAGTTTCATGGAACACACCGTCAAACGGCGGTGGGGCTTTAATAGAACAGCAGATTACGTGTGAATCTAGTAACGGCGGCACAACGCGGTCGGTTACCGCTGGATCTACAGCTCACAGCTATGTTTTTGGAGATCTAACAAAAGGGAGAACCTACACATGTAAGGTCCGAGCCAGAAACGCTGCAGGATGGTCGGCGTGGAGTGATGCAAGCGACCCTGTGGTCACCTACTCCCCTCCGGGGGCTCCAATAATTACAGGTACCTCTAGAACCTGGGTTTCTGGTGCCGGTAGGGCTGTATCTTTTACTGCTCCAGGAGACGATGGCGGTGCTAGTATAACGTCATACAGAGCTACTTGCACCTCTAGTGACGGAGGCGCGACAAGAACTGGCAGTGGGGCATCAAGCCCCCTGTCAGTCACGTCGTTAGATGAGCTTAAAACCTACTCCTGTACGGTCGCTGCACAGAACAGCGTATCTTGGAGCGACGAGAGCGCTGCAAGTGCGTCATTTCAATCGTCATCTCTACCAGGGGCGCCAAGCAGCGTAGTTGCGACCAGATCGTACTCACTGGCTGACGGCTCGAACGCGTCTGTCTCTTTTACTGCGCCGTCTGATAACGGTGGTCCATCTATAACCTCTTACTCCGCCTCTTGCTCGTCTAGCGATGGAGGACTCACGAGAACAAACAGCGGGTCTTCAAGCCCTATTGTTGTCTCAAACCTAACTTACCCTAAAACATACTCATGTAGCGTCACTGCTACAACCAGTCTAGGTAGCGGCGCTTCTGGAACTTCGTCGTCATTTACCTCGTTTGGGGTTCCAACAGCTCCAAGCGCAGTTGCTGCCGGTGAGAGCGGTGGGGCTGGTACTTTATCTCTCTCTGTTACCGGAGCATCTGCTGGAGGATCTGTTGTTACGTCAGTTAATACTACGTGTACCTCAAGTAACGGAGGACCAACTCTTAACTACACGTTTACATCAGGTCTCGGTACATCTACTTCGTGGCTAAATCAGGCAACATCGTGGGCAACTAGCGTACAAGGGAAGACATACACCTGTACAGCTAGCGCCACAAACGCGTTAGGAACTTCCGCCACTACTGCGAGCGCCTCTTACTACGTGTATCCTTACCCATATCCTTATCCTTACCCATATCCTTATCCTTATCCGTACCCTTCTCATTATCCCTACCCGTACCCGTACCCATCGCATTACCCATACCCTTATCCATACCCGTATCCTTATCCGTACCCTGGTCACTACCCGTACCCATACCCGTACCCATACCCGTACCCGTACCCATACCCGTACCCAGCTCACTACCCTTATCCGTACCCTTATCCGTACCCGTACCCAGCTCACTACCCGTTTTTTTATGGTTACCCGTATCCGTATCCGTATCCGGGTCACTACCCTGGAGCTTACGGATCTCCTAGATAAACACGAGTAGTTGTTGGTCGCACTTATTTTTTAAATGCGTCAGACTTAGGCCGCGTACGCCACCAGAGTGGGTGCAGTACAACTCGTGTAGTTTATGTACGCGTATAAACGCAGATGGTCTTCACCTTGAGGTTTTACGAGAGTTGAGTTCTATGCGCCCGGAGGCATGAGATGTGAGTGTTATCAGCGAACGCTACTTAAGATTTCTCATCTTTAGCGTCATCTTTCAGATAGACCTCGTGGCGCTTGACGTAAGCGTCAGAGAGCGCAGAGAGAGTTGCTACTAGAGGGATAGCAAACAGGGCACCTGGTGCGCCTGCAAGACGTGCCCCGACTATCACCGCTAGCAAGCTAACTACAGGGTGTATGTCCAGTCTAGATCTAGTTATCTTAGGAGATAGTACGTTGTTTTCGAGCTGCTGATAAACAGTTACCGCGATAGCCACAAAGAGCGCTGTTTTGAAACCATTGTCACCGAGGGCTATAACCAGAGGGAGACCCGCAGCTAGATAAGTGCCTAGCACAGGTATTATTTGTGAGACAACACCAACCCAGATGCCAAGCGGCACTGCGTATGGAACCGATAGGGCGGCAAATAAGACCGCATGAGTGAAAGCCGACACGATAGCCAGTATGAAACGCGAGAACAGGTAATCTCCAGTTTTTGAAACTGCAGTGTCGAATATCCTTCTAACTTCTTGCTGGCGCTCAGGAGGGAAGAACGAGCACACTGCGTGGCGCAGACGCGGACCGTCAGACGTGAAATAAAAAGAGAGGAACAAGAGAGTCAACAGAGCACCAAGGCTTGATAGAATGCCAGACCCTGCGTCTATGAGACGCTCTTTGACTGAAGATAGTGTGCTGTCAAACCAGCTCCCTTGCGAGAGAAGTGTGTCTGGGTCAAGCGAGGTTCCAAATGCGTCGTTTATAGTAGAGACTGCGTCTCTAACTATCTCAGGCGCGGCAGATGCTAGAGAGTCAGCTTGAGACACCGCTACGGCACCAGCTGCAAGGAGAAGGCCGCCGATAAAGCATATAACACCGAAGAGACTTAGAAAGGTTGCGAGACCTCGCCTTATGCGGTGTCTCTCCATGAAAGACACCGCGGGATCAAGTGCGAAAGATATAAAGAGAGCAGAGAGACACAGCACAACAAGGTCTGCGACTGTAGCGTAAAAAGAGAGAACAACACGCGCCGAAACTACCACAACTAGCGCCCAGAGCGCAGCTTTAGGGAGTAGTTTTGAGAGGTCTGACACGAGAGACACAGTTAGGTTTTTGGGACAGAATGCCACAAAGTACTGAAAGCTGTATAAAACAGACAGCGCGAGCTGCCTGATATCTCACTTCTGAGACGTGGTTGCTGCCTGAGTGACAGCTTTTGAGACTGCGCCTTGTAGCACTCCAGCGAGAGCGGAGGCCGGGAGCCCTGCTGCTTTTCTAGTTGCCCACACTTCGCGTCTAACAGCTACAAGCTGCGCAAGACCAGACACCGAGAGTACTGAGATGGCCACTATAGCCCACTTAGTTATCGATGCGCCATACTGCAGAGCTACTAGATGCCCACCATGGGCGGGATCAGTTGCGTAATCAGCTAGAGCGTTTAGTGCATGCCATGCTGCCAACGAGGCGAGAGGTGCTGCGGCAGACGCCATCAGACTCTGTAATGCGCAAGCAAGAAGGACGAGAAGTCCAGCTAGCAGGGCCCAGAAGGTGGCGGCTGGTAGTGAGGCTACAGAAGCTGGGAGCTTTTTGAAGACTACGTTACGCGACATTCCGTCGGCTCGTACATCCTCAAACTGTCCAACCATCTCTCGGCCAGATACTGACTTAGACATGATTACACATCGCTGATTACCTTGAGCATCGACGACAACCATGCCGCCTTTAGCTCCACAAACGCTGTCTGCAGCGGTTGTTCCTGCGACACCTCTTGATGTTGATGCGTTAAACCAAGGCGCCCAAGCGGACGCCAGTGACAAGACGGCTGCCAGGCCGGCTGTGACGCCGATTAAACGCAGTCTCTTTATAGCCAGCATGCTGGCGTCTAGTGAGGAAGACATGTGATGTCTCTCTTTCTCTGTGTTCCTGATAGTTTTTAACCGTTACGTACGGGACACACACTATCAGAGCGCTAGATTGACACCAAACCACCGTACGCTAGCTGCGTAGATACTGATAAACGGCGTTTACTTCAGATATGGAGAGATCTCTTTTATAGATAGCAACACCATAAAACTCCATAGGACAATACAGAGAACCAAGCTTTCCTATCTCTACCGGTACCGCTATACCTGCTGGAGCAGAGAGTGCGCCATCTATAGATACTGCCCGAGAGCCGTCTTGCTGAACTCCGGTAGCCCCAGATGCTCCTACTCTTAAAAGTACTGCAGCGAGAGGTTCAGAGTAGCTTATAGAGGAGCCAGCAGACACTGTACGGTTTAGGGAGCCGTCATATATGGAGGATGCTGCCTTGGCTAGCGAGTTTATGTACAGAGTCCACCCGGCATAGTTAGATCCCGAGAACGAAGCTGAATCTGTCTCTCTTTTAGACACTATCGGACACTGGGAGGATATGGGTCCATGAAACCTCACGGCTGCCACAACGGTCATTGATTCAAGAGGACCTATATCAAGAGTGCTAGAGTGAGCTACAGACGCTAGGTCATCTAGACCATCAAATAGTAGCATGTCTCTATCTACAACAGCGGCCTTAAGGCCCGACGACGACCTAGTTATGGTGTAAGACTCGCCTGACGCTGAGATACACACTGTCTGGCCGCAGTCTCGAGCGTCAAATGATACTCGAACAGTGTTTCCAACAAGTACGGAAGCCGAGTGCGCTCTACCAGAGAATCCTGTTGACGCCTGAAACAAAACCAACGGCGATGACGTGTTGTCTATAGAGATAGAAGGTGAGGTGGTTACTGGAGAACCAAGACCTCTCCAGGAAACACCTGACGGTGAAGCGAAGAAAGACGCAGTCGCGGCACCTGAGCCGTTGTCGGCATCGAGAGACACTCTCACACAACCTCTCTGTAAGGGCGAGAGAGACACGGTAGTAGAGGATGTCAGTGTACTTGAGAGTCCTCCAGAGGTGACAGATAGACGTAGAGCTCCTGACGACGTCAGGGAGAGAGTGTAGGAACCTTGTTTTTCTACAAGAACTTGTTGAGACGACCAAGAGACAGGCGAGATACAAGCTCTCACGTCTATGTCCCCGTCGGGGGAGGCGTCTATGGAATCTGGTGTTGATACGTAGTTGCCGGACTGATTTGGTATGTAGAGGTACTGCTCCCCGTCATGAGAGAGGACGGCTGGGTCTGATGAGTCAGGCTCATCAGATACACCGAGACCTAGGTCAGCGAAATCTGAGAGAGAGCCGGAGTTTAGAGCGGATTGAGAGTCTGAGGAGATCTCAGATGATTTTGATAGCACAAGAGCGTCAGACGGTGGTCCTGGTGTCTGTTGGTACTCGCCAGAAGGTAGAGCCGACCTAGCATCGCAGAGCACGCTTATCGGGAGAGAATCTCGCTGCTCAGTCTGTCTAGAGAGCGGTCCTGATAGAGGTGGGACTTGAAGTGTGACACAACCATTCTCTGAGAGAGATGCGAGCGCTAAAGTTCCCCTAGATCCGACCGCCATCGATACAGAGTTTTTGTTAGTAGATGGAGCGTCGCTAACAGTGAGGTTAGCCGGTATGGCTCTAAGGTCGGTTGGTGTAGGAGTGTAAGAGTCATTTAAAGATGCGTAGCGACGTTGAGCGTCTCTGACTATAAAGAGATTTCCGAGAGCCTGATTTTTATCCTGACGATCAGTTACAGCCCTGAATCCGACCACTCCTATAGAGGTGACTAAAGATAACACCAACATAGTCACTATCAACTCTAAGAGTGTCATAGCTCTTCTGTTTACCACTGAATACCAACTATCGACAGAGCAGAGAATCCAGAACAAGGTTGAGAGACAGTTGGTTTAAATATAGAGGACCGGCGCGCTATGTCTGAGTCTGTAGGGGCTATCCTTGATGCAACGCAAGACCCAGAGTGGTCTAAGACGGCGATGCCTAGAATGTCTTGCTGCCCTTCTGTCGATACTGCCAGAGAGTACGAGTCAGGAGAAGAGGAGGGGCCCGAGGTGACGAGCAGGTCTGGCTCAAGAGATGAGACCAGACTCTGGTCTTGAGGGTAGAACCCTCTGGCTTGATAAAAGCCTAGCATGAGACCCTCGACTTGGACCATCTCCGTCTGGGTGTTTTTAAGAGTACCGGTGTCCTCTACTGCTTTAAAGCCCATAAATCCAAGGCCAGTCACTATGAGGAGAACCAGACACACCATGACCAGTTCTACGGTTGTAAAGCAGCGCTGGAGTCTCTCTGGCATGGCTGGCACTGTACCGAAAAAGCGTTCAGATACCACCCAGGGAGAGCCTATGGCGAGAAACAGTGAGAAAGACACCTATTAGAGTGTGTCAGAACATGAGACAGACAGGGCCGTTATAGCTGAGCTCATCACTACAGAGTGGTGCGCTTCTTGGATGCACGAAGCGCGAGCAGGGGATAGATTCGACCCAGACTACAAAGCACGCAGGTCGGCGTGGGCTCAGTGGGCCTTAGAGAGAGCTCGTTTGATGCAAGGAGCACGGGAGAGAGGCTACATGGCTCTTTTGCTTGATGGGAAGTTTCACGATCCAAAAGGGAGTGGGCCTCTAGTACAACCACATCTTGAGGTGCCAGATTGGAGACTGAACTCACCAGACCCTGAGTTCCCGTCTAGGCTGGCAGAGATGGGTAACTCGGTGGCTTTCCCCTGGTGGATACCTACAGAAGCTACGGCGTGTAAGAGGGCCTTGTTCCACACTCCTAGAGGTGAGATAACAGAGGCCTGCTCAGTTTTGTGGGAGAGGAGAGCTACTTTAGTAGACGCAGTACGTCACTTGAAGAGTGAGATGTCTGATAGATGGTCTGCAGTTGAGGAGTTAGTAGCTGCTGATGCTGGATCTTTACAAGAGACTATAGCGGAACCCTTCGGGACAGAGGAGATTGCGGATTTTATGCCAGGAGCGCGGCTTGTTGGTATGAGAGTGGAGTTTGACGAGAAGTTACTGAGAGTGTCAGGAGAGCACGTCTCTAGAAGAATAGGAGTGTGGCAGATACTTTCGCGAGATAAGAGCGGTAGAGAATCTGGGTGGGGTGTTTTAACTCCTCGCTTAACTGCTAACTCCCAACTTCACGACAGACTGTTTTATCCGGAGAAAGAGTCGTCCTCTGCTCTTTTGGTTAGAGCTCTAGTGCTAAAGCGTGTGATGGAGCGTCATCTAGGTATCCTGGATAACATACAAGTTGGTAACCCAGAGAGAAAGTCTAGCACATACTTTAGGGCGATGACTGCTCAAGTTGGTCAGAAGCTTCCTGAGTCGTCACCTAGGGCTGCTGTCTGGTTTTTACAGACATATCCCGACCCAGAACGCGCGTGGGCAGAGCTTAATAAATGGGCGCAGGAGAACAAGGCTATTCTCACGGTTAGAGAGGATAGCTTTCTCCAGGCACACAAGAGGGCGTGGAGATTCTTCAGGCGAGGTGAGGAGTTGGAACGTGACGACATCAACAATCTTCTACCTCTAGCCTGGGATAGCAAGAACAGGGTAGTGCGCGTCGGGTTCGGGAAGCGCGGGGAATAACAGCAAGGGCGTACCCTTGCGAACCGAGAACGGTTTTTACTGCTTCGTTAGACGTTCAGTTGCCACACTCAGAGCTTCTTCTAGATGACCTGCGTCAGTTAGGATGAGCTGGCGACAAGCCAGATAGAGTGAGTCATCAGATACGCTTTGCGGCGTAACAGCAGACGCGTGCGAGTGAGAACCCGAGAGCGTCAAGCGAAGGAAGTTTGAGTCGAGAACCTCCAGGCGCAGATAAGCACCCGGCGATCTGTTCAAGAGATCTTCGTGTTTAAGAAGCGATTGCGCTAAAATATAAGCGCGGTTTTTAAGAGGGTCTGCAGTGTGGGCGACTAGCGCCAACTTGCTTTTAGCTGGGCCTTGACGGCGCAGGACTTCAGTGAAACCCTCGCGTGAAAGCACCACGAACATCTTGTTGTAAGAAGTGTTCATTTTTCTCCAAATCATTTGAGTTTCAGGGTTAAAGAACCTGGGTGACCACCATCGGCGCGGCGAGATAGCAGACTAGTAGGGATAACTTAGGACGATAGAGGCATGGCTGCCAAAAAAGTTAAGAACCAGACAGAAACCGCCAGAGAGTACAGCGCCAGCGATCTTCAGACCCTAGAAGGTCTTGACGCTGTACGAAAAAGGCCCGCTATGTACATAGGCTCTACAGACTCTCGTGGCTTGACTCACTGCGTTTTTGAGATATTCGACAACGCAGTAGACGAGGCTCTTGCTGGATACTGCACTAAGATACGAGTGATAAGTCACGCTGACGGTTCGGTATCCGTTTTTGACAACGGTAGAGGCATCCCTGTGGATAAAGAGCCAAAGTCTGGGCTACCTGGTGTCGTGCTGGTACTCACAAAGCTACACGCCGGAGGTAAGTTTGGCGGCGATGGATACAAGGTGTCTGGAGGACTACATGGCGTAGGTGCAAGCGTCGTTAATGCCTTATCTGAGAGAGTGTCAGTTGAGGTAGATCGTGGCGGATCGACTTGGTCTATAGACTTTAACAGAGCCGAGAGCGGACACTTTAGTGGAGGAAAGTTTACAAAGAGTCTCGAGATGAAGAAAAACAAAGGACCAAAGACCACAGGTACTCGCGTTAGATTCTGGCCAGACTATAAGATCTTCCAGAAAGAAGCAGAGTTTGACTGGGAAAAGATAGCAGCCCGCCTAGAGCAGACGTCCTACTTGGTTCCTGGTCTTGAAGTGACCCTCGAGAGAGAGGGAGCAGGTGAGGATGTGACTTGGTGTCATAAAGGAGGCATCACAGAGATGGTCTCAGGGAGATCGGACGTTATATCCGGTCCGTGGCGTGTCACGGGTAAAGCTACCTACAAAGAACTAGCACAAGTCATAGAGGGTGACAAGCTAGTCTCTAAAGAACTAGAGAGGGAGCTTGAGATAGACATAGCTATAGCTTGGACTAAAGGGTACGAACAGAGTGTGCGGAGTTTTGTAAACATTGTAGAAACCCCGAAGGGTGGAACCCACGTCCAGGGTTTTGAGAGAGCGTGCGTGAAAGCTGTCGTTAATGCGTTGTCGCAGACAAAGATGCTTAAGAATGAGGGCAGCGTAACTAAAGACGATGTGTTTGAGGGTATGGTGGCAGTTGTCGCCGTCAGGCTACCTGAGCCGCAGTTTGAGGGCCAAACAAAGGAGGTCTTGGGGACTTCTGCTATCGGACCTTTAGTAGCGAACATGGTTGCTGAGCAGTTTGGTACAGTACTTGAGAAGGGAAGAGGTCGGGCGCAAGTGAAAGCACTGCTTGAGAAAGTAGCTGAGGCGACACGAGCGAGAGTTGCAGCTAAGGCACAGCGCGATTTAGTTAGAAGAAAAAGCGCTCTAGAATCAAGCGCGCTTCCGGCTAAACTAAAAGACTGTAGAAGTCACGATCTAGAGCACTCAGAGCTTTTAATAATCGAGGGAGACTCTGCTGGTGGAACTGTGTCACAGGCTAGAAACAGCGAGTACCAGGCTTACTTACCTATACGAGGAAAGATCCTTAACGTCCTGAGAGCATCCGAGCGAAAGATGCTTGATAACGAGGAGTGCGCCTCTCTTATAACCGCAATCGGGGCGGGGGCTGGACGTGGGTTTGATCTTGACAAGGCCCGCTACTCTAAAATAATAGTGCTAGCTGACGCTGATGTGGACGGAAGCCATATCCGGTGTTTACTTTTAACGTTGTGCTGGAGATACATGAGACCGCTTCTAGAGGCAGGACGTGTGTTTGCTGCAGTACCACCTCTTTACAGAATAACACTTAAAGGAAGTGGGGAGTACATCTATTGCTACAGCGAGCAAGATAAGACAGACACTCTCGAGCGACTAGAGCGTGAAGGTAGAGCCTGGCGTGATGACATCCAGCGCTACAAAGGTCTAGGAGAGATGGATGCAGACCAGCTAGCAGAGACTACTTTAGATCTAGGGACTCGCAGACTCAGAAGAATGACTGTCTCAGACGCGGAGAAGGCAGAGCATCTGTTTGAGGTGCTTATGGGTCAAGACGTGACAGAGAGAAGAGACTACATCGTCACTAAATCGAACGGTTTCGATAGAAGTAGATTGGACGTGTGATGGAGAGAGAATCACGACGCGATAAGCTAGCAAGAGAGCGTGCTGAGTGGGAGGCTGAGCAGGAGCTTAAAAAGCAAGCCAAGGAAGCTCGGAGAGAAACAGAGCGAGCTTTAAAAGAACAACGTAAGCTTGAGAAGGAGTCTACTAGAGGAGACAAGAGAGCTTCTGAGGGAGTTAGCAGCGAACCTTCCAAGGACGGCTTTATCCCAGTACATGACGAAGCTACAGCTCAAGTGCTCCAAGTGAGCATAGATGAGAGCGCTCAGAGACAAAAGAGAGTTAAAGCAGTGCGTGATAAAGCGCCTCGACGAACAGCATCCTATAAAAACGCCGTGCGATCAGGTCTTGAACACAACGTAGCTGAGATGCTAGAGGAGAGAAACTCTATTTTGAGAGAGTGGAAAAGCGGCGTGCTGATACCAGAGGAAGCGGTAAACAGACTCAGCATGCTCTCGGTTAGAACTAAAGATGGCTCTCTCTGGAAGCTGCTCCCTAGACACGGTGGAGTGGGCCTCATCAAGACAGGTATGGATGGTAGTATAGAGATAGTAGAGCCGCCGCGTAAGCGCAAGCGCTGGCCGACGGTTGTCTCAGGTTTTCTATTTGCGCTTCTTGTGTTAGTGACCCTGTGGGGTACTTTCTGGCCAGCTACAGACGGAAGCCAGCCAGACCCTGCGCCGAGGGTTACCAGCCAACAAGAGGGATAGAGAAACGACCCGAAACCCCTCTTATCTCGGGTTTTTTCAGATTTTATAGGGTTTTTGGCCCCTTTCGCCACAGAGAGATGGGGCCCCCGGAGATTGGCTCACCAGGCTTTAGCGCCACCTACAGTTATTATCGTGAGAAACATCCTGCTAAACGTAGTGCGAGTAGCTGTAGTCGTAGTGGCTATAGCGGCTTGGCAACGCGTGCGCATGGGAGTTCCGCTAGAGACCTTGGTTGAGAACCCCAACTTACTGTGGACATCTGCTGCACGGCTTGCAGAGATGGGTTTTAGACAGAGCTAGAGATAAAGACTCGCTGGTGTCAAGCCTAAATATGCCTACTAAACTCCTCAGTTAGACCTCGTTACAGTAATACAGACGTTATAGTAATACAGACGTTATAGTAATACAGACGTTATAGTAATACAGACGTTATAGTAATACAGACGTTATAGTAACACAGAAGCCGAGGAATAGTCTCTCTACTGCTCTCTAAAGATGTGGTTAAACTCGCTCTTAAGAACGTGCTGCCTTTAGCTGCAGCCTGTAGTCTGCCCGCAGTCGCCACAAACCTGACAAGAACCAGCCTGGATCATGTTCTGACCGCCACACGAGACGCAGCTTTGACCAAAAACGCGTTCTTGGCTGACGTGAGTTGTGTGTGCTTGCTCTTTAGAGGAGTTAGCAGAGGAGTTAGCGTTAGCTACGGCCTTTCTTAAAAGGGTTAAGTCTGGATCTGCCTCTGGAAGAGCTGAAGACGGCCCAGTCTGAGTCCGTCTTGACGACACCTGTCTAAACTCTAGAGGGTTGTCAAATCGTGTAGGGCCGGTTTTAACCTGGACCAGATCGTCTTGACCTAGGTAGTAGTAACCTATGACACGGATTATAGCATCCACGATAGACGCAGCCATCTTGATGTTCTCGTGTCCTACGACAACTCCGCGCGGTTCAAAGGTGTGACCCTTGAGGGCTTTGACGATTCTAGCTAGCGGAACGCCGTGCTGAAGCGCTTGTGAGATGGTTATAGAGAGCGCAGAAGTTATCCCTCTAAGCGTTGATCCCTGCTTGCCCCAATCTATGAATATCTCCCCTAGAGTGCCGTCTGGATACTCGCCTGAACGAAGATAAATCTCCTCGCCACCAACTTCAAAGCGCCAGGTCGGGCCAAAGCGCATGTTCGGGAGGCGGAAACGCGGAGGGGTTTGATCTTGGTAGTACTCTGATGGAGACATACCTTGTACTATCTGAACAGATACTTTAGGTTCGTCTGTTTTGTCAGACGAGGACTTTGCTGAGTTGAGAGGTTGTGAGAGTTTGCAGCCGTCTCTGTAGAGAGCTGCTGCCTTTACTCCATTGTCATAAGCCATCTCGTATGCTTCGCGAACCTCTTGCACTGAAGTGTTGTTAGGCATGTTGATAGTCTTTGAGATAGCGCCAGAGAGGTGAGGAGAGGCTGCGCCGAGAGCTCGGACGTGCCCTGACCAGTGAATCACTCGTGTCCCGTCTCCACACTCTACAGCACAGTCAAAAACTCCCAGGTGTTCTGGTTTTAGAACCTTTGAGCCCTCTACTGTTAGATGCCCGCAGATCTCTTTTGAGGATGAGGTCACCTCGTCTCGAGAGAACCCTGCTGCCATCAGTAGATCCATACCATCGGCTGTGTCTGAGAGACCGAAACGCTTAAACACGTCATCTCCCAGGGCCCAACGAGTAAAAGCCCAGCTTATGTCTGACACAGAACGCACAGAGGAGGAAGCGGCATCTATCTCTTGTTCTGTAAATCCGGCAGCTAGAAGAGAATCAGCAGAGATGACGCTAGCACCGTTGAGCGTTTTAGAGCCCAGGATGTGCATCTCTATCGATGATATGTCGTCAGGCGAGTAGCCGAGCGCTCTTAGAGCTGGCACCACTGACGAGTTAGTTATCTGCATATATCCACCGCCTGCTAGCTTCTTCATCTTGACTAGAGCGAAGTCTGGTTCGATGCCCGTTGTGTCGCAAGACATCACGAGGCCGATAGTTCCAGTTGGTGCCAGAACGGTGACTTGCGCGTTTCGAAGGCCGTGTTCAGAGGCGCCATTTAAAGCTCTGTCTGCAGCACGTATCACGGGCTCTGTCAGAGAAGCGAAAGGAGTGTGTGCAAGAGATAGGTGATCGATACCTTTGGGCTCGACTGTTAGAGCCTCGTAAGGAGGTATCGAGCGTCTGTCTGCAAGTGAGCCGTAAGCGGCGCGTCGGTGGTTGCGAATAACACGCAGCATGCTGTTGCGGTTTGGAGCGAAAGCTTCACACGGACCGACAGCAGCGGCCACCTCTGCTGAGGTTGCGTAGGCAAGGTTGTGCATTAGAGCCGTTACGGCGCCGATAACTGCACGTGATTGATCGGAATCGTAAGCCAAACCGGCACGCATCAAGACTGCCCCCATGTTGGCGTATCCTAGACCAAGCGTACGATGCTCAAAAGAGCGCGCAGCAATCTCTGGATCTGGGTAATGAGACATAGACACAGTTATCTCTAGCGTGAGAGTCCATAGTCTCACCGCGTGAGAGAACGAGTCGACGTCAAACTCTTGCTTTGCATCATCAAAGAACTTTCCTAGGTTTAAAGACGCGAGGTTACACGCGGAGTTGTCGATGTGCGTGTATTCAGAACAGGGATTGCTTCCTCTGATGGCCTCTGTGTCTGCAACGGTGTTCCAGTCATTTAGGATGTCGTCAAACTGTACCCCAGGGTCAGCGCAGCGCCAAGCCGCGCTAGCTAGCGTGTCCCAGAGCTCTCTGGCAGGCAGTGATCTACGGACTGAACCATCAGTGCGGTTTGTGAGGTCCCACATGTCATCATTGCACACTTTGTCCATAAACCCGCGTGGTAATCTAACAGAGTGGTTAGCGTTCTGGAAAGAAACGGTCTGATAAGCCTCTCCTTCGTACGAGGTGTCGTAGCCTGCAGCGGCTAGTGCTGCAACCTTCTCCTCCTCACGTACTTTGCTGTTTATGAACTCAACTATCTCAGGGTGGTCAGCGTCGAGGATGACCATCTTGGCTGCTCTTCTTGTCGTGCCTCCAGACTTAATCGCCCCAGCTGCCTTATCGAGAAAGCCGAGAAACGACATAACTCCAGAGCTAGTGCCGCCTCCTGATAGGCGTTCGCCAGCTGCGCGAACGTTTGAGAAGTTAGCGCCTGAGCCGGACCCTTGAGAGAATAGACGAGCTTCACGCTCAGCGAAATTAACTATAGAACCAGGTCCTACGAGTTTGTCCTCTACTCGTGAGATGTAGCAAGCCGACGCTGCGGAACGAGAGTAGCGATGAGGTGACTGCTCTAATTGTCTTGTGTCTGGATTTAAAAACCATGACCCGTCTGGATCGTTTGTTATACCGTAAGCCTCAAACAGACCAGTGTTGAACCACTGCGGTGAGTTAGGTGCCGCCATCTGTGTTACTATCATGTAGCACATCTCGTCAAAGAACGAGGAGGCGTCAGTCTCGGTTGCAAAGTAGCCACCAATTTTACCCCAGTGCGTCCAAGCGCCAGCGAGTCTCTCGGCAACTTGTTTGATGCTGTTCTCTGAACCTAATGTACCATCAGGCTGAGGTACTCCGGACTTGCGGAAATACTTTGATGCTAAAATGTCGGTCGCGACTTGATCCCATGATGAAGGCACTTCAACATTAGTCATCTCAAACACTACAGAGCCGTCAGGGTTTGCGATACGTGAAGATCTGGTAGAGAATTCAATACCGTCAAAAGGCGAGACTCCCTCGGTTGTGTATCGTCTAGTTATGTTAAGTCCTGGCATGATTTCCTCTCTTTGTTTGCAGGTTGATGTTGGGTTTTATGCGAGCGTTAACTGCAGAGAAAGAGAGTGCCGAGAAAGTGTTGATGTGCACGTTTGGAATATGGGGCACCGGCCCTCTTCTCACCACAAGATAACAAAACGGAGTAAAAACTCAACGTTTGCACCATAGGTGAGAGAGGACCGGCTTTCCTTAGAGTAAGCCACTGTTGCTGTCTAGGAATCTGCGACAAAGCAGAACCGAGAACAAGCTGCCAAGCAGGCAGTTGACCTGAGGAGACCTCGGGCAACCTGTCACTTCACGTGACACACGAACAGACTTCAAACAAAAACAACCGAGGCTGTTTTGTGTGAAACTCTGACGCTAACCAGGCCAGTAACTCTCAAACGACCAATGACATGGAGAATATCCTCTATCGGGTCTGGCTGTGAGACGGAGGAACTTGTCCGACAGCTTCGTCCAAAAGAGCAGAGCTCGATTTCGGGCGGCGATTTTTGTCGGTGATATCCGACGCGAACGTTGGAGGTTTTGCCTCAAATTCTTTGTATGTTACACTACTGTCGGTGCAGCATTGAGCGCCGCAAGGGTTTGGAATAAAACCGGCCGAAGCCGGGGAGCGGTTAGGCTCCTAGTTCTTTTTTACACCTTAAGCAGGTCTGTAGATGTTTCTTGATTCTCTGAAGTTGAGGAGGTCAAGAACAAATCAAGATCTGCGTCAGAGACGCTACGTTCCTGTCGGCGGCGTGCAACAACCACTGCTCCATACGCTGTCAGGCCGAGAGCCAAACCAGCGATGAAAGACTCTGGCCAGAGATGGCTCAGAGCAGGCTTAGGAGCGGCTGCAGCGAGCTTGAAGCTGTCTGCTGGGTCCATGATGGCAGCTGCGCCACTTGTTACAAGCACACGTGGTACAGTCAAACCAGACTGTTCTAGAACACTAGTTGAGACACGCTCCAGAATGGAACCAGCTGTTGCGGAGTTATTCACGATGGAGTTTCCGCTAGCTTTGTTGTTGGCTGCGACACTAGGTGACGTAGAACCAGCGTTTGTGTTGCTACTTGTGTTCTCAGCTGGGGTGCCAGGTGACACTTGGGTCTCAACTGGCGTACCGGGTGAAACTTGCGTTTCTTGCGGCGTACCGGGTGAGACTTGGTTCTGCTGTGGAACTCCTGCAGGCAACGTCGTCACTGTCGTCACAGGTGTCGTAGTTACAGGGACTGTCGTCACAGGTGTCGTAGTTACAGGTGTCGTAGTTACAGGTGGATTAGTTACACGTGTCTTTGGGGGCAAAGTGTCGCCGGTAGAACCACCAGAGGATGGGTCACCGCCTTCACAACGCACCGGGCCAGAAACGGTACAGTTTGCAGAGCCGTCACCGCTGCCGGTGGCTAGAACTGCTGAAGGTGCTGCTAAAACTGCAGCACCAAAAACAATGGATGCGAAAAATTTACGCACGTTGTCCTTTCGGTTTTTGTCATTTGGGATCAAAACTAACCGGCGTTTAGCCAGTTAGAGAAGACCTTTAAAACTGTTGGCGCAGGACTCCTGACAGCAACGACAGTGTTGCTAAGGAACTGGTGTCCAGGTTGGCACCTCAATACCAACTACGGTGTGTTCGAACCATAGCTCGGATTTCTCCATGAGGTGGTCTATGAGATCGCGGCGCACGCTGTTGTCACGTACTTGAGAAGTGTTCATGCCTTCCATGTAGTTGAGAGTTTCGCCGCGTAGCTTGTCAAACTTGGGCTTCATGTCATCTATCTTGACAGCAGCACCGCCTCCGTGGCCGCCGCTGCTGCCGGGCGGGGCTACGAAAACTGTTATGCCGACTTTCATGTACTTACCATCAGAGAGCAGTAGTATGACGTCCTCTAGAGGTACGGCTGTCTGGTCCATGGGGTTTACAGTAGTGGTGGTCTCAGCTCCTGAGATGACAACCGTCGTACCTGCGCTAGAGCTGCCACCGAGAAACTGGGAACCGGCAAAGAGAGATCCTGCACAGGCGACTACGCCTATGATTAAACCTTTCTTGCTTTTCTTCGGTGCTTCCTCACTTGAGGACTCTGTGCTGGGTGCTGCTTTTTTCTTTGCCATGGTTGTATCTTTCTGGTTGTTGGGTGTCTTAGGACTTACGTTACTGTGTCACTCTGTGCTCGATAGAACAACGAGCTCGACACGTCTGTTTTTAGATTGACCGGCTACTGTGTTGTTGTCCGCCACTGGTCTTGTCTCTCCGTAGCCGCTAGCTGCGATCCTGTTTGCAGGGAATCCCTTGTTGTCTACAAAGTATCGTAGCACTTTGGTAGCACGCGCTGTAGATAGTTCCCAGTTTGACGGAAAACGTCCGTTGCTTATGGGTCTAGAGTCCGTGTGCCCCTCTATTAAGACCTGATTGTCTATCTTTTTTAACGCATCTACAACCTGATCAAGTATCACGGTACCTCCGGCTTCCAAGCTAGCATCACCAGACAGGAACAGAACTTGATCTGTGACTATAGTTACAACCAGACCTCTCTTTTCTTGGCGGAAAGACACATTATCGCCGATGCCAGCTTGCTTAAGTTCAGACTCTAGATTCTCGGCTATTCCCTGAAAAGTCTGCTTCTCGCTAGCTACAGCCTCCTGCTGCTGTTCTAGAGACACAAGTGCCTGCTCGGCTTTTATAGCTCGAGCTGCATCTAAACCGAAATCTATCGGAGTTCCGTCAGACACGGCGCCGTTCTCTAAGACGCCGTTGCCGCCCGGGAATGGTAGATTCTCGCCAAACTCGCTAGCTAGAGCGTTGGCCACCGCGGCGAACTTCTGCTCATCGACGCGTCCAGTTGCCCATAACACCAAGAACATAGCCATCAAGAGAGTTAACATATCGGCGTACGGAATAACCCACGCCTCATGGTTTACGTGCTCTTCATGCTCCTCGTGGTCCTCGTGCTTTCTGCCGTGACCTTTTCCGTGGTGCTGCTTGCCTTTATCCTCAGACATGTTAGGCCTTTGCGGCGCCCTCACGCTCTGAAGGCGAGAGGTACGTCAGTAGTGTTTCCTCAACAACTCTAGGGTTCTTACCGGCCTGAATGCTCATTACTCCCTCAAGTAACATTTGGCGGTACTCTGCTTCCTCTGCCGAGAGTCGCTTGAGCTTGTTTGCGAAAGGCAACATCAGACCGTTGGCTACGAAAACACCCCAGAAGGTAGCAACGAAGGCTGCAGAGATACCATGCCCGAGAGCTGCGGGGTCATCTAGGTTTCCTAGCGTGGCGATGAGACCTAACACAGCACCAATGATACCGAAAGTTGGTGAGAAGATACCGAGAGCCATACACCAGTCAGCGCCCACCTTGTGGCGCGCTTTCATGGTTTTGATGTCTGTTTTTAAAACTTCCTCAATCGCCTCGGGGTCTATACCGTCGATGGCCATCTGGAGACCTTTTTTCAAGAAGGGATCCTCTACTTTGCCGTTCTCTGCCTCAAGCGCCAAGATGCCATCTCGTCTGGCGGTGGCGGCAAACTCTACTATTTTACGCAGTGCGCCGATCTTGTCTAGAGGAGCTCCTGGTTTGAAAGTCTTTAATATGACCTTAAAAGCTCCAGACGTGTCTGCCATCTTAAAGCTCATCATTGTAGCACCTAACGAGGCTACGATAACGATCAAGATAGCTGCAGGGATAGATACGAGATAGGCAGGGGATACGCCCTTCATGAAAGAACCGACGAAGATGCCGATCATTACAAGTATGAGACCTACTAGGTTACCGAGTTCCATCACTCACCTCCGTCGTTAAGTATTGAGCCCAGGTACTGTGTGTGGCTGAAACCAGGGTCTTCCGCTAGGCGATGAGCTACCGCCATAGTGACGGCGCGGGCCTCAACTATCCTGCCAAATATGGTGGCCGGGTCCTCTGTTACCACGTAGTGGTCCCCATTTGTTAGCCACACGGTGGTCTCGTGGTTGCCCGCGAGACGCTCTATGAGATCTTCATTTATGTACAAGGGCTCATCAGCCCGGATGCGAGTTAGCCTAATCATGTCTCCCGGCGCCTTTCATTCCAGTCTTCTAGAGCCAGGACACGGCTCTCACACGTAGAGTTTCGGACCGAGAAGCCTGTACCTAGCACGTATTTAAGGTACCGAGAGATGCGTTGGCTGCTTGGCAGTCAGCTTTATTTACGGACAGTGTGTGACGTGAGAAACATCAGTGTAGAAGGTGAGACGCTAGCATGAGCACGCTCTCCCCTTGCCACTTACTATCTACTTTAGTCTGGGATCTCAGAGAGAAGCTCAACACTCTTGTTTACCGTCTAGAGACACAGGCTTTAATGGTTGCTGCATCTAGAACGCAACACATCGGGCGCTCCTCAGATGAGGTTGAGCGTGCTACTGACGAAGTGACTCGTCTAGAGAGCAAGCTCATGTCTGCAGCAGCTGAAGCTGCTGCAGAGCACGGGTTTGAGAAACCGTGTTCTTTCCAGGAGCTAGCTGAAGCGTGTGACGCTGAGCATGATTTTTGTTTATCAGAACATAGACAGGCTCTAGTTATGCTAGGAGAGGTTGTCTCTGAGTTAGTGGTGACAAACAAAGAGATAGCAAGGAAGGTCATACAGGCCCAATCTGTGCTCTCGAGTCTTGAAAAAGAGGCCGATACTTATTCTGCGTCGGGAACTCTCGCGCCGAACAACCGGCCATCTATCAAGCTCGACCGTACTGTCTGAGGTTCTATGTCTTCTATCCAATCTTTAAACTCCGCGCTCTCAGGCTTGATGGCAGCACGTCGTCATCTAGAGACACACGGCCACAACATCGCAAACGCCGCAACTGAGGGCTACACGAGACAGCGCGTGACACAATCGCCTGCTGGTTCTGGTATCGTGTCGAGAGTGTTTGCCACCCCTGCTTCTGACCCGGGCGGAGTTACGTCTGTTGGCGTTGAGCGGCTCACTGACTTGTTGATGCAAAACAGACTGTCTATGGCTACAGACTTTGACGGTGCAGCTCAGGCGACGGAGAAATACATGATGAGGATTGAGGATGCATTTGCCGAACCCTCAGACTCTGCGCTATCTGGACAGATGACCCGCTTTTGGGGCTCATGGGCTGCTTTGGCTATATCCCCTGAGTCAAACGCCGCCAGACAGCAAGTGCTAGCTGAAGCAGACCAGCTGGTTTACACTCTACGCAGGTCAGACACAGAGCTGTCTGACACTCTAGAGTTTGCCTCGGGCGAGTTTAATGTTATCGCAGACGAGATAAATAACCTAACTTCTCAGATAGCAAACCTCAACGGAGCTGTGGTGTCTGCAGGGTCTATGACAACAGCCCAATCTGACTTGTGGGACCAACGCGACAGGCTAGTTCATAGGCTATCTGAGCTCACTGGAGCTACACAGAGCGTGAGACCAGATGGTCAGATTGCCGTGTTTGTCGCTGGTAGAACACTGGTTGATAACAAGACAGTTTTGAGAGTGCAAGCTACCGCTACCTCGCTGCAGTGGGAGGGTGACTCGACCCCGGTTGAGGCAGCAGGATATGTAGGTGCTCTCCACACGTTAGTTAGCTCGACGATACCTGACATAAAATCAAAGCTAGACAACGTTGCTGCCTCTTTAGTCACACAGATAAACTCTCTACACTCTACAGGATCTGATAGAGTCGGAAACACGGGGCGTATCTTTTTTGACCCAGCTGGTTTGACTGCCGGAAATATCTCGGTATCTACAGATCCGACTAACGGCGTGTATGGACACCCTGAACGAGTCTCTGCTGGAGTACCTGGTAACGGTCCGTTTGACGGCACGGCTGCTTTATCTATAGCGGCGCTAGCAGACTCTGCTACAGGACCAGACGCTGTCTATATGGGATTTCTATCTGACTTGGGTGTAAAGACGTCATCAGCTAGAGCTAGAGCTCAGTCTGCGTCGCTGGTTTTAGAGTCAGCCGTTAGAGACTACTCCTCAGTGGCGCAAGTAAACTTAGACGATGAGCTTGCTGGCATGACTGCAGCACAACGCGCCTACCAAGCGTCAGCTAGGGTGGTTACAACGATCGACGAGATGCTAGATGACCTAATCCGTAGATTTGGAAGAGTAGGCGCCTGATGCGTATATCTCACTTAATGACTCAGCGTCAAATATCAAATGATATGGCGCACGCGCGCAGCGTACGCGACGCTGCAGCCTCCCAGATATCCTCAGGCAAGCGCATAACTAGACTATCTGATGACCCGGCCTCAGCTATCGACTCTCTTAGAGCCAGACGCGAGATACAGAGATCTCAGATGTACGAGCTCCAAGCGCAAGACGCTCAAGGCTTTTTGGATAACTATGATGGTATATTCACGCAGTTCTCAGACAGACTAATCAGAGCACGCGACGTGGCTTTGCAGGGGCAGAACACCGGCGCTAGCGGGGCTGAGATACGAAAGGCTCTCTCTGACGAGATATCAGCAATCAAAACAGAGCTGTTGTCGCTGTCTAACGCTAAGTACGCAGGGAAGCCCATGTTTGCAGGTACAGCAGACCCGGCTAAAGCATACGACGATACCACGCTAGCTTACCAAGGCGACTCTGGCCAATACAAGCGAAACATCGCTCCAGGAGTTGACTTACCTGTCTCTGTGACAGGCCCTGAGGCTTTTGGATCTGACGGATCTGGCTCTCAGATGTTTGAAGTTTTAGATGACCTAGAAGCCCAGATACTAGCTGGCAACGAGGCCGGTATCGCATCTGGTATCCTCTCTCTTGACGTAGCGAGAGAACGCCTCGAATCGATGCGTATATCTGTTGGTGTTAGAACCTCAACGTTAGAGGCTATACGCACCCAGCGCGCGGTGGCTACAGAAACTCTAACTCGCCAGGCTTCAGCAGCTGAGGATGCAGACTTAGCTAAGTCTGCTATTGAGCTCAGCTCTGCTGAGGTTGCTTACAACGCTACTTTATCGGTGGCGGCAAGAATATTTCAGACGTCGCTTGTTGACTTTTTGCGTTAAATTAAAGACGACTTTCGTCTATTGTTAAATCATCTAGCGATAATCTCTTTTAAACAAGCACTGCACAGGGCTTGTTTAAGACGCAGGGGTGTTAAGAATAGACAAATTGCGAGAGTTGTTTAAGTTTGTTGTTAGGTTGTGTGCTCAAAACAAACTAGACTCGGTTGTGTGGCGCCTCTGGGGAGTTTACTTGACGCGTTTTTTGTTTCACACAAATTGTGCGGCTTGAATAAACCTTAGTTGTCGCTGTCTGCACGGCGACCGGCTGAAGCTAAAACTGCGTCAATTACTCCGAGAGCAACCCAAGCTATAGCAAAGGCAATAGAGAACCTAATACCAGCGCGCGCTATGCCTTCACCGGTGCTTGCTGCTGTCCAGAGGTCGCTGAGACCTGTCAGTACAGAGAAGAGGAAAGCGAAAGCCATGCGGTAACCAGCTAGTGGGCCGCGGCGCTTGGCAGCTTTGTTCTTTTTAAGCTCTTTTTTGATCTGCTTGTAACTTAGCTCTGTACCTGCCATGATCACATCTCGCAGGCTATATCCCAGAGGAGGCTTGCCCAGAGAGCTCCGCTGTGAGGCTCACCATCTACAGAACCGATGTGTTGGGCAAAAGCGAGCACGCCTGCTGGGTTGTTAGAACCAGCGACATCCATTACGTCTACAGCCACACCGCGGCCGCCACATGCACTCCACACTGTACCGATGTTCTCAGCTGAGTAAGACGCAGGTACTACAGCACGCCAGTGAGCTCGCTGTGCGGCTTTGCGGGTTCTACGAAGGAACGTTGCGTACCCGCTGCCTGAGGAGTACTCGAGGGCTAAGATAGAGACGCCAGCTCTGTCGCCGAGACGCGCATCAATCCAAGCCTGGATGTCGTCTGGGTTACTTAGGTAACGCATTGATTCGTTACGTTTTGAGAGACTCTCTTTTGTTGAAGCAAAAGCGAGATCTGACGGCTTTACTGAGAGTCTCACTGCGAGCTCCTCTTGACGGCGTCTGATGACGTTAGAGGGGCCGGCGAGAATTATCAGGTGATGCTCTGGGGCTGGATCTCCAGCTAGAGGACCTCTTGGGACAGCCCTTGAGAGAGGTACTCCTGCTATGACTTGCTCTAGTATCTCAGATGGGACACCTAGTCGCGCCAAGACTGCCTGGCCGCTGGTCTCTAGATTGTCACGCTCTAGAATTTCTCGAACATCCTCACGGAGGGCCTCTTCGCGCTTTTGTGCTGCAATACGTTCATTCTCTGCACGGGCTGCTGTAGCTCTAGCTTGCACCGCGCGGCGTTCTGCTTCCTCGCGCTCGTTTGCTAGACGCTCTAACTCTGCGAGAGCTTCTGACTTGAGGCCAGTTGCTGCTCTGAGGGCGTCGTCTCTCTCAGACTCTGCCTGAAGGGCGCGGCGACGCTCGTTGTCTCTCTCAGAGAGAGCGGCTTCACGCTTCTCACGCTCAAGCCTCAGAGCTACGTCTCTTGCGGCTATCTCACGCTCGCGTTCCGTACGTTCAATCTCTAAAGCAGCTCGTAGTTCTTCGCGTACTGCAACAACAGTCTCACTGGTCTTTGGCGTTATAGTCATGTTGTTGTCAGACACTCTGTCAGCAGCTTTCTGCGCCCAGTCACGAGCGGCGGTTTGTGGAGTTTCCAAAAGAGACTCTCTCTTTTGAGATGAGACACTGCTCGTGTCTCTTGCTCTAGGCACGGAGAGTGCTGGAGCTAGAGTGTCTGACTTCTCTGACACAAGTCTCTCTATTAAACCAGCCACGTCTTGTACGGTGCTTTTAGATGTACCTGGAGCTTCTACTTCCACTTCTACACCGATCTCGCGTGCGAAGAAACCACCCACACCGCCGCGTCTTAAACGATGTGCAGAAACCACCTTTATGCCGTCACCGAGTTCACGTCTCGCGTCTGCGAGGGCGTCATCTAGAGACTCTGCTCTGAAAGTTTTACGGATTGTCACGCCGAGAACCCTGTTCTCTTATTTGAGGAAGCTGTGCAAGACACTCTTTTACTGGTGCTTGAAATAGGGAAACGAGCAAGTAGGGAAACACACTCTGTTTTAAAACCCAACGCTGCCATTTTTTGCTGAAAGTCTCTTGATGTCATGACCCAGATACTACACCGACTACGTCTGTTGTGAGGTGATCTCCCAGTTCGTGGTACGCTAGAACCGGGGTTCCCGGTAGCACGTGCCTGAGGTGTTTAGAGAGTGCAGGCCTTAAAAGACCTGAGCACACGACGACAGTCTGCTTATCCTTGTCTGACCCTGAGCCTATCTCTTGAGCTATTAAACCCTCCAGGCGAGACCCGAGGTCTCCGTCAATCTCTAGATAACTGCCGCTCTCTGTGACTCTCAACCTTTCTGCCAACTGTTTTTCCAGCGATGCTTCAAGAGTCACAGCTCTAAGAATGCCCTCTCTGGCGTACATTGAGGATATAGATGGTCCAAGAGAATCTCGTACCGCTTCTACAAGAGGTTCGACCGCTTTAGTGCTTCGGCCTTTCTCGCTGAGTACTTCTAGAATACGTACCAGGTCTCTAATAGGGATGCCTTCTTCCAATAGAGCTCCTAGAACTCGTTGCACGTCGGCCATAGTTACACCAGCGGCAACTAGCTCGTCTGTAACGGTTGAGTCTGTCTGCTTTACTGTCTCGACTAACATTCTGACGTCACTTCTTGACAAAAGTCGGCTAGCTTTACGTCTAACTACCTCAGAGAGGTGCGTTATGATGAGTGCAGACCTGTCTACTACAGTGGCGCCCAGAGACTCTGCTTGGGCTCTAAACTCATTAGGCACCCATCTGGCCGGAAGAGAGAACACCGGCTCTATGACGTCTTCTCCTGGCAAACCGGTGTAGTCATCTGCTATAACTAACACGCGGCCGGGTCTTACAACTCCGCGCCCTACCTCTACGTCATGGACTCTGATGGCGTAAGTGTTAGACGGCAGCGTGGAGTCATCTCTGGTGCGTATTGCGGGGATAACAAAACCAAGTTCTAATGCTATTTTTCTCCTCAAACCGCTCATACGATCTAGCAAGTCGCCGCCATTTGCGGCGTCTGCTAGCTCAACTAGGTCGATGCTTAAGTCTACTTCTAACGGCTCCACACGACTCTCTAGAGTGAGGTTTACTACGTCGTTAGGGTTGTAGACGATCTCTTCTGTCTCTACATGATCACGTAGGGGCACCGTCTCTGAAACTTTAGCGCGCCTAGATATTATAACTAAAGCGAGTCCGATGGCGATGAAAGGAACGCGTGGCATGCCTGGCATTATGGCGAGAGCCATGACAACCCAGCCGGATGTTCCTATCGTACGCCACTGGCGCTTGAGCTGGCCTACTACGTCAGAACCGAGGTCGCTGCCGCCGCCAGAGCGTGTTACGATGAGGCCTGAGGCTACAGATAGCAAGAGAGCTGGAATCTGGGAAACTAGACCATCACCTACTGATAAGAGAGCATACCGGTTTATAGAATCAGAGAGAGACATGCCGTTCATGGCTACGCCGATGATGAAACCACCTATTAAGTTTACAAGAACGATGATGATACCAGCTATTGCGTCACCTTTTACGAACTTAGAAGCACCATCCATAGCTCCGTAAAAATCCGACTCATCTGATATCTCTTGACGACGGGCTCTCGCCTCTTCCTCTGTTAATATTCCTGCCGCTAAGTCTGCGTCAATTGCCATCTGCTTTCCTGGCATGGCGTCGAGCGTGAATCTGGCTGATACTTCAGCTACACGACCGGAACCTTGGGCTACAACTACGAACTGCACGACGGTGAGGATTAGGAACACAACCAATCCAACAACTAGGGACCCTGCAACCACCACGGAGCCAAAGCTCTCAATGATAGCGCCAGCCTCTCCTCTAGAGAGGATAGCCCTAGTTGTAGAGACGTTGAGACCTAGCCTAGATAAGGTTAAAACCAAGAGTAAGCTTGGAAAGGAGGAGAACTCCAGCGCCTTAGAGACGCTGATGCTCATCAAGAGCACAAGTATGGCTGTAGCTATGTTTACAGCTACCAGAAGGTCTATCACCAAGTCAGGCAGCGGGATCACCATCATGACCACGATCATCACCACTGCTGCTGGGAAGGCTACTTTACCTATTCCGCGTCCCATGTGGAACCTTTTATATAGAGAGACCTAAACACCTCATAAAAGGTGCGGTTTTTGGGCCTGCTGTCTCGCAACGGCTTTAAAATAAAGGGGGATGCGTGTTTTCGGTTCTTGAGACGCGCCTGATTTTAGGCCATTTATTAGGCCATTTAAAGGCTTTGTGAGGGTCTCTTAGGTGCGCTTTAAAAAGGTCTCGTAAAGGGTGCAGACCTCGTGGCGCTGTTGAGTAATCTCGGCACTCTCAGGTTGTGTCAAAAACGGCAGGAGGAACAATGATAGTCAAGTCCACAAGATTCGGATCGGCAGAAGTACAGGAATCTGATGTGTATTTTTTCGAGGCCGGGATTCCAGGATTTCCCGAACTTAGAGGTGTAGCTTTAGTTGAGGCGAGCTCGACTGAGCACTTTGCAGGTCTCCCTGACGCTGCAGGGTTATTCTACATCCAGTCTATAGACAATGATGACTTGGCTTTTATCTGCCTAGATCCTTTCTGGACTGTCGAGAACTACCAAGTAGACTTAGACGATGAGGCACTAGGTATTAAAGACCCTCAGGAAGTTTTGGTGCTTGCCATCATTACGCTCAACTCCGATGGAGTATCTGCTAACTTGAGAGCACCGATTGTATTGAACACACGAACCAAGTCGGCTTCACAGATTGTTCTGCAAGATCCGCGTTGGTCTACTCGACACTCGTTAGAGAACTGAGATGTTAGTCCTGACCCGTAGAAGGGGTCAGTCTGTGATGATCGGTGATGACGTGAGAATAGTCATCGTAGAGATCAGCGGCGACCAAGTCAGACTAGGAATAGAAGCCCCTCGAACAGTTGAAGTGCATAGGCAGGAAGTATACGACGACATAGTCGCTCAAAACACTGCTGCGTCGTTGAGCTCTAAGAAGAGAGACCTCGAGAGCTGAGGACCTCTTTGATGCTCTAGAGAGCATCAAATATGTTCGTTATCTACGGCGCCGGCGTCGCTTGAGATCTGGTATCTCTGTTCTGTAAGAATCAGGTAGGTCTAAAACCCCAGGCCAAACTGCCCCCATACCGACTTTGGCGATAAAAGCTAGAACTTTTGCGACTGCCTCATAGAGCGGTATAGGTAGAGAATCTCCGGGCTGACACGCTCTCTCTAGAGCTCTGGCTAGCGGGACTGCTCTGACCATAGGGATACGCTCTTGCGTTGCTGTATCTCTTATTTTCTGAGCCACGTGACCTCTTCCTACAGCTAGCACGGTTGGAGATGAGTCTATCCCGTGACGGTATCTGATGGCTACTGCGATGTGTGTAGGGTTTACTATCACGGCTGTCGCATCTTTAACGCTCGCTATCATTCGTCTTCTAGCAGCCTCTCTTGCGAGTGCTCTTAGACGGCTTTTAATTAAAGGATCGCCTTCTGACTGTCTTAGTTCATCTCTTATCTCTTGCTTAGTCATTCTGAGATCTCTCTCAAGCATCACTTTTGCAAATATGTAGTCGCCAACAGACAACACCCAGAGTGTAACTGCGACGTTACGCAAAAGGCCAGAGATAGTCTTCCCGGCGAGATGTAGGCCAGACTCTAAATCAGAGCCGCTCTGCCCCATGAGTTTAAACCCTACGGTGCGTACGACTCCGTATCCTATCAGGATGATAACAGCTGATTTTAGAATCTGCTTTAGTACCTCAACGACTCCTCTGATACCAGCTAGACGAGAGAGGTTTTTTACAGGTGACAGCCTCTCTAGTTTTGGCTTTAGAGGTTTGGCAGTTAGGATAAACCCTACTTGAGCTAGAGTGCCGGCTAGGGCTGCTACCCACAAAAGACCAAACAGTGGTGCTACAGCGAGAAAACCGTCCAATAGGGCGTTTCCTAAAACACCAGCTAGCTCGTCTGAGTTTCTAACTGAGACCTCGGCAAAGGATTTATTAAACGCGGCCTGAGTGCCTCTGACTGCGCCTGGTATCAACATTATAGCCAAGACAAGCGACATCCAACCAGTTAGGTCTGGTGAGCGAGCTATGCGGCCCTCCGTTTTGGCGTCTTTCCGCCGTTTCGGTGTAGGTGCCTCTGTACCTCCCTTGGCCATGTTAGCTAATTCTCTCTAAAAACAGATTAAGTATGGCCTGGACTTGGTTGGGTAGAAGGGCTATCTGTGCGACAAGTAGCGAGAGTCCGAGTAGTATCTTGGCAGCGAAACCGAGCTGGAAAACGTTGAGCTGAGGCGCGGCTTTACCTAGTAAAGCAAGAGCGACTTCCGCGGCGAGAAGTGCTGCTACGATAGGTAACGCCATCTCGAGAGCTGCTACCAGGGCCATGGCTGTTGCTACTAAAGCGGCTTGTGCAAATTTATCAAGAGAGGCGTTTTGCATGATGTCCCCGGAACGGAGAAATCCTCTAACTATCAATATGTGACCGCCTGACGCAAACAAGATGGTTGTGGCCAGGAGGGTGTATAATCTGGTTATGATACCAGACGACTGACCTGTTGTAGGGTCTAGAGCTTGGCCGCTGGTGTATCCGATAGACCCATCTATTAGCTCTCCAGACATGGCTACTGCAGAGAAGAACAGATACATAAGGTAACCAACCATGAAACCAGTAAACGCTTGCCACACTCCGCGAGCGAGGAAATCCCATGAACTGTCAATACCTGACGCTAGTGACTGCTTTGTTCCCATTAATCCAAGAGCGACTGATATACCGACTCTGACTCTACCTGCTAGAGCTAGAGAGGAGAAAGGAGGAGCTATGATAACAAAACCCCAGGCTCTGATGTAAGATAAAGCAAACGCCGTGAGAAACCACTCGTTCAGTTCGATACGCACTACTACCTACCTATAAACTGGTCGGCGCTAGTCCATAGCTCCCTGGTGAAATTAACGAGCTCTACAATCATCCAGTTTCCGGCGAGCGCCAACACGAGAGCGCAAGCTAGGAGTTTAGGCACAAAAGAGAGAGTGGATTCTTGAAGCTGCGTGAGGCTTTGGAGAAGGCCGATTAGAAGTCCGACGATGAGCACTGCCAACAAAAAGGGCAGAGCCAGCTTTGAGGCTACCACTAGTGCCGATTTAGTTATCTCTATAACTTGATCGGAGTTCACGCAAAACTCCTAACGACAGTTTCGGCTATCAGTGTCCATCCTCCGAGCAACACAAAGAGTAGAAGTTTTAAAGGTAGGGACACAAAAGTTGGAGGCAGGAACATAAGACCTAAGCTCATCAAGACCGAGGACACTATCAGGTCTATTATTAAAAATGGTATGAATATTAGAAAACCTAGCGTGAATGCCGTCCTTAGTTCTGAGAGAACAAACGCTGTTACTAAAGGTATAAAACCTGTTTTGCTTGCAGCGCTCTCTGGATCTTCGCCGGCTATAGAACGCATGGCCGAGAGCTCTTCGTCTCTGGTGTTTTTAAGTAAGAACTCACGCATGGGCTCTTCGGCTCTATCTATAGCCTGGGTGACTGTTATCTTCTCGTCTAAAAGCGGCTTTAGAGCCTGGTCTTGAATTTTATTAAAAGTTGGGGCCATGACAACGAGGCTTAAGAGAAGCGCCAGACCCACTACTACCTGATTGGGTGGTACCTGAGGAGCTCCTAGAGCCTGACGAGCGAGAGAGAACGTTATGACTATGCGTGTAAAGCTAGTCATGAGTACTATTATGGCTGGTGCGATCGATAGCACTGTTAGTACTAAAATTATCACAACTACGTTAGAGCCGCCACCGTTAGTTAGGTCAGGGACACTGATATCGATACCCGCAGAGTCTCCCGGTATCGTCGGTGTTGGCGGCGTCACCTGTGCAGAGGCAGGGGAGGCAAACATGAGAGACGCCGCTAGAGCAAACATGAGAGATAGAGTTGTCGCGAGAGACAGTTTCAATATCTTAGACATGTTACCTGCTCTCGTCTAGGTGGCGACTGGTCATGTGTCTAAGCTTCTCTATCAGAGTTTGAGTAGCTAGAGTGGTGGCCATCATATCCTCAGTTTGTCTATCTGAGGAAGCCTGTTTAAAAGCAGCCTGAAAATCAGGCTCTTCATCCTTGACCTCTTGTTGAGCCTTGCGGTTAGATACAACCTCAACAGCGCCTCCTGTTACGGCCATGAGATACTCGTAGCCGTCCCACGCCACGGTCACAACGACAGCGTCTTTACTGATCTGTGCTCTTGATGTTATCTGAACACCGTCTAGGGAACGATTTGCTCCCCATCGAGAGAGAACCCCATCGAGACGTCCTTTTTTAGCAGCGCGTGCGAGAAGCATGAGAGCTCCTATCATGGCGCCAGTTACAAAAACGGTGCGCACAAGCATTGCAAACGTACCGGAGTCAATCACGGCGACTCCTCTCAGCGCTGTTCAGGGTCGACTATCTCGACGATTCGGATACCAAATTCCTCGTCGACAACTACGACTTCACCGCGAGCAACTGTTTTTCCGTTAACTAAAACATCTATCGGCGAGCCAGCCAGCCTGTCTAGCTCTACTATAGAACCTGGAGCTAAAGATAGAAGTTCACGCATATGCATGGTGGTGCGACCAAGCTCAGCTGTCACTAAGAGAGGTACATCACCTAGGAGTCCTAAATCAATGCCAGGCAAGACTTTAGGCTTATTCTGACTCTGTGTCGGGGCGCTAGACTGAGCCTGGATACCAGTGACACCAAAGACCACAGACCCGTTGTTGAAAGAACACTTATGCCCGAGAGCGAAAGCACGAGTGAAGCCCATGTTGGCTTCCTCAGAGAGGCGGCCGCCAGCTTCTGAGGCGATCGTGGCGCCATGGATGTCTAACCATGACGCAGCCTTGTTTAAAGCTGTATCTTGACCGCCGAGAGACTCTATGGCTTTAGCGTCAAGTGACAACACAAGCTCCATGTCGGCACCCTCTATAACTGCAGAGATCACCGTGTCTGAGGCTTCAGGGGCCCACGTGACGTCGACGTCGCTTATGGAGCCGCCAGTCTCTACGGCTATGTCTTCGATGGCTTTCTTTAGAGATTTCATCGCCTACCACCTGTGTCGGAATCCTGTGGTTTGCCAAGCAACATGGTGTCTAAAACCTCAACTGCCACTTTTCTACCAGATCTACCCGGCTTAACCCGATGCGTGGCCTGGTTTTCAGTGAATAATGTCAAGGGGGCGTCAAGCCCAGCGCCGAGACGTACAACGTCACCAACCTCGAGGCTGAAAATCTCGTCAGCTGTCATAGCACATGGCTCAAACCTTGCAGATACAGAGACCTTAACCTCATTTGCGGCAGCAGTGAGGCGCTTTTTAACTGTTGCTTTATCAAACTGAACAGTGGTTAGCGTGCCTTTATTTAAGACATCCTCAAGAACTAAAGCCATAGACGACCATGGAGTACACATCGCTACGGTTGTCTCTACCGCGTCTATCTGAAGTTTGAACTTGACGTGAACTACTGGATCAGACGGTCCTGCAACTTGAGCAAACTGCGGGCTTGACTCAATACCTATAACACGTGGAGTTATGTCACCGATAGGAGCAAAGGCAGACCTTAGTTCTGGGAGCTGTCTCTCTAGGAACGAACGAAGAAGAGTGTTCTCGATCTCAGAGAGCGGTCTATCTGGAAAGCTTCTACCTAGAACACTGCTGCCACCCATCATGAGCTCCACGATGCTGTAAGCAGCCTCTAGAGGCAGCACTAAGAGAGAAGCGCCAGGTAGTGGCGCAAGAGAGAGTACCGTAACATGGCACGTCGTTGGCCACTCTTGAGAGAACTCATTCCAGGTTTTTTGCTCTATTGAATCAGTCTCCATGTGCGCGAGGGTTCGAAGTACGCTAGCTATCTGCGTGCTAACTCCACGGGTGAAGCTCTCATGTACGACAGAGAGAATGCGTACATGGTCGCGGCTGAGCTTGTTCGGGCGTAGAAAATCAAACGACCGAACAACCTTCTCTTTAGACGCGCGACTAGCCTGAGACAATTAGATCATCCTCGCTTCAGGTTTACTATCTCTTGTAAGAGTTCGTCAGATGAGCTGATGACGCGGGAGTTAGCCTGGAAACCTCTCTGAGCTACGATTAGGTTAGTAAACTCCTGAGCTAAGTCTACGTTAGAGAGTTCGAGAGTAGATGGATTTATCTGGCCACGGCCGCCGGCGTTAGCTACGCCAACCTGGGCGAGACCTGAGTTTGCAGTCTCTCTCCAGATACCACCAACGCGTTCCAAGCCCTCAGGGTTTGCAAAAACCGCCAAGGCGACCTGGGCGATGTTTTGTGTCCTACCGTTAGAGTAAGTTCCAACTAGACGTCCGTCAGGAGACACAGAGTAGCTCTGAAGAACACCCGATGAGAAACCATCTTGCTCTGTCGTGACTAGAGACTTACGACCAGCGTACTGCGTCACTCTACCAGACTCGCCCGCGGCACCAAGATTCACATCAACAGCGTTCGGGAATCCCGGTATGGCGCCTGCAGCTATGTTCATGTTACGATCTGCTGGAGTTACTAGCTCTCCAGAGGCATCAAAAGTCAAGTTGGCGTCAGTTAAAGCAACAGGTGTGGCGTTGTCGCCGTAAGTAGCTACTGCCGTCCATGAGTTATCTGCTGTTTTTGTAAACGTCATTGATAGAAGAGTCTCGTTACCCTGCTGATCGTAGATGGCTGCAGCGGTTGTTACGGTTGAACCTATGGCGGCGTCTGACGGCATGTTGCCACCGAGTCTGACGTTCTCAGTCTGGTTTGGCGGGAGCTGGTCGCCGACTCGGACAATGATGTTGCCTGTAGGACCGTTAGTGTTTAAAACGCCAGAGGCGTCTGCCTGCCAACCTTGCACCAGGCCGCCGTCTACTGACGCTATGCGTCCTTGGGCGTCTACTGTGAAGTTGCCTGCTCTAGTGTATGCGCGTGTATCGGCAACGTTTACTAAGAAGAAACCATCACCTTGAATGGACATATCGCCAGAACGGCCAGTGCGCTGTAGGGCGCCTTGAGCCATTGACTGGCTTACACCAGCTAGACGAACACCGAGTCCTACCTGGGCTGGGTTTGTTCCACCCAGGATCTCAGTTGGCGCACCGGCTCCTGATATGACCTGAGTGAGAATGTCTTGGAATACAACACCGCTGCTTTTAAAGCCGGTGGTAGAGACGTTTGATATGTTGTTACCAACTACGTCAAGCATACCCTGGTGTGCTCTCATTCCGGATAGTGCTGATTGCATGGATCGAATCATTAAAATGCCTTTCTAGGTAAGTGAGCATCCATGCTCTCTGCTCATCCCTGGCTTACATAGGTTCGGAACACAAACCACTTGATTTATGAGGTGGTTTGATATACTGGGTTTATCTCTCTACATCATGACTTAGGGCCTACAGAGACTACCTCGTCTGAGGATATCTCCTTGTCCCCTATCTGGAGCCACAAAGTACCAGACTCGAGTCTGACAGAATCAACTTTACCAGTTGTCTTGACGCCAGAGTCATTGTAGGTTACGTCTTTGCCTACAAGAGAAGCTGCTAGTGAGAGGCGCTGTGCGGCGGTAGATACGGCGTTGCTCTCTACTAGTTCGTTCATCTTCTCAACTAAAGTTAGCTGTGTTGTTTGTGCCATAACCTCGGCTGGATCCATAGGATCGGCCACGTTCTGGTTTTGAAGCTGGGCTACGAGGAGCTTGAGAAACGCGTTTTTGTCAAGCTGCCCATTGGATGCCGTAGCGGCTGGAGCCTCCCAGCCTGTAAGGGGGGTTGTGCCAGTTACTGGCTTTATCTCACTCATTCTTCCTCCGAGTTGTTTCTGCGTGGATTCTCACGCTCTTGCTGCCAATCCCAACGGTATGTGCCGTCTTGAAACTCAGACATCTGACCATCTTGCGATAGTTGTGGCCTGAGAGATATAGGGGCTGACACTACTACAGTTGCTTCGCCTCCTGTTATTTTTCCTGTAACTTGCACTTGTCCAACCGGCGTGTCTATCTTAGCCTCTACTGAGGATGCTGCACGTTTAATCAACAATGGTGCCCAACTCTGGCGAGCCTGTTCTGTGGCGGCTAGATCTATCTCTGAGGTGTTTGCAGGCAATGATTGCGGAGCGTTAGAGGTGTTTGCCTTAGAACCTTGCTGTACCGGTGATGGTTCTGGCGAGAAAACCAGTGAAGTGTCAGTAGCGACTTCTGCTGTAGTAGTTAAGGCAGGCGTTTGTGAGTTATGGTCACTTGAGTTATTATCGTCTTTGAGGTTAGACTCGCCGCCGGTGAGAGTAGTTTCTCTGGATGGCGCCTTTACTGAAACTAATGCCTGAGTCTCGAGCTGTAGGTTAGTTGTCTTTTTTTCCAGAGCCTCTGTGTCTGGTGAGACCTTGGTGTCTTTAGGAGTCTCTGTTGGAATAACTGAGGCCATAACAGATTGAACTAGAGCAGCAAAGCTTTGCTCCTGTTGTGTTTCTGGTGAGTCGTTTGTCTTCTCGGCGGTGTCTGTCTGTGCGATGTTCTCTGACTCGTTAGTCTTAGAGAGTGTATCTTTTGGCGACGGGCGGTCGGTCTTGTTGTCCCTTGATGACTCTTGAGGGCGTTGCTCGGCACGCTGTCTCTGGAGTTCTAGTGGTGGAGAGGTGTTTAGGCTAGTTGTGTTCATCAGTGCTCCTGTTGTGTCTGCTGTTTATTAAGTCGTCTGTTAAATTAGAGAGCTCACGATCGTAGATCTCTTGCTCTTGCGAGACAGCTCTATCGAGAAGTCTCGCAGTTCCTTCGCTTGCTATTTTGCGCTGCTGCCACGCGTCTTTTGATATTAGAGACTCTCTGGATCTATCTGCTAGATCGTTTTCGAGTCGGTCTATACCGTCGCGCCACGCCTGCGTCTCTTCTCCTAGACGACGCATCTCCATCCCTGACTTTGTTTTCTCAGCCACCTCTAGTGTCGCCTCAGAAGCGCGGGTCTCATAATCTCTTAACATCTCGGAGGTCTCACGCTCTTTTGACACAGCCTGTGCCCACGCGGCGAGAGCTAAAGTCTCCTGGATGGATCTTATCCTGGCGATGGAGGCTGCACGTTTGCGGTTCAAGACACGACCTCGTTTAAGAGGCGCCATGTGTCTTGAAACTCTGCCTTCTCATGAGTGTCTTGTTGCAAGAACGCATCTATCGCTGATCGGCGTGTTAGCGCCTCGTCTACTACGGGGTTACTTCCAGGAGCGTAGGCGCCGATCTCGATGAGATCTTTAGCTTCCGCTAGCGCGGCCATGAGCTGACGGAGCTTGCCGGCATCTTTTCTGTTGTTAGACTCTGTGACACTTGACATGACGCGGGAAACAGACGCCAGTACATCTATGGCCGGGTAGTGATTGCGGTGCGCGATCGCTCTTGAGAGTGTGATGTGACCGTCAAGGATAGACCTAGATGCATCGCTGATGGGTTCGTTATGGTCGTCACCGTCTACTAAAACTGTGTAGATACCGGTCACTGACCCTGTGTCTGATGAGCCTGCTCTCTCTAGAAGTTTAGGGAGAGTTGCAAAGACAGACGGTGTGTAGCCACGCGCAGCCGGCATCTCTCCTGCAGCCAGACCTATCTCTCTTTGTGCCATACAGAAGCGCGTGAGTGAATCCATCATTAGCAGAACGTCAGACCCTTGGTCTCTGAACCATTCTGCTATTCTAGTTGCCATGAAAGCTGCGCGGGTTCTCACCAGTGCCGGTTGGTCGCTTGTTGCTACGACCAACACGCTACGTTTTAGACCCTCAGGTCCTAAGTCGTTCTCTATAAACTCACGCACCTCGCGTCCACGTTCTCCAATGAGCGCAACTACGTTTACATCCGCAGCAGTGTTTCTAGCGACCATACCCATAAGAGTGCTTTTTCCGACACCAGAGCCGGCAAAAACACCCACGCGCTGACCGCGTCCTAGAGTGGCAGTGGCGTCCCAAGCTCTAACTCCCAGAGCTAGAGGTTCGCGTATTAGCTTTCTGTTTAAGGGGTGAGGTACGTCTTGCTCTAGGGTGCAACGTTCCAGGTGCATCACTGATGATCCGTCTAAAGGGTCCCCCATGCCATCTAAAACTCTGCCTAATAGATCCCAACCTACAGGACATGTCGGCAGAGCACCGGTTGTCACTACCCTGTCTCCGGCTCTCAGACCTGAGATATCACCTAGCGGCATGCACGCGACAGTGTCTCCATCAAGGCCCACCACTACACCTTTGACACCCGTACGTTCCACCCAAACCTCGTCTCCGAGACCGGCCTGTACTCCAGAGACATCAAAACGAAGACCAACTACTCGCGCTACTGCGCCAGTGACCAAAGGACGCGCAGCACCGGAGAGTACATTACGACGAGCATCTCCAAGAAGTGACATCACGCAACAAACTCGTCACTACCACGCGCGAGAATGATCTGACCTGACTCTTCAAGCGAACGGATGACTTTAACGACAGCTAGCTGCGCCTCTTCTACCTGTGTCATACGAACAGCACCGAGCACTACGATTTCTTCTTCTAGGTTCTCACCTGCGCGCTCTGACATGTTCTTGATAACTTTGGATTTGACTTCCTGCCTAACGCCCTTGAGAGCCATGGCGAGCTCTTTTGGATCGACTTGACGAAGAATGAGCTGGATGGCTTTATCCTCAAGCTGTACGATGTCTTCAAAGACAAACATACGGCTTTTAACCTCGTCTGCTAGAGATGGGTCGTTTGTTTCTAGACCCTCGAATATAGACTTCTCTGTTGCTCTGTCGCTTCTGTTTAGAATGTCTACCAGTAGCTGTATGCCGTCTTGTCCTGCGCTGTCTGACGACTGGTTGGTTGCCACGGCTGCAAATTTACGGTTTAGCGCAGACTCTACGTGCGCCACCACCTCAGGAATGGTCCGGTCAAGTCTGGCTATGCGTAGAGAAACTTCGCGCTGTACCTCCTCTGGTAGGCCTCCTAGAACAAGAGACGCCATGTGAGGCGGCATGTGCGACATGACGAGAGCTATGGTCTGGGGGTGTTCCTCTCTTAAGAAAGAGAGCACCTGGCGAGGGTCAGCTTTACGTAGAAACTCAAACGGAGCGTCAGCTATAGAAGCAGAGAGGCGATCTATTATCTCTTTAGCACGATCTGGTCCTAGAGAAGCTTGGAGAAGCTGTTTGGCAACATCGACGCCGCCGTTAGTGAAACTCTCTCTAGCTTGAGCTATGGCTGAGAACTCTACTAACACATTCTCAGCGTCAGAGCGTCGCACTATCTGCTGCTTGGCTATCTCTGTAGCTATCTCTTCTACTTCAGACTCTCTAAGTAGCTGCATGACGCGACCAGCACGGTCTTGTCCTAGGCACATCAATAAGATGGCGGCTTTCTGTGTTCCTGTCAATGAATCTTGTGCCATGTTATCGCCTAGGGTCTGATAGCCACGTCTTGAGAACCTGCGCAACTGCCTCTGGCTGCATCTGAGACATCGAGCTTAAACGTTCCTGGGTTTCATCTTCGTCGTCGTCGTCTTCATCGTCTTCATCGTCGTCTTTAGAACCAGCTCCTAGATTCAGCCCAGCTACGTCTATGTTCTCTACTACAACAGTCCTGGCTTTCTTCACGCTTCTGTAAGCAAAGAAAGCCATGAGAGCTAGAGCGAGTGATACTAAGGCTGTGCGGATGAGAGCGAATAGTTCTCCCTGTGACTCTTGAGCAGCAGCTTCTTTCTGAGCTGCAGCTAACTCGTCGTCAGCCTGTGCAAACGGCATCCTGGTTACAACAACCTGGTCTCCACGTTTTTCGTCAATACCTGCAGCTGCAACCACTAGGTTCTCTATCTGCTCTATTGTAGCTTCATCTACTGCTTGATCGTCTACGGCTACGGCTACAGATAGTCTCTCTATCTCTCCAGGCGCAGCGTTTACTTCTTGCACCACTCTGTCATACACATAATCTCGCTGGGCGTTGTCTTTAGTGTAGTCCGTGGTCGCGTTTTGATTGTTGCCGGCAACGGGGGCGCCGTCTGGTCCTAGCACTGAACTTGAGTTTGGAGTGACGCCGTTGTACTCCTCTCCTGATGATGACTCTGTGTCTATAAGACCAGTGTTTGCATCGCCACTGCCTTCAGGCTTAGAGTAAGTCTCGCTGACCGATTTCACTTGATCCATGTTCAGTGTAACGTTTACTTGAACCGCTGCACGTCCAGGACCAGCTACGCGTGTTATTAGCTGTGAAATACTGGCGCTGAGACCGGATTCAAACTCTGCTTCTTTCCCGCTGCCAGAGGAGGCAGCCAGCCCAGCAGAGCCTGGCGCGTGAAGCATCACTCCATTGGCGTCAGCTACAGTGACATCCTCTGGAGACATGTCGCGCACAGACGAGGAAACTAAGTACACTATGCTTGATATCTGACTCTCTGACAACGTCTTAGCGGTCCTTACTAAAACGCTGGCTGTAGGGTTTCCGGCCTCGTCTACAAAAGAGCTTTGAGGAGGGAGCGCTAGATGGACTACTGCCATCTCGATACCCTGGATTTCGCCTATCGTGCGCGCTATCTCTCCCTCTAGAGCTCTCTGATAGGCGGTTCTTGTTCTGAATTCGCTTGTTGTTATACCTTGTTTATCAAGTAGAGCGTAGCCGTCATTATTTTTCGGGAGACCTTGCTCAGAGAGGGCTAACCTGGTACGATACACGTCGTCTTTAGGTATCATGATAGTAGCGCCGCCGTCTTTCAACTCGTAAGATACTCCACGAGTGTCAAGCTCTGACACTACACTTGCAGCGTCGCTCTCGCTTAGGTCTGTATATAGAGGCGAGAGTTGAACACTCTGGCCGCCGCTTGTTATGAGCAATAGAGCTGAAGCTATGATAGCGACAACGCCAGCTCCTATAGCTATGCGCTGAACAGGGTTGGCGTTAGAGAGTAGTCTCTTGATTCTTTCAAGTATGTTCTGCATATTATACCGGCATTCTCATGATCTCGTTAAAAGCCTCAACAGCACGGTTTCTCACTGCAACGGCTAGCTGTAATGTTAGTTGAGATTCAGCAGCTTTTGTCATGTAATCAGCCGGTGTTATTTTGCCGAGAGCCGCTAACTCGCTAGCTTTGTCAGACTCAGCAACTGCTCCCTGTACTGAGTCTAGCGCTTTTGCAAGCGAAGCTCCAAAACTACCAGATGAGCCTTCGCTTTTAGAAGAAGACTGAGTAGAGTCAAGAGACGGCATTGATATGCGCTTGATGCTGTCTGTGCCTATAGGTGAGATACCGTTTATCTTCATGATTATCTACCGATGTTCAACATTGACTCGTATGCCGCTCTAGCTCTCTCAAAGACGCTAGCGTTGGCTTGGTAGGCGCGTTGGGCTTCTATCATGTAGACCATCTGCTCTCCTAGATCTATGTCGGGTCTTCTAACCATGCCGTTCTCATCAGCCAGCGGGTGTCCTGGTTCGTAAGTTAACAGGCCGTCGGCAGAACCAAACTCAGCTCCTGTCACTTGAACGCCGCCGCCGTCTACTGAGGATACAAGAACGAATCTCTCTTGGAATGCTGGCTGATCTGTGCTGCGGACAGTGTTTACGTTGGCTACGTTATCTGCTATAGCATCAAGCCAGAACTTATGTACCCCTAGACCACTTGCTGAGACCCCGAAAGTGGAGAACGAGGTTGAACCGATTTTATTTATCTCCATGGCCGCATCACTGTCCGGAGATCGCTGTTCTCAGCATTGAGTATCGGTTGTTTAGTGCTGCAACTACCAGCTGGGTTCTCAACAGCGTCTCAGTTTGTAAAACCATCTCAGTATCTAAGCTGACGTTGTTACCGTTTAATCTAGTCGGGGCGGCTGACTCTGCTACGCTAGGAGAGGCACTCTCTGGCGAACCTGACTCTATAGCTGATTGTAAAACAGACTCAAAATCCACTAGCTTTGCTCTGTAGTTAGGTGTCTCTACGTTAGCTACGTTGTCTGCTATCGCAGCGTTACGTGCGTCAAGGCCTCTTAATGAAGCCTGTAAAGCCCTGGTGGTGACGTCTGATATCGGTAGGATGCTCATACTGAAAAACTCTCTCTCAAGCCTTCCTGGAATTTAAACCCGCATCCTGCTGGGAAACTGAAGTAAGTTTCGGACCCACTTTAAGGGGTCTAAAAGTTACTGAGCTTTAGATATACCGAGAGACTCTCTAACGCGTAAAAGGGCAGACTCCCATCTGGCGTCTACTCTGGCGGCTCCTGATTCTATTATACATCCACCTTTAGACACAGACTCGTCTGGAACTATACGGACAGACCCTGTAGGTAGCTGGTTTTTGAGAGTATCTACATCAGATTCGTGGCAGCGTACAACCGACGGCTCACGGCTAGCTAGAAGCGCAACACCGCGCTCTAGTGATTCTAGTACAGCACCTTCGCGAGTAACTTCTCGCTCTAGAATGGTTTCACAGAGCTCGTAAGCTAGCTCTACAGCCTTGCGCTCCGCCTCTTTTACAGAGAGCGCGTCTTGTTTCTCAAGAGCAGCCCTAGCTGCCTCTAGTGCTGAGAGGGCGCTAACTAGATCTTTAGTTAAGTTTTCATGCTCTGCTCTGAGAGTCTCTTTCTGACGCTCTAGCTCCATCTCGGCCATCTGCCTGCCGTCTTGGTATCCTATCTCACGGGCGCGTCTCTTGTCGTCCTCAGAGAGAGGTCTTGAGGACGTGACAGAGGCGTCGTTTGAGTCTCTGAGATCTGGGAGCCAGAAGGGTGTTACTTTAGAACCGGCAGGTATTTTTCTTCTAACTGTCTCGCTCATCTGAACTTCCTCCCTTCATCCTCTTGACGCCATTTTCTGATGATCAGAACTAACTTGGCGGGGTCAGTGTCGGCCATATCCTTGGCGGCGAGACGGGCGTCTCTAGCCTGAGGGGTCTCCCCGTCGGTAGTGACCCGGTCGAAGGGATCAGAGGGGGTTATTATGTCGTTTAGAAACTCCGGGCGTTTATCGTCAGGGTCTATCTCACCTACTGAGATCCTAGAGCTGTCTGATGGGCGTGAGACCTTAGTTGAGCTCTTGCCACGAGTAGAGGAGCGCGACTCTATTTTACGTTTAGCTGGCTTTATAACTTTGAGGCTTTGCTCTCTGGAGTCATCAAAAGCAAAGAGCCCAGCCGCCAGTACGATCACACCTAAAACCAAGAGCACAGCTACAGTAGCGTTCATTAGACCCTCTTATCAAAGAGAGAAGCTGAGTCTCTACGACTCGTGTGCGGTACTTTACGTAGGCTATCTCTGATAGAGGTCATGCGAGACTCTATCAAAGCTATAACTTCCTCAGTCTCGGCAAGTAGCGCTACGGCAGCGTCGTAGTCTCCCGGCTCTAGAGAGTCTGGTGTATCATTTAGATTTAGCGGCTCAGGAGCAGACGGCTGGACGTCACCTTTTACGAGACGGTCCAGAGCCTCAATGTACTCGTCCAGCTTAGCACCCATCCGCTCGAGCGGATGGGAGTCGCTCACGCTTTAGCTACTAGGGAGCTGTTAGTTGCAGACTCTGGCTCTACTGCGAGAGCGGCTGCGGCGTTAGCAAACGCACCGCCGATTGAGTCAAGCATCTCACGTACGCGTGAAATTCTTCCTGCTTCGTTGCGAATCGAAGCGGATAGAAGCTCGCCGTAAGACCAAGCGTAGATGCTCATGAGGCCATCTGCTCCGTCCCAGTCTGACATCTCGATACCTTCTAGAAGGTGTGAGATGATCTCCTGCGCGTGAGCTACGAGCTGGTGTGAATCGGAGATGCGTCCCTCGATTATCGCCATCTCGGCTTGCTGTAAGTCACGCTGAATTCTCTCGAAACACATAACAACGACACGAGCCGGTGTGAGTGTTGTTGAAGAGACATCAGCAAACTTTTCGCGTGCTTCGGTGATCTCTGCTTGTGTGTGGTCTTCTCTGTTTGCCATTGTTACCTCATTGATAGCTGAAATTGGTATCCTGATGATACTGGTTTCCCAGATGCCATCCTTGGCAAACGCACAGGCGATGCTTGTGGCGTTAGATGAAGTTTCGGAACAATATCGGACATGCGCGCGATAGCTCTTAGACGGGTCGGATTTCTGATGTTAGGCCTACTTGCAGGTTGCGGCGGTACAGCGATAGAGACAGGCGTTAGGACTAGCTCGGATTTTGCCCCAAACGAGACCGGTGCGCAGCCTGAGAGTCTAGTTATAAACGACGAGAACGTCTTTCCTAAGTTCAAGTCCAGTGTGAAGTACTACGTAACTCACTGCCCAGAAGGTGAGATTTCCTTTAAAGCAGAGGGATCTTTTAGAGAGAGCCAGAGTTACACCTACTTAGATGGTTACATTAAAGCAGCCCTGAAGCCTGGAGAGAGCTTAGATATAGCCGGAAACGAAGTGAAGTGCATCCCTGACGACATGCCGCTGCCTCAGGCAACTGAGGGATTTGACATGGGGGGTGCGGTGCTGCTGAGCACCACTTTAGACACCAACTCCAACGCGGTGTTTGAGGGTTTAAACCCGTACCTAATGCTTCTTGATAAGCACGGAGCCCCTGTGTGGTGGAGAAGTGGAGTCTCGGCCGAGGCGCACGCAGAGTTTTTTGAGGATGAAACTGGCGTGTCGCTGATGTCCTACACTGAGGACGGTGAATCCAAGGCGGTTTTCTCACACCTCCCAGGATCTGGGTATGTTGTGGAGCGAGTTTTAGAGAGAGGTGGCGTTAAAACACTCCAAGAGATCAAGCGCTACTCTCCGACAGGAGTACCTCTAGACTTTCATGACGCTGTTTTGAGTAAAGATGGACTGATTGGTATGTACTATAAGATAGACACAGAACCAAGAGACACTGGTCTAACTAGAACACCTGACACTCTGACTATAGGCTTAGGCGCTAAAGATGTGTGCTCGTCTAAGAGCTACAAGAGAGCGAAACTAGCTGTGGGGGCTTTGGTTTTCATCAGTAAAGAAAGTGTTAAAGTTGTGGAGATAAACCACGACGGACTGCCGTCTATAACTGGAGCTTTGTGGCACACACCGACAGGTGAAGCAAAAGATTGCGTGATAGATGTAGACCATCTTAACGCTGTAGACGTACATGAAGACTTTCACGTAGTCACCATGAGGCACCGCGACACCGTAGCTGCGGTAGATAGCGATGGAGAAGTTCTTTGGAGCGTTGGTGGGCAAGATGGACCTGTTGCGTTACAGATACTAGGAGATCCTTTAGGAAGACCTATTAAACCACATGACGGAAGACTAGTTGGTGATGTTTTGACGATGTTTGATAATCACTCAGGCAAAAGCGAAGCCAGGGTTGTCTCATATAAGATAGACCTCAAAGAGAGAACCGCTACTTTAATATACGAAGGTAGAGCAGTCTGTAAAGACGGAGGATGCAGCGCGTTTGCTATGGGATCAGCTCGCAAAAACGGAGAAGTTTATGTAGCAGCCATGGGTACATCAAGTGATGTATCTCTATCAGTGTTAGACTCTAAAAGCGGCAAACAGAGAGGTAGCTTGTGGTTTGAGGGGTACTGGAGCTATAGAGCTGTTTTCCAGAGCGACTCAATAACCGACGTTGTTCGGTCGCTAACTAGCAAGTAGCTTTTATTTACTGACTACTTCTGTTCATCGAGTTTATCTGATTGGTGAGCCAGCTCTGCTGACTTTTTAGCCCACCGAGCATCGAGTCCAGGTTTGCGTACTGGCGACGCAGAGCAGACTCTCTTTGTGTCATGCGGTTCTCTAAAGCGTCTATCTGCTTATTCATCGTGCTTATCCTTGTTTGGCGTGATGACTCAGCAACTGCGAGAGTACCTGTGACTGTTTGGAAAACTCTAGATAGCAAGGAAGTCGAGGCTCCCATCACACCTGGAGTGTAAGTTACGTTAGCTGATGAGCCTGCAGAACCTAGAGCTGTGACACGCAAGCCACGTGCGAGGCTTGTGCTGTCTGAAGGTAGGCTGAGAAACTGACCGATACCTGAAGCAACGGTTCCGTCTATCGTGCCAGCCACATCTGTTCCCGTGTGCGACGTGAGAGTACCAGAGCCGGCGAGATCCCAGTTTACAGAGAAAGATGAAGCAGAGCCATAGTCTTGAGCTACTACACGCACGCCTCCGCCTACTAGCTGTGTCTCTAGTTTGAGGCCTGCAGACGAGAGCGCAGACGAGAGGCCTGTAGCGATGTCAGATGCTGAGTCGCCAGACTTAACCTGGTACAGAGCCTCTGTTGTTCCCACCTTAACAGAGACTAGCTTATCAGACGCAGAACCGCCTACAAACTGAGAGGAAGACTCCGCTCTTGACGCCTGGGTTGTGATGGCTACTGAGTACGTACCGGCGTAGGTAGCGGCCTGAGCGGATGAGTAGATAGCTGCAGATTCGTTAGAGGAAGATCCAGACCTGCCGACACCAGCTGTGGCTGACGCAACGCTGTCGTTGTATGCTGCCTGAAACTTCGCAGAGTCAAAAGTTACCGATCCGTCACGAGAGAAACTGAGACCCGGGACGCTCTTTCCTACGCTTGCTGCCAGAGAGTTACGAACGTTGCTCAGCAGTGAGCGCATAGTGGCGTCACCGGAGAGAGGACCGCTGGCTGCCCCGTTTGCTCCTACTGCAGTCTGTTTTTTTAACTCAGCTATAGCATCGTTTACGGCTTTCACTGCTGACTCTACTGCAGTCGCGGCACCTTGCGCGTCAGGCGCTACAGAGAGCGTTACGATAGAGTCGCTAGCTTTCTTAGCCGTGATGCTCCAGCCGTCAGCCACTCCTGTAAAGACACCATCTGGATCTGAGATGGTGTAAGCACCGGAACCGGAACCTATGGTTATCTTGGCATCAGAGGCGGTTGCGGCAACTGCCATACCGCTTAGAGAATCAAATGCTTCTCCATCAACTCCGACGTTGCCAGAGAGGCCAGATGAGCTGCTTTGGACCTGAAGACGCCAAGCTCCAGACCCCACTGAGACTGCTGCAGCCTTAACACCAACTGAGGCGCTGTTGATAGCAGAGACCACATCATCTATTGAACCAGTACCTGTAGAGACGGTCTTTCCTTTAGTGGAACCAACACGCAGACCGCCACTTAAAGTCAAAGTGTGATCTCCTACAGACACCGTAGCGCCGTCTGAGGCGAGTGACACTACTGCGTCAGTGCCGTTTATGCGCACCGAGCCGTCAGAACCGTTTAAAACACCGGTTGCGGAGTGTCCTATAGAGGCTAGAGCGGTACCTGAGACTAGCGATAGAGTAGCACTAGACCCCTCTGCTTTTGAGCTAATCTTGATGGAGGTACCAGAGATCTCAGCTTTAGCTCCAGCTGAAGCGAGAGCTGCGTCTACAGCAGACACGAGTCCGGCTCTGTCGTAAGTCCCGTGAGCTAGAGTCACGGTGGTAGTAGAGCCCCCGAGGGTTAGTGTGAGGCTGTCGTTAGATCCATTGATAACGTTAGACGCACCGACGGGACCACCCGTTACTGCAGCTGCTGCAGTAGCTCGCGTTACAGATAGCTCAAGGTCTGACGCAGTGGCACTAGATGACGCTCTGGAGCTCTTTATACCTAGAGTCTCTGTGCCTCTCACGACATCAAGAAAAGACTCAGTAGTTGCGCCAGCAGCTGCGGTTCTGCTGAGTGCTGTACCTGTGGAGCGCAGAATGTGTGTTGACGCTACTGAGGTTACTTTAAAACTCAAAGTAGCTGCATCTACTTTAGAGCCTGCTGCCTTAACTGACGCTATGGTGTCGTCGCTAGTGGTGCCTGTGTATTTAAGAACACTGCTTATCTCTGCTAAACCTGAGGTTGCAGAGCGCATCGCATCGAGTTTAGACTTTATGTTAGAGATAGCCGCAAGCTGAGCCTTGGTTGCAGACTGCCTTCTAGAGAGGACGTCAATCGGACGACGCTCTGCTGCCATAGTAGCGTCAATGACGGCGTTGACGTCTATGCCTGAGCCCATGCCGGCGCCGATTGCAGATGTAACGTTTGCCACTTTTATCCTCCCTGATACTCGACTTAAGATATCGTGAGTCGAGCATCTCTTACTGCATCAGTCTCGGACCAGTAGCTAAACACCCATGATGTTTCTTGCGTAATAGAAAAAGCCCCGGCCGAAGCCAGGGCTTTTTCCAGGATAGTCCAGTAAATTCTACTGAAGAAGCTTGAGGACGGTCTGGGGAACCGAGTTGGCCTGTGCCAACATGGCCATGCCGGCCTGCTGGAGAATCTGGTTGCGAGTGAATGTGATCATCTCGGAGGCCATATCGGCGTCGCGGATACGGGACTCAGAGGCTGTCAAGTTCTCTACAGACACTTGCAGGTTGTTGATCATTGACTCAAAACGGTTCTGAAGAGCACCGAGGCTACCGCGCTCAGCTGACACGGCAGCGATAGCTGCGTCGATGTCTGTGATAGCCGTAGCGGCGTTGTTGAGTGTGAGTGAGTTTACTGTCAAGGCAGTAGAGCTCATGGCGTTGATTGACACAGAAACTGTGTCACCAGAGGCAGCACCAACCTGGAAAGTCTTGGTTGTGTATGTACCGTCTAGAAGATTAACGCCAGCAAACTGTGTCTCAGAGGCGATGTGGTCGATCTCTGCTACTAGCGCGTCAAGCTCAGCCTGAGCGGCAGAGACTGCTGTAGCGTCGTTTGCACCAGTGTTAGCTGCCTGCACTGCGAGGTCACGCATACGGTTAAGCATGCTGTGGATCTCTGTCAGTGAGCCTTCAGCTACCTGAACGACAGACACACCGTCTTGTACGTTACGAACTGCGGTACGGAGACCAGAGGCCTCAGCGCGCAGTTTCTGGCTGATAACAAGGCCGGCAGCGTCGTCGGCGGCGCGGTTGATGCGGTTACCTGAAGATAGTTTCTCCAAGCTCCTGCTCATTGCGCTGTTTGTTCCCGAGACATTGCGGTAAGCGTTGTAAGCCGCGATGTTGTTATTGATTCTCATGTTTGCCTCCTGGCTTTTTCCTGTTGGACTATCCTGCGACTTATGTCGCGTGACCGATGGTACGCCTTTTATTTAGAAAGGCACGGTGCTTGCGCGCCGCATTTGGAGTATCGGAACGGGTTATCAGACAGCGAAACTGGTTTGTGGCATAATTTTCTAGAATAATCGCAAAAATCACAAAATAGGCTAAAACCCTTTAAAAATAAGCTAAAGCTCCAGCAGGATGAGGCTAGCTAACTGTCTAACATGGTCTAGGGGTGGGGGAACCTGTCATCTGAGGCTCTCTCAGCTTCTCTCTTTACAGACACCTAGAACACTGCAGTGAATCTGAGGGAAGATCTCGGTGTGAGTTTACGCGTTAGTTGAGATGTCGATCTTGTGTGATGTGTTGCTTATGTAGTAGTGTTGTTTATGTAGCGTGCGATTAGAGGTAGCCAGAAACATTAGACGGAGATCGCACGCCTTTAAAGAGTCTCACCCGTTGCGTTGGTGAGTACGTCTGTGTTGTTTAAACTCGGACGTTGTTTAAACTCAGGCGCTGTTTAAACTCAGGCGCTGTTTAAACGCTGTGGTGTCAATCAAGCTTGACAGTGAGGCGCTATAGTCTTGATTAGTAGCTACACTAACTGAGAAGGTGTAGCATTTAAAACGTTTGATGTTTTGTTATAATTGAGCTCGGGCTCTTTTGCTAACAGCAGTTAGATCTAGCTGCGGAATATTTAGAAGTTAGATGTGAAGTGACTCTAATGTTTTAATGGGCGGTGATTTTAATGGGCGGTGATGATTGCTATAGAGTTGTTATATTTTGTCTGTATACGAGAACACCCCGGTGCTTTCGCACCGGGGTGTCTCACCTCGAGACGGGTAAACCCGCCAGCTCTTACTGGAGGAGCTTGAGGACGGTCTGGGGAACCGAGTTGGCCTGCGCGAGCATCGCTGTACCAGCCTGAAGCAGGATCTGGCCCTTGGTGAAAGAGACCATCTCCATCGCCATGTCAGCGTCGCGGACGCGTGACTCGGAGGCTGAGAGGTTCTCGATACCAACTTGCAGGTTGTTTGCCATTGACTCGAAGCGGTTCTGAAGAGCACCGAGCTCGCCGCGGCGGCTCGAGATCTCAGCGATCGCATCGTCGATAGCGGTGATGGCTGCGCCGGCGGTGCTCATCGTTAGGGCGTTTACGGTGAGAGCCGCAGCGTCCATTGTTCCGATGGTCAGCGCGTAGACGTCGCCTGAAGCCTGTGACAACTGGAAGTTCTTGGCGGCGTAAGAACCGTCAAATAGCTTCGAGGTGCCGAACGATGTCTCAGCTCCGATGTGATCGATTTCTGCTACAAGAGCGTCGATCTCTTCCTGAGCTGCCACGAGAGCCGTGGCATCGTTGGCGCCGGTGTTAGCCGACTGGACTGCGAGGTCACGCATACGGTTAAGCATGCTGTGAACTTCGTTCAGGGCGCCTTCTGCCGTTTGCACGACGGAGATGCCGTCTTGCACGTTACGAACTGCTGTACGAAGACCGCTGATCTGCGCGCGGAGCCCTTGGCTCACTACGAGACCGGCAGCGTCATCGCTGGCCCTGTTGATTCTGTAACCCGAAGAGAGCTTCTCTAGGGTTTTGGAAAGTGACGAGCTCGACGCAGTCGTGTTACGATAAGCGTTTAGAGCTGACACATTGTTGTTGATCCTCATTGGTGGATCCTCCTCCGTGAAAGTGTTTGACCCATCCTTGGTTGATAGGGCCACTTCGCCGGGTGACGAAGCATATTAAACGGTCCAACTGGACACACCCATTTGCAAGGGTCTTGTCAAAAAATTTTAAAAAAGAATAAAAGGCCTGTTAACGGCGCCATTCGTAGTGCCAAGGCTCTCTAGCTACGTCACTGACCCAGCCGAATTTATGACCGTTGTTATTGAGCCATTCTTTAACTCGAGGGTCGTCGTCGACGTTTACATCAACCGCCATCCCCCATCCGTGTTGACTGGTTCCTGGTACTGCAGCTAATCCACCTAGCTCGTATAGGCCCTTGCGTGACGCCAGATCTACTTGCTGATCAAAATTTCTGTAAGAATCAGTTATCTTTATAGCCACACCATCTGCAGCAGCAGACTGAACTAGAGCATCCCAGTCTCTGGCAGCAAAGGGTGCAAGGCGGTGGCCGGACTGAGAGATGGGTGTTAGCATGTCTGATGTTAGACGGCCGTTACCTAAAGAGCGAGCCCTGTCGGCCCAGGCTCCTTGAGGCATGCTAGGCGTGCTTCTTAAACCAAAAGCACTGAGATCTTGGTTGCCTAGACCCATAGATGAGACGCGGCCAGAGCCTGAGACGTTGTTTAGAACATCAGAGAAACTGGAGTCTTGAGGTCCCTTGTAGCCGAGACGACCAGATGGGAGAGACACTCTGGAGCGAATGCTCTCGATGGAGTTTATCTGCGCCTTGATGCTCTCTATAGGGTTTGACACAGAGATAGTCTCGTCACACCAGTGGGTATGAGAACGAATCTCTCTAAAGGGTTGCTAGCCATATTTTAGCTATATTCTTGATTTTAGCTATATTCTAGATTTTAACTGTGTTCTAGATTTTAGTTATACTTTAGAGAGCCGAAGTGTTACTGGTACAGGAAAGCAGAGAGGTTGCCGGAGTGATCTCCCTCTCTTATTTTGCCCAACACGGCGCGCTCTATCTGGCGAACTCGCTCGGCAGTCACCCCGAAGACCTCACCTATCTCGACGTAGGTGCGCGGCTCAGAACCGTCAAGTCCGTAGCGTGCTATAACTATCCGGCGCTCTCTCTCGTCAAGCCCAGAGAGCACCCTGGCAAACAGATCTCTTAACTCATCATGTTCTACATCATCCAGAAGAGAGGAAGACGCCTCAGCGGACATCATATCGCCTAAAGTGGCACCACCGTCGTCAGAGACAGTGGCATCTAGACTAGCGGTACCTTGAGAAGCCTGAAGGACGTCGTCTAGAGAATCTAACGCACCTATCATACCTTGCTTACGTAGCTTGGCCATCATGACATCAAGACGTTGTTTCTTCGGGAGCTTTGCCTGCTCCTCTGTCAGTTTGGATTCTGCCCACGCTAAACAACGCGCGAGAAGATCATTATAAATTTCTTCGCGAGTCGGTGGTCTTCCAAGTTCAGAGCCTAGCTGTGGAATACGCACAGCTGCTATTCTCTTAAGTCTGTTCCAGGAAGGAGGCAGCCTTATTGCACCATCTCGTCCTAATAGGGCGCGTACTCTATCTCTAATAACGCGAGCTGCGTAAGTTGCAAATAGAGGACATCTCTCAACATCGAAATCCATTATAGCCTCAACTAAAGCGACGTTAGCCTCGCCCACTAGATCGGGCATTACATCAAGAGCACGCTCTCTACCGTGGCGCTCCTCTGCTAATTCTCTACAGATGAGAAGAACGAGACGGAAAGAGCTGCCAGCCAAGGTCTCTGAAGCTTTATCAACATACGCGCGCAGCTCTCTGATACGTCGCTCATCTGAGGCTGCTGGCTTTTTCTTAGACTGGATTTTCTCTATCTCTGCACGGGCGGCCTTGACGCCGTAAGCTAGCTCGATCTGCTCGGCGGCCTTTAGCTGAGGATACTGCTCCATGCGTCGGGTGTAGGCAGAGAGCGAGGAGACGCTTGAGAGATTACCTAAGGAGGAGCGCTTGACCCACTTCTCTATCTGCTGCTCAGAGACGGTGTCACCTGAAACGTTGGCGTTGTTTTTCACTGGCTCTCGCTGCGCTGGGTTTCTAGGTTTGGTAGCTGCTGCCATATTTCCCTCTCGGTATAAAGCCAGCCGCTACTTTCATCAAAGATGAGAGCGCACAAGGTGTAGTGAGTCTGTTTAAGACTTAGAATTTAATGAGGACAAAGGAGTCTATCGTGGCGAATCTAACGCCCCATTTGGCTCTGGTTATCATCGGCGCAGGTATCCTGTCTCTGATCGTGGTTATACCACGACCACATAACGTGGCAGAGCATCTACGCAAATTTGCGGCACTGCCTGAGAAAACCGACGAGAAAGAAACGTCAGAGAACGTTCAGCCAGAGCAGACTGAAGAGAGACCCGCTTGGGGTAACCTTGACTTCAGTATTTTTTCGCACGGAGAGAAATCCGAGTAGTCACCGAGAGCATAAGCCCCGCGCCCGCGGTGTCGATTGAGGATGAGAGTAACTGTGTGAAGTGGTGAATGTTTTTGCCACAATCCCGGCGCCCAAGGCGTCGATTTATACTAATATGCCGTTATTTCACTAAATGACTTAACTTTATCTTCCGCATACAGCCATCAACCCAACTGGGACGCTAGGGTTTTGCGTACTTATTGGATGTGCGGCAAAACGCAAGAATACTGTGTCTATACGCAACAAGGCCGTAATACGCAACGAGGGTGTGTTGCTTCGCCTGCTTTAGAAAGCTCTATCACGAGTCTTTGCGGGTTTGACGTGCAGCTTGTTTAAAAACTGGTCGGTAGAATTAATCTCTTAGAGCGCCCCAACCAGATGGTATGCTGTTCTGTGAAGACTGACTCTGTGGTTTTCCGGTAGTTAAACTAGACCACGCACCAGGCAACACTATCTTTGCTGTCTGAGAGACAGCGTCGGTGGCACCGCAACCTGGCTTAGGTCCAGTAACGACAGACGAAGAAGAGGAGGAAGGTTTTCCTAGAGCGTCACGCAGCCACGGCTGAAACTGATTAAACTCCGATGGAGGGAGAACACCAGTTACGTTTGAATCCATCTTTAACGCGTCGAAGTAGTAAGATCCCAGAGCCTTGCAAGCTGACGAACCTGACGGGCATGAGCTCTTTGTCGTCACACCAGCAGCAGCTGATACCATGTCTGCTAGACAAGGGTCGAAGTTCTTGGCTTTAGAGACGTCTGCAGCAGACTTAGCAGCTCTGGCAAGAGCGCTCTCCCACGCAGGACCTGAAGCTGAGACAGATAGTGAGGATGACGGTAGGTACTTCGATAGTTCCTCGCTAGCTGATGCCAAGAGCGCGCCCATGGCACGACTTGAGGCCTCGACGTCTGCTGATACTCCCATACTAGTGAGCATATCTGATCGTTTCTTAGCAAACTCAGTGGCCCACACTTCACCCGCAGAGGCCACAGCGCCAGTTACTCCTTGAGGAGTGCTCCAGGCCTGCGAGAAACTCTGACCGGCTGGTAGTGATGCTAAAGAAGAGAGCAGTAATGGGTCTGCGCCCTGCGATTGATACTCAGAGAGGAGCCTTGCTCTCATGTCGGCGTAAGTGGAAGCCATCGCGGCGTGACTTGACGGGGTAGTGGTTGATGTGACTACAGACGAGCGCTCTTTAGTCGGGACAGAGGGAGGTGTGGAGTCTTGAGCGTAGGCGGCAGCGGGTGCTGACGCACAGAGAATAGACAACAGACATGCAAATATACGTGATTTCATAAAAGTCTCCTAAAATAGAATTTCCTCGTGTTGTTTGTGCTCAAACACCTTTGCGGCAGAGAGGCCAGAAAAAAGAGAATCAGGGGGTTAGATAAGGTGCGACGTTAGGTACTATCTGAATAGTGGGAGAGGGCATGATATTACTAATCGATGGTTCTATCTTACTGAGAGCCTCGGCTGCGTCTTTAGGTGACTTGCTATCTAGAATCTGGACTGTGAGCTGCGCCCAGGGCTCGTTCTGTGAGAGCAAAACACGCCTTAAAGCTGCTAGGTCTTCTTTGGAGGTTAAAGATGAGAGAAGATGAATAGTTTCTCTAGGGGTGTAGCGTGTGGTGTCCTTAGATGACTTCCCTAGAGAAGCGGCGGTTATGACAAACAGAGCGAGCATTAAAACAGGCACTGAAACTAAGAGAGGTTTGAGGTAGTGGCGAATCTTCACAACAAGCACTGTTGGCGCTTGATAGGCGCGGTAGAAGAGGTCAGCCGCGAGGGTCTTGGCCCCAGGTTGAGAACATCATAGTTGGATCTACTATGTTTACATTGCCTCTCTCGAGAGCGGCGCGTAAGCGAGGACTTGGTGCTCCAACTCTCAAGTGGGTGTCTGTTGCAAAATCGTAGCGCCATAGGTCGTTTCTGCGCTGTTCGCCACCTTCGCGCACATTCTCTAGCTCAACTATCTCTGTTACTACTCTGCGGCCGAGTTTGACTTGCTGAATCTGAACCGCGAGATGGAAGGCTTGAGAGACCTGATCTCTTGCGACCTCCTCTGTCATACCAGACTCCATTACGTAAGAGACTAGCTGCTTTATGGCCTGAGAAGCTGAGTTGGCGTGAAGTGTGGTCACTGAGCCGTCGTGTCCTGACAGACAGGCTTTAACTAGCGCGTAAGCCTCGCGGCCTCTGGTCTCGCCTACCCAGATGCGATCGGCGCGCATTCTGAGGGCGTGGCGGACAAGGTTCTCGAGAGTCTCTTCACGCACTAAAGAACCGCGCTCGTCAAGCTCACGGTAGGAGGTGAGAGCAACTACGTTCGGCAGATTCTCATCTAGGTGTAGCTCCTCGATGTCTTCACAGGTCACCACGCGCTGTGCTGGGTCGATGAACCAAGCAAGAGCTCTAGCCATTGTGGTCTTACCGGCACCAGACCCTCCAGCTATTAACATGTTTAAACGACCTTGTACGGCCTGCTGGAGAAAGAGACGCATGTCGAGGCTCATCATGTGCTGTCCTAGAAGATCGTCTAGCGTTAGTGCGCGGACGGGCTGTTTACGAATAACTAAAACCGGTTCGCCTCTGGTTACATCTGACGTGCCTACAAATATAGAACCGCGAATCTTTGTACGATCTGGTCTGAAGGAGCCCTCAACCACAGAGGATTTAACGTCATCGAGGGATTTGTAGCCGACGTCTGTCAGAAGAAGTAGCTGGTTTATGAAAGACTCGTACTGGGCTCTACCTGCAAACAAACCAGTTATGCTCTTTGAACCCTCGTGGTCTACGAAGAACAGAGTCTTGTGGTTGTTGCACCTGATGTCTTGGACGTTAGGGTCCTCCATCAAGGCAAAGATCTTCTGCGAGCCTCGATCTTGGTTAAAAACATCAACTAATCCGTTGCTCATGGTATCCTCCGTGTAAAGTGTCGGCCCCAGTGTCTTTATGGTTGAGAACACTATGGGGGCGGGTTTATAAATCGGGACCCGTGAGGGTCCCGTAGGGCTACCGCATAAGCGGAAGTAGTTCAGCGTCCCAGTCAAGGTCACCATCGCGCCAGCGATCTACAGCCTGCCAGAACTCATCAGAGTAACCCTGACGCTCGGCTTTTACACCAAGAGGCAGGAGCTTACCTGTATCGTTTACCAGTCCAAGCTGCAAGAGTCTGTTACGGATTGAGCTCTCTTCTACTCTTGAAGATCCATCAGTGTGCAGACCTGCCGAACGACAGATTCTGAGCACCTGATCTTCAGAGAGACGAGCGATTGACTCAACTGCGAGACTCTCACAAGACACCTCGAGGTGACGAAGGAGGTACGAACGCTCACGATCAACCAGCTTATCTATGCCGGTATCAAGAGCGGAGACGAACCTACCTGCGAGACCAGGGAAGACTGTGCGAGCCATAACTGCAGCTGTACGCATCTCATCGAGAGTACTATCAGAATCTGAGAGCACCAAGAGAGAGCGCATCGCGTCAGAACGACCGGTTTCCAGAAGCTCGTAAGCTTCATAGAGACACTTTGACAAGCCGCGGCTCTTGGGATTTATCAATGGAAGACCATCAATTTTCCCCATCTTGGCAAACATCCACACGAGAGTGACGTGCTCATAAGAGAGCAGCATCCCTGTCTTGCGAGTACGTTGCAAGTAGCGCGCCAGATCATGGTCTTGAGGATGAGCGACCATGATCATCACGGCACTCTTTCTCACGTCCTTAATCGAGAGAGCGTCACGGAAACTTGAGTGCAGAATCACTCCCAATTGGGCGCGGTCTTGCAATAGCTTGTCCATGGACGTTCTGGCTGTGTCGAGTCGCTTTTGAGCCTTAACAGACTTTTCAAGACGCTCTTTTTGCGAGTCGAGATGAGCCTGTCGCGACTTGTCGCTACGGGCACGCTCGGCACGTTCAAGAGATTCTTGAGATCTATCTAGCCAGTGCTGTACGAGACTCTCAAGTGAGGATATCTCGTCGGCTTTACGCTCAATCTGTTCTCGCATCTCACGTGTGTTTTCACGTGTTGCAGAACCAGCAGCTTTTGTCATCCCGTTTACAACCTGCCCGGAAGGCAAGCGGAAAAGAGGGATCTGACTGTTATTAGAGGCTGCAAACTCGTCATCCCACGTCACTTCCGCGCCGCCGAACGAACGAGCCTGTGTTGCCCACTGACCCACGCTGGTTATCAAGTCAAGAACTTGACGTACCTCAAGACCCGTCTGTGCGGCTATGTCTTGTAGAGAGTTAATGCTAAACAGACCATCTCTGATCATGCAAAGCTGCTCTAATGTGGGTTCAAGCTCGCCGCTCTTCTCGGCTTTAAGCTTGGAGAGCACTCCCGGTATGGGGGTGCTTATGTGTTGTGCAATGGTTTCTCTGCTCATGCTTCCTTCCTGTTTGCACTGTTTTTCGGGTTTGGTTTTACGCCAGATTTAACTCCAGCGACAGATCCGTCTGTAAAGAGCGTCATACCTGCACGAAGGGACGTGAAGTTACCTCCAGCCCACGCACAAACGTCAGCCACCTCTTGAGAATCAAGCAGTGAAGCAACATCGCTGTTTGCGAACGTTGCGCTACGTGAATCCCCAGACCATATCACGAGATAGCAACCGCCGTAAGGCAGCGGAGCTCTCTTATGAAGCAGGTCTAGTGTCGGCGGGCCGTCTGAGACGACTCTCTTTGCTGTCATCCCCCACTTTGACGGGTACATCTCTCTTTTCCTGGTGGAATCGAGAACCCAAGTGGTGAACTTTCCTGGTTCTGGTTTCAAGTGACGTTCTGTGAGATGCTCGCGAGCCTCCATGGGGTTAGTGATCGTTACATCACTTCCACTACGGACAGCTATTGTTATGTGGCGTTTAAACCACTCAGCGGTATCGCTTAGATTGTCAGCGTTTATCAGATGTTCGCCGTCTGAGGGGTCAGATGGGAGCCACCCTGGGATGAGTTTGTCAAGAGGGACTAGAGAAGCTGTAGAAGACGACGATACTGCCGGTTCTGGGCTTTGAAGCTGCGCAACTTTAGAGTCACGCAGCACATCAGGATCCATCTCTGAGCTCTCAGTTCCGACGCAAGAGTAACCGGCCTTGAGAGACCAGATCTCGATACCGGATGCATCACTTTGATTCCATCCGATCACGTCGCACACTGCGAGCTGTGAACTTAGTTCAGCTACGTCGTCTGGTACAGACCGGCCGTTATCATCTCTAACATTAAGAATCGATGAAGAACCTCCGTAGACTATCAAGTAGCACCCGCCCTCAGAGAGAGGTAGATGTGCGTTGAGAGCCTCGGCTGTAGGTACGCGCTTAGTTGTCCAGACTCTCGTCTTTACACCACCGCGCCACGGTCTGACGTCTATTCGCTTACGCGAATCGAGAGCGTAAGCTCTCCATTTACGTGCTAATGGGAGAATCTCGCCGGCTAAAACTGCGTTCTTTACAGCTTCAGGGCCGTCAAGAGGCGGTTGTCTAGACGCCAAGAGAGCTGCAACCAGATGTCGGCGCAGCTCGTTTGCTACCCCCTCAACCTCTGCTTCTAGCAGATCGTCGCCCCACTGAGGAGCGTCTGAAGGGTATGAGGGTATGTGGCTCGAGAAAGGCTCGAGCACAGCAGTTTGTGGCATGTCGGCCTCCTTATAGTTTGTTTACTGCCAGAGACACTTTATCAGCCCTGACGTAGTATTCAACCTTAAAGCTGGAGATATGCTAATCGACAGAGCCGGGTTTTACGCACACATCGCCGTAAGTCGGCGTGTAAGAGGCGTCAGGCTCACATATGTAGGCCTCTCCTACCGCAACACCAGAGAAAGCTGAGCTTGTGGGTTCGCCGATGAGAAACTCTGTGATAGACACAAAACCGACAGGTACCACACGATACGGTACCTCGACACGCACTCTCACTGGTTTGCCGTTTGGTACCCCGGTGTTAGGGTCGTCTATTTTGTTGTATACAAAAACCCTTACATCCCCGTTTTGTACAAAGAGAGAAGGGCCAGCGTTCTCGCGTATTGCTTTGAAATACTCGTCGACCGTACGTCTGACAACCATGTTGGCGGTTGTAGGATCTACGTACGTGGCGTCTCTGTTTCCTACGTTGTCGACGTCAAACGGAACCAGTGCTCCGCCGCCCCCGGCATACGGTATCTGCTGAAGAGCGAGAGTGCCGTTAGCTGAGGTCTCGGCTAAGCTCTGGGCTGCTCTAGAGCCGGTTAAGACCCTTTGGTACTCAACTGAGATTATACCTATAAAGAAAGTGACTGGTAGAGAGACCATGCAAAACCACAGAAGCATCACCGCTCTCATGTTGGTTCTTCTGTATCGTCTAAAAGCGCGGTGTGACGTCATGGCTTATCTTTCTCGCACACTGCCACTGCAGCAGACCTAATAACCCACGTGTCAAGAGCGCCAAACCCCAGGCCTTTTAAAATACTGTTCGTGAAGGAAGGCACAGTAGCAGAACCTGTGACTTTAACATAGTAGCTACCAGGAGCGTCTGTCTTATACACAACACAAGAACCGCCCTCTAACACTATGAGCTCGGGAGGTGTGCTGCTTTCTATAGTACCGGGCGCGTTTTTTATAACTTCCTTAAAAGCAGCCTGGGCGTATGACTGGCCGTCTGTGTTTAAAACGTCAGTGCCGCCTACTGCAGCAGCTACTCTAGCGGCGCGCCACGTGGCGTCATTTAAAGAACCGGCAGCTAAGTAGGCTCGGCCAGCATCCATTATAAACATAGAGAGAGCGAGCGTGAAAGGTATAGTCATGACAAACTCAAGCAGAACTGCGGCTCTTGTTTTTCTCCGTCTTTTATTATACCTCACTCTGTCACCACCTCACACACGGCGGCTGATTGAAGATACACTGACCAGGAACCTGGTAGGGTTGAGTCGCTAGAACCACCTGACAAAAGAGCGCCGGCACCAGGAACCATAGAAGCTACTGACACTGTGGCTTCTATCTTAATGTTAGGGTTTGACTTAGAACAAATCTGTGTCTCACCTGGGCCTCCTGATATTTTTAACCTGGTAGTGCCACTAATGATTGAACCGCCACCTGGGAGACTGTACAAACTTGAGCAGAAAGTATCTAGTACTACGTAATCCTCCCGTACAGAACCGGGGTAAGAAACACACGGCTGGGTCTCGCTTTGAGGTGTTTTACCGGCTGCGCCGTATATCGCACCAGCTCTCACGGCGCGGCTAGTGGCTAGCTGCAGTGAGTTTGCAGTCATATACACTCTACCTACGTCTATAGAGAGCATCAAGAAAGCCATTGCGATAGGGAACACAATAACGAACTCGATCATGGCGGAGGCACGCCGTGCGCGCCTTTTCACCCCAGCCCCTTAAGTCCTAACATCATTGGAACGATCACCAACGCAAACAGTAAAGGCATGAAGTGAACAGCGAAAGCCACAATCAACGTGATCGGCATTTTTTTAACTTTAGCACGACGTATCTGGTGATACTGGTTACGTAGAGACTCGGCTTGCTTCTCTAGAGTCTCTGATACCTTTGTGCCCTCGATGTGCGCTTGCCCGAGAGTGCTAAAGAAGGCTGTAGCTTCAGATGTGCCAAGACGGCGTCCTGCCTCAACAAAGGCATCTGCGTCGTTCATAGTACCGGATTGAAGAATATCTAAAAGCCAGTTTACCTCTGCGGAAACTATGCCCTCATGAAAGCGCGTAGTGAAACGAAGGGCCTGTTCGACGCTCATACCTGATGCTAGAGGTATCTGTAACATCTGCACAAACTCAGGCAGCTCGGCTGCTGTCTTGGCGGCTTTTGTGCCGGCGTTCTTTGTAGCTGAGTTGTAAGGAAGTAAAGATATGCCAAAACCGAGAAGCAGTAGCGCTATACGCCAGAGGCCAGCTAGAGGGCTGAGTGCAACGACGAGAAATATGGCCCCGCCGACCAAGAGAGAAGCCATCTGCGCTGAGAGATAAGCTTCAAAATTACCGCCGAACGCGCCAGAAGCTGATACTTTATCACGCAGACCAGACAAGGCGCGAGAACGAGCTGCGTCACGCACGGAACGAGTGGCGCTGATCTGCCTTGCTACCGGATTTAAACCAGGCTCTGGAGCTGGTGCGTCCTCAGATTTGTTTATCTGCACCCAGGCGCTAAACAGTGTCGCGAAAACTAGAAGAAGGAACCCTATAATTACAGCCTGCATATTATATGTCCCCCTTAGCCTTAGAGAAGACCCTGAGTGTGCGGAATATTCCAAACAACGCATTGCTAGCGGCGATGACGATCACGGCCAGACCAGGCATTGTAGTGTATGCTCTCATAGTGTTCTCGTCGGCTCTTACTAAAGTTAGATAAGTGAAAACACCAAGAATGAAAACTATACCATAAAACTGTGCCTTCTCTTGAGACAACTCCGCCTGGGCTTCTGCGCCTAGTTCAAAGTCTTTACGGACGTTGTCTGCAGCCTGCTCTAGTGCGTCTGCCATACGGCCGCCACGCTCTTCGTCGATGCGCACAGACACAACCAGCATCTGCATCGCGCGGGATGGGAAACGCTCTTGAACCTCTGCTAGAGCGTCACCTAGTTTAGCAGATGCGCGGTACTTCTCTAAAGCCCCAGCTAGCTCTCCTCTTAGTGGTTGAGGCAGGCTTGGGAGTGTTTGTTCCATGGCTCTAACTGAGGAGAGACCTGACTTTAACTGCGCAGCAAACAAGTCGAGGGCTTGCATTAGCTGCTTATTGAAGACTCTCTTTTTCTTGTTGCGCGCGCTTGCGCTAATGGCTCCAACTATCAATAGAGAGGCAGGTAAAGCCAAGATGGCACGTGGTGCTCCTTGTACCCCTATGATAGAGAGGACAGAGACCATCACGAGGTAAAGCACACCTGAGACCATTAGTAAAGGAGTTACATCACCTTCCCAGCCGTAGTCATAGAAAACTTTCTTTGTCTTCTCTTTGAGAGACTGTCTAGTAGATAGAGCCGTCTGATAGTCGATCTCTTCACGTCTTCTTTGAAGCTCTGTTTTTCTAGCCTCTACACGCCACAGCTGACTCCAGCGGATAGCAAAGAAAGCGCTGCCGCCCACCAACAGACACGTGCCTAGAATAAAACCGATGGTGTTCATTGCGACCATCTCTCTAACAGTCCCAGTTCATCCAGTTTCATCCCTAATTCTGTAGAAGCAGGGACGTAACCTACACGCTCAAACATAGGAGAGCCGTCTATTAAACCGGCAGAGAACATCGTTACAGGCTTAATTAAACCGTCTTTTATGCAGGATGGATCTACAACCGCTATCTCTGATATGTACCTTCTTCCAGCCCTTCTGACGACCTGTACGACGAGGTTTATAGCTGAAGACACCTCTGCTGTGGCTACCTCTGCCGTCATGGCAGCACCGGTACGAGCAAAGCCAACCATACGGAAGTTAAGGGCCCTATCTGCGGTGTTGGCGTGAATTGTCGTCATCGTACCGTCGTGGCCGGTGTTTGCGGCTTGAAGCATGACGGAAGCGCCCTTAGGTTCCCTGATTTCGCCGACGATTATCCGGTCAGGACGCATGCGGAGCACAGTGACTAGCAGGTCAGCCATCGTCACTACAACTTCGTCATCAGCTGAGGCAGCTTCTTTTGTCTGAAGAGCAACCCAGTGAGGGGTGTCCATCTTTAGTTCGTAAGCATCCTCGATCGTGATGACACGTTCAGAGTGTGGTATGAAAGTAGACAGGGCGTTTATCATGGTGGTTTTACCCGTTCCTGTACCACCTGACACTAGCACGTTAGCGCGAGACTTGATGCAGTCTGCTAGAAAATCTCGCATCTGCGTGTCAAGAGCGCCGATGTTTAAGAGACCATCCATGTTTAAAAGAGGCCTGAACTTTCTCATCGACACAGAGAGTCCGCTCTTTACTACTTTATCTATAGCGAAGGCGACACGCGCTCCAGGTAGCTCTGCTGTAACTAGCGGGTTGGCTGGAGTGAGGGCTCTGTCTGAAACTTTAAGAGCAAGATCTCTAGCTATTTTGCGGGCGTGTTCTGGGTCTCTGAACTTTATCGGTGGGTTTGTCTCTTCTAGACGGCCGTGACGTTCTATCACTACTTTGTCCCAGGCATCAACCAGAATCTCTGTCACTTCATCGTCTCGCCATAGAGGGCCTAGAACTGATATACCTAAGAGCTCGTCGTAGGCTATGGATATTAGCTGGTTTAACATCGGGAGTTGTGCATACTCAGGGTACCTAGCGAGAACAGGCGTCAAGAGTCGAGTGAATTGATCTCGTTGAGTGAAGTCAATGTCTTTATCACGTGTTAGCGTCATCTTTGAGGCCCAACGTGACACGTCTTCGTGGTTTTGCACGACACCGAGAATCTGTCCTACTAAACTCCACAGTTCTTGAGTGTAACCTATCTCGACTAGATGAGGATCAAAGACGTTATGTATAGGTGGTCCAGCGATCTGCGACGGAACAGCGTCAGGACCATATATCTGGTCACGCATACTCTGTAGACGTGTGGGTGCGTTAGGATCAAACACTGGAGGTGGTGGAGTCCCAGGCCAGTGCTGGCTAGGGTTGTCACTCATTTACGCCTCCCCCAGAGACCTTTCTTACGAGATGCTGTAGGCTGTGTAGCTATCGCGGTTAACACATCTTCACCTGTTATACGATGAAGTATCGACGTAAAGGCGCTCGATATCTCAGGCAGGTTCCTGGTTGCTATAAGCTCACCGTTGTTTTCAGCTCGGCGCCATTCTTTGCTGTCAGGTATTTTACCTAGATACTGCCACGAAGAGAGTTCGCGAACTACCGTCTCTTCATCAAAGTTTACGTCTTCTTCTGCTCTGTTTAGTACGATACCGATGCGGTTTTTAGGGAAGCCGCCACCTGTTGCAGATGAAGTGTTTTTTGTGATGCCGTCTAGCCACGTGTCTGCGTTGTAGATCGTCTTCCAGCTCGGGTTTACTGGTACGAGCAGGAAATCAGATTTTGTCAAGATGAAGTTTGAGAAGAGAGAGTGGTGAGGCTCTGCAACGGGAGTATCTACAAAGATGTAGTCAAACTCTTGTTTCAAGGCGTCTATAGATCTGCTGTAGAGCTGCGGAGTTATCCACGTAGGGTTTGCCTGATCTGGTCTGGCTGGACCGAGTAGGAAATGTGTGTTCCACTCAGGCTTTTCTAGCAAGTGCCTGTATATGTCTGTTGGGTTTATGTGCTGCGGAGCTAGAGCCAGGTCGTAGATGTTTGGGGAGTGCGCACCTATCTGTTTGCCGACGTCAGCTTGCTGCCAGTTGGCGTCAACGATGCAGACTTTGCGGCCCGTCTGGCTTAGTCTTAACGCTAACCACACACCCATGTTTACAGTTAAGCTGCTCTTGCCTGCTCCGCCTTTAGCTACGCATATTGATATAACGATTCCACGTCGGCCACCAACTACACCTGCCGGGGCTGGCGACGGTCTTGATTGGTCTGCTCCCCAGGAAGCCTGAGGTTGATTAGAACCCCAGTTAGGAGCGGAGGCCGGAGTTGCCGGTGCAGCTTGACCCCAGGCTGCAGGACTTGCTGGATTTTGATCCCAGGTGTTAGAAGGCTGAGATGGTGATGTGCTCCAGTTAGGTGCTGACACGGGAGGCTGAGATGGCTGAGAAGGTGTTTGCTCCCAGCCAGAAGCAACAGGTGCTGACACAGGAGGCTGAGATGGCTGAGAAGGTGTTTGCTCCCAACCAGAAGCAACAGGTGCCGACACGGGAGGCTGAGTCGGCTGCGAAGGTGTTTGCTCCCAACCAGGTGCTACAGAGGGTTCCTGAATAGGTTGAGGTGATGGCGTGAAAGAAGGTTCTTGAGTCGGCTGCGAAGGTGTTTGTTCCCAGCCAGAAGCAACAGAGGGTTCCTGAATAGGTTGAGGTGATGGCGCAAAAGAAGGTTCTTGAGTC
>Ga0102921_1000018_pt1 | contig 68566 bp, 80 predicted proteins | sample Colrivmeta156802_FD_78205 | JGI IMG/M metagenome (GOLD analysis project Ga0102921, IMG submission 78205) | Estuarine microbial communities from the Columbia River estuary - metaG 1568-02 | ecosystem: Environmental > Aquatic > Marine > Intertidal zone > Estuary | place: USA: Columbia River...
AAACCGCGCCAGCTAGCAACACGGCAGAGATGGTGTGTTTTCTACGCCATCTCTTCTGCTTCTCCTCTGGAAATGTGGGTTCCATGTGTACTACTGTGCCATCCTTGATGCCAGATACACGGCCCCTGGTACCTTATATCCGTGTTCATTAGCCTCTTTTCTTGGGCCTGGTTTGCAGCCTGCACTGCATCTTACATCGGGGTAGTCTCTGATCGTGGATGGCGCGGTTCTATGGTAGGCAGGTCTCTCTGCGTGTGCGGTCGTCAGCTAGGGTGGTCTGAGAACATACCCGTTGTGTCATACCTATTCTTACTTGGAAGGTCTAAGTGCTGTAAGTCGCGAATACCTAGCCGCTACTTTATTACAGAACTTTTATTCCCGATAATCACACTAGGGTTTTACATGATCTACGGTCATTACGGAGCTGCCGCGGCTATCTTCTCTCTCACGCTGCTCACTTTAGTTTCCAAAGATATGCTAACCAAGATTGATTAACAACCAGTCAAAGCTCCGTTGTCGTCTCTATTAGTTTGTCCTCATTTTATTAATAGGAGCAAAGCTCCACCTATGCTCTATGGTGGGACCTAGTTTTTTAATTGCTTCTATGTGTTCGCGAGTCCCATAACCACCATGTCTATCTAGTCCGTAGCCCTGATAGACGCCAGCAAGCTCGGCAGTAAGCCGGTCTCTCTCAACTTTCGCAATGACGCTCGCAGCGGCGATGGATCTGGACTTTTTCTCTCCTTTTACAAGCATAATATGCTCTAGATTAGAGCCTGTAAAGTTATGCTTACCGTCTATAAGAAGCATTTGTGGCTTACTCTCAAGTCCTTCAAGCGCTCTGCTGGATGCCAGTAAGAGCGCAGCCGACAAACCAATAGAGTCTATCTCCAGGGCAGACACCACACCCGTGGAATAATCTAACGCGCCTCTGATTATCAACTCAGCTATTCTCGTTCTCTTCTCTTTAGATATAGTCTTAGAGTCGTAAGCCTCCAAGTCGGGCGCATTCTTAGAGAGTATAACAGCACCAACAACCAGCGGACCAAAGAGAGGACCCCTGCCTGCCTCGTCTATCCCACACACCGTCAGGCCTCTCTCCCATCCGGCTCTCTCGTAGTCAAGAGGAGGTAGTGCTTGCTTAGACATCGTTTGTTCTGTTAATAACGTCGATCATCCTTCTTAGTCCGCCGTTGTTCTTTTTATCAAAACGCAGAGCTATACGCTCGTAGTCGAGGAGTTCGCGATCTCTCTCCTCACCACGACTGACTACAGTTCTCTCTATAACGCCTCTTGTGCATAGATGACTAAAGCTGTCGTTAAGCTCCTCCAACTTCTCGTCTGACAGTGCACTGGAGGTTCTTATAATGAGCCTGTCCCCTGCCCATCTCATAGAGTCATAAACGCTATAGAATCTAGCTATATGATCCGCGGCGTCCTCCCAGCTCTCTGCCAGATGCAGAAATGATAGGTCCTCTTTGTCTATAAAACCTCCGTCACCTAGATGCTTTTCACACCAAGCCATCCAGTCGCTCCAGTAGCTCATTCCAGGAGCGTCAAGCAAAACTAGTGGCGCTATGCTAGCCTTACCAGTCTGCATCAGTGTCAGCTGTTCAAATGTTTCGTCTTGAGTACCAAAACCTCCAGGCATACACACAAAGGCGTGGCTCTCTTTGCAGAGCATGAGCTTGCGCGTAAAGAAGTACTTCATCGAGCTCACGTTGCCCGCTTCAGTGAGGGCGGCACCTTCCGAGTCTTCAAAAGGAAGCTGTATAGTTACCCCTAGAGAGTTGCCCCAACCAGCTCCCTCCATACCAGCTCGCATGATACCAGGTCCAGCGCCCGTAACTGTCATCCAGCCCCTTTTGGCCATCTCGCCAGCGAGACTGCGTGCTGTGTCGTACAGAACTGAGTCTTCACCTACACGCGCTGAACCAAAGATTGTTACTTTTTTCTTTCCTTTGTGCGGCCCGAACACCTGAAATGCCTTGTGTAACTCACGGAAAGCCGTACCAGCTATCTTGAGGTTGAGTGTCCCTATGTCAGATCCCGCCATGTTCTCGGCAGCCTCTATAAGCTGTTCCCTCAGAACGTCGTCGTAGCTGGGGGCTTGTATATTTTCATTATTCACACTCGCTAATGTGCCTTATTACTCAGAAAGCTCCAGCATTAGTGACACATTATGCTCCCTCGACACCCGTAAACAGGTGCTTTTCGCTGCTTTGATAGTAAAAAATGAGTCCCGATGGCTGCCCGGCTGTTTAGCAAGTCTAGACGGTCTCGTCGATGGGGTGGTGGTGTGCGACACCGGCTCTACAGACTCTACTATAGAGATAGCCTCTATGGCGGGCGCGACAGTCACGTCTTTTGAGTGGTGCGACGACTTTGCCGCCGCCAGAAATGCCGCCGCAGAGAAAGCCAGAGAACTTGGAGCAGACTGGGTCATCAGCATAGACGCAGACGAGCGCATGACGATTAAAGACCCTCTCATGTTGAGGGAACTCACCTCTAGGGGCACCTGTGACGTTTTTGAGCTCCCTATATTTAATCTTGAGGGTAGCGCCGAGGCACCCCGTAGGCCGAAAGCTAACGCGTTTGTTCCTAGGTTGTTCAACGCTGGTACAGTCGCTTGGGAGGGACGTCTCCACGAACAACTAAGACGTGCCGACGGCAGAGACACTAGATTCTCTAGACTCCCAACAGAAGTAGTCAGCCTAGACCACTACGGCTACTGTGTAGAGTTTGAGGAACAAAAGAAAATCAGGAACATCTCAATAGCCGAGAAGATGTTTGAAGAGAGTAAAGATCAGCGCTCTATGTTCGAACTTGCGCGAGCTAACGTGTTGTCTGGCAACATGGAGAAAGCACGAGATTTACACAGGCAAGTAACAGAGGAGGCAGAGCCTGGCTCGTTCCTGTGGGTGTCTTCATTCTCATGGCTGGCGCTCGACGCGCATGAGACAAGAAACCATGAAGATTCTCTATTGTTTGCTGAATCCATACTATCTCTAGATAAAGGAAACAAGTTTGCGAGGTTCTCGAAAGGTTTAGCCCTATTTCACTTAGCAAGGTTCCCAGAGTCGGTACAGTTCCTAAACGATCTAAATGATGTCTCTGAAGGCTTCATGGTTATAGAGAACGCCGTAATATACTCTACGCTCACTAGAGCGCTGGCCAGGTCCTCTATGGATGCAAGCTCAGCATTACGCAAGTGCCTCTTAGAGGATCCTTTCTGTGAAGCTTCACAGGTTGCGCTTATGGAGTGTCTAACTATAAACCCCGCTTTCTGCGCTGAGGCTTTAAGCTCTCTAGACAAGAAGGTGACGTTATCCTATCTCGTGGCTCTAGTCGCGCACGACGCAGATTTACTTGCAGAGTTTATCTGGAGACATGGCTCTATGAACTCAGCAGCATTTGCGTGGTTTAACACAAACTGGCAGAGTATCCCAAGTGAGAGAGTTGTTTTATGGGCTGCTCGCGCGGCAGTCGAAGGGGTAAACTCAGCAGAGATACTAAGACAGCTTCTAGAAAAAACAGACCCCTCCGACCCTTCCTATGCTCTAGGTGTAGAGGTTCTTAAAGAAATATCGAGAGAACTTGTATGAAAAGAGTCATAACATCCGTCTTGTTGGTCACTCTGCTGGCTTCCTGCTCCCAGAGAGCAGAAGAGGTTGTAGATATAGAAACGACTCCACTGGAGCAAGTGACGACTTTGCCGACAGAAACCACCCTCCTAGAAGAGACGACCACATCTCCCACCGTGCAGATAGTTTTAGAGGAGTTGTCCGGAATGGAGCAGGAAGCCGTAGATCGTTTCCTCTCCAACTCGTCTAAGCCCGGGGATGCACGCTTCTTACTAACGGACGTCGCGTCGTGGTCATCGGTGTTCTCAAAAGTGCTAGGTGTAGCCAAGCCTGTCACGGATGAGCCCTGGCGCCGATACTCAGAGCCACCCTTCTACCAAGACTCTACCGTAGGTTGGCGTAGAGCGTGGTCTGCTCCTGGCGCGCACCTATCAGAGCGAGTTTTTCTGACTTCTGACGAACAAACCGCAAGGGATCTCTCTGAGTATCAGTCGTCCTACTGGATGACTTTCGCAACTGAGCATCGTGGTAATCTGTCAGTTTCAGGACTACCTAACTACTCCGGATTCTACGCAAGCACTGAGCCTAGAGACCCTGCTTTACCTTGTGTAGGCGTCTCTGTTGCCGCTTTCGGAAGGATAGTACTTGTATCCGAGGTAGAGACAGCTTCCTGTGACGTTACTCCCGCACCCTGGGCCGAGACGTCGGTTCTCAATATGCTTGCACGCGCACAGGCTATTTTTCCTCAGTGAGCCTGAGGTAGTTCTCTCCTGGTGTGCCCTGTGTAGATCTGCTGGGGTCTAACTATACGCTGCTCTTTATCGCTCGCCTGCTCTGCGCTCTGTGATATCCAGCCTGGCATTCTACCCACCGCAAACAACGGCGTGTATTCACTCACGTCAAACCCTATCCCTCTATAAATAAGACCTGAGTAAAAGTCTACGTTTGGATAGAGCTTCCTAGATATAAAATAGTCTTGTTCTAGGGCTATTTTCTCAAGTTCCATCGCCAGTTTCAGCAAAGTGTCACCGCCAGACACGTGGGCAGCTACGCGCTCTGCTGCGCTCTTTATTATGACGGCTCTTGGATCAAAGTTTTTATACACTCTATGACCAAACCCCATCAGGCGTCTCTCTCCCTCGATTACTTGGCGCATTAAAACTTCAGGACCATGTCCGCTAGAGAGCATCTCCTCTAGTTGTTTAACCACTTCTTCGTTTGCTCCACCGTGTAGCGGTCCTGCGAGCGCACCTATGGCCGCCCCAACTACGTGTCTAACCCCCGCCTTTGACGAAGCTACTGTACGAGCCGTTGTTGCCGAACAGTTCTGCTCGTGGTCAGCATGTAAAACCAGCAGCAGGTCAAGTACGTCTGCCATGTCCTGGTTTAGTTCTCCAAAACGAGCTTTATAGAACCTCTCTGAGTAATTAACGTCAGTGTCCCACTCACCGGGTTTGAGATTGAGTTTTGTGCGCATAAAATCAGCGTGCATTAGAGGTGTTAGAGCCATGTATCTAGCCAGAGAGCTTCTATACTGTTCCTCTGTCCCTTCGCTACCTACTCCCTCTACAGTCATCGCTGCAGCGTGAAGGAAGTCCATAGGGTGCTGGTCTCTCATTAGCTCTGCCAATTTTAAAACTCGGTCGCGGTTGGCGTTCTCTATCGACTCACGCATAAGGTTCTCAAAAGATTTCTTCTCCTCTGCGGATGGAACCTCTCCGGTAGAGACTAGCAGAGCGGTCTGTACAAAATCAAGACAGTTAGGGCCTCCCGCCACTTGCTCTATAGGGTAACCACGATACAAAAGCACCCCTCGCTCACCATCTAGGTACGTTATCGATGATTTACACATTGCTGTGTTTCCTAAGCCTGGATCGTAGCTTAACTGCTCACTCATGTTTTACATGGTGCAGACCCGAGCTACTCAAGCTCCCAACATGCGCACTCGGTGGGGTAGTGATACGGATTTTTGAGTTTATGCCAGATGTATAATCATGAAGAACGCACAAATGGTGTGTGTTCTTCATGGCAAGGTTCCTCTGGATGAGGATTTTGAGACCTATTCATCTTCTTGCTGTGATGAGACTACTGTCTGGTCTGAACTTTTGCTCTTCTAGGCAGGAACGATCTCACCGCTGGGTAGGCGGCGAGCAGGGACATTGACCTTACGGCCCCGTCCATCGAGCTGTTGAATGAAGAGGCCAGTAAGTGCTGACGCCTTCACGGGCTGACGCTTGGTGTTTCCACCGCGCTTGCGTCCGTTAACGTCGCGAGTGCTGCCACCCTTGACGTTACCGCGAGGAGCGTTGCCACCCTTAGCGTTGCCACGAGGAGCGTTGCGCTTAGCCTGGTTGCGGCGCGGGGTGGAACCACCTTCACGCTTCTCCAAGCCAACACGCACCAACCAGTTGGCAACCTCGGCTTGCATCTTTGCAAAGATACGAGCGTCAGCGATCGCCTTTGTGGTGTGCTCATCGAGCTCTGCCATAACGGCTTCGCTGATGACGATCTTGTCCAGCCCTGGGGCTGCACAGATCACATTCATGATGAGCTGATCGATGGAGAGATGGAGTTTCTCCATCTTCTCCTTCACGTTCTTCCCAGAACGCTTCTCACCCAACAACCGCTGCTTCTGACGAACCTTGTTCGCAAGCGAACGCAGTGCGCTTGCCGACCACGACGTTGCAACGTCGAATGCCTCGAGTTCCGTACAGATAGCCAAGATCGCTGCGAGCTTCTCAGCTTCTTCGCGTCCGGCTTCTGCGGCTTCCTCAAGACCACCAAAGTAGTCCATCTCTGCGGTCGTCTCGTTGACGAAATGGGTCGCAAACCCATCTCGCGATTCGAACATGTCGCACAAGTCGACATTCGATTCACGTACGTGACGCATCTGCGTCATGGTTGAGGACTTGATGTCCATTGGATTTCTCCGTCTCTCCCCGAAGGGGTTAATCACGTGACGCATCGTCACGTGATGGTTTTTGATTTTTACTTGACACCAGCTACTTCAGGCTTACGCCTTTATATCTGTTGCCCCGTAACAGACACTCTGCGTGCTCATAAGCCTTCGCCAACTGAATATGTAAACCCTGGCGCTGGACAAGTTCTGAACCGACTGTCATGTTATGGCGACACAGTCAAACCTCAAAAATCACAGTCTAAACGCAGACGACGTTGAGGCTCTGTCTCTAGAGGAGGTCGTTCGTCTCGTCCTCTCTCTCCCGTCTTCAAGAATGCGGTTATACGCGACGACTCACCGCGCTCTCGCGCATAGACTCTCTCGCGCCAGGCTCTCTGGCAGACTAAAACAGGTGGTGGCGTCTTCGCTTCTATGTTCGGCACCTTCATCAGAAGATTTAAAAGAGACAAGGAGATTAGTCGGAAGTTGGCTCCCTACTGGAGCCTTAGTGCTTGAGATGGTCACTAATAAAAACTCCTCCCCGTCAGCACTTGAGAGCCTACCGGCAGCAGACGTCATAAACGCAGCCTGTCTAGGTTTTTACAAGCTCAATGCCAGCGGGATTCTAGCTACAGAGATAGATGATTTCTTCGCAGATATATCGTACGCCTACGGCAGCGACGCGCTACGCCTACTTGCGGCACCAGCCTATCAGAGGCTGTGGTGGACTCCGTCACTCACACCTGGCAACTTAACAGAACTCTGCTCCTCCCTTAAGGCGTTACCCGACAAGTGTCGAGGGCAGTGCCGTCTTGCAGCCGTTAGCTACGTCTTACACGCAGGTAACGGCCCTCTAGATGAGAAGATTCTGTACTTTCACTCTGTCTTAGGTGAGGAACGTTCGCAGCTGTTCTCTGCCCTTATGTCAGACTTAGGTCCTGAAGGCGCTCTATCGGCAGCTGAGTCCTTTTAAAAAGGCAAGTTGTCACCAGACGGCTACTAGCTCTGCCACCAGGCCGGTCATGAGCTGGTAAACTACGCAGATGGCGTCAGAACCATAACTAAGGTGGTTCATACGCTCCTCGGTAGGGTCTTCTCCGCACAGGACTAATCTCACGTCGTTAGAGACTCTTAGCCAGTTTTGTGTGTCGTTGTAGTGCATGACACCCTCAGCTGATTGCCAAGAAGCACGCTTTGCTCGCTCTACGCGCTCTACTCGTAGTGTCTCTGCTGCCAACATCTCCCAGGCCACCTGGTCGTCTGTTTGATCATAGGGATTCTTAAAAAGGACGTCCGTAACAGGGTCTCTCTCCTCTAGAACCTCGGCCAGATCGAGAAAAACCTTGCTTATCAAGACCCTTATCTCGGCGGGCAGATTTATCTCTATTGTGCTCTCTTTTAGCACGAAGACCTCAGAAGACCAGGTAGCTTTTGGCATGTCTATCGACAGCCTTGAGGCTATATCTCGAAACTGTTCCTCAAAATCCATGTCCAAATGATGCCTAACACACGTTTTGTGGCACGCGTGCTGTAGCGTCGGTTCGCCGTCACTCTACTTCGGTGACAGAAACGGCCCTATTAGAAGAAGTGGAATCACTGACGACATCAGAGTCTGCTTGGTCGGTTGTCATATGGGATGACCCCGTAAACACGATGGAGTATGTCTCTAAAGTACTACAAAGACAGTTTGGTTTCTCAAGAGAGAAGTCCGAGGAGCTGATGCTTAAAGCCCACAATGAGGGTAAAGCTGCTGTCTGGTCGGGTTCTAAAAACGAGGCCGAGGCCCACTGCGTAGCCCTCCACAGTTGGGGTATCCAATCTACCGTATCTGCGTAGTGATTTCCCAGCCGCTTCATCGCCACTAGTGTTAAATAAACAAACTAGAGAGGAGAAAACGGGTGTATAACCTGTATCTTTCATTGGCCAAAGAGCTGGAAACAGCCGGCCTAAACGCTGACATAGCGCACGCGCAGCAGCAGTTTTTCCGCGGCGGCTCAGGTAAGCTTCTGCACACCTCGCCACACTGCGGAAGACTTCGTAGGGCTTCTCACGTTGATACTATCATATGTGACCCAGCCACAGAGGACACTCCGCTGTGTAGTGCGTGTTTTAAAGAGCTACCGAGAACTATCGAGAACAAGCGTCGTCTAGCCTACAATCTGGCAAACATGATTCGCGAGGTTCAGTCCGTTAAGAACAGTACAGGGTGGAGCACTATGGCTTCTGCACTCACTGTCCGCAGCAATCTTGAGCAGTTGTCCACAAACGACAACATTAGCTACTGGATAACTGAACTAACAGCAGCAATTCACGATCTAGATGAGACTCTCGAGAGACTTAACGCGACAGTGAAGAACGAGGATGCCGTAAAAATGGCTTGCGCCACTATAGAAGTGTCGCTTAGTCCTTACTACGAAAAGCAGAGCCTGATGTCTCTTGGAAGCATAGAGCGCTACTCAAACACAAAGAGTCTTCGAAACTCGATTGACACAATGTGGAGAGCATGGAGCGAGTGTGTGCGTGACGGCCGTCATCAAGACTCCAAGCAGGCGGCAGATGAGGCACTAGAGCGGGTTTTGGGAGACACTCCTGAATCATTCTCGATGCTACCTGATGTCGCTCAACTCGACCACACCCTTTTCGCTTCAATGAAAGAGTGGCTAAAAGCTGAGTGGCAACTGAAACGCGACGAAGCTCTCGAGTACGTCATAACCGGATTTGAGAGACAAACCGAGAGAACACTAGATGAACACGCGTCCAAACCGGATAAAGTGCTAGTTCTTCAGGGCTCAAACGGCTACAGAGATACTAGCTTAATGTACATCTCCAACTTCGATCCTGTACGTGCTAGCACGGTACCAGGAGCTCTCGTTGTTAGAGTACCATCTGTTGTCTTTGCGTTCATGACGCGAAGTCACGTGAGAGTTACGCAAGTGTGCGATGCTCTGGAAACTGACGATACTCTCGTTCTACAAGCTGCAGCTCAGCTCTACGATCCTTACAACGGTGAGATGGGCAAGATAGAGACAGTAATGCAAGTTGCGCGCGCAATGCGCTCGTAGCTGCCGGGACTTCGGTCCCGCATTTATGCCAACAACACACAACAACCACACCACGTGCTATAGAACACTTAACAGGTACGGTGTATAGCGTGGGAGCTAAACTCGTTATATGTGAAAAGCCGTCTGTAGCCTCAGACGTATCAAAAGCCCTTTCTTCAGGAAGGACTTTCCAGAAAACAGACTGGGGATTCAAGTCGTCAGACTACTATGTAGCAGCAGCAGCAGGGCATCTGGTACAAGCCTTGCCACCGGAGAAATACGACGAGAAGTACAAAGACTGGTCTTACGAAGATCTCCCTATTCTGCCTGAGAGGTTTATGTATCAGCCAAGAGACCAGCGCGCATCACAGCGTCTAAAGTCGCTCTCTGATTTGATAAATAGCAGTGAGGTGTCAGAGATAATAAACGCCTGCGACGCGGGACGAGAAGGTGAACTTATATTTAAACTAATACTTCAATACTCTCGAAACAAGGGGAACAAACCAGTATCAAGAGCATGGTTCTCCTCAATGACGTCCAAAGCTATCCAAGACGCTTTTGCGTCACTGAAGCCTGACATTGAGATGCTACCTCTAGAGCTCTCTGCCAGAAGCAGGGAGGAGGCCGACTGGCTAGTTGGCATGAACGCCACGAGAGCTGCTACATGCACCCTCGGGAAACGCACCTCTACAGACGGAAAAGAGTTTAGGCAGCTTCTGAGCCTAGGGCGAGTTCAGACCCCTACACTAGCCATACTCGTCTCAAGAGATCTAGAAATAGAGAACTTTGTATCCACAAAATTTTACCAGGTTGTGACTACGTTTAAAGCAGAGTCAGGTGACTACGAAGGATTGTGGCGTGCCGGTAGAGACTCAGGTGATACAGATAGGTTCGATACACTGGAAAAAGCCCAAGTCCTCATGAACTCAGTAAAAAAGTCAGGCGCTGGTGTCGTACAAGAGGTCGAGGTCAAGATTGAGGAGGTTTCACCGCCAAAGCTTTTCGATCTAACAGACCTTCAGAGAGAAGCTAACAAGCGATACGGCATGACAGCAACTCGTACGCTTGCCGCGGCTCAATCTTGCTACGAGACACACAAGGTTCTGTCCTACCCTAGAACTGACAGCAGATTTCTTCCATCAGACATGGCCAGTGAGGTCTCAAAGATAGTCAAAAGAATAAGATCTGCAGACAGCGCTTACGAGCAAGCCTCAGATCTCGTACTTGCTAACCTTGACCCCAGTCCTATAATAGACGACAGTAAAGTTTCAGACCACCACGGACTAACCCCGACTGACGCTGCACACGACCTCTCTAAGCTGTCTGAGGACGAGAGGCGCGTTTATGACTTAGTAGCACGTCGAGTTTTGGCTGCCCTTTTACAGGTTCAGAAGATTGAACGTACTGTCGTGTGGACATCGGTAGACACTGAAGAGCGTATCGAGTGGTTTAGGTCTTCAGCCCGCCGAGAGATCGAGCAAGGGTGGAGACTGGCGTGGCCTGAGGCCTCTAGTAAGAAAAAGAACAACGCCAAAGACGCTCCAGACGACGAAGAGGTCGAAGAAGACTCATCTCTTCCACCTTTAAGCAAAGACGAGCGCGTCAGAGTTAAAGACTGCTCCACAAGAGAGGGTCAGACAAAGCCGCCTGCTAGATTCTCGGAGGCTTCACTCTTAGGGATTATGACAACTGCCGGAAAGCTCGTGGAAGATGAAGAACTGGCCGATGCGATGAAAGAGAGAGGATTGGGCACCCCAGCTACTAGGGCTGCGATATTGGAAACTCTATTAGATAGAGAGTACATAAAACGTGAAGGACGGCAACTTAGAGCAACAGATAAAGGACGAGGTCTCATACTCGCCCTTGGTGACCATCCACTAACCAAACCAGAGCTAACTGGTGACTGGGAGCATAAACTTAGGCAGCTTGAACGAGCCAAACCGTCTGACGCGACTGCGATACGAGAGGAGTTCTCAGAAGCAGTAAGAGACTTCACATCAAAAGTGTGTGAGGCTTTATCTGGTGCCACAGCAGAGCAGCTAGACATCGGCCGTCGCCAACTTTCTACGTGCCCCTCCCCAGGGTGTGACGGCGCTGTTGTAGAAGGTAAACGCGGATGGGGATGTACTACCTATAAATCAAAAGAGGAACAGGGCTGCGGACTTGTCATATGGAAAGAAGACCGCGGTAAAAAACTCTCAGAGAAGCAGGTATTATCTCGAATAGAAGACATAAGGACTGGCAAGTATCAAGTTCCTGAGAAAAAAGAGCGAGTAGTTTTCGCAAAGTGCCCTACCCCAGACTGTCCGGGGGATATTCTAGACAGAGAGAAAAGCTGGGGATGCTCCTCTTATAAAAGCCCGAAAGAGTCAGGTTGCGGGTTTGTTATATGGAAGTCCAGCAGAGACGGGTCTATAGTGACACCAGAATCGGCTCTCGATATGATATCACGCGGCGAAGGAACTCCTTCTCAAAAAAGGGAGAGCGTAGCGCAGTGTCCGAGATGTTCTGGCAGCATATTGGATCGCGGTAAGTTTCTCGGCTGCGACTCTTGGAAGTCCCCGAAGAAGAAAGGGTGCGGGACCTCAGTATGGAAAACGCAGTCTGGAAGGGAACTAGAGATTGAGGAGCTCTTAGAGCAGTTAGCGCAGATGAAAGACACAGAGCCACCAAAGACTTCAAAAAAGAAGAAGTAGATTACTTATCTGCTAATCTTTTGTATATATAAATGAGCAGTACTGCTAACGTCAAGCCGGCACCTGCACCGACTACTCCGTAAGAGATGTTATCTTCTCTCACCACACCGACGGTTGTGGTCGTAACGTCCGCAGTATCAGTAGTCGTTTCAGGTGTAGTACTGTCTTTACTAGCCAATTCCGAGACTACTTCTCCCTCTGCCTCGGCGGCTGGCACCGTGCTAATACTCGATACAGGGTCAGCTGAAACAGGTGCCACAGGGTCACTAGATGGAAGAGGGGGAATAGACGTTGGTGTCGTAGGGGTTTCAGAACTCACCACAGGTACTGTCGGAAACGTGGGTGCTTCTGGAGGGACAAAAGAGCTAGGCGTTGGTACTGGTGGTATTGTTGGAACCGTGATATCTACTTCACTCAATGACTGCACAGGACGCACTGTTCTTTACTTACTGGGCGTGCCTGTAGGATGCCTTAAGGCACGCTAGATGCGTGCCAATCCTATACATAGCGACCTCCCCTCACTTTGAGTATGATGACTCTAGGTACATGATAGTTCCCTGCTCAACTATAGACTACGTAGGTTTTGAGGCTTCTGAGGCTATGTCGGAGCGCTCAAAGGCTGTCGAGCGCTTAAATTTGCGCTGGGATATTGACGACTTCGATTTAGACTCTCTACCAGACGACGTGAGCTCTCTCGGCGATCTGGCCGCCTACGGGTATAAGGTCTGGAAGTTTGAGGTAGACACAGACGACTTGTCTGACATGCGAATGATTCTCACACCACTCGGAGGCCATCTTGGCGGGTGGAAGATAGCGTCAGTAGTGAAGTCTTCAGGGCTAGCTGAAGCTTTATCTAGAGCAGCTGCAGATTGCGAGATCGAAACTTCCTCTATGCGCGCATTTGCGGATGCTGTCTCTATCAGACACCTCAAAGAGGAACCTGTTCTGTGGTGAAATGTAACACTGTATCAACCTCGGCAATCGGCGGAGATTTAACATCCAGCAAAGTTATGGAACTCATCGCTAGAGACGCAACCGTAGTGGAGGTCACGGTGGGTGCCATGCCAGGGCAAGACCACGGCGCTACGGCCAGAGACCATGGTCTATCCGTAATAGCACATCACGCCTTTCCTGGCAGTGATGGCGTTATAGTGAGTCCAGATAGGCACCATCCAGAACGGGTTCTAGATGCTGTTTTGTCCATTGGTGCAACATTTTACTCCCTCCATCCAGCAAAGCTAGACTCGATGAAGGACCTATTGCTATGGTCTGACTTATGGATAGATAAGGCTTCTCAAAGAGGTGTCGAGATATCCTTTGAAACCATGAACCCTGTTTTTAAACAAGGCACCGTTTGCCGTCCCCACGCTTTAGATAACGGGATGGACGTTCTTTTGTTCACAGAACACATCGCAGAGACACCGGCTGGTATCTTAACAGACTCAGCCCATATTCTAATAGGGCTACGCCTGGGATTATGGGAGCAATGGCAGATAGAAAAACTCTCCGCCACGCAGAAAGTTCGAGCTATGCATGTCTCAGCACCTACCGCGCTTAAAGATTCCCACAAACCGCAAAGAAGTGACCCAGATGTGGAGGCTCTGTGTGCCAGCATCTGCGGGTCAAGCACTGTGTTTGTTATAGACGAAGGAAGGCGTACTAGAAATGGTTGACGTAATAGACGATAACGCTGCAGCACACGCCGTCACCCTGTCTTCTATGTTGTTGGTAAGTTCGCATGTGCATGGTAGCGACGGACGGACATACAGAGTAGTTAAGTCCGCTTTAGAGGAGGCTGTATCTGGGAATCTGGAGCCTATTTTAGACCTGGGGAGCTGGAAGTCAAACCCCAACAACGCTCGAAATTACGAGTTTGTACTAGCCAGTTGTTCTCCTCAATGGGAGAAGTTCGGTGTCTTAAACTCGGTGAAGTTTCTCAATATACTAGCAGACCTAGGAACCCACGAATCCAAGTCGTGGATTGAGAGCTCAGTATACTCAGGACCTAGGTCTGCCATGGCGACGGGATTCTCGAGTCCTGCTGGCTGGAGGACTCTAGAGTGCGTCGCTGACTACTTAGGAGTAGATGCCGTCTCTCTAGGTATGAGCTTCTCTTTAGAGGAGGCTGCAGAGGCCTTGCATTGCGGAGTCAAATACTCATCCATATTCTCCGCCAGAGATCCGTTCCCACAGTCTGCTGGTTATTTGTTTGAGCCTAGCGACGCTTTATTAACAAACGACGGCAACTCATCGTACCTTCCAGCTTGCGCACAGCACCTGCTGCTTCACGGCGATATCCCTTCAGATGCAGGTAGGTCTTGGTTGGGGTCTTTAGACACCAGTGTTCTTGATGTATTGCTAAAAGACGACACCAGGAGCTCTGTGGTGTCTAGTTTAGAGATACATCCAGATGTAACACTAAACAGCGTTATAAACGCTCTGAAACTGCTCTAACCTTAACTAGGCTGTATTGGTAGTGCTACTATCGGAGCACGCATGCTCGGCTCTGCTTCTAGAGACATTATGTCTTCTCTCTTACCGAGGCCTTTGAGGCTCACGCTTCTGTAAGGTTTTGTTGTAATCCAGTTGGGAAGATCATTACAGCTGTCGCCGTCTGACAGTACTTGGCCGGGTCCTGCCATATCGCAAAGACGTGATGCCAGGTTTAGAGCTCTCCCTACGTAGTCGTCTCCGTCGATAAACAACACGGGTCCTGTCGAGACCCCTCCTCTCACATCAAGTGAGTCAGTGTGTATTCTTGATACTATATCTACAGCTGCCGAGACAAGCGTGGGTGTATCAACTCCGACTATCAAAGCTCCGTCACCCATCCACTTTGCTATACGCACACCTCTACGCTCAGTTACGTCTCTAACTACCCCGCGGAAAGCCACAAGCACCTCTTTTGACGCCACGGGGCCAAACCTATCAGTGAATCTTGTAAAGCCGCACAGGTCAAGAAACGCAAACGACCTTATAACCCTGTTAGGCTCGTCAGCAGCCGCCAGAACTGCGGGCGCCGCAACACCGGCTGCGTCTGCAGCCTTGTAGTGCTTCTCAAATTTCTCTATTCGGGAGGGTTTTCTCGTCATGTCAATCTCGTTGTCGCTGGATAATTATGACCTCCCCGACACAGTATTACACATGGATATAGTGAAGAAATCGCGCAGCGCTGTCACAGCTGGGCTGAGAGGTCTTCTCACTGATCCAGCTTACGCAGTAAATAGAGACTCAAGCCCTGGAGATCCTGGCTTATGCGGCCCAGGTAGCGCCTCCTGGGTGGTTCTATCTGACCCAGCGGCGCTCTTTGCTGGTGTAAGGTCTCTACTTCTTCAGTCCTGCCACCCGTCGGCCATAGCTGGAGTGGAGGACCACTCAGATTACCAATCCGACGTACTAGGGAGACTTAAAAGAACTGTAGCATACGTAACGCTGTCAGTTTTTGGTTCCAAAGACGAGGCAGAGACTATGGCCGATAGAGTAAAAATGGCTCACAGCTTTGTAAAGGGCGTAAGACCAGACGGGGTACCTTACGACGCCTCTGACCCTAGGCTGCTGACTTGGGTACACGTAGCGTTAGTAGATAGTCTTCTGGTTTGTCATCAAACCTTCGGTAGAGAGCGACTATCAGATGCTGATTGCGATAGGTTCATATCAGAGCAAGCCGATATTTTAGCACTGCTTGGTGTACAAAACGGTCCTCGCAGCACAACAGAGTTACGCGAAGCCCTTGAATCGTTCAAGCCCGAGTTACGCAAGACTGACGGCTCTCTTAGAGCCTCCTCGTTTTTAAAAAACCCACCGCTCCCTCTCTCTTATAAACTCGTGTACCCCGTAATATTTAACGCCTCAGCAGAGACCCTCCCTGAATTCTCAAAGCCAATGCTTGGATTAAGAGCCTCGCCTGCAGCTGTGGCTACTGTGAAAAGACTTTCTGGTGGTGTGCTCTCTGGATTGCTTGACTGGCTCTTAGAAGCACCAGAGTCTAAATCCGCAGCCACAGAGCGGCTAAGCAAGGGAAAACAGTGAGACTCACTCCTTCAGGCGACACACTCCGTGTTCTGAGTTCCTCCATATACTGCGGCTCGGTGTTTTACGTCTCTCACAGCTACTTGAACGTAAGCGCCCCGCTGTGTGTCCTTATAGCCTGCTTTATTGTCTCTATCGCTCCTCTGTACGCCCTGCTTGCAGCCCTGCTTGAACGAGGACACGGTACGCCTGCGCCTAGAGACGTTCAAGAGACCGCTAACGTACTATCTGTTTTAATGGGCTGCCCTAAAGTACCAATTGTTGTGGCGGCCTCTGAACCGGGTAGTGCGGCACTCAGAGGGCTAACAAAGAAGAACACAAGGATCAGCATAGACACATTTCTATTGTCGATTCCTCCACAGCATCTACAGGGCGTAATATCGCACGAGCTAGCTCACCTGCGTCTTGGACACAGGAAACAAGTTGCTCTAGTTCACTCATTTGCGTGGTTCTTCCCTCAGGTATTTCTATCGGCTCTACTCTGGGATGCGAACTTAGGAGTTGAGGGCATGATTATGCTGTCTTTCGCGTGCTCTTTCTCTACTTCCGCGTGTTTTCTTCTTTACTACCATCTCATGCGAGCACAAGAGTACGAGGCTGACAGATGGGCTCAAGAGCTACTTGGTGCTAGATACTCAGACGCTCTCTCAGATCACTTGAGAAACGCTGCAGACCACTCAACAAGAGTCAAACTTCTAGCTTCACACCCCCCAGCTTCTTACAGAATATCTAGACTGGAAGAATCATAACACCTTCTCCTGCGTGACCGATTTCAAGTGACCCGCACCGTGTCTAACGTGTCTCGCCTTATTAGAATATCAGCGACTTTCCTGGCGATCTGCTCAGTAACTGCGGCTCTCTCTTCCTGCTCTCACTCAGAGAGCCAGAGCACAGAGCCCCGGTCTGACAAGAGCTATCTAATAGCAGACATAGAGCGCAAGACAGAGGATGCTGGGGGACTGGTTTTAAGCACAAACTCAGCCACAATGCTTATAGCTTCCAACTTCAAAGACTACGATGTAACGTCTAACTCTGGTCTTCACTTTGTTTTTGTAAACGACGAGCTTTTTATAGATTCCTCAACTCCAGGTACAAAAGTTTTCACGAGAGGAACGCCTGAAGTACTAGAACAAAAGGGAGTTCCTAGAGAACGAGCAGCTCGCGACGCTGCTAGAACAAGGGTTATGCTTAAAATACTAGGCGATTTTGACTCGTATCTAGAAAAGGCAGTAGTAGAGCCTGTAGATCTGGCCAGCCTTAAGGTGTCTATACCGTCTTCAGCGCTAGGAGTTGACGGAGCACTAGTTGACATGGGTAAGAACGTAGAGTTGTTGTTTACTTTAGATGGTGAGAGTATCAGGTCTCTCTCTTACGCTTCCTTAGCGACAGATCCTTTCTACATAACCAAATTCACAAAAGTAGTTATCAAAGAACCAGACAACGTCAAAGGGTGACTCCACGAGCCCCCGTAAATAAACAGTGCCCCGAGGCAGCTGCTCCCGGGGCACTATAAGGTTCTATCTGCGATCTACGCCAACTTACCAGAACCGCGAGTTAGTTGTGGTCAGGGTTGATGCCTCAGGAAAGCTCTTGGCTCGCCGGCCCCGGACTCTAAATACTGTCCGTTCAAGCTTCAGTTTACGCCACGCTCTATACACTTTTTAGACATCTGGCGCTTAACCTTGTTGGTGGTATCTAAATAACACGCACATTATACTACATGCCTAAAAATGTTCTAGATGATGACTGGGATCCGTCCTCTTATGATAGTAAAGAGGTTCTACGTAGAGCCTCTAAAGTGAGAATGGCAGTGACGGGGTCTTTTATATTCATTATGTTTATATACATGACCGTTCTTTTGTCGCGGTGATGGTTGCAGCTTCCAGCTTGACCCGGACGGTGTATCGTGTGTTTAGCGCCGTGCTTAAAGGCACAAACTTGAACCCCGGTACCGCATGAAAAATTCAAATGTTGCCGGCCGCCAGACCTACGTAGTAGACACTTCAGTCCTACTGGGAGACCCTCACGCTTTAAAGAAGTTCGGCAGCGCTGCTGTTGTCTTGCCTGTGGCTGTGATTAGCGAGCTAGAAGGCAAGCGACATCATCCTGAGCTAGGGTGGGCCGCTAGAACTTCTCTAAGGTTCCTAGAGAAACTCCGCACAGAGAACAACAATCTAGTAGACGAAATAAAATTAAACGACAAAGGTGGCACTGTACGTGTCGAGTTAAACCACCAAGCACTAACTCTACTACCACCAGCTTTAACAGACGACACCAACGACCACAGAATACTGGCAGTGGCGGCAAACCTGTCTAATGAAGGTTTTGATGTAACTGTCGTATCAAAAGATCTCCCGCTTAGACTCAAGGCGTCTGTTGCTGGTTTAAACGCTATCGAGTCTGTCCCTATGAACAGAGATGACGAGTTTTGGTCGGGAGTTGTTGAGATTGAGTCAGACAAGCAAACTATTGATTCACTCTACAAAAATTACCGTGCCGAACTCGGCGCCGCTGCGTCACTGCCTATAAATACTGGTGTCGTTTTGCGACACGGATCTCAGTCTTGTCTCGCACGCGTTAGCAAGGGAGGCCTTAGGTTAATAAGGCAAGACATTGAGGTGTTCGGAGTCCGGGGCCGCTCTGCAGAACAGCGCTTCGCTATAGACTTACTAGTTGATCCTGAAGTACAGATCGTGTCACTTGGAGGTAATGCCGGTACAGGTAAGAGCGCACTAGCGCTATCTGCCGGCCTTGAGGCTGTTTTAGAGCAGCGCTCACACAAGAAGGTTCTTGTTTTCAGACCACTTTACGCCGTAGGAGGCCAAGATCTTGGATACCTCCCAGGTACCGAGGGCGACAAGATGTCCCCATGGTCTGCTGCCGTTATGGACGTCCTCGAGTCTGTGACCTCCCAGCCGGTTATTGACGAGGTTCTAGACAGGGGACTTCTTGAAGTACTGCCTCTCACACACATCAGAGGGCGTAGCCTAGCTGACACTTTTGTCATTATAGATGAGGCCCAGAACCTTGAGCGACCCGTTTTGCTAACGGCCTTAACACGACTTGGTGAGGGTTGCAAAGTAGTGCTAACACACGACGTAGCACAGCGAGATAACCTAAGAGTAGGTAGACACGACGGTATAGCGTCAGTTATTGACGCCCTCAACGGTCACCGCTTGTTTGGGCACACAACGCTACAGCGCTCAGAACGTGGTGAGATCGCAGCATTAGTGTCTAGATTACTAGACACCCCATCTGAGTAGATAACACAAAACCCGAGACAGTTTCGTCGTATAACAGGTCTCTGGCTTACTTGTAAAGTACAGAGAGCCCTCAGGAGATCGGGTCTTTTGATAAACGCATCTCAGCACGCACAGTGTAGTGTATTCCAACACCAACAAGGAGAAAAATGGACATCTACAAAGAATTGGATAAAGAGCTCGCAGAGCTCGAAGGCCCAACTGATGAGGATGTCCTCGCGGTTGAAGCCTACGCATCCTCACAAGATGGCGACTACGCCGCCTTGTGCTGTGAAGCATGGGACATGCTCGAAGGACACGACAACGACGTAAATTCTCTCTGAGAATCTACGTCACCAAGCCTCGGCTGCCTCTGTGTTGATAAAACACTAGAGGCAATTATACACACGTAACCTCATCACGAATCAAGCCAGCAAGACTTCACCATTGTGTTTTATATTTATATCTGGTGACTGCTTGCGCAGTCACCGTACGGGTCAAGAACCCAGTGCTTTTACAGCTTCGATGGTTTCACCTAGAGGTAAAGTTCCATCTCCAACTAGAGCCTCGAACAACTCCCAGTTCTTCTCTTCATCGCCAAGCTCGCTATCTAGCAATCTAGAGACGATGGAAGACACATGAGGCGGCGCATCTTGTGAAGACAGCACGCTCACTGGCATCTGTAAGATGACCGCGTTAGTGCAGTACCTACTCTGAAGCAAAAGATTTGTGCCGCTAAACCTCTCCATACGGGTACGCGAAGATGCGTTTCCGTTCTTGAAGCTGAGAACCATCTCTGCAGCTACTGCTGTGAGGGTGTCTTCAGGGGAGTTGAACTTTGAAAGAACAGTGTCCTCTATCAGTTCAGCTGGAGCCCATGACGCAACGACTGCAAAGATGTCCGGACGGTCACCCTGTGCAGTAGTGAATCCAATCTCTTTAATGCCTCGCCAGCCTAGTCCGTGTACAGCAATTCGTGCCGCATCTACAGTCAGTGCAGGGTTGTCAAAAAGAGCGTAAGCTAGTGCCTGGTTTTTACCAGACTCTCCGGCCAACTCCAAGAGCCTCTCAGGGTCGCACGAAGTTCTAGCATCTACAGCTGAGTCTGACCCCGACACGGTAGGCGGTATGTCCAGAACCTTTATCATCTCTAAACGATTGTCATCGATAGAGCTGCTTCTGTTTGCGTATCTATCTGTTCTGACAAATACTACAGACTCAAGGTAGGACTTTGCCATCTGGCGCACCAACGGTGTGGTGTGACGACTAGTCGACATCTTGAGAATCATCTCAGACACTCTACGCATCTCTGATGTCTCGTCCCAGCTCATGACTCCAGGCTGTTGCATCTTCTCCAAGAAGGGCTTTAAGACCAACTCAAGGACTCGTAGCTGAGTTTCTTCCGAGAGATTACCACCAGTTGCGTATCCTAGAACTTCCCTGCTTCTTGTTTTGCTAACGAGAGCCTCATGGAGGCTACTGCGACCATCGAAAAGTGAAGAGAGGGTGTAGTTTGTACGCCACGATCCACTATCGTCTGCATCGAACGTTGCTCCAAACGAAGCCGCAGCCTCTTCTTTCACGCTGTCAGAGACGGCAGGGTTCTTAATGATCTCTGCCAAGACCTTCCCGTTTCCACGAGAGACGATGAGACGATAGTCCTTCTGGTTTAGATCCTGACGCTGGGCAGCTGACTGAAGAACAGCAAAACGCTTTTCTCGAGTCAGAGCTTCACGTACCTCTTGAGGGGTACGGTTTTTTCTAGCCACCCACGCGGCACGCTCTTTTGCTCCGGTTCGTTCGCCAATAGCTTCGTCAATGTCTTGAGGAAGGTTCTTGTGTCCGGCTAAAGTTGCAAGAAGTGAGCCGTCGTTGTGACTTTTCCCAACTGCCAGTATTCTCCTCTGCGTTGAGGGGGGACACTGAGAGTCACGCACTAGTACGTTGTACAGGTTGCTTATAGTGGTCTTACCCACGTTTTCCTCTTTTCTTTAAGGCGTCAACGACGCTCTAGACACAATCGACGCCAGTTTAGAAACTGCAACAACGAAAGACCAGGAAAGCTGGATACACTATTTATTGTGCAAGACATCCACCATGCAGGTTTTCTGTTCTAGGAAAGCAGAGAGAGACGCCTTAAAAACCTTAAATGTGCCTTGTGATATTAGGTGCTGGATTGGTTACGGTGATGTATAAAAGAGGAAGCCCTCAGGTTCCTCTAGAGTCGTTCTTAAGCGCTCTTAGAAAGAGCCTGGACTCGAGATGAAGAGAGCCCTGTAAGCTCTCCTATCTCAGTTATAGACAGTCTGCAGTCACGTAGCGCTTTGATGGCCTGGAGACGCTCACGGCTCGCTCCTGATAGGGTGCTCTGTGCGCTCTCCATGCGATCTGCTGCATCGTGATAGGCAGACACTGCCTCCTCTACACGTCGGGCTGTCTCTACGCGCTCCTGTGCGGCCAGTTTAGCCTTTTCTGAGTTGCGTAGTACGCGGTCTGTCTTGTCTTTGTTATCGAGTGTGGTCATATTGTCCTCCGGTGTGTTAAAGCCGCACCCTGTGTGCGACTTTATTGACTCTGAGCGCGTCTTATAATTCGCAAGATACTAAAACACACGATCTGGTTTTAAATTAATTCGCACCAATAGTATCAAGGGCGAATCGCCGATTCGCCGGGTGACAACCCGAAGCAAACAACAAGGAGGAAACACGTGAAGTTTACGTGTGACCAATCCATGCTGTCATCTGTCATGCGCAACGTCGTAAAGGCAGCCTCTTCGGACCTAACTGGTTCGACGGCTACCAACGCTGTTCGTATAACAGTATCAGCAGGTAAGGCGACCTTCACGGCCACAAACATGGATGTAACAATCCGTGAGACCGTGCCAGTGCGCTCTTCAGCAGATGGTGACGTTCTCGTCCCAGCTAGAATGCTAAACGACTTTGTGCGTAGCATGCCAGCTGGTTCAATGGATGTAGCCATAGACGGTAGTCAGTTGCGACTCTCATCTGGATCTGTCCGGATGAACGTATCAACCATCCCCGTAGAGTCAGCTCCCAGCCCGTCTTTCCCAACCTCGGTTGGCGTAGAGATTCCGGCCGCCGAGCTCCTCGCTGCTGTGGCTCAAGTAACGCCAGCCGCGTCTAAGGAAACAAACAGACCAATCCTCACTGGCATCCTCATGGAAGCTCGTGAAGAAGGTCTTCGTCTGGTGGCAACCGATTCTTATCGACTCGCCATTAGAGACATCCCTGGACTTAGTGCTATGGAGGCAGGAAAGTCGATTGTGGCCCCAGCGGCTTCTCTCGGACTTGCCATTGGCCTCTTCTCAGACGGCGACAAGATCAAGATCCGACTTGACGATCAGGCTGTCTCGCTAGAGACTGACTCTCGCTGTCTGGTTTTGCGTCTTCTCTCCGGCTCTTTCCCTAACTATCGCGCGCTCTTGACATCAGGTGCAGGAACTACGGTTGTTATCGAGAAGGCAGCGTTCTCTGAGGCCCTCAAGCGCGCTTGCATGGCTGCAACGTCAGCCAAGGTACAGACCACAAAGTTGACTGTCTCGCCAGACAGCGGTACGGTGGAGCTAGACTCCGGAGCAACTGTGTGTGAAAGCATGGAAGCAGACGTCGTAGGTGACGAAGTGAAGCTCGCAGCTAACGCTAACTACTTCCTTCAGGCAGTAGGTGCGTTTGACTCCGACTCAGTGAAGATAACCATGACAGAGCCAGTAAAGCCGATCCGACTCTCAGACGAGAAGGGTAGTCTTCTTTACATCGTTATGCCCACCCGGGCCTAGACGATACGCAAGCCGAAAGGCTTGCGATTTATACACCCAAGCGGATGTTTGCAGAGAGCATTAAAGACTCATAATCTTCAGTAACGTCTTCTCTATCGAAAATAACGTGTGCTAGAGCTGCGTACTGGGCGTGGGGTGCCGTAAGTCGCGCACTCATACCACGAAGCTCTGCTCTAGCCTGAGCGACAGTCAGACCATGACGGGTGGCATAGGCGCTTGACTCTGCTTGAGGAACAGACCCTCCAGATACAGAAAGCACGCAGTCTATGTCGTCTTCTGATAGTGTACCTAGCATGTCTCTAACTATTCGAGATGAATCCATTTGCACGGAGTTATCAAAGTCACCACACAGGGTGTCGTACATAGTACCTCCATCCTCGTCAGTTTCTGCATCCAGACTAGCGGCCAACTGCGAAGTCTCTAATATGACAGCCATATCCTTAGTGATAGCACGTGTTATGCTCTGTCTAGATAGCCTTTCTCTTGTGGCCTTATCTACCTCCTCATGAGAGAGGTGCGGACTCCCTAACTGGATGTTAGAGAAAGTCTCATTGTAGAAATGTTCATAGACACCGGACGCTACGTCTTTAGTAGCGGTGCTTTTACCATCACGCTTTCTATTCTCTATCTCCGTGAAGGCAACTTTAGATACTCTTCGCCACTCTCTAGGTCTTAAACCACCTGCCGTGTCGTAGTCTAGAGCACTCAGGTGTAGTCTGACTTGCTGAGCTACCCACTGATGTACCCTGGTAGAGCGCTCAGGGTCATAAGCACCTAGGGCCTCTACAGCAGCAAGGAGTGCTTCTGACTTCGCGTCTTCACGTTCTTTATCACCCCACTCGTGGCCGATTCTAGAGTTTATGTGCTCGTCAGCTATCACACCAAGTAGCGGCACCATGCTCTCTATAAGCAAAGATAAGGCATCTCTGCCCGCACTAATCTTAGATCTCACCGAGGCAGACACCCTAGACCTACCCCTGGAGCTCTCCTCGCAGGCTCTACCCTCTAAATAACAGGCAGCAAGGACACCCTGCTCCTCGGCGCTCAGCTTAACACATTCCTTAATCACAGCTAGATCATGCCCCAGCCAGACACCCAGGCACGCCCCCGCCTAAAAAGCCACCCAAAACAGGCGGCGTCCCCCTCAAAGAAGGCCACAAACACCACCGAAGCCCTGGTCACCAAGGCAAGAGCATTTTTAAGCCACCAGCACCCCTTAAAACAGCCTCAAAGGAGTCTCCTCCAAACCACCCACACACAACCTCCATAAAGACTCCCTTGAGGGCTAAAAACGACCCAGAAAAGGTTGCCAACAAGCATAAGCAGAAAAATCACGAAAGAGCCCTTTTCCCGGCAACAAGTTTATAGACAAAATCCTTACCTGACAGGGAATAAAGCTCGAAACAGCGCGTATAACTGGCCGGGGAAAAAAGAGACTACCCTATAAGAGTATAGGGATATAAAAGTACATAATATAGCACCTAAAACCAACAACCGGTACCTGACATATCGAACCACCTAAGCACACTAAGCCTATGTCTAAAAACCACGTGAATAGAACTAGACTCACTAGAGACCCTGTCTCTAGTGAGTCTAGTTCTAAACGGGTCTCGTCTCCCGCTTTCTCACGCGCTCCCCTGCTATCACGCGTCCTTGCTGGCTCCTTGGTGTTCACGCACCGCCTCGCACGCCACTCCACGCTAATTGCGCTCCTTGGCGCGTGCTACACCGGGTTTCTGCTTGGTTATCTTCTGGGTGGAAATATGGACAGAGGCGGGGTGCTAGTGTCTCTCTGCGTCGGTGTTTTATGTGCTCTGCTCTACACCTTGGCTCCCCGGCTCCTGAGACTTGTTCAGGGCTTCATACTATCTATCACGGCCCTTCTTGCTTCTAGATCTCTCGATGGTTTAAACATAGCCGCTTGGACAGCCTCCATAGCTTTAAGGCCTATAGAGTCTCATGACGTGCATAGACAGATGATACTGGTTTTCTCACATGACGACAATTTGAGCAGATTAGTCACGCTCTACTCGCTAGAGCTCGACGATTTAGGACCTTCTCGCTTCTCGCAGGCTTCTTCACCTTCTGTGCTGGTGCTTCCTTACCTCATGGCGCTCCCTGCTGTTTCTAGATTGATGACGATATCTGACCAGCTCCCTTCTTCTAGTCCCCGTTCTTTAACCGCTTTAGCGGTTGTGGCTGCCAAGGGTTGGAGTAGCGAGGCGTTGGACGTTGCTTCAGCTATGGCCCCTTCGTGGTCTGGTGACCTTTACGATCTTCTCACAGCGTCTGATAGTTTGGTTTGAGGATTTAAGTTGATACTCAGGCACAGTGGTGTCAGATGTCTAACTGTAAAATCATCGCAACTGTAGGTCCGTCTTCTAGGGATCCTGAAGTCCTCAGGTCGCTCCACGCTGCAGGCGCCTCTATTTTTCGTATAAATTCTTCACACTCCTCCCCAGCTGAGGTGCGCGAGTGGGTTGAGTTTATAAGGACTGTCACGCCTGGGGTTTCTGTATTAGTAGATCTGCAGGGCCCTAAGCACCGTCTTGGTATACTCCAAGACCCGATTGTTCTAGAGTCAGGTTCTTCTTTTGTTCTAGGTGTTGACGTTCCTCTTGGTTTCAGTATATCATCCGTTGGGCTCTCTATAGGACACAGGGTTTTGATTGCTGACGGCGTGGTAGAGTGTGTTGTTGAGGATTTCGTAGACGGATTTCCTCGTTGTTCTGTTGTACGTGGCGGCCCTGTGTCTTCCCGTAAGGGGGTTAATCTCCCTGATTCTGTGTTCGGGTCTGGTGCTGTAACTGATCGCGATCGTCGGGTCATCGATGCTCTTGACGGTGCTTCTGTTGATTGGTTCGCTCTCTCGTTCGTCGAGTCTCCTGATGATGTTGTGCTGCTTCGTTCGCTTGTGCCTCAGTCAGTTGGGGTTATGTCTAAGATTGAGCGTCCTGTAGCTGTGGAACGTTTCGACGATATCGCTCTTGTGTCTGACGCTGTTTTGGTGGCGCGTGGAGATCTGGGTGTAGAGATGCCTCTAGAGGATCTGCCTGCCGTTCAGGCAGATCTGCTCGCACGTTCGAGAGCTTTGGGTGTTCCTGCTGTTTGTGCTACTGAGATGTTTGAGTCTATGATTCGTGCATCTAGACCTACGCGTGCTGAGGTGACAGATGTCGCTAATGCTGTGTCGTCTGGTTTTGACGCCGTGATGCTCTCTGCAGAGACTGCTTCAGGAGCCTACCCTAAGGCTGCTGTGGAGTTTATGGCACGAGTTAGAGATAGAGCTGAGAGTAACGCTGTTCCTTTTGTGCCTGAGTCTGCTGCCGGACCTTCTAGAGCTGTGGCTTCTTCTGCAGCTTCTCTCGCTGCTGCTTTAGAATGCAATGCGGTTGTGGCTCTGACAGCTTCTGGTCACACCGCTAGGATGTTGTCTGCCGTCAGACCGTCGGTGCCTATTGTGGCTGTGACTCCGTCAGAGCTTGTGGCTAGACGTATGGCTCTCTTGTGGGGTGTTAAGCCTCTTGTGGCTCCGCGTAAGGGCTCTGTCGAGGACTCTGCTGCTGTAGCTTGTCAGTTGGCCGAGGCGTCAGGTTTTGTCCCGCCCAACAGTAGTGTCGTTGTTTGCGGTTCACGTGTCGGGCCTACTTCAGGCGCGGATGTTATCTGGGTCCAGCAGCTCTAACAGTTCTACACTCACGCCGTAGTGGTCGCTGTTCTCTTCTGGTGGTAGTCCGATAAGGTGTGCCTCTATAGGACATCCTGTTCTCCCATACACCCACTCTCTCACAAACAGGTGGTCTATTCGTCTGCTAGGTAGCATGTTTGGGTTTTGGTTTCCACGCGCTGCTGCAGTTACGGCTCCGCACCGGTTGTTCCCGACGGATGTGTAACCTGCGCCGTCTCCTGCTGTACTCCACGCATCCACCCACAGGTTTGGTCCTTCTAGGCCGTTGATGTGTCTCAAGGTGCTGCTGTCAGGGACTGCGTTAAAGTCACCTCCTATGATAGTCACTTCTTGTGCGTGTTCTTGTGCGTGTTTGTTTATCTCTGTTATCTCTTTAAGTCTGTACGGCTCTGCGTCGCTGCCCCATGCCAAGTGTGCAGATCCAAGGTAGTATTTAACGTTGTTTATAGAAACAGTTAAAGCCACGTATTTACCGTGGTGTTTGTAGTCGTGCTTAACTATGTCTATGTCGTACAGGCAAGAAGGTTCTTCTCTAGTGAGTATAGCAACACCATAGTTATGACCTCTGCCTAAAGTAGGGTGCAACCCTGTTTCTTCTGCTATAATCTCAGCTGTTGTGGTTTTACCTAGTGGTGTGTTTTCTTGTATCAACACCGCGTCGCAGTTCTCTCTCTTGAGAGTCTCGCTTATGCCGTATGTACGTTTCTCAAGCTCCCATTCAGAGTGCCATATGTTCCACGTCGCGATTCGCACACATGTAACTGTCCAGCCCCACCCGTTTTTGTAAACGATACACTCTATAAATCGCTCGTATCTTGCAAGGCACTCATTTAACGCAGGTCACACTTCAGGCGCTCTCACTTGTCAAATAGCAGCAAAACAAGTATCTTAGTCGTGTCCGGCACGGGTGTTTCGTACTTCTCTCTGTCAGACTCTTGCGCCTATGGGCTTCCGCGGCACTTTGGTCGCTGTGTTCTCTTCTTGGCAGGCCATGCGTATGGATAAAAGCGGCTCTACAGGGCTCATGCATGCGTCGCTAAGTTCAAAGCTGGTCTCTAACGCACCACCGGCTCAGGGGATAACTTTCTCTCAGGCCGAGCAGGCGATAGATAGAGGTCTTGAGATCATGTACTCAGACTCACTCCCTGGTTTTGTCCCAGCCTACGAAGTCTTGCACGAAGTGGTTTCTAGTATGGTGTCTTCTGTGTTCTCCACTGACGAACCCCTCATGCGCGACACTTACGTCAGCATGTCTGTTTGGTCTTATCGTGTGTTGTTCCCGGATCTGCCTGTGGGAGAATGGTGCGGCGATAACCAAGGTGACACACCTCCTGAGTATCTCATGCCGCGTGTACTAGGTGTCCCTGTCTGGTATAGAGAGTGTGACATGGGTTTGTCCTGGGATGATGAGATAGATTCTTTAAACGTCTCTGTTAAAGATTCACAGCACGACATGGTCTCTCTCATGCAGTCTGGTGATTGTGTCTCTCGGGTGTTCATCCCACCGCGTCTAGTGTCGCAAGACATCTCCGCTTTTGTTGTTTTTGATGGTTTACGAAAGTCTGGGCTCAGTCACTTAGATGCCTGTGCCGCACTAGCTTCTCTTCTGTAAGGACTTTTGCACACTCTACGCGTCGATAATGTACGTGTGTTTCATGTCGAAGAGCTTTTATCGGATTTTGCCGTAAGCCGCCTCCAAGAGTCTCTACCTTACGCCGCACAGTGGCTCGACACAGCACCAGCTCGTTTGATGGCAGCTTGTAAGAGGTCTGGTGTAGTTCCTGTGGAGCCTTTACTTGGTGGAAACAGGTCAGTCTCAGTCTGGGGCTACGGACCTGACGGCAACTCTCTCGTAGTTAAGCTGGCAGCTTTCCCTGGCGCCACTTCGCGAGAGGCTGCGTCGCTTGACACCTTGGCTCCTTCAGGCAGAGTTCCAATGGTGGTGTCTGCAGATTCTCAGAGGGAAGTTTTAATAACAGAGTATCTCTCAGGCGCCCTCGCTTTAACTTTATGTCTAGAGGACCACGATGAGCTAGAGTTAGTAGCCAGTCTCTTAAGTGATCTGGCGCTAACTCCCTCAAGCGGTGTCCCTAGTGACGTATCTCTTGGGTGGCGCTTAGGTCAAGCTTGGGATGCTGGTTCTAACTGGCGTGCCGCTCCGCGTGTAGAGTTAGCAGAGGCAGCAGAACGCATAATGAGCCTCCCCTCTGAACCTGGTGTGGTGCTGCATGGAGATCTAGTTCCATCTAATTTGATGCTGATGCCAGACGGCCGTCTCTTTGCCGTAGATCCTCAGTCTGTAGTAGGGTCTCTCTCCTCTTCTGCAGCTTCCTGGGCTCTCAGTCGAGGCAAAGGTGATAAACAGGGCTGGCGGGCTGGTGGCGGGGCGGTACGAAGAGCCCTGAGTTTAAGTCTCCTTATGGGTATAGACCAAGACGCTGTTCTCTCTCATCTCGTCTTCCAGGCTCTTGAGCTCGCCTGCAGGCAGAGCGCATGGGGCGAGTGGGAGTGGGTGTCAGAGTCTCTTGAGCTTGCATCTACAGCTAATGCCGCACTCTCTTAAGTGATGCTGGCTTTATATCACAGGCTCGGACGATAGTATACATGCCAAGAGACAGCGCTATAAAAGCGAGCCGTATGCTCACTCTGTCTCTCGCTACAATCACAGGCCTCGTTCTTCTAGTCTCTGTAGCAGTGACTGACGTCTCAGTTTTTGATAAACCAGAGCCAGCAGCGCAACGTAGTGTTATTCTCCGCGACTTATCCATACAGGGCATAGGGTCTAGAGTGCTCATACCAGCAAACGAGCTAGTTATCCGTCCCGGAGAAAAGGTGTTGATATCGTACTCAGGCCAAAACCTTGATAACACCGTGTCTGAAGGCTCCATCTCAGGTTTAGTTAGCACAGTCATACCAGGCCTCGGCTTCTGGGTTCGTTTTCCGCAGTTTGATGTCGTAAACGGCGCATACCCCCCGTCTCCAGTACCAGCCAAGGTGTCTGTCTTAACTGTCGAGGTGCAGTTTTAGGTCACCTTTTAAGCCACCTTTTCAAGTCACGGTAATAAGGTATCTATTAAAAGACATCAGCTAATGACCCGTAAACAGCAAAGAGACCGCCCGTAGGCGGCCTCTCGCTAGTGACCTTGGAGTCAGTCTAAGTTCTCCTCTTCTTCCTCCATGAACTCTTCTGCCATGCACCACTCAGCGTGTGGTGTTCTCTGGCACTCGTCGCAGATCTCCCGCTTAGGGGGAGCTGACACCAAACCTCCGCGCTTTAAGTCGCGGGCCTGCTGGTGTCGGCGATGCCGTCCTTTTCTCATAGCTACCTCTTTCCCCGGTACTATCACCGGTTTGTATTGTGCATACATAGAATGTGCGCCAGCCTAAGCCTCCAAGCACGCACTTAGAGCTTTTTTGAGGTTATTTTACTCCTTACTTGCAATTTATTATTCGCCGCCGAACAGTTATTAGTGATGATGACCACGGAAGCACTCTCATCTTACCTCAGCAGGATGCCGGTACCGGCCATATCCGCCATGCCTCCTTTTCTGTCTGGGTCGGGCCCAATAACAGAGTCTGCTGCTGTTCTTCAGATGCTCTCAATGGTTCAGTTCCCAACTGCCGCCCCAGCGTCTGATACTCGCGGCCATAGTTTAGACGTCTATATCTAACAGTTTTGTAATAACTTTTTTTAGATAGACCATTCTCACTCGTTGACCCAGTGACGCAGCCAGTTGCACAGCCTGTCGCTCTGAGGTATCCCTAGCATATACGCAGTCATGCGCCACCATGGAGAGAACGTCTGTAGCTCTGAGTTTGTGTTATCTAACGCGCCCAGGTCCTCTAGCTCAGCAAGTAGTATCTCGAGTGCAGCGTAGCTGACCTCTGCTCTCTCATCATCAGTTAGCGTGTCCCACCAACCAGCCACAGCGACTCCTTTGTCGCCGTACTGTGTATGTAGGGTCGCGACGTCTTCGCGTCTCATGTCACACACTGTGCAGAGCTATTTTGTGCACGCAACCTTAGGTCCGAAACTTATCTCATCAACCCGGAGGTTTTATGAGTTTTGCAGATATAGAGTTCGCCCGTAACCCAGATCCGCGCTGCCCTGTTGTTTTAATTCTCGATACCTCTGGTTCTATGGCAGATGCTAGACCTGGCCATGAGTCTTCTCCTATAGCAGCTCTTCAAGAGGGCCTCGAGACTTTAGTTAAAGAGTTGTCTCAAGATACTCTCGCTTCACGTAGAGTAGAGCTCGCTATAGTCTCTATCGGGGCGTCAGTTGAGGTGCTCTCTGATTTCGCAACAGTAGACGAGATAGTTGTACCTGAGCTCACAGCCATGGGCCCAACTCCGCTAGGTGCAGGTATCTCAAAGGCGCTAGATATGCTCGAGTCCCGTAAGGCCTCTTATCGTCGTAACGGTGTAGCTTACTACAGGCCCTGGATGATAATGATAACAGACGGCGTACCTACAGACGACATATCAGCTGTCTCTGCTCGCATTAAAGAAGCAGAGGAGCGTAAAAGTATAGCGTTCTTCCCCGTCGCAGTAGAGGGCGCCGATCTAGAGTCGTTGTCTGCGATATCTGTAAGAACTCCACTTCTTCTAAAGGGTGTCAATTTTAACGAGTTGTTCGTCTGGTTGTCTGCGTCTGCTACGCGTGTTTCTTCCTCTCGCCCCGGAGATGCTGTAGATCTGCCATCTGTTAGCGGCTGGGCGCAGGTGTGATTGAGTGCCTCTTCGGTTCTCGTGGTTCTCGTTTTCATCATGAGAACCAGGATGCCTTTGGTCTTAAGTCCTGCTCTGCTGACACCGTTTTTCTAGGGGTTTCAGACGGCGCCGGGTCAGCGTCTGACAGCGCCCTTGGCTCTACACTCTCTGTAGAGAGCGCAGTGTCCTCAGCAGACCTAGGTCTGTTACCTGCTTTTCAGGCAGCATCCGATGTGTTGTCTGGTGACAGAAATAAAGCTTGTACTCTCTCTTTGGTTATCTGGTCTAACGACTCTCTCTCAATCGGTGTCGTAGGAGATTCTCCTGTAGTAGCTCTCATAGACGGCACATGGCATCTCTTCACAGAACCTCCGTCGTCAGAGTTTATAAACGAGACTAGATTTCTAACCTCCAGCAACAATCACCCTCTCTGTTTTGAGGCGTCTGGTAACGTAGAAGCTGTTTTTGTTTTCTCCGACGGTCTCTCATCTCTCTTGCTCTCGGAGAATCACCCTTATGACCCGGCTCTAAACGGTATTCTCTCACGCGCTAAGGCTGGTAGTCTGGATATAGACAGTCTTCTCGCGTGGCTTGATCAGGAACACACTTTAGCAGATGACGTAACGTTGATTGTGGCTTACGCGGGTGAGTGATGCGTGTTGTTCAACCGTCTATAGAGTACGAGATTGATCTAGGATCCTCTATAGGTAAAGGCGGCGAGGGAGAGGTTCTCTCAGTAGCGGGACGCACAGACATAGTAGCAAAAGTTATTCACAAAGATAGAAGAACAGGTCAAGATAGCCTGGACAGAAAATCTAAGCTCGTCGCACAGATACAAAGCCGCCCGTCTTCTAAATTCCTATGCTGGCCTTCAGGCCTCCTCTTTGATAAAGATGAGTGGGTTGGTTTCGTGATGCCAGCAGTCGGTGTAGATGCTCTGCCTTGGGCATCTTTCTCTAACTTCTACTCTCGTTCAACACAGGCCCCGGATTTCGACATGCGATACGCCTTGACCGCTGTACGTAATCTATGCGCTGCCTTCGAGGTCGTACACGCCTCAGGCGGTGTTGTCGGTGACGTGAACGAATCTAACATCCTGGTGGGTTCTGACGCGTCAGTGTGGGTGATAGATTGCGATTCTCAGCAGTTTGCCTCTAAAGACGGCTTCTGGTACTGCCCCGTCGGAAAAGAGGAGTTCTGCGCTCCAGAACTTGTGGGCGTAGATTTTAAAACATCCCCCCGTACAGCTTCCTCTGACGTGTTCGGTTTTGCTGTCCTGGCATTTCAGATGCTCTCAGGAGGTTCGCACCCATTTGACGCAATCTCTATAAACGACGCAGATCTCTCTCCATTAGCAGAACGCATATCAAAGAGGCAAGCACCTCTACTATCTCCCTCAAGCACCCTTCAAGCTCCCCCAAGAGTTCCCGTGAAAGCTCTCCCTCCAGCTTTTGTAGATCTTGTGACTAAGTCTCTTCTCAACACACCAGACCAGAGACCTTCACTAAGGGCTTGGTCACAGGCTCTTAGAGAGATAGACTCTCAGCTTCAATCTTGTAAAAAGGTTGAAAACCATCTCTACACACAAAGCAAGTCATGCCCTTGGTGTAGGCACATGAAGGCCACCGGGTTTGACGTCTGGTCCTCTCCAGGCACTCAACAGACTTTGCCATCGATAGATCTAAAGACCCGAAAAGACGTAAGAGTAGAAAGAAAGCAGTCCGCCGCCACGCCGAGCTCTCAGCAGTCTGTGTCTTTTCACTCCTATCTAGGACTAATGCTAGCACATCCCGTGACGGGCACACGTTATTTCTGGAGAAGAGCACCTCTAGCTACACACCTAGAACCTCCTGCGCGTATCGGGTCTGGCCCATCTGTTGCAAACACGGCGCTACTCATCGCAGGTGTTGCGCTCTCAGTGTTGTCACTATCTTCACCTTGGCTCCTTGTGTCAGACATGAGTTTGTCAAAACCTCTAACTATAGCAAGATGGGCTGCCCTAGTTTTTGGTTCCGCAGGACTTCTTTTCTACCTGAAATCCCTCTTCTCTCAGTCAAGATACAGAATCCTAGCATTCTCTATCCACGACCTCTGGAGGCTCCCTATTTTCACCGTATACTCAGCCGTTTTCTGGTCTCTGATATCTATCATCGTCGCCATGGACGCAGCCCACCGCCTAGCCAGGTATCTCTACTGGCTCTGGCGCTCTAACTAGACCGCTAGGCTTACGCTAGCAAACTATCAACCCTCCCATCTGACACCTCGCAACAGCTACGCACAGTTTTAATCGTGTCTGGTTTGTTGGTTAAAAAGAAACTTTTGAGAAAAGCTGGTTTCTTCATAGCTGCTGTTATATGCTTGATATCAGGCTTTAACGCTGTATTACCTAAAGAAGGCGGGCTACTCTCGCTCCCTTGGACCGTATCAGGTATGGTTTCAGCCGAGGTGGCGGCTCGTTTCCTTAAAGGTTCTCTTCTCCGTCTAAACTGGGGTCTCAGGAGGCCCCAAAAGCACTGACGCCCGTGCTTGGGCCTAGTCATTAAGCACGATCATTTTATGACAAACTCTATCGCCAAGCGCCTCTCTAAGGCGGCTGTTTTCTCAAACAAAAAGCACGGTCTCAAGCACCCATCCTACGTACGTCTCTCTAATGACCCCCAGAGCAAGTCTCCTCGAACCGGTCGTCAGCTAGACGACCCTAAAAAGCCATCTCTTGAATCTGTTTTAGATCACGCAGCAGTGTTGGTGTGTATAGACAAGTCAGGCTCATCTGCTATTGATTACGTCTCCTCAGATCTCAGACTATCTAGAAAGCAAGCCCGCCAGACGCTAGTTGCAGCTGGCGTCCTTAGTTTCTAGCTCGTTCAGCCCTGACGCGGCTGACACATCTCAAATTCAGGACTGACGTCATCAAGAAGCGACATTAACGCCGCACGTGTCTTGCGTAGTCATCTAACACCAGGCACTATGTCTCTGTGCGTAAATCACTCGTTTTGACGCTTTGCTCCCTAATTTTAACATCTTGCGCCTCTCTAGAAAACAGCACAGAGGTCTCCGTACAGCAAAAAAGACTGTCAGACGTCGCCTCTAACACTTTGGAGCTATCAGAAAACCGTGGAGGTGTGGTAGTTCAAGCCCTAAAATCAGAGCCACTCGTGATATCTGGTGACTCTCGCTTCGTGCAGCTAGACCCTAGCGGCCTCCTCTATGAAGTCAGCTCAGGTGATCTCTATGTGCCACCCGAGAAAGTACGCGATGTTATGTCGCAGCATTACTCCTCAGAGGGTGTCTCAGATTTAGGCGATAAAATTGAGCTGTATCTACTATCTTCTCATTATTTGAGGTTAAACACAAAAGACACTCAGGATCTAGATATGGCCTCAAATATGGCTCTGTCTATACTGCCTGTCCTCAGTTTGGTAAAAGCTGGGCGCTGTGTAAAAGACGTCTCTTTAACAGCCCAGAAGAAGCTAGAGTTTTTCCGTGTTAGTCTAAATCCTGATTGTGTTTTAGACTCGTTAGATCTCTCGGTACATAACTTCACTCAGTTGATATCAGAAGATTTAACGATAACAGCCAAAGGTGGTGTTGTGTCTCGTCTAGGACCCACCGGCTCAAGTTACATAGACATCCTCAGCTTCACTAACGCCCTAGACGAAAACTGGGACGGTAGTTACATCTCGATAGATGATCTGGCTAAACAGCTAAAGCTAAGGCCAGACCCTAGATAGGGATTTTTAGTCAGCAAGCTCCCCATAGTCCTCTGTTCTCTCTCTTAGAGACAGATTCCGTTCTCTCGTATAAGTCGCGCTTGTTGTATCTCTGGTTTTTGTAGGCGTAAGCTCGAGCATGTCCGCCCTGTATAAGAGCATTACCTACGTCTCTACCTTTAACAGATACGTAACGAAGCATCCTGCCCCATCTATCGCGGTTCCCTGCGACTTTATCCATAGTTAAAGTAACCGTGGCACCGTTTAGTAGTTTGCTGGTGGCCTTTGTAGCCTCAACTCCCCAGCACTGTACAGGGGTTCCCGGCTTCTTAGTTTCTGGTGCATCAACGCCGATAAGCCTAACTGTCTCTGTTTTGCCGCCTATTCTAACTTTAATGGTGTCTCCATCCACAATAGACACCACTCTGACAGACGTAGTACTAGATGCGTGGGCAGACTCTAGGGATACAGACGTCACTAAGAAAGCCAACATGAACGACACGATAGTTAATCTCTTCATCACTTAAAATAGTGACGTCGTTCAAGGCCCAGGCACGTCCTCAAAGGCAGACATAGCGTCCCATAGGTCGCCTAAGTTTCCACCAATCACGAGAGATAGAGCACCGCCCTGGGGAGAGTAAAGCTCCTCCGGTGCAACTCCTTTGGCAAGCACGTATGATTTAACCGGTATATGTCGCCACATCCTCTTTGCCACTTCTTTAATACCTAAAACTTCCTCTAAAGTATGAAATCGACTCTCAACCTCAGGGCTGATGTACGCCGCAACTTTATTAACGCTAGATCTCCTACCACGCATCCGCGCGTCCCACAGGCGCACCGCTTCGCCTGTTATCTCATCTCCCCATCTGTCTATAACAAGCTCTAAAGCTCTGTTTGCAGACGACTGTGCCTGGTCTCCGGCTTGGTGTATTTTGCGATGCCAGCCACTTCTCGCTAGCCATTTAGCCGTGTTACGCGTGGCTTTAACAACAGCTCTCTCCATATTCCGACTCCTCATCATTGACCCCTGTACATTCGTGATAGCTCAGTAACTAATGGTTCTTTAATGTTCTCAACCCACTCTCTAGACAAGTGGTTGTTGTCTCTGTAGATAACTAGAGAGCTAGTGTTAGAGGGACAGTATTTCTTTGAACACATCCAATTAACCATGTCAACGTAACTAAAAGGAACCCCTGTGGTGCTACTTAATTTAAGGGCCATCTTGTTCTCTGCATTTTTTAAATAGAAGATCTCTGAGTCCATTCGAGTAGAGCCGCACTTTAAAGTGTTGTCCTGGTTATCGCTAATACACAGCGGTACGTCATCGCTCGGGATCGGGTTGTCTGCTATTATCAACACACCTTTAGCTCCTGGGGCCATCATCTCCCAAAACTCACGTTGTCTAGAAACCCATCCATTTACGCCTCCTCGGACCCGGTATGTAGCAACTCCTATCTCCGGCACTTTAGATGACGCTACTATTAGTCGTGGCTTGTATCTCTTAATAAAGTTTTGTAATCTATTCTCAAAACCTCTACAATCGGGAGTTCCGTTGTAAGTATCCTCAGTCTGCATCATGGCTTTACATCCAACTGTAACTAGAGTCTGACCGCCTAGCGACCTAACTTCGCGGTCTATTGCTTCAGACCACTGACCGGCGTGACTGTCTCCGACTACTAACACGATAGGTTTCACAGGGTCTAGCGCTCTTATACATCTGTCACCCTCTGGCATGCCTACCATACACGAGGCTATGTTTGGCTGTTCGTTTCTTATCGAGTCAAGCCGACTAACGATATCACCAGAAACCAGCCCGCCTAAAGATGCTTTATCCAGCTCTGAAACAAGCTCCGCTGGCGCGTTAGGCATGTTCCATGAAACTATGCTAACAGATTCAAAAGATACAGACTCAACTACCTCTCTCATCTTATCAGTTAGTTTCATTGCCGTTGCTGTCGTTACCGTTCTCCCTCTCGACACAGGATTCCCATCTATAGAGGAAGGACACACAGCACCGCAAAGCCAGGTGTCAGTGTTAAAATATTTAACGCCAGGGCGCTCTAAAGTATCTATCTGAGGCGTCTCATCGCACTCCTCGTAAGTCTCTGCTGTCTTTAAACACATCTCTGATTCTTGATTACTGATTGAGGATACAAAAGCTACGCTGCCACCCTCTCCGCCTAGTTTCTCAAGCCACCCAGCCAAGAGCGCGTCGTCGCTTAAAGAGACGATAATAGGTGTCGTTTTAGTTCGCTTGTTTTGTAACCATGCGTCACAGTCGCTGCTCCACCCGCTATCTTCTGGAGAGACACAGCCTCGTATTACCTCTGCTTTAAAGCCGTACTTTGTTGCGATGTAGAAAAAAGGCCACTGCCACCCCTCAGTCTCACCTATCATTAAAACCGAGTTCTCGCTCTCACCCCAGGTACCACAGCTTGCACCAGAGTTCCCGCCGCAGTCAGGCATTGGCACATAAGATGGTTCTCCCTCTGGTGGTTTAACTTCTCCTCTGTCTGACGCCAGCACAGGGTCTTGTATCTCAGGCGTTCCGTCAGGCAGTAAAAGAACCCCAGGTCTTACAGAGACACTCTCTACAGCCGCCACGTCAGACCAAGTAGTGGGTGTAGCACTTGAGGTAGTAGTTCCTGTAGCTACCTGTTGTGACTGCACTGACTGCGTCTGGGTAACTAGTCCTATAGAAACAACAACCGCAACCATAGACAACCCTATAACATACGATCTCTGTTTAGCCGAAAAAACGTAACTCCATCTCAAGCTCTCTACGTACCTGTAAGTCAAAAAAGACAGTATAAGGGCCAAAGCTACAGCGGGTATCTGTGTGTCGAGTAAATCAGCTAGCGCCTCGTTCTCTGTTTTTCTCGACATACGTGCAGACATTATCAACAAAGGCCAGTGCCAAAGGTAAAGACTGTAGCTCACAGATCCAAGCCATTCTAGTGCTCGAGCTGCTCTTGGAATCTTTATAAACCCTCCACCAGCTAGCATAACAAGAACACTCAGCACCACCGCTACACGCTCTGTAATTTTTGATTCAAACCCGAAACCAATAACACCAGCCAACCCTGCAAAGCCGAGAACCCATAGGGTGTTCAGGACTGCAAGCCTGACTCTGCTCGCTCCCTGCTCTAAAGAAGCAAAGCTTTTAGCTCTATCGCTTGTTGCTAAGATAGCTAGTAAGCCGCCGACCCCTAACTGCCACACTCTAGCCTGCAAGAGATAAAACCCGCTGTTTGGCTCCGCCGTCACGGCATAGATAAAAGAAACTACGCACGACACCGTTATAGAAGCAATAACACCTCTGCGCCCCCAGAGTCTCCAAGCTAGAGTCAAGAGCAACGGCAAAAACACGTAGTACTGTTCTTCTAGAGATAAAGACCAGTAGTGTCTCAGTGGGGACTCAAAAAGTCCCGCTTTAAAATAGTCGCCGTCTTGCATCCAGAAGTATATGTTTGACCAAAAAGTGCCAGCAGGTACAGCATCGCGTCCTGTCTGGACCTCACGCAAAGGCTCAAGAGTATATCTCGATAGCAGTAAAACCGACACAATAACAAGTGAGCTCGCCGGTAAAAGTCTCTTTATACGACGAGCCCAGAACTCACCAAGGCGCACTCTACCGTGTTCCTCGAGCTCTCTACACAAAAGAGACGTTATTAGGTAACCAGAGATAACAAAGAAGGCGTCTACCCCAAGATAACCAGACGACGCACCCGGCCAGCCCGCGTGGTACCACACCACAGCCAGCACCGCGAGTCCTCGCAGAACAGTTATGTCTTGTCTCCAGTTGAGCACGTCTTTACAGTACTAACTAAGCGGTACCTGGCACCCTGGTTAGGATAACGTGGCTCTGCTTCTCTCAACTCCAGCCATACAGGACTCTAGCTTATAGCCTGTGGCTACTTTACGGCATGATTTAGCCGCTTCGTCTATACCTCCCAAGTTTGCAACCATGTTAGATCCAGCAGACACCCAGCACCAGTTCTCAAGCTCTCTGTCTCCGCGTTTGCTTCCACAAGCGGCCTCTAGCTCCTCTTTATCAGGGCTTGAATCATCAGTCACACCGCCTGCAATGCCTGCTGCACAGGACTGAAACCACTCTGGTAGCGGTATGTCTCTACATCTGTCTATAGACCCTCTCAGCTGCTCTAAAGTGGGGGTTACACCTGGGCCTTTCACTATTCTGACCGATTCCATAGAGTAGCAAGTGTGTAGGTAGTCGTCAGCGGTGGCCTTGTCGTATCCGCGTGTGTCACAAGGTCCGTAAGGGGCTCTCTTCGGGTCGTCAGTGTAGTCCTGCATCAAGGCGCCATGCCAGCACCCGTCTCGTATCTCGTCTGGGAATGTCCCACACTCTTTTAACGCCGTGTCGAGGTTCTCTGCTAACACTACTGCGTGTCCGATACCGTGCCCGCACTCCCAGCGCGCCATGGAGTTACTACTCTGCTTCACGCAGTCGTCTGCTAGCTCTTTAACCTCGTGGCCGTCAGCTAGCCACTGCGTGATAACTCCATGCCAGTACCCGCTCCCGCAACTGAGATCACCTAGTGAGAATGCATCCTCAGCACCCATGTTGATAGAGGCTATGCGTCCAACGTCATGTGCTGTGTTATGACACTCTGTGGAGACCTCTGGGTTCTCACGGCTAAGCTCCATTAGTTTAGATAGGGCCGCTCTAGGGTCACTCTCTGCTAGGTTCTCTATCTCGCACCGCCACGAACAGCCGTCCTCCACACCTGTGTCTGTGTTAGTGTCTGTAACTGATTCTGTAGCTACACTATCATCAGGCCCTGTTGTTAAGACTTTAGTCTCACCGCTGGAACACGCTGGCAGAACAAGACACAGTACCGCCACGCTTGTTAGGAATTTAACTTTAGGGCGACGCACGCTCTACACTGTGCTAACGGCCCGACTTCTGGCAACCCCTGAAAGCAACCTAGCTGGCCCAGGACGTGACCATGAGCCGCCTCGCGCTAGTGTAACACCATAGCCTGTTAAATGCTCAGCGTCAGCGGGGTCTTCTACGCCCTCTAACCCGCACGCAGCTCCTGTCTCGATAACTGTCAAAACAGCACTCCTAGCTATTTTTGACAAGTCAGGTTTTGCAGCCTGGTGAGCAACTAACGACGGAGACAGCGTCACCATTCTCCAGTTTTGTAGAGCAAGCAGCTCAATATTGCAAGTCCCAGAGCCAAACCCCCTCATAGACAACCCGCATCCTAAATTAGAGAAGAATCTCAAAGCACCTAGAGACACGGAAGTCCACGGACCCTCGCTGGGCTGGAGTTCTATAACAACATCGTCGAGCGGAACTCCTATAAGCTTCTCCAGCATTCGTTCGCCAAAGCCTGGAGATTCTAGATGTTTCTGCAGCACCGGAATGTGGATCTTCACACCTGACTCTCTGATATCTGCAGTCTCTACGACAGCTTTTTTAGATATAACCGCAAGTAGGTTCTCAGCCTCTCCCGCAGCTAATGACGCGTTCCACACGTAAGGCACAGCCACGCTGACGTCTGACCCTGCTTCCCAGTGCGGCTCTATAGCAACCCCATAGACGCCGCCGTTATGTGTTCTAACCACAGGCTGATACCAAGTCTCTAGGTCTCCTCTAGATATAGCGTGTGATATGTTCATCTCACTGTGCACTTGGGAAACTATCTCTCCCTCTCTCGCGCCTCTAGACGCAGAGAGCAGATCCATAACACAGGCCCGTGCTGCTTCCTGTTCATTATCAGCGTTCTCAGCAACCGCTACACCGACACCTAGTCCTGCGTCTCTAACCGCCCATCGTAACCTACTGGCAACTGCAGCAACAGATGATTCGCTTGCAGCTAGAACACAAAACGAGAGTCCAGTACCGTCTAGACACGCAGTGACTCTAGCTATAGACCCAGATCTTAAAGCTCTGTCGCACGCATCGACAGCTGCTCCTCTGTATTTTGGTTCGCAGTTCTCTATTCTTAAAACCGCACACAGCAGTCCCGTTCTCTTGGCGTCTTTGATAGCCCACGCCACCGTCTGCTCAAGGTCGCTTCTCCACATCATCTGGGTTTCTCCGTTCGCCACCCTCGCCACTGTTCCAGTTATTTTTTAGACGTCCATTAGGCAATCCCTCGTGTATTCAGGGAGTTTCCCTTCACCATGTAGCCTATGGATTCTTGCCGATGTCTGACACGCTTCCCTCTAGAACGGGTCAATAAAGTGTGGCCAACCGTTTCTCAGCGGATATTTCTCCCCCTAGGGTCTAAAGCCGAGGTGCCCCTCTGTACCAAGTCTCTAACCTGTAGTCTAGAGCACCGCCCAGTTAAAGCGACACTCATAGACGCACACTCCTGGAGCGTGATGCCTTTAGAGAACACCCTTAGTCTCTCTGATGTTCTCGTAGATTCTTTAGTCGTGGTAGATCTAGCCTCAAATGGAGTGGAGTACTCAAACCACGGTAACACCGTGTGTTCTAAACACACCGTAATGATGTTGGTTCCTATAGATACAGAGTGCCCAGTTCACGTCAAGCCTTAACTCTCTGTACTGCTTTTATGGAGTTTCCTGGCACTGTGTCTATAGTGCGTCGTGTTATACCTCCCATAGTTTCGTTAGTTGTCCTAGGATTACTTGTCTCAAACCAGACTACCAGACCTCTCTCTCTAACTATCCTGGCACTTCTTGTCATGATAGGCATTCATGAGTTGGGTCATTTCCTAGTCGCTAGACACTTCGGTTTAGCTGCTCCTGAGTTCTCGCTCGGTTTTGGCCCTCGTATTTTACAAACATCTGGTGCTAGAACCGGGACTGTGTTCTCACTTAGAATGATACCTCTCGGTGGGTTTGTCCGTATCAGGGGTATGGATATCGCAGCAGAGGGCAGCGACCCTAAAGACGAGTCGGTCGTAGGTAAGTCATACACAGAGCTCGGTCCTTATCGTAAAGCAGCTGTAGCGTTCGCTGGTCCTTTCGCTAACATATTCTCAGGCTTTCTTTTGTTGTTTGCTGTATTTCTTTTCCTGGGCCAGCAAGTCTGGGCAGGTGGTCTAACTCCCGCCCCAAGGTCCTCAGCAGCTGTCGCTGGTATAACGCCGCAAGATAAGATAATCTCTATAGATGGAAAGCCTCTTGAGCGCTACGAGGATCTCACAGCCGTCGTTATAAAGGCCTACGAGGCTGACGCCTCTCTCTCTTTTAAGCTACTAGGACCCACTGGTGACACACGCTCTGTAGAAGTTAAACCAGTATTAGTTGAAGGCAAGCCACGCATCGGGGTTGTTGGTGTTTTTGAGCGAGAGTCAATCTCAGCTGCCCAGGCTCTCTCATCTGCTGTAAACGCCACTGGTCGTATCTCTCAAGAAACCATGCACTCTTTCGGCGGGCTCGGTTCAGCTTTTGTAAGCATACCTCGACAGCTTATAACAGGAGAGGAAACAACCAACCGTGTTGTATCTCCTGTTGGTATGTCTAAAGTCGCAGAGTCCTCAGCCGAGAGAGACGGCTGGGTGGCACCCGTCGCTCTATTTGCGGCGGTCTCTTTCTTTGTGGCATTTTTTAACCTTCTGCCACTCCCTCCTCTTGATGGTTTCCACATCTTCCAATCCATCTATGAGCACGTGGCATCTAAAATACGCCGTCGTCAAGTAAGACTAGATCCTGCCTTAGTTGGAAACTTCACTAGACTCGTCATGGTGTGTATATTATTCCTAGGTGTCGGAGCTATATTGCTTGATATAATAAGACCTATATCATCCAGCATTCCGTGACGCTAACCATTACTAAGTGTAACATCAAGCTATCTGCAGTACAATTTTAAAGAAGCCCCTGATCGCAGCTCTGCCTTAGTATCTCAGTATCTTAGTATCTTAGTATCTCAGTATCTCAGTGTGTTAGTCGACTCATCTGGCTCAAGAGCCAACCCACAGCCACGGGCATTAGACACAAGATGACACCAGCTAGTACATTATAAAGAGCTTCTCCTAGTCCCATCAGGGCGTGAGCTCCGTAAAAGCCGCCGAGCACTACGCCGGCCATCAGCATAGCATACACTAATGCTGCTACGTAATCGGTAACTGTTCTTGCCATGCCAATAACAATAGTAGCTGTAACTTTTGTCACAATAGCTGTTCCGCATCAGCAAAGGTTTTCGCAAGGGTCTGGTGCGGATTTCTCATCAACGCTACCACTAGTCACTATAGGCGCTTTATTCTCTCTTCAATGTTTGTTTCACGCCTTTAGCGCACAACGTGTTCTGTAGATACGGTCCGCGCTGCCCCGCGCCGGTACCGGTGACACTAGTTGTCCGCAGAGCGACGCGTTTGCGTCGCTTCTGTGTTTCTAGGACTTCTTTACGCTAGTTTCCCAAGTCTCGAGCAGTTCTTGGGTTTAAAACCCCAGCCGGGTCCCACGACTTGCGCATATGCTCAATGTTTCTAATCTCAGTCTCGTTTAACATTAAATTTAACCACTTAGCCTTAGCTACGCCTACACCGTGTTCAGCCGAGATGCTACCACCGTGTGACACAACTAAACGCCACACCGCGTCATCTACTTCTACACCGGCAACCCCGCTCTTGCTTAGCACATTAACATGCAAGTTACCATCAGCTATGTGACCAAATCTCACACAATACAGATCATCGCTTAAATCGGCTAACATCTGAGGTACAGAGTCGTGAAACTCGGCCCATCTCTCTAAGGGTATCGACGTATCGCATTTCACCGCAACCCCTCTTGCGGCGATAGCCTCAGTGTGCCTGTCTCTCCACTCCCATATCTGTTTTCCAGTCACTCCCTCGCCGACAAGCGCGTCTTCTCTCTTAATTCTCGACAGTATCAACCCCATGTCATGTTCGGTGTCATCTCCGCACACCTCAACTATTAAAGCAGACCCACCAGCAGGTGGTTCTCTCTTTAAAAGCTCTCTCACGAGTGCTACACCCTCTTCATGCACATACTCAACAGCGCTAGCTCTACCTACTCTAGCTATCTGTGAAGCTAGAGACACTCCCTCGGCTGCGTCTAGCACCGGTATCCACGCATACAGTCTCTCACGAGGCCGCTCTACTAGTTTAACAACAGCCCTGCACACCACCCCCATCGTGCCTTCGCTGCCGCAAACTAGCTGTGTCCAGCGCAGTGTTAAGTTGTTTTTAACCAAAGGACGCATGTCTCTAAGTGTCTCTCCTCTCCCGGTGACTACCTCGAGACCTAAAACTTGACTTCTCGTGTCACCCCACTTCATCATGCGTAGCCCTCCGGCGTTAGTTGATATCATACCTCCGATAGTTGCGCCGTCTCTTGAGCCTATGTCTACAGCAAACATTAGATTGTGTTCGTAAGCAGCTTCGTTCAGCTCAGAGAGTGTGACACCTGCTCCGACTTCGGCGGTTCTCGAGTGTGGATTTATCGAGATCCCTTTAATCATCTCACAGCTCAACACTACTTCATCTCCCGCCTCTGACGGCACCCCAGCCCCAACTAGCCCCGTTCCGCCCCCTCTGGTAACTATGGGTGTAAGGGTCTCGTACGCTATTTTCAAGACATCAGCAACCTCGCGCGTATCTCTAGGCCTCAAAACAGCCCTGGGTTCCCCTCTCCATCGACCAGTCCAGTCTGTTTTGTAGCCTATCGGGGCATCATCCGGTAAAACGGGCGTTATTCCAGCCTCTGATACTCTCTCTATAAACTCATCCCTGGGCACGTCATAGTCTCGACCCGCACCCTAGAGATATCCGCTGATTTCTTGCCTCACGTTGTTTTCTGGTACTATGTCCTTGTGCCTTCGGTTCTAGATCCAGATCATCCGCTAACGGCACTTCGCTATCTAAAGTCCATCTGTCCAGATGAAGATCTCTCTTCACGCAGTCTCGCCGGTTTCTTTGATACATCCGGCGTACCTCATGACGGTATATCTTGTGCCCCTGTGTCTATACCTTCTCGTCAGATAGATCTACACACTTACGTTGCCCTGACAGACGGACGTAACTGTGAGTGTGGTTTCTATAGAGGAACCCCTCAAGGCCAAGCTCTCGCCGCAGTGTCCTCAATGTGTAACATAATAAGACTCTCTTCTCTCGCCGTGTCACTCTCTGTTTGGCCTGAGATTTACAGACTTCTCGTAATAGTCTCCCAAGCACCGAATGTTCTGCGTTCACACGTCGCCTCTAGCTGGGTTGATAGTTTCTTGGATGTTTTCTCAGAGTCTTCAGAGAGCCTCTTAAACAAGAGTCTCAACTCCGTAAACAGCGATCCTTTGATGAGCGCTATCGCTGCACATGGAAAGACGTTTCAGGTCTCTTTTAACAACTCACAGGATTTCAGCAACTGGTCACAGCTCTTGGTATCCTCTCTGTTTGAAACCAAAGATCTAGATGCTATCTCACGTCGCCATGAGTTATACAAAGATTTTGAATCCTGGGCTTCTATAAAGCCAGGTCTCACCAGCCCTGTGGTTTTCTCAACGCGACGCTTGAACTACCCAGGTGTTAAAAGAAGACCAGCCGGCCTTCTTTTTCTCCTCGCTGCCACTCTAAACGCTGCAATCTCCGGTGATGTTGTTTCAGTAGAACTACCAGAAGAGGTAGTTGCCGGACTTGATGCCCTCTTCTTACATGAAGCTTTTTACTGTAAAACATCTAGCGTGCTCTCTGATAACCAACTTCAACTCATCTCTCAGCTCTGGTCTGACTCTCCGTCAGACGAGCTTTACTCTCTAGCCTCTGTGGTGCGTGTAGTGGAGGGTTTATCCTAAAATGCGACTCTCTTCTCTAATGCGACTCTCTTCTCTAAGGCGTCCTCTCGGTTTTCTCATGCTTACTGCAGCGTCCATCTCTCTCCTCGCCGCCACTTCCTCTCCCGCCTCTAAGCAAGTTCCTCTGTCGCCAAGCACCACCCAACCTGTAAAGGTTTTTAAAAAAGGGTTCTCTTCGCCAAGCGCTGCTCTTGACTTAGAGGACTACCTGCCGTCTGTAAATGACATCGAGAGATTCTCCTCTAACTCGTGGGTTCTAGCAGTAGATGGTCCTATGCCAGAACGCTCTCATCTACGCACCCCCTACGACCGCTCTAGATTGCTGGTTTCCTCTCTTCGTGCCGGCTGGGTGAGAGCATTCAGCTCAGTAGAAGGCGTTGTGTCTGTCTCGGTTTTACTAGTGTCTCCGTCTTTAAAACCATTATCCGCGCTGCCTCAAGAGATGTCTGTGACTTTAGATCCTAAAGATAAGTCTCCTCTCAACTTGTCTCTACCTCAGGCCGACTGGCTCTCGTTCTCCCCCGGTGAGATAGTTTTAAAGCGCGGAGAGTTTGTAGTCTGGGTTCGTTCTTCAAAAGTAAGCATCGATAAACTCTCTTCTATAGCTTCAGCAACAGCTCAAAAGGTGTCTCTTGACGCCACATCACGTAAAGATGGCAAAACTCCTCCACCTGGTAGTAGCTCTCCTGGTTTTGATATACCAGAGATCCTGCCCTACTACCCAGACAGAGATACTCACTTCCCCGTCTCAGACGGTGTTTGTATAGTGTTTAACGAGGTCTGGTATCAAGATTCCTGCGAGTCCTGAATCTGGTCTAAAGCCCAGTCAAACTCGCCAGACTCTACTCGTTTCCACCAGGCCTCAGATTGTAAGTACCACTGGCAGTCGTCACACATCCCACTTTGGTCGCTACAGCACTCACTGTCTGAGGGCTTCACTCCTATAGAAAGACCCTGCTTCACGTCTTCAAGCATAAAAGGAATGAGTTCAGAAACCAGCTTTTTAAGTTTAGAGACATCCCCGCCGTTCTCTAATAACAGCCGATCGCGCTGTGTACGCATGTTGTCAAACATCACTCTCAGTGAATCAAAGTCTCTGTTGCAGTCTGACAACTCACCGCGTAAACGCTTAATCTCACTAGCAGCTCCGTAGACAGTAGATCTCCCATCCCCTCTCTTAATTCCAGATGCCATCGCGCTTAGTTGAGTAACTATATCGTCAGCCACCTCGAACCTCCTCCCAAGAAGATATAAGAGCCGCCACGTCCTCGGGTACTTCAATGTCTTTATATACCTCTAAAAGCTTACTAAAAAGCTGCTCACCGACAGATCTCAGTATCTCAATCTCGTCAGCAGCTTTTGTCATGGTATCATAAATACTTGACGCACTATCTGCAACTGTAGATACTCTAAGTTTGACTATTATGTCGTCCTCTCTCACTTCGCACCTCTCTCTTCATCCCGGGCATTCTCTCGTGCTAGCATGGTCCTGCGCTGTTCATGTTTATAAACTAGCTCAAGTTTTTTACACGCGTTCTCAGCACCAAGTCTAGTCCAGTACATGCCGCTTGCCGCCATTGACAACACACCGTCTTTATAAACAGATAATCTCCATTTAAGAGGTCTGCCCTCTATCCTGAACTCGACACTCATCGCTAAGAAGTCTTGTCTCTGTTTTTAGGCGTTGTTTTGTTGCCAAACATGATGGTACTGCTGTAGCCCCAGCCAGTCTGCGTGAGTTCGTAAAGAGCACTAGCTCTATCTACAGATAGCTGCGCCAAATCCATCTCAGTCTCTACTAGCTCTCTATCTTCTACTGCAGTAGTATCTGTCTTGACAGCCTCTGCCTCGGTAGATAGACAGCACGGTTGGTACATACCTAAATCAGGGCACTCTGAGCATTCTTTGCGCATGTCAGGGACGAGGTCTAACGGACACTCGTACCTCTCGCCGTCTGGCCCGCTGTGTCCCTCTCCAGTATGGCACGAGAGGCAGGCTACGTCCTCTTTGATTATGTGGGCCACGTCACGCCAGAAGTCGCGCTCTTCTCTCAGGGATTGTTCGTATGAGTATGATTCAGTATCCACACCTAAAGGGTGACTAATGTCTAGATATAGGCACGCCAGCGTGCCTCCCTCCGAGCTCTTGTCACTCTGTGTGTATGACCCAGGACCAGCCTATTGATAAAAGCTCAGCCACCGATTATATGCTAGATCTCGGCTCTGATGAACGCTTAAAGGCACTTCTCTCAGGCCCCTCTCTCAAGGACGTCTCAAAAGCTCAGTCTTGCTCGTGTTCATGTCATCCTCGTCCGGCCAGCATGGCTCTTCACAACGGTGGCGTGTCATGCCCCTGCCAGATGACCCCTCAAGAACGACAGGAGGCTACGCAGAGGTTCTTTGATAAGACCAAAGACCTGTACGAGGAGCTTGCGCATCAGCACCGTTCAGATAGGATCCAGGCAGAGGCCCTGGCTCTAAGTCTCAACTGTACTCTGATGCACTTTGGCGGCGGAGCACCTTTCGTTATCTCTGGCATAGTAGATAAACATGGTTTTTATCTACGCGAGAGGCACGACATTTACTCTATAGTAGTCTCTCTGGAGGCCGGCTTCTCTCAAGATCTCTGGCTCTCTGACGACTCCGTAGGTGTGGTGTCTGTCGCTTCAGGAACCACAGACGACCTCCTCACTGACGGTAGTTTTGATTCTCTCAAGGCCCTCAAGACAGCTGTGTCCGCTGTGCGCCTGTACGTGTTGCGTCTCTCTTGTAAGCATGAAAACACAGGACGCTTCTGCCCTCAGTGCGGTATTGACACAGAGAAAGAGTCACTGTAAACACCTAAAAAGCGCCTTCTACCTGGCCTTACGCACAGAACTGCTTTACGCACAGAACAGTCTCACATGAGACCTCCTTCCCGACGGTAGTCTGAGAGTCGAACGTGTATTTTGTCGAAGATCTCACACAATAGCCACTAATGATCCTCAGACTTGGAAGCTATCACATAGCAGCGTTGGCACTTTTAATGCTCTTTGTTTTAGTAAGCTCAGTGTCTATTCATAATAAACGCAGCGTCAATGGTTCAGTAGTGCCTCACGGTGTAGCATCAACTCTCGATTTGCTGTTGGTAATCGGCCGATTCGGCACCGTTCTCCTTACGTACTCGACTTTTGGCGTCCTCCCTGCGGTTATCTGGGTGGGTGTTTTAGTATCTCTAATCTCTGCAGAGTTCGCACACCGTTCGCAGTCGTCTACCCACATCTAGTAAAGTTACATAGCTCAATAGCTACCAGGTCATCTGAGAGCCGTCAATCCAGAAGCTCTAGCCACCCCTGTCGCACATGCGCAGCGGCACAATGTCGAGGATAATCCTTCTCTAGTGTAAGTGTCACCCAGCGCCGTGTTTAATACACACTAGCCCTGCTATAAAACGAACAGGGGTTTTATGATTACTCAAAAACTTACCTGATCGTCCGACGTAGAGAAGTTAATCTCCGGTCTTAGATGTGTTTAACTACATTACGCCAAACACACCCTGCTCTGAAAACTTCAGAACATCCTTTTCGACTATCTCAAGTCACGCCGGTTTCGCGTCGAGTACCTCTGTTTCAAGGTAGCTTTCTGTTCTCTGACCTCAATCGCCTAAACGATTGAGGCAGCCATCAGATCAGTCTTCTAAGACTTTAGGAGCTGCGTCTGTAAGTCAAGCGTTGTGCCAGCTCTTGCCGTCACGTAAAACACTAGGTAGTAAATCAGGGGCGTATCGTAGCCTCTAAGGCCTCGCCACACCCTGCCTGCTTAAACCCCTGACCATTGCCGTAATCCTCTCTCTCGGTACGGTTACATAAAGCCCTTTAAGGGCTTACATCGATTGAGACTTTAAGGAGGTATCTAATGTCTCGCGACTGGAGTAGTGATTTCGATCACGCAGACCCTGAATATAATGAGAAGGCGCACGAGATCTGGGATGATCTCCGTGGAAAATGTCCTGTTGCCCACTCGCCAGCTTACGGCGGCACCTGGCTGCCAGTAAACCACGAGGACGTTAAAGCCATAGCCTATGACACTGAGCACTTCTCCTCTGTGGGCGTCGTCGTATCTAAAGTGGCGCCAGATCTAAGTCAAGCTCCGCTCGGCGGCGCGCCTCCTATAACGTCAGATCCCCCAGTACACTCCATAGCTCGTAGGATACTCCTCCCAGCCTTCTCACCTAAGTCTATAGACCCGTGGGAAACAGAAGTGCGCTCTCTCTGTAACTCGCTACTTGATGATATCCAAGCCTCTCTACCCGAGTCGCGCATATGTGACGCCGCCGTGCAGTACGCCCAGAACATACCAGTGTACGTCATAGCCCTCATGCTCGGCATGCCTATAGCTGACGCCGATCGTTTCAGAGTGTTTGTACATGACGTTTTAGAGGCAGTAAACGACGATCCTGAAGTTCGTCAAGAGAAGTTCCAAGTTCTCGGCCAGTACATTCAAGGACATCTAGAGGCTCATCGTCTTGAACCTAAAGACGACTTGATAGGTTATCTAATATCTGCTACGCTGCCTGATGGCACGCCACTCTCAGATGAGCACATAGTTGGGTCTATTATCCTCCTTCTCGTGGCCGGTATTGACACAACCTGGTCTGCTATCGGCTCTTCGTTGCATCACCTAGCTACTCATCCTGATGATCTAGAGAGGCTATCGACAGATCCCGATGTCCTCCCTTTCGCTATAGAAGAGCTGCTTCGTGCTTACGCTCCTGTCACTATGGCTCGCGTTGTGTCCTCCGATGTCAAAATCGGTGACATCACCATGAAGCAGGGTGATTGGACTCTGTTACCATTCCCAGCAGCCAACAGAGACCCTCTAATGTTCCCAGATCCTAGCGTTGTAGATTTTGATCGTACAGAGAACCGCCACGCTGCGTTCGGTCTCGGCATCCATCGTTGCCTAGGTTCTAATCTCGCTCGCCTAGAGCTCCGTGTAGCCGTACAGGAGTTTGTTGCTCGCTTCCCTAAATTCACACTAAACGGACCTGTTACTTGGTCACTTGGGCAAGTGCGCGGCCCTCGCCGTTTGCCTATCGAAATCCTTTAACACTGTTATTCTTTAACACTGTGATCCTTTAACACTGTTATTCTTTAACACTGTGATTCTTTAACACTGTGATCCTTTAACACTGTGATCCTTTAACACTGTTATTCTTTAACATTGTGATTCTTTAACACTAGGTAGGAGCCTCACCGTCATATCCTGATACTAGAGAGAACCACTCTTTTGTAGCTCGCTCCTGTCCCAGGTTTAAAACCAGTGCTCTCCAGGCCTCAGCTGTCTCTCCTTTTGATAAAAGCCCGTCCAGAAGCTCTCTAAGTTCGTGGTTGTCTCGTGTATTCATACGTTAATCATGACATATAGCCCTCTATATACACCTGACTTTTGTACTCTGTTGTCTACATAGGTGGTAGCTATGTACTAAGGTCGTGTGTCCTATTCAGGTACTGGAAACACAACCCTGAGAGCATGATGAGTATAGGTGGCTGCCAGCCGCCGACAAGCCACCCTTCCGCTCTGAGGCCAGTGCCGGAAACAATACAGCTGCAGGCTTTGCTGACCCTTTGTTCCGACTCTGAAGACGTGTCAAGCCTTGATGTTCTCCATGTTCAGCCAGACCCGGCCACCAAGCGGTGCGGACATCTCCCCAAGAGCAGGGATGTGGGCTGATGCCGGGCGTATTCGACAATGCGAACCCCGGAGATAACAGTGACGGAAGATTGCTTGACGCTATACGAGAGGTACTCGCCGACGGTTCCACTCGATTCGACGCTTGTGTTGGCTATTTCAACGTAGCAGGCTGGTCGCAGCTCGCCGGCTTAGTTGACTCCCTGCCAGAAAGCGAGACACAGGAGCCGGTCGCCCGTCTCCTTATCGGTATGCAGGGTCGCTCGATGGCTGACGTGCAAATCGACGCCTCTACGGCTAATGAACTAACCACAAAGGCTATCCTCGAGCTGCGAAGCCAGATCGCCTCGACCCGCCCATCATCGTCCCAGGAGATACATCTACGACACCTAGAGAACCAGCTACGAGCCGGTCGAGTCAAGGTTTGCCTGTATCTCCGACACCCGCTCCACGCCAAGCTCTATCTCTGCCACAGAACAGACAGGGTCGCACCGGTGTGTGGGTGGGTTGGTTCCTCCAACCTCACGCTCGCTGGTCTCGAACGCCAAGGTGAGCTAAACGTTGACGTAGTAGATCGTGACGCAACTGAGAAACTTGCCGGTTGGTTCGAGGAGAGGTGGGCTGACAAGTTCACTAAAGACGTCTCCGCGCAACTTGCTGACGCGCTAAGTCAGTCATGGGCTGGCACGGACGAGATCTCGCCGTACCATTTGTATCTGAAGATGGCGTACGAGCTTTCGCGTGAAGCACGAGCTGGTCTGAGTGAGTTCCGAGCCCCGAAAGAATTCGATGGCATACTCCTTGATTATCAGGTGACAGCGGTTCAGATCGCCGCTCGCCATCTGCAGCGCAGGGGCAGTGAGCATCGATCCGGAGTGGTTACACCGCTCCGAAGAAGCTTCCAAGAGCGGGAAAGGTACTCCGTTCGACGACCTCGTCGCCCGTAACGCAGCGGTCCGCAATAGAAGACAAACCCATTTATGTTCAGTCAGACCTGTCTTGTAGCTCATACCTCTATCGTAACATGAAGGCTTTGCCGCGGCACATGAATAGGGACACACGTATTAAGCCATAAGCTCAAAGCTCGCATGACATTTTATGTTACTCACGCTATGTCTGAAAGTGGACTCAAGAAAGATTCAACTTCATCAAGTCTCGCAGTTCTCAACATTTTTTTTCTCTCAGTGTTACGAACTCTCTCTAAGCCGTACCCTAAAGCTCCACCTAAGTCCATAGTTGTCTTCACAGACAAAGACATGTATCTCTCAGATTCTTGTAGAGATTCTACGGCGTTTGCTACTAATCGTACAGCATCTGACGTGTTTCCAGCCGCTCTTAACTCCTCGCCTCGTCTAAGACACTCTGCAGCGTACTCTGCTGCTTCTCTAGATGATCTCAACATTCTCTGTTCGTCGCGAGCTGCGTCGCTCGCTGTCCCTGACACTTCTTTAACCCTCGTGTGGAGCGTCTGGTCGTGGCGAACTGATTCTAGCGATTCTCTCAGCCATTCTCCGCGCATGTCTAAAGACACACGCAGGCTTCTATCTGCAGAGTCTAAGCTCTCTGTTAAAGAGACATGACTTCTCGCTGCTTGGTCTACCATTCTCTTCACGTCACCCTCACTAGAGCCTCTAGATATCTGAGATTTTACACGTTCCAGAACTTCCCTGTTCTCTCTAATGGATTTAATCGCCTCGTTTCTTATGTCGTGTCCTTTGGCAGTAGCAAGCTGTAAATCCCAGCCTAGCCCTCTATCTGATTCGTCGTTCCATGGTGAGTTTCCTAGTGTGAGTACGTTATCTCTCACCTCAGCTCGCAGACGTTCGTTAACTATTCTCTGATGCTCCTCGGTGCGTATCTCGTAAGAAAGAGCATAAAAGTCTCTCGGCGATGACCAAGCTAACGCCTGAGTTAGCTCGTCGTCTGTCAGAGAAGCTGTTATCTCTTTCATGAGCATTCTCGGAAGCTTAGAGTAAGCATCCACCGTTCCTCCTTGAGATCTCCACACAGCAGCGTTCTCTGGTCCAATAACAGTAGTTCCAGAGTCCAGACCGACACCTGAGAACACCTCTGTTTTGTTAAACGCGCCTCGCATCGGACTGTCTTTAGGTGTTTTAGTTGTCCACCTCGGAGCCACTGTAATTTCGTCACCAGCTTCTAATTTGGCGACGTCGCGCACTCTTCTGCCGTCTTTGTCAGACACTCTTGTTGTACGCAAACTCCAAGGCACGCCTGACTCAGTAACGAGCGCCTCTCGTGTCAAAAGCCATGTTTCTAGAGGTACGTCCCCTATCATGGCGCCATATGTGGCGTCTAACACTCCTCCTGCTTCTAGTAAATCTTGTATCTCTTCTTCGTCCAGCCCTCTCTTGGCTAAAACCGCTACGTTGCCTTCTCTTGTTAAAAACCCAGCTTCTCGCAGAACGCCTCGCGCTTCTTGTGACATCATAATCAGCATCTCTGGATCACACGTCTCCCCGGACATATTAAAAACCATAGACGTCGCCAAAGCAGGCTGGCTGCGTAGCATCATCTCTGCTGTCTCTCTGTTTAAAAGAACTGCTAAGTTACGCATAGCTTCTATAGACACACCCTCTATGGCACCTTGGCTAAAAGCCCACTCTATTCTAGCTCTGGCTTCTTCTGCGTTTTTACTACCGTAAGGTAGTGTGTTTATCTGTTCTTTTGCGATTGCTTTAAGCTGCTCTGGAGATAATCCCTCCACTGACTTTTTAAGATCCGCTACCGATTCTCTACCGTTCTCTCCCATCGCCTTGCGAGGGTCTATCTTTAGTTGAATCTCCTCGCCGTCAAGCTCAAAAACAACGTCTATCAAGCCTTCTGCGTCAACGTAGTCCTCTAAGTCTCCAAGTGTGATCTCTCCCCTCTCTAGTCTAGAGGCGCCTTTACCGTTCCTGACCACACGCAGCTCTCTTGATACTCCGTCTATCTCTAAAACCACGACGCCTGATCCTGATTCAAATCTCAGGCCGCCGTTGGTGTATATATAGGAGCACGTCTCAGACATGCTGTCTACTTTAAAGGTGGATAACTTTCTCCAAAACGACTAGCTAACCAGTTATTGTAGCTAGTTATTATAACTAGTTTTTAAGGTGTCAAAAGCAGCTGAAGCCGCATAAATAGATACCCCTATCAGGCACACCGCCGGCCCAGAGGGTATGTCGGTGTAGTAAGACACGTAGATACCTAAAAAAGCCACCACTACAGCAGAGACGGTGCTAGCTGCGTACATCCCTAACAGGGTCTTAGTCCAGCAACGCGCTATGGCTCCTGGTATAACAAGTGATGCTATCGTCAATAAAACCCCAGCCGTATGTACAGAGACAGCCACCGCCGCAGCTACACACAGCGCGTGTGTTATCTCTAATGTACGTACTTTTAAGCCCGCTCCGCCGGCCACCTCTCTTGACATCCCTATAAGTGAGAGCCGTCTGGCATACTTTACGTAAAACACACCAGCAAGAACTAGCACGGCAGCCGTCGTTGTAACCTGAGTCCAGTCTGCACCGAGAACGTTGCCGAAAAGCAGGTTTGTAGTGTTTAGCGCGCGCTCTCTTCTCATGCTCAGCACCGCAACTCCTATGGATAAAAAAGCACTGGATGTGATCGCAATAGAGACATTCTCACCATCTACGCGTCTCTTTCCCAGCATGTAAGACACTAAAGAGGAGAGTATTGCCGCTATGAAAGCACCTAAAACCCCTGTAACTCCAGATGACGCTGATATTATAGCTCCCGCCAACATAGACTGGCTCACGCCCTGACCTAGGTATATCTGCTCTCGCTCTTTAAGGCTTACGCCAACCACAGCACCAAGTGCCAGCACAAGCATGCTAGCAAGCACAGCCACCGGGAAAAACTGGTACCGCCATGGTTCTGTGATGATGTTCATCGCGCGTCTCTCTGGCTTGCGTAAACGTGCTTGATTAAGTCTTCGTCTAGGCCGCATGGCAGACCGTCGTAAAACACGCCGCCGTCTCTTAAGGCTACCGCCCGGTCTGTTTTCATAGCAACTCTCTCTATGTCGTGTGTTGCTATGACAATAGCAGTCCCCTCTGTTGCTACTTTTCTCAAAACCTCCATCATCTCTAAAGTCACTCCCGCGTCAGCTCCGCTGGTAGGTTCGTCTAGTATTAAAGTCTCAGCCTCTGACATCAACGCCTGAGCTATGTACGTGCGCTGCTGCTGTCCCCCCGACAGTTCGTATATGCGTCTGTTATATAAACCTCCAAGACCTAGTTCATCAAGTAGTCTCTCAGCTTCTCTGCGCTCAGCTCGTGTAATAAAAGAGCTTCTGTTTCTAGATCCTAGTGAGACTATCTCTGATATTTTATAAGGGGTGCTCTGACTGGTCTCGCCAAGTTGCTTCACCATCCAAGTCAAACCAGTGAAACACTGACCGCTGTCTGGTTTCACAACGCCGCACATAACTTTAGCAAGAGTAGTTTTTCCAGAGCCCGAGGATCCTATGATAGATAGCATCTCTCCGCGCTCAACTTGTAAACTCACGTCTCGCAAGACAGAGGTGTCTCTGTATCTCACAGAGACACCCTCTAGTTTAACGCTCTTCTCTCTCAAACTGGTCCCCTGAGGTTCTCTGCTATAAGATTCAAGTTGTAAGTCATCATAGACACATAGCTATGCTCTGTCGTCCCACGCTCCCCAGGTAGCGCGTCGTCAGCTAGTCCAGGAACGTACTTAGCACCCGATTCGCGCTCTAGCGCCTCCATAACATCACTCGGGAAAACTTCCGAGCCAAAGAACGCTCTCACTCCCTCTCTTTTTATCTCCTGCGCCATAGATGCTATCTCTCCAGCAGAGGGTTCGGCGTAGTTTAGAGCCTGTAGTGATCCTATTATCTCTGTGTTGTATCTCTGGCCAAAGTACTCCCAAGCGTCGTGGTAAACAACCATTTTGCGCTCGTCAGATGCTATAGAGTACATCGCTGATTCTATCTCTTTAGATAAGTCCTCAAGAGATCTCTCCATCTTGAGAGCATTGGACTCTAGCAGGGACTTGTGTTCTGGCACAACATTAATAAGTTCCGCAGCAAGCGGTTTAATCCATTTGGCAGCTAAAACAGGGTCTGTCCAAGTATGAACATTACGTCCCGTCTTGCCCTCAGGGTCTCTATAGACGTAATCTGATTCCTGTAGAGAGACTTTATTTAAGTCCAGTATGTTCTCTTTATCTACCGAAAGGTTAACGACCTGTGTAATTGACATATTGAGGTTCTCATCCGGCATGACCACTAAAGATGCGCTCTCAAGGCTTCGTAGCTCGCTCGGTTTTGGTTCGTAAGTGTGTGTGTCTATGTTGTTAGGAACTAGTAAAATTATCTCTACCGTGTCTTGAGCGATAGACTCCACAAAACTTAACGCCACAGAGCTCGTAACAACAACGACAGGTTTGACACTCTCTGTCTCTAAAGACCCCGTGCATCCTGCAAACAATAGAGATGCTATGATTAAAGATACTTTTCTCACACTCTTCCTTTTCTGTAAAGCATGTAAGCACCGACGCTAGATAAGGCCGCTACAAACATCACGTAGAGCACGGTTTTTGCACCGCTATCTCTCTCTGGTTCCTTTAGCTCACTATCAGTAACTGGCGCGGCGGGGACTTCAGGCACCTCATCAGGTGTGTCAGAGCCCACTGTTACTTCAAACAGGCTCACTGCTTCAACAGGGTGGTCACCTACAGCACTCACCTCCCAATCTACAGCGTACGTTCCTCTGGCAAGTTTCGGCAGGTAGAAAGCAAAAGAAGCCCCTCTTGATTCAGGGTTCTCCACTATCTTAAGGTCTGATGTAGGTACGTCTCTCTTAAAGTAAAGCTCCGGACTGACACTGACGTCACCTAGGTACCGTATCTTGGCTTTAGCAGACCCTGGTTCTATCTCACCTTCAGCAAAGAACTCCGCCATCTCTGGCGCTTGTTCAAACTTCTGTCCGCTTAAGTTCCCAGTGACGTTCATGTGGGCCAGGGCCTGGCTGCCACCTATCGACAACACAGCAAGAAACACTGCCATAAAAGCTTTTTTCATAGAATAACTATGCCCCGGCAACTAGACGTTGCACGCTAGCTCGCTCAGTGGTTGTCGCGAGAGTGTTTAGCTATGGCTAGATCTAAAACGACCAAAACCTCTTCGACGTAAGCCTCGTCAGATTCGCGACTCTCATCGTCTAGAGCTCGAAAAACTGATTCTTTCTGACGCTTAGTTAGACGTACAGTAACTTCACGCTCAGCGTCTCTTTTCCGCCCTCTCAACGCCTCATACACGCCGTCTAGCACGTCCTCGTCTGCGTCGCCCTCTTCGTCTCTCAATAAAGCCCTTATCTCTTCAGCTTCATCTCTTGTCATAAAGACTCTGAAAGTCTCCACGTGAGACTTAGATCCTCTTTTGCGTGGTCTCTGGTTCATGCGCAGTCTCTACAGATGCCGTTTTGTGCCATTAAATGCCGTTTTAAGATAAAGTAGCAAGATTGGCACGTAAACTCGTCGGATTTCTTCTCTATCACAGAGAGTTCCTCGTCGTACTCGTCCTCTTCATCTGTCTCTACTTTTACTGCCGCCTTCGGCTGAACTTCTTCCTCTTCCTCGTCCTCGGGTGTTTCTTCTTTAATGATCTCTGCCAACACTATATCTACGACGCTGTAAGGCTCGTCGTCTTCTACTAAGATCTCAGCTTCCTCAGTCTCAGACCCAGCTCCTGCTCTCGTTTTTTTAGCTGTCGATACTTCGCCCTCGTCTGTGACTATCAACTCGTCTATCACGACATCGTCATCGTCAAGCTCTGTGTCCTCTATCTCAAGCTCGTCGTCTTCCTCGACACCTACTTTTTTCTTAGATCCAGCTGCAAGCGATCTAGTAAGGAGTTCAAGCTCGTCAAGCTCCTCTTCCTGCCTGCTTCTCTTAGGAGCCACGCCCTTAGCTACTGCCTTTTTAGCTACGGCTTTCTTGGCTACTGCCTTTTTAGCTACGGCTTTCTTAGCTACGGCTTTCTTAGCTACAGCCTTCTTGGCTACAGTTTTTTTGGCTACTGCCTTTTTGGCTACTGCCTTTTTGGCTACTGCCTTTTTGGCTACTGCCTTTTTGGCTACTGCCTTTTTGGCTACTGCCTTTTTGGCTACGGCCTTCTTGGCTACAGTTTTTTTCGCAGGTGCCTTCTTGGCGCTCTTTTTAGCTACAGCCACGTCACACTCCAAACATCGCGGTTTGAGCCCGTCTACTTCTCTTCAAGAGCTCCTCCATCTGCCAGTCGCTCTCTTTAGACAAGATCTCGTCGCGGTCGCTCTCTGGCATCTCTGATAGGGTCTCTACAAGTATCGGCATCAGGTATTCTCTGTAAAAATCTACGTTTCTAGCTCTAGCTTGACGCACCATCTCAGGGTTTGATGCGCTAATCTCGCGCCAGGTGTCATCCGATACACTCTCGTCACCAGTCTCGATAGCCTCGATCATTTTTTTAGCTAACGACAAAAGGTCCCGCTCTTCTCCGACAGGTTCTTTAGAGTCAAGTTCTTCAGGGAAAAAGCGTGCAGCCAGGTCTAAGTTGGTGTCTTCACCTGTTATTAGACGCTCAAAAGCGCGTTTCGCTGCTGTTTTCAGATACTCTTTGGTGTCCATTTCTACCTCCTCAGGAGGTCTCACTTGTCCAGTGACTCTCGATTCAGTCCACCAGCTGCGTGCACCTTTTGCCTTATCTGGTACTTTTTGTGCATTCGTTTCTCATCGTTGGAGGTGTTAGGTGCTCAGTGTTCTGGCTTTAGATACAGGCAAGTTCATGGGAGAGTCATGGGCTCTTCAGGTGTTAATAGGTCTTCAGGCTGCCCTAGCTGGCATTTTCGGCTCTATAGTTGGGTTTGAGCGCGGCCGATCAGGTAAAGGTGTAGGTCTCAGAACTCACGCGCTTGTTGCTATGGCGTCATCTGCAGCCGTCAGCATTGGGTCTGTTTTGGTAGATGGCGCAGCCACAGGTGATCACTCCCGTACTCTTCACGCCGTTATAACTGGCGTGGGTTTCATCGGAGCTGGTGCTATTTTACACACTCCAAACGGGACTCTCGGCGTCACTACTGCCACCTCTGTTTTTCTAGTGGCTGTAATCGGTGCCTCTGTTGGTGTAGGACTACCTGTTCTTGCTGCTATCTTAACAGCCGGCGCGTTAGTTATTCTAAGAGTTGTCGGTCATCTTCAAGGCCGTGGTACTCAACCACCGGAAAATAATTCTTAAGCAACCTTATTTCTTTTTCAAACGCGTGCCCTCACAGTGTTAGAAGGCATGTTATGCTTATCAAGCGAGAATGGCGGAATGGCAGACGCGCAGGACTTAGGATCCTGTACCGAATGGTGTGAGGGTTCAAGTCCCTCTTCTCGCACTGGCCGGGTAGCTCAGTAGGATAGAGCGACTGCCTTCTAAGCAGTTGGTCGGGGGTTCGAGTCCCTCTCCGGTCGCCATAAGGTTTAGTTAATACCTAAACCAATGGGTGTTTAGCTCAGATGGAAGAGCGCTTCCTTTACACGGAAGATGTCGGGGGTTCGAGTCCCTCAATACCCACTAGCTGTATCATATAGATTCAGCGAAGCCGAAAGGCCACGGAACGGTAGCTCAGCTGGTTAGAGCAGGGCACTCATAATGCCTCGGTCACGGGTTCAAGTCCTGTCCGTTCCACAAGTGAAAACCTTTGAATCATTTCTCAGGTTTTCACTAGTATAAAGTCACACGAAAAACTTTAATCCAGATCAAGACGCCCTCAAGCGCAGCGTTGCTCAGCAAGCAACCGCCTCACAGACTAGCCTCAGTCTCAAAAGCGTCCTTAAAGGTCAAAGACGCTATGATGAGTGTTATGGTGGCGGCAAAAGAAATCCACGCCATCGATGACAGTGTGAGAAAGCCGAATTTCTCAAACCATATGGCAGTGCAAGGCGCAGTTACTTCGCATGACGATGATTTGATGCTTGGGTAGTGTTCTATAACCCAGTGGTATGTAGAGACGACCATGCCTGCAGCCGGGAGCACCAGCAGGTGCGCAGCTGCTTTTGTGTTGCGCTTCCATGCTATGCCCGGTAAGACAAGAGCTAGGGAGAAGGCTGCTATGCGCTGGTACCAGCATAGCTTGCACGGCGTGTAGTTTGCTATCTCAGAGAAATACAGAGACCCCGCCATAGTCGCCACAGAAATAAGCGCCGCGAGTAAGAGGGCTGAAGGAGCGACTGCGTCTAGGAAATTTTTAGCTAGTTGAGATCTTTTTCGTGTTGCTAACGCACAAGCGAGCGCCAGCGTTCCAGACAGCGCCGCGAGAGCTAACAGGGCCGTAAAGAGTTGAACGCTTTCTACCATACAGGTATCATCCATTAATAAGCTCTCTGGTCAACTGGCTTGTTTTCACCAACCGGCTCAAGACTAACCAGTCTATTATTAGACTTCTCGTAGTCGATACCTCGCCTGGCCGGGTTGCTCGACTCGCGCTCCCTGCTTAACGGACACATACTCTATATGTGTTTATCACAGGTAGCATCTAAGGCTAGCTAAAGACCGGTCTCGCCGTCGTCATGGTTTAGCCACACCGTATATTGGTTTGACACCGTCTAGCAAGAGAGTCCATCCTGCTGTCTCCACTAGCGCCCGGCCTCCATCAGTATATACGTCAGCCACAAATCGTCCTTCTAGCGTCTCTGTCAGCTCCGTAAGCACCTGGAGGCCAAGGCCGCGTCTGCGGTGTTTGGTTTCTACTATAACGATACCAACCCAGTAGTTGCCGCTGTCTCGCTCTGTGTTTGACAGCTCAAGCATCTCAGGGTCCAAGTCACCTTCGACAATGTTTGTATAAGCTTGACTAGTTATATGCATCGCACAGGCGTAAGCTAACAGCTGTTCATGGTCTTTTATCACAACCGCAGTCTCAACACCCGCCTCCCACCATTTAAAAACGCGGTCAAGGTCCCAAGCCACGTCACTTCCAAGTGTCTCAGCCTCTAGCTCTAGAGCTGCAACAACATCCTCCCATGACGCTCTCTGTACTTCCACATCTCCAGTTTCGTCTCATAACGTAAACTCTCTGGTGTTTGTAATCTCTAAATCATGTGCCGAGACTTCTCACATGTCATCTAAACATGAGTTTCAGGGAGATAGCGCCGTTTCAGACGCAAGTCAGGCGTTAATTAACGAGCCGCACTACGACTTTTTAAAAGATGCTGAAACTTTAAAAGCCCTGAGATCTGCTCCTGGTTATAGAGAATCTAGACACGGTGTGCTTTACGGGTTTGCAGCCCCCATCACGCTCTCTGTGGTGCTTGTTTCTGCAGCTATACTTGTTGCCTTGACGGCAGTTTAAGTTTCTCGCCGTCACACTTCTCTACGGGTCGCACATATCTACGCACCGCTTCACTCTCAAGCCATGCTCGGGCGGCTCTGTCTGTCTCTAGCGACACCTGGCTTACTGGATGATAGCTTTTTTTAAAGAAAGATAGCGATCCTCTCGCTATAGCTGGGACGTTTGGAATAAGTCCCTCCGCTATCGCTCGTCTCACTGCCTTTACTGACAGAACTCTCCGTTTTTTATACACAGTGTCATTTCTTAAAAGTGCGTTGGCACTCACAGCCCACAGTAGCGTTAGTGTAGGTAGCCAAAACATCATAGCTAAGGCCCTAGTTGAGCGGGCAAATCGTTTCTGAATTGCGTCATGTGCGTCAAAAGCTACGCTTCTGTGTTCTATCTCTTCTGCCCCGTGCCATTTGACCATGGTGGATATCTGATAGTCACATCCTCTCTCTATAAGCTGAGCATCTTCTATAGTCCAAACCCCTATCGCTGTGGTTAGATGTTCTATGGCTGCCACTCCAGCTAGACGCCATCTAAGTAGGTATCTGTTTTTTGTTTGGTTTGACCCTAGAAACACCCTGAGAACACGTGATACTTTAGCTTGTGTCACTGATATGTGAGGGGATCGTTCTAAAAGGTCTAGATAGGCTCTGTGGTGAGCGTGAGCGTGGGCTCCCTCTTGCGTTATGAATCCTTTAACTGCCGCCGTCACCTCAGGGTCTTTGACGTGCTTCAAGCAAGAGCCCATAACTCTACAGAAGGCTCGTTCTCCTTCTGGGAATATTATATGCATAGCGTTTAAAACGTGCATAGCGTCTAGGTTTCCTGGTACCCAGTCACAAACGGTGTCTCCGTTCCAATCAAAGTAGGTTTTGCGTGAGACTATCTCTGTCTCTCTGTTGTTCATGAAATAAACCTTCACGGCATACTAAAAAAGACAACACCCTTGCCAGTGTCATCCCTATCTCCTGGGTTTCTTTAAAAACTCCTTACAGGTGTTGGCTTTAATGCAGTTTATTGACTTTAGCCATGCCTCGAGCACCTCTGGAGTATGTCACAAGATAGATCCGCCTGGCCTCCCCCTAAAGCACCAGTCACACAGGGGTCCTCGGATTTCTCTTTAAAGCTTAGACGTCTATGGCTAGATCTGATTCTCTGCGGCGCCTCGTTTCTCGTTTCTGGTGTAGCCTTTTTTCTAGCGTTTATCAACCGGACTTGCCAGCAAGGTGATTGGCTGACTTGCTCTGGTCGTGTCACCTACGGCGCCTTTGGTAGTGCGATGATGTTTATCGGGTTCGCAGCTCCGTTTCTGGCTCTTGTAGTAAACTCTCTATTTTTAGATTCAGGTAAGGGCTCTATCGGTATGCGACGTGCAGGTGCCTGTGTGGTATATCAAGACACTGGTCAGCGCGCCACTAGACACAGCCGTTTTCTCCGGTCTTTGTTAAACACCTTGTTTCTTGGCGCATCTTTCTCTGTCGCGATGCTCACGGTAGTTCCTTTCGCTATCATACCGGCAGTAATAGAGTATGCTCTCGCCGCGTCTGGCCGGCGTAGGTTTCTCGATAAGCTTCTCGGTCTTGATATCCGCCCGCTAAGCTCTCTGGAAGAAAGCTCTATCTCTGGCGTTAAAGATGAAAGTTTCTAGTTTAGAAACTTGCTAAAGTATCTAAGTACTGCACAGATGGTCGTGTGAAATCTATCCATACAATCTGTCAATAGGAAGTCTAACACATGAGCAGCCCAAGGCTGACACGCGTAGTTGTTAAAGCACTGTTAATCTCTTCTCTGTGCTCTCTTGTAACGCCCCTCTCTTCAGGGACCTCAAACTCACCAAAGATTTTAAACTCATCAAAGATTTTAAACTCACCTAAAAACACAGCTCCACAGAGACACTCTAGCTCATTTGCAGATCTTCAGGTCTCTGTCGGTGAGATCGAGTCTAAAGAGTCACATAAAAACGACTACGAGCTTTTAAAAAACTCCTCTGGTGAGTCTATAGGTACGTGGTGCTCCTCTGTTAACTCTCCAGTTAACTCTCCAGTTAAATGGTATCTCAATAAAGAGCTCACCCCTCGCTGGGCGCTAGCTTTGATGCGGAAGAATTTAGAGACCATCTCGTCTTTAACTGGTGTGTCTTTTGTGTATGCGGGAGAAGTGAGTGTCTCTATAGATAGCCCAGCCCCGCAGGGTTTAGAGGTCATGTTTGTAGATAGTTTTAAAGAGCCCGACAAACGTGTCGCAGGTAAAACTTTATTATGGACTTCTAAGGACCAAAATGGAGTTTCGCGCATAGTCGGAGCCCGGGTAGTATATAACTTAAGTTCCAGGTCTTTTCTTGTTAATGCTGCTAGAAAAAATGGCAGGTCTCCAGGAAAGTCTATGTGGCAGCCACTCTTACTACATGAGTTAGGCCACGCCGTCGGTTTAGGTCACTCTGGTAGTAAAAAGACAGTCATGTATCCAACTCTTCGTTACAATCTAAGGTCTCTTCAGCCCGGCGATATCGCTGGTCTCTCGGCTTTAAAGCCTAACACAGGGGCTCTCTGTCAGTCTGACATCTGAGTTAATCCGGCCTCCAACAAGACCCGTGTATATAGATGGTGTTTCTCACACAGTTTAAGGCGTGTGGTTATCTCGTTTCTCTAAACTCAAAGGCGCTCTAGGAACTCTCGCTGCAGATCCGCACACGCAGGGCCAGGCCGCCCAGGCTGCAGGTGTGGCTCTCATCGCAGATGGTTTTATAGGTCTCGAGAACCCTCTTGACGGTAAGAAGTCTAGAGCTGGTATTTTCGGTGGCGTGTTTATAGTTGTGTTTGGTTTTGTGTTTTATATAATGGCTACGTCGTTTATGGAAGATCTCACCGCGTATGAAAACGGTCAGATAACAACCGGCGTTGCAGTCTCAACTAATAAAAGCACTTCTAGAGACTCTGACGGCAACACCTCCACAACTTGCTCTGTAACTGTGCGTTATGATATAGACGGTGTGTCTTACACAAAGGAGTCTAGTCTGTCTTCCTCTTCTTACTGTAACGCAGAGGGACGTGAGTTCAGTGTGTCTTATCTCCCTGAGAGACCTAACGACGGCCGCATACTATCTAAAGAGGGTGCTCTCTTTAAAAACATCTTTAAGTATGTAGGACTATTCGTAATGGTGTCTGGTGCTTTTGTAGTTCTTCTGCGTCTGTCGTCTATCATCGCCGGCGCTTGGCTGTGGTTCTGGGGTCGTTCGCGTAAGAAAAACAACCCTAAGACCAGTGACTCTGATTGGATGGGTGTTCTGCAAGAGGCGTGGGGTTCCTCTACAAAAAAGACGTCCTCTCTTGACAACCTGCCTTCATGGGGCAACGTCTCAACTCTCGCTGGATACAAACACCCCTCTGAGAGCCCGGCTGCTCCTGTACCGCGTCAAGCTCCGGCTGGTTGGTACCCAGATCCGTCTGCTCCCTCCGGGAAGAGATGGTGGACTGGGTCTCACTGGCTTGACCCCAGCTGATGTTTAACTACATAACCAGTTTACATAACCAGTTCACAATAAATAGTTAGGTAACTAACGTATTATAACACTAGTATACTTTAACACTGCTATATTTTATCACAGTAGCTGCTCACTGTTTCAGTGACGCTCACCGGTTGTCGTTATATAGTTCCGACGCCATGTCAGCAAGTCTCTTCCCTACTATTTCTTTGTTTTTCTTCCACCACGTCAAATCTGGTTTCTCTATGTCACCGGTGTTTTTGTAGGTTATCTTAAGGTCGTGCATCACAGCTCCGTTGAGATACTCTGTAGAGCCATCGTGGAATCTAGTTAGTCGTCCCAGGTCATCAAACTCCACAAAGAATGTGCTCAGCACTCCCAGGCTCGTCTCACACTTAATCTGCCAGCGTCTCTTATCTAGTCGTTTTATGTATTCTTCAGGTATACCTTCCTCAAACCTAACGCAGGTCTCTGGTACCGGGTTAAACTGTTCGCCAGAAACTATGTTTAGAGGAGATCTAGCAAGGTATGGTCGTTCTGGTATAACTCCAGGTGCAAAATCTTCTGAGCTTAAAACCAGACTCTCTGTTCTCTCCAGGTTTAAAGACACCCATTCATAATAAGGCGCCCATTCCCCAAGGTCTACTCCAGCTATGTCCGGTGTCGTGCCGCTCCCCGATTCTCGGTTTCTGACATATAGCTTGCTTGATTCCAGTATGTAGTCTACTGATTTGTTCCACCATCTGCCGGTGTTTGTGATACTGACGTCATAGTCTTCATCTTGCGTAACCGTGGTTTTTATAGCTTCGTATATGTCGTCTCTCTGCGTGTCTTGGTCGTATGTTTTATGTACGTATGTGTATTGCGCAATAAACGGTTCTTTTATAACGTCATACAACGCTATCATCATCTCTGACGTACTCTCTGGCAGGTTATCTCTCTGGTTTAGTTCAGTAGCGCATCCTGCCGTCATTGTCAGACACATTAATGTGGCTATAAGTTTTCGCGTTACGTCTATCTTTATTGTATTTATCTTTATTGTATTTATCTTCATTATGTTTGTCTTTACAGTGTCTCTCTTTAGTCTAGTTTCTCTGCTATGTTTCGCGCCACTTCAGATACTGCTTCTGCCGCACTTGAGACCGCTCCCGCAGCAACAGATGCTGTTTTCTTAGATACTCTCACAAGTTTAGCAACTGCCCAAAGCAGCGGTAGTGTAGTGATTAAAGGCAAAGTGACAGCAAGAGGTCTCCACGCCCACCATCTCCATGATATCTCTGTAGATAGAGGCGCTCTCTGGTTTAGAAAGTATCCTCCTACGAGAAATATAGCTAAACCTGAGGTGTGTAGTAGATAAAGAGGCATCGCGTATGTGCGCATCAGTTTAACAAACTTTGACCATCTCGGTGTCTCCAGTCGCGCCTCGATCCATTCTCTCACTGATAGAAGTAATCCTACCTGTAGAATAACTAGCGCCACTATCGCTAGACTTGGTGGTGCCATGTTTGAGAATTTGTCACCAGGCACTCCAACCATAGATCCAGGGTAGATACCGCTCCACACTAAAGCTAGAAGGAAGAAAAGACCCGACCATGACATTGCGTAATAAACTCTTCGCGGCGCTGTTTTGAGAGTGTTATAGAAAAACCCTAGCTGGTGAGCTAGCCCCCACACAACTATCATGTTCAGCCACCCCACATAGGGTACTTTGTGTGTAAATCGCGCTATGTCTATTAAAGCCGCAAGGCCTGCAAGCCACACTGGAACTAAATAAGAGTAGCGTTTATGTAGTGCTAGAAACATCGGGAAAAAGACAACAACAAACGCATATGAGAACGCAAACCACAGGGGTGATAGTATTAAGATTATAGACGTTCTCAGCCAAGATAGCTCCACTAGAGCCGATATACCTATCAGCACACCCCACCACACTGCTATGAGAAAGAACGCTGGAGCTAGCAGATCTTTAAGGCGTTCTGTGACAAACGTTCTTTTAGATACCCCCTCTGCTTGGGCCTTTTCGTAAGCTGCGTAGTTTGACCATCCTCCAACAAAGAAAAACAGTGGCATGACTTGCGCAACCCAGGTTATGATCCATAGTCCTTTCGTGAAACCTATAGGGTTTGTCGCGTGCGGGCCGTCAGGCTCCCATCTGAGTATAGTAAAAGCCCAGTGCCACACAACCACCACAACTAGGCTGGCACCTCGGACGAAGTCTATAAATAAGTCACGCCCTTTGCTGGGTTTTGTAGATTCCACCTCCTCAATAGTTCAAGCACTACGTCTCACAGCCAGCATCCATTTGTACCCTTTAGCTTCTATCTCGCAGCCTCTTTTCTAGAGTTTTAACGCCGCGCCCTATGGTGTTGCTTGCCTATTTATCTAAACCTGGTACGTTGGTCCCCACACGGGGCTGTAGCTCAATTGGTAGAGCGTTTCCATGGCATGGAAGAGGTCAGGGGTTCAATTCCCCTCAGCTCCACCATGAGGTTTGCGCGAGTCTGTATCGTAAAACGCCAGACTCGCGCTCTCTTCGTGTGTCTCACCTGTAGCTTCACCAGCTCTTCTCTGCATACCTACTCGGCGTATAACATCTTTAGGGCATCGTAAAGTTATCATCGTTATCGACTAGTCGATAGCTTCAGTGTGTTAGGTAATTTGAGCACCGGCTCTACAGCTGTCCTCACGTAAGTTCCAGCACTAGTAGCGGTGTTACTTCCTCACGCGTGTTAGAGCCGTGATTATTGTACTAGCTAAGTCACCGTGTCTTAAGCTAGCGGGGTGTGGCGCAGTTTGGTAGCGCGCGTCGTTCGGGACGACGAGGCCGCAGGTTCAAATCCTGTCACCCCGACTCACGTGCCGTGTCTCTGGCAATCGCTGTTTTCAGATCTCTAGAGGACCGACACTGACTATATGTCTCTC
>Ga0102921_1000020_pt1 | contig 59355 bp, 48 predicted proteins | sample Colrivmeta156802_FD_78205 | JGI IMG/M metagenome (GOLD analysis project Ga0102921, IMG submission 78205) | Estuarine microbial communities from the Columbia River estuary - metaG 1568-02 | ecosystem: Environmental > Aquatic > Marine > Intertidal zone > Estuary | place: USA: Columbia River...
CGTCGTCGTCGTCGTCGTCGTTGTTGTTGTTGTTGTTGTTGTCGTGGTTGTTGGGCTTGTGTAGACGCCTGTGTTTGACGTCCATAGAGAACTCCACGGAGTAAACACTTCTAAGGTTACAGAGTACCATGTATCGCTAGAGAGACCAGAGAATGAGTAGGTGGTCGCTGTCGGCTCTAAAGTTACTCTGGGGCTGATTGTCCATACTCCTAACTCATTGTAGTATTCAAGATACAACTCTACCTTATTAACGGCTGGTACCACTGGGCCAGTGAGATTATGCCAAGAGACGCTCAGTGAGGTGTCTGTGGATGATACTGAGCTGAGTTTAGGAGTTGGCGGGATGCCTACTTCTTGATAGTCGTACGACGGGACGCCTGCACCTCTGGAACCTACGGCGATGACTGTGACGTAGTATGTAGTGGCGTTGTTTAGGTTATCTAGCAAGAGAGAGGTCTCCTCTATGACTACTGGGTATCCCTCGACATATTCGTAGTCCTCAGTCACACCGTTCCATCTCCATAACTCAACTCTGTAGCCAGTTATCGCCTCAGGTTGGAAAGATGGAGGGCTAAATGAGAGAGCGAGCGCGCCAATCTGTGACTCAAGCCCAGTTATGGAAGGAGCGCCAGCTCGCATAAGGGGAGTGCCTGAACCTGGAGCCATACCAGAGAGTGACGCCAAATCAACAATGCCAGCACCCATCAGATTGCTTTGAGGGGCGAAGAACTCTCTAGCTGACTCTTGGATAGCTAGAGAGACCTCAAGAGGCGTAGCTGAGGGATTAGACCCTAGATACCAAGCTGCGGCGGCCGCTACGATAGGTGAGGCCATTGACGTTCCTGACATGTAGGTGTAGGACGGATTGCCAGGTGTTGCGGAGCCGTCGTTATAGTTGGCGAATATATCCTGACCTGGAGCTGAGACCTCCACTGTAGATCCGTGGTTTGAGAAGCCAGCAGCGTTGCCATCGTAGTCGGTAGCTCCGACTGTTATGACGCCGTTACATGATGCCGGTGTGAATAGAGACGCGTCTACTGAGTCGTTACCAGCTGCGACTACAACAGTTGTTCCTGCTGCTACTACTTGATCTATAACATCTTGCCACACTTGAGGACAGGCGTCAGAACCACCGAGAGACATGTTTATGACCTTGGCTGGATTCGGGTTGTCAGGTACGCCCGGAACTGATATACCGGCAGACCACAAGATCGCGTCTAGAATATCGGCGTCTGTGCCGCCGTAGCAACCCAGCACACGTACAGGCAGGATGTCGCCAGACGTCAAAACACCAGAGACGCCGACGCTGTTATTGTGGTCGGCTGCTATGATACCAGCGACGTGGGTGCCGTGCCAGGAAGAGCCACCCCATCCACAGCTGTCACCTGGGTCAGATGGGTCTGCGTCACGTCCGTCAGAGTCGTTGCTGTTATCGACGTCTGTCACGAAATCGTAACCTGGTAAGACTCGCGTTAAATCAGGGTGGCTTGTTATGCCAGTATCGATGACAGCGACAGTCGGCACAGAGGCAGGAGGGGTGTTCCACGCGAACTCAGTCTGAGTTCCGGCGCCGTTGAAATCTCTTGTCGGATCGTCATAAAACGGTGACTGAAGGTGCCACTGCTTACCAAACTCAGGGTCGTCAGGTAACACCGGGTCTGCAAAGTGACGTCTCATGTCTGAAGGTGAGGCGTCAAGAACGCTTGAGAGGGAACGGAGCTGTGACGCTAACACGTCAGCACGGGCAGGAGATACGGGCTGGGAGAGTCTTACGTAGTTAAAACCTGCCATTTTGCGAGAAGTTAAATAGAGAGGCTGGCTTAGCGCTTGAGAGCCTCGAGCTAGACGTCCCTCAGACGGAGAGACGCCAGGAGCGTATTTAACAAACAAGCCTGACACATACATAGAGGTGTCAGCTTTCTTTGATGGCGGGGCAGTCACGGAGGCCGCGCTAGAGACTGATAACGGCATAGACACTGAGGCCAGAAGAGAGACGGCCACAACAGACTTAATAAATCGCATATCTGTACCGTGCAAGTGTGGTGAGACAAAATCAATGGTCCTGTGACAAAATAGAGACCAAGCGACACGATGAGATACGTGAAGAGTCGAGAACGCTGGGCCCTAGTGGCCCTAGCACTGACGGGATGGAGCGCTGCTGGATGGGCGGCGGGAGGATTTTTAGCGTGTAGCATCGCGCTTTGTATCTCTTTTGTGGTTATTTTTAAAACACGAGAGAGGCCTGTAGATGACCACAGGGAACCTGAGAGACCGACGATCCTTGCTGATTTACATCACATACTGCCAGAAGGAGTGAGCTACGAGCAGCTCCCTGGAATAGACAGAGGACACTTGAAACTTGATGCCTATGTGACGATAGAGGACGCAGTTAAGCAAGCCAGAGAGACGGGGTGTGTTTATGTCGTCACATGTAACGGCGGAGGGAAGGTGTATGGATACATACACGCCCAGACACTTTTTGATATGACAGAGACACTAAAAGAGAGCTTGGAGGAGAACGTCATACAGTCTGACATGAGCGTGTGGCGCGCTAGGAGATCTGGTGTGATGATACCTAGAGGTAGATGGCAGACAGTTGGCGGCTGGATATGCGAGATTGCCGGATGGGGTGTGCTGAGAGAAGGCGAGTTAAACCACGAGAACTGGTGGATAAAGATAGAGAAAAACAGGGGACGAGGCTACAGTGTCACTTTAAAAAAGACCGCCTGAGATGTAAAGAGCGTGCTAGCGAGCGAGAGAGAGGCACATATATTAGTGTGTATTTAACGCCGCTACCTCCTTATAATCCTTGGGTTGCGCCCATGGGTGTAAAGCAACACCGGGACACCCCGGTTTGGGCTGTAGTGACTTTCTCTATATTAGCAGCTATCATTCTAGCTGACCTTGGATCAAAGACGCTGAGTTACGGCCCGATGCCACTAATAGCGGCAGTTGGACCTCTGGTTGTGCTTTTAGCTGCTGGCTGGTGGATAGGGGGGAGGGGTTTAAATTACGCTGCAGCTTCTTACTGTCTGTTATGGGGTGGGTTAGTAGCTGTTACTGGAGCTGGGGTTTTAAACTCTATTGTAGACGCGCTAGTTAGTAGTTTTATAACACCGGTAGACGGCATGACGTGGCCGGCTGTTATTATAGCAGCTCCTATCTTTGAGGAAGTCTTAAAAACACAACCGGTTAGGAGATTTGCCAAGAGAGAGACTAAGCAGAAACACACAATGATAGCCTACGTGTGGATGTCGGCGGCTGGTTTTGCGTTCATAGAGAATATTGGATACTTCACAGAGTCTCTTAATGGCGAGTACTCAGTTGGCTTTGGAGAGATAGTAGTGCTAAGATCTCTTCTATCTCTGTTTGCGCACGTATCATTCTCTACACCAGCTGCTATCGGTGCTGCTGCTGGAGGATGGAGAAGGTGGTTCGGTTTAGCAATCAGCGTCGCTTTGCATGCATCATGGAACGGCATGGCACTCTCTGACGTGCCGCTATTGAATTGGTATGTCACAGGGGCTCTGCCTGTCTTTGCTGTTATCTTGTCAGTGGTGTGCTGGCAGCGTATAAAAGGGGAGCGTAGAGTATCTGACATGATATTTAACGCAGGAGTGGTTCCTGGAGTTACAGAACCTATAGCTAGAGAACCAATGGTTTTAAACCGGAAACAAAAAAGAGCTAAACGAGAGTGGCAGAGCGCATCTATACGTGTGTTAGACGCGGGATGGACACTTGAGAACTTGCAGAGAGCGTCAGCTAAGAGACGAGCTTTCGCGTACAGTCTTATAAAGAGATAGACGCAGTTAAAAAGAGTACCTCAGACGCGATTTGGTCTGCGGAGAGTTCCTAAACCAACCTCGCGAAGAGCCGCGCGAAAACGCTTTAGGTCATTACGTAGCTCGATGTTATCTGCAGCGTACATGGCGACAAACGACTCGGCGAAAAGCTCGTCGCGGTTAGTAGCGGCGTAACGACCTAACACTGAAGCTATGGCTGCGCCTGTTGAGGACTTAAGAATACGCGCGCGTGCTACAGAACCTGCGTAAGGTCCGGGGTGAGACATGCTAGGGTAGTTTACTAGATGAAGAGAGTACTGCTTTGTGCTCGGAGCCTTGTTAAGGCCGAGAACTGCACAAGAGAGCTCACCGTATACAAACTCTCTGGCGTCAGAACCTAAAATAGCGAGCTCGGCGTCTACAAGGTGACCGAACTCGTGAACTAACGCGTAGCTGAGAGCTGACAGGACGTGAGGTATAGCAGCTCGCGTGCCAGATGAATGAGGGCGTGACGGCTTAGAGCGCATCTTTAAAAGCTCACGGTAAGCTGTACGGGAACCAAAAGAAGTAGAGAGATCGATACCGCCAGTTGTCCAGACGTCAGATATGCCGAGACTCTCAGCCTGAGCTACTGCTGAGCGCAGCTCTAGAGACGGCGCGTTTAGAGACTCTAGCACAGATCTAGGAGGGAGACGGTAGTCGGTTAAAGATCTCAGAGGTTCGACACACTCGTATGTGGTGGCGAGAGCTAGAGGCTGGTTTGCTGGAAGGAGAGAGCCGTACCAACGCGAGAGAGGTCTGGAAGCTAGATCTACGTAAGACGGAGATGCAGACGGGAAGGCCTCACGAAGAGCAACGTATACATGAGCTGCTTCTTGTGCGAGCTCTATAGGCATTCTTGACATAGAGCGTAGCTCAAAGGAAGTGGAACCACCGATAGAGCGCTCCCAGCGCTCAACTGAAGCAGAGAGTCTCGCTGGAGAGGCGTCAGAGCGAGTCGGGATGTGGAGCGAGTTGGCGCTAAGACCCAGCGCAGCGTATCCCTTTGTTTCTGCCGGTACTCTATCCATCACACACCCCCTTTTTGAGAAAAATACTAGGATACATACTGTGTCTTTAAAAGCAGGTCGGGGCACGGAGGGCGAATTGATAAAACCCTGGAAAAAGGGGGGTGTGCCAAAAAATATATTCAGGCTTGAGCCCTAGAGACCGGGGCGTGCGCCAAACCCCTTATGTAGCACTGTAGGGGTGTGCAGGACGACAAGAGCCAGAATCAGCCAGAGAACAAAAGCAACAGAAGGAGGCGATTGACTACCGCTCTCATGGGGGGAGTTTTGGTGTGGCTTTTGCTCTTCCCGACGCTTTTAGGCAAGAGCGAGACACAGGCCGAGAAGAGAGGGCTTGACAACATCACGGCAGCCATTGAGGGCGGTAGAGTCAAGACAGCGTATCTAGACGACACGTCTAGAGAGCTAACGGTGGAGCTTAAAAATGGTGAGAAATGGACCTCCGGCTACGTTGCTGAGTACGGAGACGACCTGGTTTTGATGCTGCGAGAGAGCAAGGTTGCCATCGAGGTAGATCCTGTTGTGAAACCAAACATGCTCACTAGCGTACTTTTAGGTAGCGTCTTACCTATCGCTTTGATTGGTGCGGTTTTCTACTTCGTGAGCCGCAAAATGTCTGGGGCTGGTTTGAAAAACTCCATCATCGGAGGCAAAGACCGAATAACAGAGATACCTGAACAGCGTTTTGCAGACGTGGCAGGTTGCGACGAAGCAGTGGAGGACTTGCGCGAGGTTGTGAGCTTTCTGAAAGACCCAGAGAGATACACTAAACTAGGAGCGCAGGTACCTAGAGGTCTATTGCTAGTTGGTCCTCCAGGAACAGGTAAAACAATGCTCGCACGAGCAGTGGCAGGTGAGGCTGAAGTACCGTTTTTTGCTATGAGCGGATCTGACTTTGTGGAGCTCTTTGTCGGCGTGGGTGCAAGCCGAGTTAGATCTCTGTTTGACAAAGCACGTAAAGCTGGGAGAGCTATCATATTCATCGACGAGATCGATGCCATAGGTAAAGCACGAGGAGGAGGTGTGGTTGCAGGCTCTAACGACGAACGCGAGAACACACTCAATGCCTTACTAGTAGAGATGGACGGCTTTGTCGATTCTGGAGTTGTGGTGGTGGCTGCCACAAACCGCGTAGATGTACTCGATAACGCCCTTTTGAGACCCGGTCGATTTGACCGACGAGTTGTAGTCGGGTTACCTGACAAAAAAGGACGTGTGCGACTGTTTCGTATGTATCTAGAGAAAGCAGTGTGTGCAGCTGGGCTAGACATTGAGAAACTTAGCGAGAGTCTTGGTAGACGTTCAGTTGGTATGAGTGGTGCTGACGTGAGAGCTGTCATAAACGAGGCTGCTTTAGGAGCAGCTAAAGTTGGCGGTAGCGGAATATCTGACACTGACGCAAACGACGCACTAGAACGCGTAGCTTTAGGACGCGAGAGACGCTCGGTAGAGCTCAGCGAGAAAGCGCAGCGTATCACGGCGTGGCATGAGAGCGGACATGCGCTGTGTGCGCTTTTGACAGAGGGCGCAAACACACCAGAGCGTGTATCTATAGTCCCTAGAGGTACGGCGGGTGGTGCTACGTGGTTTGCGGAGGCAGACGACGAACACTTTATCACGCGCACCCAAGCTAAAGCTAGTATGGTGGTAGCTTTCGGTGGTAGAGCTGCAGAGGAATTGCTGCTAGACGGTGACTTTACACAAGGAGCAGCTGGTGATATCGCACAGGCCACTTCTATGGCTGAACGCATGGTTTGTGAGTGGGGCATGAGCGACCTGGGACTAGTTAGAATCGAGAGAGACAGGCCATTTGAGATGAGCGACAGAGCGCGCGAAGAAGTACGCAAACTAGTCTCTGAAGCTCTTGAGAAGGCACGACGCATTGTGAAGAGAGAACGCGCCACTTTAGAGCAGATAGCAGAGCTGCTACTTGAACAAGAGACAGTCTCAAGAGACGAGCTAGCGCTGTTAGTTGGGCACCGAAACGAGCTGGAGAAGCCGTAGCTCTGTAGAGGTTCTAGTCCTTTACCAACACTCAGGGGCGCCCAAGGTGTCTTGGACAAACAACATAAGGAGGACAGGGATTGATACCTGATACTTTGCAGAAAGCCGCCATAGCGGCAGCGATAGGCTACAAACTAGAGCAGATCGCAGTTTGGGAAGAGTGCCCGCTTACAGACGAGAGTTTGCTGCGCCTGAATAAATCAGCAGAGGGAGTGTGCGCATCTGTCGTTAAAGACGAGAAAGGTGCGCGTATCTTGAAGCCTTTTCTGTGGCGTGAAGACCTCGCAGATGACGAGATTGCTCTAGCAGAAGCACTCTTTAAGATCGGCGTAGGACAAGACTCACTAGACGCGGCAGCGGCTTTGATTGGAGGAAACTAATGGGAATGGACCTAGTGCCCGTAGACATGAGAGAAGGCGCTGACGAAGAGAGCACACACTTTCACGCCAACTGGAGTGGATGGAGCGTGATTGCGTCAATGCTTGACTCGCTTGGAGCCGATATGACCGGCTTTTCAGGCAGTAACGACGGTGAAGTTGTGTCACGCGAAGTAGCTGAGAGCTGGGGAGTGCTTGTCGAGGAAAACTTTGACAACCTCTACGTGCTTGAAGTTTTCGATGAGAGCAGACCTGACTACAGCAGGGAACGTACCCTCATTTTACCTGGTACTGGTTATGAACTGATAACCTGGGCCCAGTACAAAGGAGACAACGGCGAGCTTAAAGTTACGATACGTAGAGTATCTGACGCTGAGAACCTCTCTGGATTCATAAAGCACTTTGCGAAGTTTTGCCAAAACAGTGGCGGCTTTGCCCAGTACTGAGACATCCCCGGGAAACCGGGGATCGATATAAACAAGACGTTATATAAACAAGACGTTATATAAACAAGTTTTGTAGTCTAGTCGCCTTTAGCCCACGATGGGTCGTTGGCTGGAGTGTCGCTCTTGCCTAGATCATAGTAATCTTTAGTTGCCTCTACAGGGTCGTCTATTAAAGACGTGATGGCGTCAGCGCAGGCCTTGGTGATGTCAGAGTGCACGGTGCCTTTCTTAATAGCGCTGTCTGAGAGCCCGAGATAAGCTGTAGAGTCGTTTTTATGAATCGCGAAACAGAGCTGAGTTGGGCCTGGTACGATAGCAGGATCGTCGTACTCTGGTAAATCACCCAGGTCAGGACCTTGCAAGTTAGCTGCAGTAGCGACACAAGCTGTAGATGGTCCATCGCTGCAGAGACGAGTCCAGGACGCTGGGGTTGAGAGTGCTGTGCTGTCATGATTCCAGACCAAGACTCTGAAATTAGAAGCCTTGAGATCTGCTGCCATGATGTCAGAGTTAGGGATGTCTTCCACTTTAATAGAGGGGTCAAAACTACCGCGTAACAGGTCAAGAAGTAGATCTGAGTTTCTAGGGTTTACATTAGTTAGATCAGCAGAGCGGCCAAAGGATGCCATGGTTGTTATCTGCCTATCGAGAGACCTAGCAGCTTCCTCAATTGAGCGCTGGCTTGTTTGGTCAATCACAGCTCTGTATCCGACAATAGCGATAGTTGCCAAGATGCCCAATACAACAATGACGACTATCAACTCGACGAGCGTGAAAGCTTTACGGAGTTTTTGAGAGAAGCGCATACCTCTACTGTATCAAAATAGCGGCAAACGTCTCGTCTTGACGACGGCCCTGTTTAAAGGGTTTTAGAGCTTTTAGTCGCCTTTAGCCCAGGAAGCGTCGTTAGCTGGGGCTGCGCTGTCACCGAGATCATAGTAGTCTTTACTAGGTGCAGCTGGGGCCGGCCCTTCGTTATACACTCCGTCACACACATCTGCGCGGCTGGATCCTACATCGCCTTTTTTGTTGGCGCGGTTTGCGAGCTGCAGAAATGCGGAGGCGTTGTTTTTACGAAAAACCAAGCACACGTCGCCAACAGTGACCGAAGCTGGATCCTCATAAGGTGCGAGATCACCGTGATCGATTGATGATAGCGGGTCTGCTATCAGACCCGAGGCTTGAGCGTTACAGGTGGTGCCAGAACCTGGCGAGCCGTTGCATAGACGCGTCCAAGAGCCAGAGCCGGCACCCGCTCCGGCGTTCCATATCAACACACGGAGAGTTGACGCTTTTAGATCTGCTGTCATCACTTCAGAATCTGGTATGTCTTCTATCTGCAGTGACGGGTCGACGTTACCGCGTAGCATGTCTAAGATGAGCTGCGTGTTGCGCGGATCTACGTTTGAGAGATCGTCTTCTTGCCCGAATGAGGCCATAGTGTTTATCTGTCTATCAAAAGACCTAGCAGCTTCTTCGACTGAGCGCTGGTTGGTTTGGTCTATTACAGCTCTGTACCCGACAATGGCGATAGTTGCCAAAATGCCGAGTACAACGATCACGACTATTAACTCGATGAGTGTGAAAGCTTTAGAGAAACGGCTGCGCATACTTGTAGCATCGTCTCGCCAGAAACACTATTTACTACTAGCTTTAAAATGCGCTGTATACGCCAGAAACCCCCACTCGGTTGCCCAAGTGGGGGTTTCTGGTTACACCAGTCGTTGCTACAATCCTAGTGACTGATCAGTCGCCCTTAGCCCAGGACGCATCGTTTGCGGCAGAACCGCCACCGATGTTGTAATAGTCCTTGCTTGGGGCAACAGGTGCAAGCGCGGTGGCCTGCGCACAAGCGTCAGCCATGTCTTGATCCACGATGCCCTTTTTGTTGGCACGGTCAGAGATACCGAGGTAAGCTGTTGCGTTGTTCTTACGGAAAACGAAGCAGAGTTGCTCAGGTGTCACGTTGGCTGGATCGTCGTAGCTTGGAAGGTCGCCGTTGGCTGTGCCTTGTAGAGTGGCCTCGTTGGCGTCACAGTCGGCTGAGCCGGTGTCACCAAAGCAGAGACGTGTCCAGTTATCGACGCCGGCTGTAGCGTTGTCGTGGTTCCACACCAAGACACGAAGGGTTGAGGCCTTCAAGTCTGCTGTTAGAACGTCACCGTCCGGGATATCCTCGATGTCGAGCGACGGATCGACGTTGCCGCGAAGCATGTCGAGCAGAAGATTCGAGTTACGAGGGTTGACGTTCGAGAGGTCGTCCTCTTGACCGAAGGAAGCCATTGTGGTGAGCTGCCTGTCGAAGGAACGAGCGGCCTCTTCGACCGAGCGCTGGTTGGTTTGGTCGATCACCGCGCGGTATCCGACAATGGCGATAGTTGCCAAAATGCCGAGTACAACGATCACGACGATCAACTCGATGAGTGTGAAAGCTTTACGTAGTTTCATAGTTGGTTCATCCTTGCTGTAGCTGACTGTGCCCCGTCACAAGGGCTGGGTGTTAGTGACAGCAATGCACCGTCCAGGCCCGCGATGCCAATGCCATGAGGCTGGTACAAAGATGTAAAAATACAGGAGAGAGGCCGTAACCAGCGGTTCGGTAGGGCTTGGAAACACCACTATAATAAGTGTTTTAATGATTTTAGCGGCCCTTTTCTGAGGGTGTTGCTGAAGGTGTCGCTGAGGGTGAGGGCTACAAGACCCGGTGACCTAGAGAGTCTGGAGAGCACCTTTAATTTGCGTCACGCGGTATCTAGAGGTCGTGACTGTAGTTGAGACGGAGTTTTTGTGAGTATAGATCCAGAGAAACGAGAGGGTTTTAGCAACGTGCTTACTGCTTAACAACTTGATTAACGGCGACACACCGTTAACGGCGACACACCGGCTTTTTAACCTAGACGTTAGTTTGAGTTTAACATTGAATAAAGTTAAACTCTGGTCTGATTGTGAATAGTCACGTTGTGAATAGCTCAATGAGCGACGTTGCAACAACTTGGCGTCTGGCGTTGAGATGCGCGCGGCTAAGTGTTTAATACTGAGTGTTTAATACTGAGTGTTTAATGAGGGAGGCAACTTTTAGTCAAGAGTCTGAAGACGTGTTTTAATATCAGTCTTCGTAGACTGTGTCAGGTGCTACCTCTTGGCGGTGATACACACACGAGGGACGAGAACAGTAAAACGTATCGTAACGCATCATCTCCCATTCTTCAGGGAGATAAGCTGATGCGCGAGCAACCTCAGTTAACTTGCCGCACCAAGAACACCGTAGGGAACCCGGGGATGACTTTCTAGACACAACGAACACCGTTACAAGAGTTGAGATAAAATCAAGATGGAGCGCTAGAAAGAAGCGCTGTTAGAAACTCTAGAAAACCGAGAGCTGACGCTCGCAGGCGATCGAGCATCTCTGGGGAGAGAGCTGAGAAAACAAAGCTAAACAGTAAGAGAGAACGAAGCATCTTCACATAATAAACTGTGGGTGGAGGGACATAAATACAGGGCTAGACCGGGGGAGGGCGTGCCAAAAACCCCTACAGAGGCAGGATAAACGGGTGACTGAACAACTAGGAACTGTGTATTTACCCCAGAGTGGAAGCGGGGTGGGGAAGTTCTCTTTCATCCTAGAGGCTGAGGGGCACGGGAAAGACGTGCAGATCGGATCTCTGGTTGTGGCAGAGACTAGCGAAGGAGAGATTGTCGGGTCTGTCACTGACATGCGTACAGTCGGCTCAGATGGTGACCCGGTGCGTATTTTGCCGTCTAGAAAACCAGGCGAGGCTCCAGGTTACATGGAGGAGGCCATCGTCGCAGAGGCCTCTGTTGTGTCTTCAGACAAGCTACGATCTGTGAGATCGGGACGAGTACGTGCAGCTGAGAGAGTAGAAGTCGAGAGAGCAACGGGGCGCGACAGAATGGAGTGGCCGATATCTGTTGGTGTCACAGAGCTTCTAGATGGAAGCTGGTCAAGGATGGACATTGACGGAACTTTCGTGCTAGGTCCAGAGGCTCAAGGATGTCTAGTTGGCGGCAAGAGCGGTGTGGCATCAAAAACAAGCTTCGTTTCAGTTCTGCTGCGCTCGTGTATCGCATCGGGAGATGACCAGAACCACAGAACAGCTGCTATTGTCTTTAACGTCAAGGGAGAAGACCTTGTCTGGATAGATCAGAAACCTGCCCCTGGGTACGAGATATCACCAGATGATGAGAAAATATACCAAGCTATGGGGATACCATCAGAGCCTTTCAAAGACGTGACGGTGTATGCACCGGCAGCTACAGGTTTTGGTGGTGTGCGTTCTGCGAGATCTGATGCTAGAGTTATCGCGTGGGATTTACCGATGGCGTGGCGTTACTTGCGGTTTTTCTTTCCTAACATGTACGACGACGAGAAACTCTCAGGATTCGTTGCGCAGTTTGAGGACCTGCTTCTGAAAAATCCCGATCCGGGTCGCCGTATAGACACGTTTGACAAACTAAACAACTGGTTCCAAGGTGAGATTGCACAAGCTGAGGAGAACGGACAGAATGACTGCTGGGGAGGGCGTGTGCATATTGCAACAATGCGCCGGCTACGCAGGCAGTTTGAGAATCTAAGAGGTCGCGGTATGGGATTGTTTACTGGAGGTAAAGCACGAGAAGGAGACGACATACCTGTTGAGAACTGGCACAACGGACAGGTTGTTGTTGTAGACCTAGCGGGAGTATCTACAGAAGTTCAGGGATTTGTTATCTCCAGAACAGTAGATCGTCTAATGCAAGCTGCAGAGCAGTCAATGCTGGGCGTAGACCACCTTGCCATAGTCACTGACGAACTAAACGCTTTTGCACCGTCAGTTGGCGGGGAGATGGCGACGGTGCGTAAAACACTGCAGAAAGTAGCAACCCAGGGTCGATACGCTGGTTTGTCTCTGTTTGGATGTGCGCAGCAACTATCAAAGATCGACGAACTGCTGCGAGACAACTGCGCATCTAAAGCACTAGGGCAGAGCGCTGAAGCAGAGCTGTCGTCTGGTACGCACGGACGCTTGTCGTCTGGAGTTCAGGAAAGAATCGCGACACTACCTAAAGGACAGATGACAGTGTGGCACACGGCCTACAGGCAGCCGTTGGTTGTTAGATTCCCGCGACCCGCTTGGAGAATGGGTAGATCAAAGACAACAGGTGGTGCGCGTGTTACTGACGCCAAAACAGCTCTACGTGAAGCTATGAGCGACACAACATGGAGAAGACTGAACGAAGGGATACCAGAGGTAGTAGCTGAGGACGTTATAGCCACGTCGTCATCAGTTCAGGAAGCGCGAGCTAAGCTTGAGAACATTCGAGAACCAGACGTCACTAAAACAATCCTGCATCAGAAAAAGAAGATCGACCCAGACAACCCATACGACTTTGAGTGATGAGTGCGTGAAACTTACTGACTTGACACAGTGATTGACGTGTATTGGCAAGTAGGAGCTGTAACTTTTGTGCTAGGAGCTGCATGCTACAGGCTCGCTCGCTACTTAAAAGACCACATGCGCGACTGAGGCTGGAACTTTCTCTGGAACGGGTACACTATCAGGTTGTGGTTTTTCTAGTGGTTCCTCTAAGGGACGAGGATCGGGTGCTACGATCTCACGTTTAGGCTCACCGATCTCACCGGCGGAAATTTTAGACATAAATCCATTAGACAACAGTCTCATAGCCACACCTTGTGATGCTTAGCGAGAAAAAACACAGCCATAGCACCGAGAACTGCTAGAGTGTAAGGAGGTGAGATAGGTAGCAGTGCTAATGGTGCGAGAGGAGCGTAACGTCTAGCAAACATACGTAGAGGTCTGTAAGACGGAGCTGAAGCCAGGGGTCCTTGGGTAGATACATTTACAGGGACACCTAACTCTAAAGATACGTCCTCTATCGACTTTGATCTACGAGTTAGAGTTAGAGATGGGCGCATAGCACATGAGGAACACACGGGTAAAAGCGGGGCTGGAGGTATGTACGAACGGGCTATACGTAGATGAGTTACGGTGTTTTTACAACACATCGCGCAGGAGTTTGCAACGAAAACACGCCTTATAGATTGAAGCTGACTGCGTAGCCCGAGATCATGCTCAAATATTGTACCACCGAGAGACACCTCAGAGAGGACAGAGAAAGGAGTTACAGGACCTAGACGTCCGAGATCGCGTATATCTCGTACTGCGTAAAAACCACAGGTGCAGCGGAGGAAAGGAGCTTGATGTCCAGTGAATTTGCTGCATATAGCACGGTCGTGAGCTTGGAACATAGCTGTGAAGCTACCGTTGGAGAAAGCTGGCCCAAACCAGAGAGAGTCATCACGAGATGCTAAAATACGTGAAATTTTAAGCCCTTCTAGAGGTTCATTAGATGCGAGAAGAGGGAGAGACACAGAGATATTATCGGACACTAGGTCATGTAAAAGCACAACGCCCCCACAAGTGGGGGCGTTGGCTGCCGGAGCGTAAGGAGAAAAACACCCCGGGCGAATTAAACACAGAGCACCTGTGGGTGCTAGGTGGATGCTTTTACTTAGTGTTTTTATGTAAAGTGTTTTTACGTAAAGTGTTTTGCTGTGTTCTAAAAATAGTTTTTAGAGATTAGCAACAGAGGCGCAGCCTGCAGCGATGACTGTGACGCGTACTTGATCTTGAAGAGCGTCGTCAATTACAGCACCAAAAATGATGTTTGCTTCAGGGTCAGCTACTGCGTGTACTACTTCGGCTGCGGCATTTACTTCAAACAGCGATAGGTCTGAAGGGCCACAAATGTTAAGAAGAATACCGCGAGCACCATCGATTGGTGACTCTAGAAGAGGTGAGGTGATGGCGGCCTGCGCGGCTGCTACTGCACGATCTTCACCTGATGCCTCGCCGATACCCATGAGAGCGCGGCCTGCGTCTTTCATGATCATACGAACGTCAGCAAAGTCGGTGTTGATGAGGCCTGGTGTGATGATGAGATCAACGACACCTTGGACACCTTGGAGAAGAATCTCGTCAGCCATAGCGAAAGCCTGAAGCATCGATGTCTTGGCTGTCGCGACAGCCAAGAGGCGGTCGTTAGGGATGACGATGAGAGTATCAGTTGCTGCAGCGAGCTCTGAGATACCTTGGTCGGCTTGAGCTGAGCGGTGGCGTCCCTCAAATGAGAATGGACGAGATACGACACCAACAGTGAGAGCACCGAGTTCGCGAGCTACTTGAGCTACAACAGGTGCAGCGCCCGTACCGGTACCGCCGCCTTCACCAGCGGTGACGAAAACCATATCGGCACCAGCTAGAGCCTCAGCGAGTTCTGCGCGGTGTTCTTCAGCAGACGCACGTCCTACGGTTGGGACAGAACCTGCGCCAAGGCCACGAGTTGTTGATGCGCCGAGATCTATTCTGACGTCAGCGTCGCTGAGGCGTAGAGTCTGAGCGTCTGTGTTTACGGCGATGAACTCAACGCCTCGCAAGTTGGCGTCAATCATTCGGTTGATGGCATTTACGCCAGCGCCACCTACACCTACTACCTTAATAGAGGCTAGGAATCCCTGACCTGCACGAGCAGAGGCTTGAGATACTGCGTGAGAGATCACGTCAGAGGCGTTGGCTGAGAACACGGAGGTGTTCTCGTCGGTACGGGGTTGAATGTTCATGGTTTCTCCTTGTAGATTTTTACACCGAGTTTCTCGGATGGCAAGAGAGTATCAGACAAAAAGAAGCGTGCAAGTAGGTTAAACAAAGAAAAAGCTAGTTAAAAGAGACGGTTTAAAGAGACGGTTAAAAGAGACGGTCAAGAGAGACCGAGATACGTCAGAACGCTGCTGAAACCAGGAGCCCCTCTACCATCTCTGGAGCGTGGCTCTCTAAAGGAGGCTCAGGGAGAGTGATACTTGAGAGGGCGTGAGAGAGCAGACGGGCAAGACCATGCATATCGCCGGGGCTTGTTAATGAGAGCCCGTCTGGGCCGGCTGAAGGCATTGATGGATGCTCAAAACCGACGACGAAACGTGAGAGAGAGAGCGCCTGCGCTGCCGACCAGTGAGGGGCGGTGGTACCAAGCGCTGGGGTGAGCAGTACTTTGTGGCTTGCAACAAGAGACACCCAGGCGTTGGGACTAGTTGGGAGATCTACAACGGTGACACCAGGTGTCGCTGCTACGAACTTACGCAGTGACTCGTCTTGCCCAGGCGTGCGTGGTGGAGCAGCTACTGTTAAGTTTGCCTCAAAACGAGCACGACGGCGGAGAGAACACGCGTCTACGACACCTGAGTCTTCAGACCAGTCACACACCAAAAGAACAGCCTCGTGTGGCTTGAAAGACTGAGACAGGCTAGAGAGAGGGGCTGGCGGTATGACTAGAACATCAGATCTCAACGAGGCACGCGAGACGCTCTCTGCTAGAGGCCAAGACACAGCAGCAACTTTGGAGGCTAGAGACAGAGCCTGAGATGATGTGTCTTTAGAGTCTGCTATCAAGACAGTGGGAGTCTGGATAGAGGTGACAAAAGGCGAGGCGTCAGAGAGTAAAACTACATCAAGAGCACAAGACAGCATAGCATCTAGAGCATCTGAGAGAGACGGCAGAGAGAGACGCGTGAATGGTTCTCTTATAGCAACAAACGGGTCGTGGTCACATATTGAGAACACAAAAACGTCATGATCTAAACCCAGAGCCGTAGCGAGGGAGAGAAGCATGCGGTCATTCTCTGAGGCGTTCCACAGCATGGGTCTGTCTTGAGCACCTAAAACACCGACGCGGAGACGGGGTGTGGAGGTGAAAGACTGCATGGGATAAACCGTGAAGAAGAGACGTTAAGAAGCACGGGGGAGATGCCGGACGAGATGCGCGAACGAGGTACGGTGACAGGCGTGCGATCATTAGCGGCATCTGTGTTACTGGAGAACATGGGTTTGCCTGTCTCTGTACCGGTGATCGATACCGTAGATGGCTTAGAGATGTGCGCGAGCATGTGCTGGGCTGTGTCGATAGTCGCTACAGTCGGTGGGGATGGGATAGCCACTATAGCAAAGAGTGCTGATGAGAGATGCCGAAGGGCTGTGGGTTTGGTTGTGGCGTTGATTGACGGAGGCGAGGATGTTATAAATCACGCCGTAGACGAGGTGTGCGGAACTGACGTACGCGGTCTTGTAGAGGAGCTTTTTCACCTTGCGGGCAGGGTTTCTAAAAGCGGCATAAATAAAGCATCTGTTGAGCCAGTACTTAGATCCTGGGCAGTCTTTAAAGACGCCATCTGAGCGCCCGCTTTAGAGGTGCTCTATAGGGCTGAAAGCCGAGTTTTGAAGAACAACCCAGGCCAGTTGGCTGTGCAGCTCTTTGATGGTTGGGCATCATGTAATCGATGCGAATTGCCCATATATCAGACACACATCTAGGTTACGAGGCTTACAGGACAGTATCTGGAGGAGGGGAGAACCAGAGAGGGACTGACATCATCAGGGCGTTTGTGAGATGCGTTGATGACATAGTCGAGTGGGATCCTGACTTGGTTATCCATAGCGGAGACGTTGCAGAGAAACCCAACATCAGCGTGAGAATGATGCTTTTGATTCGTCAGCAGTTTGCACGACTTGCGGGGGAGAGAAAAGACGGCACCAGACGACCTCTCATCGTTATAGCGGGCAACCACGACATGCCGTCTGCGTCAAAAGAGGCTTGCTTTTTAGAGCTTTACCGAGATATGCCCGGCGTGGAGATTGTGTGTGTTGAACCTAAGGTCATCAAATACGACACAGAGACACTCTCTGGCCTTAGCGTCACATGCGTGCCGCACGAAGCGCTGAAGGACCTGGCCTTAGAGGAGCGCTTTGAAGAAGTGGCACCTATACCTGGCCGTACAAACATTCTAGTCTCACACGGAGTTGCTGGAGGATCAAGTCTTTACAGAAGGGTTCTAGGACGCGAATACACTATACCTACTGACGTTATAGTGAGAGACTGGGATTACGCGGCATTAGGTCACTGGCATAAACAAGGTCCAGTAGGTGCAACGGGTAAGGCCTGGTATGCGGGCTCTACAGAGAACATGGGCTTTGGAGATCTACGGGACAATGGGGATGAGAGAGGCTATTTGAGAGTCACTGTAGAACATGGCAGAACAGATGTGCACGTTCGTAACTTACCCATACGTCAGATGCTGAGACTACCAGTCATTGACGCATCAGAGAAGAGTATTGAGGAGATAGAGGAAGCAATACAGCAAAACATAGAGAAAGCGAAAGCAGACAACAAAATGGCTGGATCTATCGTAGGGCAGCACGTCACGGGGTGCTCTAGAGAGAAGTGGGCTTTAGTGCCGGTAGCAAAGATTCGTGAGAGAGCAAACGAGACTGCTTTGTACTACGAAGTTACCTTAATAAAGCCCGGCCAAGAAGAGATAGAGGCTGTTTCGGGTGTTAAACGCGGAGAGAACATAATGGAGGTTATCGAGGCGCGCGCCCAGGTTGTGCTTTCTAAAACCGAGAGAGACGGAGGCCTGAGAGTGGCTAGAGAGCTTTTAGAGAAGAACATGAAGATAACTTCCACCGAAGAAGAGACAACAGAGGTATCAAAATGATTAAGGAACTGAGAATAAGCAACCTACGTAGGCATGCAGACACACACATAAAACTAAACGAAGGTGACCGGATTATCTGCGTGTCCGGAAAAAATGGTGCAGGAAAGAGCACCATCATTGAAGCTATAGTTTACGCCTTAGTTGGAGAGAGCCGCAATGGTAGGGCGAAGCTTGACAAGTTAGTTCGTAGAGGTGCAGAGATTGAAGGCATGGAGGTTGAGCTGGCGTTTGACGTAGACGGCGGAGAGTACCGCATTATACGTAGACGCGATAACAAGACGTCGTCTGCATTGATGACTGTAAACGGCGAGCCTTTGTGTGAGGGAGTTAGGGCTGTTACAGAGGCGGTTGAGAACTTGCTGGGTATGGATAGTCAGGGTATTAAGCTCGCGGTTGTTGCGCAACAAAAAGAGCTTGACCTACTGTCGAAGCTTAACGGGTCTGCTAGAGTTAAAGCAGTTGGTAGACTGCTGAGATTAGATGCTTTAGAGAGATCAAAAGATGAGGCTAGACAGCGATGGAGGCTCGCAAAAACTGCGCTTGAAGCTATACCTGAGACAGAGGACCTACAGAGTCTATCGCGGAGAGCTGCTGGGGCGCAGGCTGCTTTTGAGGCAACAGACAGAGCAGAGCAGGCGTGCCGCACGGCTGTGACGGAGCTGGAAGCAGAGCTTGCGGTGGGATCTGACGTGGACAGAGAGTGGCACGAGTTTTGTCAGCAGCGAGCTGCGCGCGAAGCTGTTGTGTCGAGCTTGCGCGCCAGACAGGAGAGGATAACTGCAGAGCTGCGCGAGATGGATGTGCCTGAAGCTGTAGAGCTAAGAGAGGACCCTGAGGCTGTTGAGCGTGACAAAAAGAACGTAGATGCGTCAATAGCACGAGCAGAAGCTACAAAAGAGATGAACGAGCAGCGCACCATGCTTGAAGGCGAGATCACCAAAATAAAGCAACGCCTATCTGAGCTTAGTGACTTAGACCCTGGTGTTATATCTAAAGAGGAAGAGGAGAGCCGCAAGAAGGCCAGCGAGGCCAGGGAGGAGGCTTTAGTAGCCTCTGAATCTAGAGAGAAGCTACGAGAGGAGCTCGGAGGGTTGCGCAGCACATCTGAGGAACTACGGAGAAAGATAGCAGCGATCGACACTTTAGAAGGCAGCTGTGACACATGCGGTCAAGACATCCCTGAGACTCACGTCGAGGGTATGAGAGAGAAGCTCGCTAGAGAACTCTCTGAGATTGAGACGCGAATGGAAGAGACTATATCTTTAGGTGTTTTAACTAAAGAGACTCTTGAGAATCTGCAGAGAGAGGAAGCGTCACACACTAAAAGGGCCTCAGAACTTAGCAGAGACGCTGCAGAAGCTGGTCGAGCCATGGGTGAGAGAGCTGAGCTTACACGTAGGCTAGAAACATACACAGGGCATCTATCTAGAACGACAACGTCAGAAGTCGACATAGATTCACTTTACAGAGAGCGAACAAACATTGCGCTAAGAGAGGGTCACATCGAGGAGGTGCGCTCTGTAGAGAGCGTACGTAGAGAGAAGCTTAACCGTAAAGAGGCGCTAGAGCGAGAGCTTTTAGAGATAACGACAGAAAGAAACGCGGCAGAGATTCAAGAAATAGGAGCAAGTGATGCTTTAGACCTAGAGCAGCGCTATAGAGCACGGAGTGAGAAAAACGAGTCTTACAGAGCAGAGCTTGTGATGCTTGGAGAGCTTGCAAAAGAGAGCGCTAAAGCTCAAGAGGTTCTCTCAGTTATCAACGCCGAGCTGCGTCACGCCGGATCTTTGGTGGCCGCACGGAGAAAACAGCAAGAGACAGGCACTAACGCAAACTCTGCCTGGAAGCTTCTGAGCGATGCGGAGAAACACATAGGCGAGCAAGTCAGGCCTATGATTGAATCTAGCGTTAGCCAGATTCTGGACTCTATGAGCGAGGGAAGATTCTCATCGGTTAAAGTAACCCCTGACTACGAGTTTTTAGTAGATGACGGCGGAGAGTGGCGTCAGATGTCAGAGATCTCAGGTGGTGAATCAGACTTGGTTTCTTTAGCTGTTCGTCTGGGAATAGCTGACGTTATGTGCTCTAGAGCAGGGAGTGTGGGCTTTTTAATCCTGGACGAAGTTTTCGGATCGCAAGACCAGCAGCGTCGAGACAGTATTCTAAACTCAATCCGGAGCCTGAGCGGTACTTACGGCCAGGTGTGGTGCATCAGCCACGTTGGTGGGCTTGAAGACACGGCCGACAGAGTACTAGAGGTCGAGATAGACGAAGACGGTGTGGCACATGTGTCATAAAAGAGCAACATTAATCGTGACGACACTTAAAAAACAACACCAAGAGGAGATGTATGTCTGATTTAGCCGAGTTTCTAACAAACCATGACGCCAGCCTGGAGTGGCTTGACAAGATTGCGTGTGCAGATATGAGCATAACGGACTTTTTCGTAGAGGCTGGACACACTATCAACCAGGCTGTGATTAACGTGTGCCGCACGTGCCCGGTTAGAAAAGAGTGCCTAGACCACGCCTATAAACACCATATCACGGGTGGATACTTCGGTGGAGTATCACCGGGCCAGAGGCGTGACATGAGCTTAGAGAAGGCACACGCCTTTATAGCGAAAGACTGTAAACCTGTACCGGTTACAAGAAGAAAACCACGAAAGACTACATAAGGAGCCATGAGAAACATTATGAGAAATATCACGAGAAATCTACGTAAGATGTTAGTCGCTGGAGGTGTCGTGGCGTCGTTTGTGTCTTTTGGACACGGAGCAGCTTTAGCACACGACGGTGCCGTTGGCGAGGGAACAGATATCATTGCTGTCTCTGATGTTGAGCTTGGCTCAGGTATCGAGGCTAAGTGGGGTAACGGAGAGATTGATATTCACGTCCCACTTGGCGTCACTGTGGTTGTATATGGTGTAAACGGAGAGGACATGCTCAAAATAGATGAGGGCGGTAACGCGTTTGCTAACAAACAGAGCGTCACGTGGCTTGCAAACACGGGCGGAACTGCTGTGGTTGAGGAAGGGGCTGAAGCTGAGTGGGAGCAGTACGGCACTGGAGGCTTACGCTTTCATGACCACAGAATACACTTTATGGCCTCAATTCCAGATAATGCTAAAAAAGGTGACAAACTTCAATCGTGGTCTATCCCGATGTCTGTGAATGGTGAGAGAATAGACGTCACCGGTCAGCTTGTTTTAAATGTAGAACCAGAGAGCAGCGGAGGATTCCCCTGGTTGTGGATCGGTGGCGTGCTAGTGCTGGCAGTTCCAGCTGCGGCGTTTATGCTACTGAGAAACAGAGACTGAGCCACGCATAGTTGGGTGCAGGGTGCAGATGTACTCATACAAACCTGCTTTCTCAAGAGAGATAGAGTAGCTAGCACCTTTAGCCATGAGGTCTGATTGAGCTGGTTTTTCCCCTGGATGCTTTTGCCACACGACGTTGTGCGGTGCTGCTGACTCGTTTTTGAAAATAAGTTCAGAACCAGACAGGACTGAGACACTACTTGGCTCATAAACACCTGCTGTTTGTTTTTTATCTTTAATTAAAATCACAACAGAATCCGAATCTGACGAAACGGTGGAAGACGAGCTCTGGCTCGCACAAGCAGGTAGTAGAGCTACTAGAGATATAAGCAGAGCCTTTTTCACACTAAAGAGGGTCCAGGATAGCGACGAAAGTCAAGGTTTTAGTATCACTGGGCGTCATAAAAGAAGGGCTCATGAGACTCTGGCTCAAGGAGGCCCCAGAGAGCTTTAGAGTAGTCTTTTCCATCGAGTTTGGCGTACAGACAGCGAGCTAGCGGGTTTTTAGAATTTTTATTAACCATGTTTGCAAACTCAGCCCTTGAGAAGCCGGAGTCTAGACTTGACGTAATGTCTGTGAATAACGAGTCGAGTTCTTGCTCGAGACGTGCGAAGCTGTCTGAGAGATGGTTTATGCTCTCTGTGACAAAGTTATAAAACTCGTCAGGTACAGAGTGAAGCCACGACTCTAGAGAACTACCTGAAGAGAGCATCTCCCACACTCTCTTTACAGAGACGTCAGTTACTAGTCTGTGTATTCTGACGTACTCATCGAACTTTACTTTAAAACGCGTATCAGAGTCATGGTAATGAATAACAAAACCCTCTTTGTTGTCGCGCTGCGGGCTTGAAGTGACGTCGTCGAGAGAGTTAAAATTGTGTTTGTTTGCTGTCTGCCATGCGCAGAGATGAGAGACAGACTCGAGAGGTAGAGAGCGTCCGGTGAGGTTATCTATAACGGCTATAAGAACTAGATCACGTCGAGAGCCGTAGTCTACAACTATGCGGTTTGACGGGTGTATTATCTCAAAGAGAAGAGTTTTATCCTCCGGTACTGCTACGTCATGATATCGTTCATCCCAGATAGCAGAGGCCCAGACTGCCTGGTCTGAGGTGAAACTGCCCCGGGTTGCTATTTTGAAACCATCAGGAGACTTATAGAGAATACCTAGAGAGCCGTCGAGTTTCTCGTATGTCGAGAAGGTCCCTGATGGTGTTTCTAGAGGCGACACCTGTGAGAGGTTGAAAAACTTCTTGAAAGGACGAGCGACGAGAAAACCATCCCTGGATATTATTAGCCCGCGACAAGACTCGGTTACTGGATTCCACACATTATCAAACTGTGCTTTGGACGTGTAATTTAATATAGAGAGATCATAAACAGGGTGCTCTGTGCGCTTCACGTAGCGCTTAGTTAGCATCTCTTGTAACAGAGACTCATCTAGAAAATCTGTTACATGTAGTTTAGTCACAGAAGTCAGCGTGCCTAAAGCTCCTGGTAGAACACGAATTTAAAACAAGAGAGAGAAAACAAGTGTAAAACGTGTTTTTTCTAGCGTCGTGTAGCATGATTGCTTAGTGAAGAAAACACTGACGTTTGTGTGGGTTTTGTCTTTAATGTTTATGATTTTTGCCGTGTGGCGTGTTTATATCGCGCCCAGAGAAGGCGGCGGATCTTGGGAGGTGAGAACAGATTCTGGAGGGACCGGTATCGACGCTCTTTTTGTGCATACGCCAGTGCCCGTGACTCCTGCAGAGTTCTGGGGAGCGCTAACTGGAGACATGTCTATAGAGCGATACGACTCGGGATGGGGGAGAGGCGAGAGCGCCTGGGACTTTAACAGATCCGCACAGATAGCAAAAACAGCGGCAGAGACAGCGATGAATTTTTGGCAGATCAGAGGGGAGAGCACTCTTGAAGTTGTGTGGTCGGGGAATGAAAACATCTTAAGAGAGGGTGAGATTATAGTCGGCGTCAACGGAGGTCCGGCGTCAGAGTTTCTGTGGCGTGAAGCTATGCAGCGAGCCGTACCTGATAGTCACGGTAGGAAACCGATGTTTACACACCCTGTGTATCTCGTGGTTGAGAACAGTGAAAGAGAGAGAAGACCAGAGCTTTTAAAGGTTAAGTTGGTGTTTGATGGCGTTATTTGGAGAGCAGACCCAGGTGTTCGTGTAAGAGAGAGAAACGGTATCGGAACGAGAGTTATCCTGCCGGACAGCAACATGCATGGGCCGTCGGCGGGTCTTGCTATGGCGTTAGGATTTTTCAACCAGGGCACAGGAGAGTGTCTTGAGCTTGGAGGGTCAGTTGCGGCTACAGGTCAGATAACTGAGCTCGGTGCTGTTTTGGGTGTGGGAGGAGTTAAAGAGAAGACAGAGGCCGCGATTGCTGCCGAGAACGACTTACTGCTTGTGCCTGAGAGTAACTTAAAAGAAGCGCGAGCTCAAGCCAGAGGTAGAGTAAAAGTCTTTTCTGTCGATAGTTTAACAGGCGCAGTGTCTCTCCTTGCGAGAGATTATCGGGTTAAAAACTGCCTAGATCACGTGAGATTAAGTGAGCGCATAGAGGAAGCTTTGAACTACAGGGGCGCTAAGTATAAAACGGCAGGGTGACCTGCCGGGCTGAGTTTTTCAACTCAGAGAAGCTGCTATCTCTAGAAGTTCAGACACAGAGCCGTCAAAAGAAGGCCAGAGAGAGACAATGAGTGACCACGCGGCTGGGTTATCTCCGATGTGATCTGCGAGAAACCTCACAGTGTCATCTTTTACCCAGTTTGTCCAACGGTTCTCAAGAGAGACTTCAAGAAGTCCCGCTCCCAACGCTACTCTAAACTCTGGCCAGAGAGGGTGAAGTGCCATATCTGGCGCGAAAGAAGCAACCGAGGCTGCGACGTCTCTCAGTTCTCTGTTGTCAAGACTAGAGAGAACTGCCGTGGCCTCACCTGGCTCTGGCTTGATCTGATTCTCGTCTTGATTAGACATCCAAGAAGCGATGAAGCTTGGGCCGCAACGCTGCAAGAGCTGTGTTCTTCTGGAGATATCCAGAAGTCTGAGAATGTGTCTTGCACAAGCGTCTAGAATTGAGGTCTCTTTGACGTCTTGAGTTATCAAGAAATCAGCAACAGCCTCAGCTTCAAGCTGTCCCATGTACTCGTGGTGCGTCTTTACAAACTGCCAAACAGGCATATCTGTGAAAGAACGCGCCGAGTTAAGAGGGAGACACTTTACAGTTGCGTTAAAAAGCGCTAGCAAGTCCCCAGGAGGGGTCTTGTGATGAGAGAGTCTCAGACGATACTGACCGAGGTCTGGATCTGCGAGAAACACATCAAGAGCACCGACACCCAGAGGTGATGGCGCTTTAAAACGAAACTCAGCTAGAGCTGCAGCAACGTTTGCGTGCTTTACCGCGTAGGTGGCTAGCTCTGAGGTTATTGTTGAGGAGTGGAAAACTGCTTTTGCAGCAACATCACCTAACATGTCCTTAGAGAGTGAATCCATAACGTCTTGAAGTGTGAAGTTTTTGAAAAATCCGGCTGACGCTTTTGCGGCAACAAAACCAAAAAACTGCACAAGGCTCTTGCTTTGCACAGAGAGTGCGTCTAGCATGTCCTGACGGTCGTGGTCTTCGCTTAAAGCATCGGCGTACGTAAACGTCGGGAAGAGACCCAGCGCGTCGTTAGAGGCCAGGCTTTTTACGACGTGGGCGACCGGCAAGAAAGCTGCTAGAGACTGCATCATAGCGTCATCTTTACGTACTATAGCTTTTTCCAGAAGAACAAAAGCTACAGAGATGTCAAGACGAGGATTTTCACACAGGGCTCTAAGAACCGTGATTCTCTGCTCTTTTGCAAAAACCATCTGGTCTTCTCTAGTTGCTGCAGCGCTTGCGGCGGTGCAGGCGTGAAACGCGGATTTACGTTTCAAGTTCCTGGCATGCCCTGCAGGTAGGGGTGCGTGAGGTACAAAAGCCTCACGCAGTTCAGCTGAATCAAGCAGTGCTGAGAGGCTCTCAGGGAGAGTCTCAGGCAGTGACGCGGCGACAAGGCCGGCGACACGGGCGTGATTTTTAGACATGAATGCTCCTAATTGTTTGATGCCTGGTTGGCAGTATTACATTAAAAGCCGGTAGAGGACGCGCAACACTGCGCGTGCCTGGGGCTAAAAGAGAGTCACGCTTGATGTATGGCAGTTAGAGAACAAGTCGCAAAGTGGGCACCGGGTCCAAAATCAACAGGTGCAATAGCTGAGATTACTGGATGGGACTGGGAGTACGTATCTAACACTCAGTGGGGTATCGACGGTGAGACGGCCCTTAGAGCGTGGAACAAAGGGAAGTGCTCAGTTGAGCAAGGATCAGCTGCAGCTAAGGCGTGTCGAGACGGTGAGGCGCTAGCTAAGATCATAAAAGACCGAAGAGTGGCGGTGCGTGTGGCGGTGTTGTCAAACCCTGCGTGTCCTTGGGGAATACTTGTTTCTAAGGCTGCCTATCGAGGACGAGGACACGAGAGCTTCACAGTGCAGAGAGCTGCACGTGAGACGCTACCAAAGTCAGTTAAGTCTGTTAGCTTTGAGCAGGCTTGGGGACGCTTGGCAGACGGGCAAGACAGAGTTGCTTACGTCAGCGTTGCTGAACACCCCGGACTAAAAGATGAACACATCGACATGATCTTGGAGTCTAACTTTGTGATGGAGGGCGGTAGGTCTGTTGATGCGGCTGACTTGATTGCAGAGTATGGACGACTCGCTGCGCTATCTACAGAGTCTCTGGTGAAGATCATGCGAGCATCAGACGAGAGCTTGGTTCATGTCTGCAGGTTTATCGCAAAATACGCGAAAGACAGAGACGCTGCGGTTCTTGACGCGCTTGCTGTGCTTAGAGAGCGCGGGAAGACATCTGCGGGCTGGCCTTTGTCTAACACACGTGGTGTATCGAGCGCTACCCACAGAGTCATACGCGACTGGATGAGAGACGAGGCTAGAAGGCCGATGGACTCTACGCACATGTCCAATCCCGAGTCGCCGTGGCAGCTGTGGATTGAGGCTGACATAACTAAAAACGGGGCCGGGGACGCGCTGGGTAGAGCCGTTGCTGACGTGTGGGGAGATGACGCTGACGTGTGGCGTTTAGTGTTTGAGTTGTTGCAGGACTTTAAAGGAAGCATTAGAGAGATGCTGCTCTGGCTCTCAATTTACCACCCGAACGAGAAGTTAGACCGCGAGATCGAAAGCGCCTGCTGACACCTCTGCGTCGGTGGAGTCGGCGTGCTCAAAACCTAGAACTCCGATGGTGTCAAAACGATCGCGTAGCCAATTGTTGTTTGCGTCTAAGAGACCCAGCTTACGGCAGTTAGGTACTATCTTTGCAAATAAAAGAGACTGGAAGAGTTGCCGGTCTGGGTTATTGAGAACTAACGGCACTATCTTTTTAGGATCTACACCCATGTGTTCCCACACTTCTTGCTGCAAGAAGCGGTCACGCATACGTAAAGAGGCCTCAAAGGCGAACTCGGCCCTCTCAGAGAGCTCTTTAGATGAGAGAGAAGCGTATACCTCTTGAAGGCTTAGAGTACCGAAAGCGACGTGTCGCGCCTCGTCTGACATGACGTAACGCAGAAGTTGCTTTAAGAGAGGTTCTTGCGAGAGTTGATACATGTAACCAAAAGCTGCGAGCGCTAGACCCTCTATCATAACTTGCATGCCGAGATAAACCATATCCCAACGAGAGTCTTGGAGAACATCCTCAATTAGCGCACCGAGATGAGCGTTTATCTGAAACTGTCCGCCGAGTTTCTCATTGGTGTAGCGCGCAAAGACCTCTACGTGTCGAGCCTCGTCTACAACTTGCGTGCTGGCGTAGAGCTTAGCTTCGTAAGATGGGACAACCTCCACTAGACGACTAGAACAGATGAGAGCTCCCTGTTCTCCGTGGAGAAACTGGGAGAGACTCCACTGCTGAGACAACATCGAGAACTCAAGCCACTCTTTGTCTCCCCAGAGAGCGACTGGGGAGTGAGACCAATCTACAGACTCAAAACCAGCTTTAGACGCCATGGCCATAGCTGCTTGACGTTCTTGGTCTACTTCTGTGTCCCATGGGAGATCTGTTGTGGCGTTCCACTGTGACCTTTTGGCTTTCTCGTAAAGTCTATCTAGAGACATACCAGACCGGGAGTAATCCCACGTGAAACAAGAAGGCATTGACGAGGGGACTAGTCTTGAGGATTCATCCTTGGAACGAGAAGGGAGAGAGAGTACGGCCTCAAGATCTTGGAGAGACGTATCTATAGACATGGGATAAACAGTTCGCAGAGCAACGGGTGAGGCCTTGGTGGCTCTCGATTTACGGAAATGGCGCCGATAGTGGTAGATATGGGAAAAACCATCACACAAGAAACAAACGTAACAAACGTAGCTGCAGCGTCAATGGCGCTGTGCGACATCACCGAGATCCGTAATACGGCAGAGAGAGCAGAGAGTGCTTTCGAGGGAGCTTGTTTCTCCCTTCCTGGAACGGCCCTTCCGGGACGTTTGCAGGTTGCAGCGATCATCGGTCGTGGAATCACCGAGGCTCAGGCTCGTCGAGGAGTACCGTGCGTATCTGCGCGCGTCGCTCTGGAATACGGCGGAATCTCTTGGGTCTTGCGTCAGGCAGGAGAGAACGACAAGGCAGAGGCTCTTGATGCTCTCGCAGCGAAGATTGAGGACGGTCCGGATAACATCCGCGCCACTGACGTCATTCGATTCTGCGACGAAGCTATCGCGATCATCGGCTGAGAGGACACTCTCCGGGGAGAAATCCCCGCTTTATATAAAACCGTGCTATAAAGCCGGTTATGAAACTTGTTATAAAACAAGTCCAGGTGCGAAAATCTCTCGTTAGCTCTCAGCTAACGGCAGAGTGTCTCACCTGCTGGCTCATGGAGGTATCTGTCGTCACCGTAATATCCAAATAAATCTACGGCAAGGCTGGCAACTTTATTGTTCGCGGCTTCAAGTTTTTTGCGCAGACGCACAATCTCTTCAGCCATCGCCCACATCGCTGTTGTGTTTTCATCCCAAGATGGGTCGTCCATCAGGTCGTACCAGCGATTGATTTCATCTCTGATTTCATTCATCTGTTTCTTTGTCATCTTCTTAGTCATTAGATTCCTCTAGCGAAGCAGAATGATTCCCACATGTGCTCGGCTTCGTGCCATTCACATACACCGTCAATATGAATGCAGGTGCCAAACTCGTCATACATTTGGCACATGCCATAGTCAGCAAACATTTTTGCAATTTCAAGAAGTTCTTTATTTTCTGCTCGTAAAGAAATGATTTCTTGTGCCATTTCTCTTTCATGGGCAGCGGTAAAGGGTGTTTCTTTTGCCCACTCTTGAAGTTCATCATCAGTAAGCTTATGATTAGTCATGGTTTTGCAATCTGTCGCATAAATGTAGGGCCATTTGATGTTTGTGGATTTGTCCAGAGTTAAAGATCTGCGTTTTGACCTCTTGTTTAAAAACACAAAGGCACCAAAGAGAGCTACGCCTACAAGAGAGAGTATCTCACCGGATTGGCGTCCTACAGGTACAGGCGGAGAGAGCGTTACTGTGTTGCTTGTTGGCACAACAAGTATCATGTTAGGACCCAACCTATAAACGCCGTCGGCACCAGACACTCTCCATGAGGGGTACCAAGAGAAACGTACGGCTACAGGTACGCCGGTTTGAGAGACGCGGAAAGACACTCCAGAGTCTGAGACACTAACGTCAGATAGTGAAGCTTTAGGGGCTGCGCCTGATTTTAGACCCGGGGCGTTAGAGAACATACCCGTTGGGTCAGCTTTAAAAGCGCGAGCGTAATCGATGGGCCAGGAACCCTCTGGTAAGCTAACAGGCCAGGACGGGAGAACCTCTACAGGTGAGGAATCTTTAACTCTAAAGACGACCCAGCGTTCCTTGTTTGGATCTGAGACCATAGGAACAGACCCTAGCTCAACTAGATCTTCAGTAGCGGCCCTAGCATCCTTGATAGTTGCCTCGTTGTAAGCCAGGAACCACTTTACGCCCATGGCTCGCATCGAATCAACGCCCCATTTGAGATCGTAACCAGGGTACGGCATATCACGCACAGGACCAGAGCCTGCTTGCGACGTTGCGTACTGCATCATGAAATGAAAAGGTGTAGTCTGAGAGCCCTCCATAAAGAGACCCTCTACTGAATCGACGCAACCATCAGTCCAGTAAGGTATCAGCATCATAGCCATCGGGGAGCCGTAAGAACCCTGAGCCTTGTCATACTCCCAGTGAGCGCGGCCGCAACCTGTCTTTTTACCTTCGCTAGAGAGAAGATCCATTACACCCCTATACTCAGGCCAGTCGGTCTTAGATTCATAGCCTGAAAAGTCCCAGCGACCCCAGGAGGCAACTAGCGGCTTAGGTATGTCCCAACCTGTTGGGGTTTGAGATACGCGGTGAAAATTCGTGAGACTCATTAAAGCTATAGAAGGAATCAATACCAAAGCCACTACTGCACGTTGAGATCTCACTAGAATTTGTGAGAAATGAACGAGAGCTGCAGCGGCCAACATCCAGAGAGACCACCAGTAAAAAGGCAGCCAGCGTGCATCCCACACGTAAGTTGTGGGCCAGAGAGCGTACATACCGATAAAAACGAGAGCCGTGAGAGAGAACCCCATGATAGCACGTCTTTTAGTTAGAAAAGCCCAGACGGTGGCAGCTAAGGCCAGAGGGATAATAATCCAGTACTGACCAACAGGGCCTGTCTCGCCGTTTAACATGCGTGAGTAGAGAGAGTTGCTTGCGCACACACCAGAGACCCCTTGACCTGGAGAGATGCCCCTGCCTACACAGGACTGCAGGAAAGGTAGTACCCACGAGATAGAGCGCGTCGGGGCGTAACCCATGTCAGTGGCGTAAGAAGTGGAACGGAGAAACGGCATCCACCAGAGACCAGCCATCAACACAGCTGAGAGAGAAGGGAGTGCGAGCTTTCTGAGAGATCTTAATCGATTTTGGAACACCAACACAAAACAGAGCGACAAGAGCGCGACAAAAACACCTGATAGAAGGTGTGAGAGAGCCGCGCAGACTAGCAGGATTGGGAAAGTGACAGGTACAGTGTCGCGCTCTTTCTTTAAGAAAGGGATGAGCGCAGAGAGAGCTAAGATACCAAAGCCGAAACCGAGAGCGAGAGAGAACATGCCTGCATACACAGACGCTAGGTTGGCACCGTAGATAGTGTGGAAGCGCTCAAGCTGAAAACACACCGTTGCAGCAGTGAATGCTACAGGATAGAGCGGCGATAGAGAGATACGGCGAGACAGGCGCCAGGTTGCAAACGGAGGCAAAACAGCGGCTGTTAATATCGTTAGTTTGAACGCAATCCCGTAAGGGAGAACGATGTTAAGAATAAGAGTTATGAGAGCTGGGAGAGGGAAGTACAGAGCTCCAGCTGGGAAACCAGCGTACCAGTCGTCAGACCAGCCAGAGAGGTGAGGGAGTAGCTGTCTGGCTAGAGCATCTGGGAACCACACGTGCGCTGCGACGTCACCACCTGTTGGAGTGGTGTTGCTTAGAATCTGAAACACTGGAAGAAACACGATAGCAGTCAGTGTCAAAGCAGCAGCCGATACGGCGTACAGAGTTCTGAGAGAAACTCTTGAGAGTGACACCTCGGTGTAAAGAGAGAGAGGATCGCTGCTAGAGGCGTTTGGGTTTCGGTGATTGATAAAAGAAGACACCAATGCAAACACAACCAGAGCGTTAAGAGACCCTCCAAGAACAGCATCTTCTAGAGAGAACCTGAGGCAGTAAAGGAACGTCGAGAGCCCACACAGAAGAGCAACTACGTAGAGCGACTTGCTATCTAGCGCTCTAGGCCCTATCTCTCTCTGTTGCTTGGTGTCTGCGTCTCTCTGGGAGATAGGGTCTGAAGCGTTCTCTGGGTTGGTTTCCATCAAAAAAGAGAGTGCCCAGGTCTTAGAAACTCGCACGATTAAAGACCTAGAGAGGCAACTAAGGACAGTGAGACACGTGAGACAAGACCCTCTGAAGAAACACAGGCCGTTTGTGGTTAAAGCTCCATGGGGTCAGACAACAGCCCAGCGTGAGGCTGTAGAGAAGCTGGCTGAATCGCTGGAGAACGGCAACAAATGGACGTCTCTGACTGGCGTTACGGGGTCTGGCAAGAGCGCGGTTATGGCCTGGACTATAGAACACACAAACCGGCCGGCCTTAGTTATAGCCCCAAACAAGAGCCTCGCTGCCCAGCTCTCAATGGAGCTGACTGAGTTGTTGCCTGAGAACAAAGTGTGCTACTTTGTGTCATACTACGACTACTATCAACCTGAAGCTTATGTACCGTCGAGCGACACTTTCATCGAGAAAGAAGCGATGATAAACCAAGAGATTGACAGACTAAGGCACGAGGCTACAGCATCTCTCCTTTTTAGAAGAGATGTGGTTGTAGTGGCTTCAGTCTCTTGTGTGTATGGATTAGGAGCCCCGGAATCTTATCTGAAGAACGTCGTGAGGCTAGAAGTTGGTCAGCAGTGGGAGCGACTGGAGCTATCTAGAAAACTCGCGGAGATAGGGTATGTGCGCGGAGATGGAATTGAGCGCGGCACATTCAAGATGCGTGGAGACACATTAGAGATAATACAGCCATCAGGTGACACGCTACACAGAGTGTCTTTTGATGACGAAACCATCGAAGAGATAGTAGAGATAACACCAGTTGAGAGAAAAAAGATCGCAACGTGTGAAGACTTGAACGTATGGCCTGCTAAACACTACCAGACAGAGCGAGAGACTCTAGAGAGAGCGTGTGGAGAGATAGAGAGCGAGCTACAAAAGAGACTAGAAGAGTTGCGTGGATCAAATAAACTACTAGAAGCCCAGAGACTAGAGCAGCGGACGCTCTCGGATGTTGATTACCTAAGAGAGACAGGTTTTTGTCCCGGAGTTGAGAACTACTCAAGACACCTAGACGGGAGAGAGGCAGGGGAACCACCTTACTCACTGTTGTCATACTTTCCGCAAGACTCTTTAGTCATACTAGATGAGTCACACGTCACGATACCGCAACTGAGAGCGTGTTTTGCGGGAGACTTCTCAAGGAAAGCGACACTGATTGAGCACGGGTTCAGGTTACCTTCAGCAGCTGACAACAGACCACTGAGATTTGAGGAGTTTAGCGCCAACACAGGCCAGATATTGACCGTCTCTGCTACGCCGGGGGTTTTTGAGCGAGAGATGGCTGGAGCAGACGTGGAGCTCCTTGTTAGACCGACAGGTTTGCTAGACCCAGAGATAACAGTGGAGAGAGCAACGGGTCAAGTGGAACATCTCTCTGGTCTGATAAAAGAGAACACCCTTGCTAGAGAACGCACGCTTGTTACTTGCACAACAAAAACGTCAGCTGAGAAGCTAGTTGAGCACCTAGAAGACAGAGGAATAAAAGCCAGATATCTGCACAGCGACGTACATGTGACAGAGCGCATCGAGATAGTGCGGGACTTGCGACTAGGGGAGTTTGATGTGCTAGTTGGCGTCAACTTGCTGAGAGAGGGCCTAGACATGCCAGAGGTGTCACTGGTTGCGATACTAGATGCCGACCAGGAAGGATTTTTACGCAGTGAGACGGCGTTGATACAGACCATAGGTAGAGCAGCTAGACACCTAAACGGTAGGGCTGTCTTGTACGCAGACCGCGAAACAGAGGCCATGAGACGCGCCATTGAGGAAACTGCCAGAAGAAGAGAGAAGCAGGCTGCCTACAACAGCGAACACGGCGTGATCCCGCGAGGCGTGGTCTCTAGCATCAAGCCAGCATTGATACGACAGAGAAAAACAGAGAAGGTAGAACAGAGTAGCGAGCTTACTAAAGTGAGCACAAAGGACCTAGAGGAGCTCTTGATAACAACAGAGCTTGAGATGCACCAGGCGGCAGAGGACTTGAGATTTGAGGTGGCGGCAGTGAAACGCGACAAACTAGAAGCCCTCTCAGCTGAGATCTTATCTAGAGCTGGTAAAGAAACAGAACGCACCGATGGTGAGAGAAGCCCTAAGAAGGCAGATAAAAAACAGAGGAGATAATTGAACGCAGAAGAGCTTAAAGGCAGCGCGCAGAGAGCGTTAGATGCTATTGAGAACGGCTGGCCAGTTACGATGCTTGAGGAGTTGATTGCCATAATGGGCGACGCTCTGAGAGAGACACTCTCTAAAGTAGACAGAGAAGACATGACGAGCGTTGTGGAGATGCACAACGAGGACGTAGAAGTAGACTCAGATAGAGACTACATGCTAGACGTCAGAGAGAGTCTCTTGAAGCTAGAAACAGCGTGTGACGAAGCCATCGGTTTAGACGAAGTTATGGTACATTGGATACTAGACGACGTCGTAGCGGATGTTAGACGAAACACAATGGCGCTTGCTAAAACAAACCCCAGGATAAGAAACCTGTCTCTCATGGTAGCAAAACGCGACATGCTAGACAGAATATTAGATATGGCGGATGACAACGGGATGTAACCCGCGGCCGTGAGGCCGGATTATAAATACTAACACCCATGTGTCAAAGCTGTGTTTATTTAAGCTGTGTTTATTTAAGCTGTGTTTATTTAAGCTGTGTTTATTTAAGCTGTGTTTATTTTAAGTCGTTGCAGAATTGCTTCCCTGGTGGCCAAGGGTAAGTAAGACGGCATCTCATCTACGGTCATCTCTGAGAGCTCTTTTACGGAGAGCTCTTCTAAGAGGCGGCGGAGGCGCTTTTGACCCAGACCCGGGATGCCCTCGAGACCTGTTCGTGTCATATCTTTTAGACGCCTAGCCCGAGAGCGTCTTATAGATAGATCGTGAGCTGCGTCTCGGGCGCGCTGTAAAACATACAATGCAGGTGAAGTGAGATCTAAACGAAGAGGGTGTTTTGAGTCGGGTAGGAAAACCTCCTCTAAGTGCTTTGCGAGAGAAGCGACAGGTATAGAGAAACCTAGAGCCTCTAGAGCCTCTAGGGCGGCGTCAAGTTGGGGGCGGCCACCGTCTATCAAGAGCAGATCAGGTGTTTGCGAGAGAGAGACGTCGCGTTCAGAGACAGGCAAGCTCTGCTGCTTTCTTAAGATCTCAATGCGTCGCGTGACGGCTGTTTTTACTGATAAAACATCATTGTTACCGGTGTTGATGTTTAAAGAACGATGGAGCTTAGTAGAGGGCAGTCCCTCTTTTAAAACTGCGAAAGCTGCAGTAGTTTGAGCGCCGTGATGGTGTGATATGTCCAGGCACTCGATACGGAGAGGTATAGTCGGTAAAGATAAGGTTTCTTTTAAAACCATCAGCTCTTGTGTGACGGCATCTCTAGAAGAGAGACGTGCAGTGCGTTCTCTTTTTAGACCAATAGAGGCGTTTTTTAGGCAGAGCTCAAGAAGACCAGCGAGGCGGCCAGAACGTGGGGCCTCTTTAAGAGAGAGCGCTTCTAATGTTTCTTTATCAATACTCACGTTAGAGACTATCTTAACAGGCTTAACAGAGAAGCTAGGTACCTGGGAGAGAAGCACGGACGCGACAACCTCGTGGGTCTCAAACTCAACAGAGTCACACAACACAGCAGGAGCAGCTATTAAAACACCGTCAGAGACGACCATTAGCTGTACTAAAAACCCGAGACGATCAGGCGCTACAGCAACGGCGAGAGTAGGTCTGGTTACACCCTCGAAAACTCCTTGGTTACGGAGAGCAGCGAGCGCAGACAGCGCGTCTCTAGTGCGGGCTGCAGACTCGTAGAGACGATCTTTTGATAACTCAGCCATCCTTTGTTGAAGAAGACCAGATACGGGCTTGATGCGACCAGAGAGAATCTGCTTTGCGAGAGCAACTCGCTGAGGATAACCATCAAGAGACACACACGGGGCGGCACACACGCCGGTGTCGCCTAGAACACAGGGTCTACCGAGACGCTGATAGTGTCTTAGCGTGCCGTCTCGACACGGACGGACACCACAAGTTACAGATACTGCGTCAAGGAGAGATCTAGCGTGCTGAGGAGTCGGGAATGGACCGAAGATCTCGCCAGTGTGGGAGTTCTGACGAGATATAAAAACCCGCGGTGTGACGTGGTCTGACAACACTACAGACGGGTAGCTGTGGTCGTCTCGGAGACGCACATTAAAAGGCGGCTGAAGAGACTTGATGAGAGACGCCTCTGACAACAGAGCCTCTGACTCTGTTGATAAAACAGTGTAGATAACAGACGAGGCTTGGGACACCATCTCTGCGGTGCGCGGATGGAGCAGAGCGGGGTTTGGTGGGAAGTAACTAGAGAGGCGTGATTTTAGAGATTTGGCTTTACCTACATACAACACACGTTGATTTTCATCGAGGAAACGATACACACCCGGGAGAGAAGGGATACCAGATGGGAGTGAGACCATGCCTACACAGTGCGTGAGAAGGGAGTAGAGTCTAGACTATCAGCCAGCGTTAGAGCCGATGACAGAGAACGTACATGACGCCGGCGTGCAAGATAGCGTGGCTGGGACTGATTTTACAGGGTCACTTGCTCCCCACACGATAGATGAGCCGTTATAAACCCATGAGCGCATGTAGTAAGACACAGTCACAGAGGCTGTGTAAGAGTAAGGAGCCCCGGAACGAGTGGCGGCGTAAAAACGCATAGTTGCGTATTTAGGATTAGAGTTTATGTCTTGCCCTACTGGAGAGGACACTATCTTGTACTGCTTTGGTGACCTGTAGCCAGATGGGGGCGTTAGAGTGAAAGAATCAACTATCATAGACGTCACGTAAGGACCAGCTTTGCCGGCAGACGCGCGTGTCTGGCTCTCTGGAGTGTTACAAGGTGCTTTCTGTCCGTTGTTACAGGTGATAGAACCTTGCAGCTTGATGCGCTGATCTACGTTCTGCTGAGCTTTAGCGGCTGCAGTAGCGATAACTTTAGGCGTATCTACAACCGGGTCTGGGGTTTGTGCTGGCTGCGGATAGAAAGCAGGGTAAGGATAAGGGTAGTGGCCAGGGTAAGGGTAAGGGTAGTGAGCGGGGTAAGGGTAAGGGTAGTGTGCGGGGTAAGGGTAAGGGTAGTGGCCAGGGTACGGATAGCACTTAGTGCAAGGGACCACTAATTTGTAATACACCTCCATCGACCATTGATTCCTGTGTACATGCGAGCCGTGTGCTGTACAGTTAGTAACTGAACCTGAGATTTTACAGGTGGTCTCTGTCCACTTCCAATACCATGCTTTCTTCGTAGAAGAGTACGTGTAAGTCGGGTCTGAGTAGTTGAAGTGAGTACTCTCACAAGTGTCACTAGAGTTGTTGCCGTAAGGTTTTATACCAAAGAAGTCTTTAAAAAAATCAGGTCTTTTTTCAAGAAGTATTTTGAAGTCACTACAGCTATTTGAGACAGGAGTGTCTTTGTAACACCTAGTGGTTATTGTGGCGTTGTACTTGTATTTAACATAGTAGTTATTATTTTTAGAGTCATAAGATGGGTTCTCAAACGTGCCGTCAAACGTCTTAAAATCATTGAGATCTACCTTGCTTATCGCATCTGAAGGGCAGTCGGCAGGGTATTCTTCTGTCGATGCCGCGGCTTGAACCTGCTGCACGGATGGCGGAGCTGCGATCAGGAGCGCTAAAACCACAGCTACGGAGCGGAGCGAGGGTTTTAGCATGCAAAACACCGTGACAGCAGGCAGGCTCTGGGCAACTAGGGTCTTTTGGGTCGTGCTTTCACAGAGGGTGTAGGTTTAAAGCTCGGTGTCTCTGTAGATAGAGTTTTTGTGCTAGAGGCGTACTACCACGTGACTGAGTAATGTAGAATGACCTTGTCTGCTGCTGAGGCATCCCTGCTTCCAACCGAGGCGTAGCCGGTTACGCCGTTACCGCAGCTAAATGTACCGATAGATGTGTCTGTTATAGTGCATCCTTTAGATCTTACGTAATCTAGAACAGGCTCGCGAGAGGCTGAGAACGTAGCTTTACTCACCTCCCAGATCATTTTGAAGCTACCTGGTGATCCCCAGTCGTCTTCAACCAAGGTAGCGCCAGTGGGTGTCGGCGGGTTTATGGGTAACCCGGACGAGGGGGTTGTGGTTGTTGGCGGCTTAGTTGTGGTTGATGGCGGCTTAGTTGTGGTTGATGGCGGCTTAGAAGGAGGTAGTGCTTGAATAGTTGTGACCGTGGATGGTTTTGTTGTAGAGGGTTGCGAAGTAGTTTGAGTGGTGGCTACATCAATGGGGGTTAAATCAGAGGGGATGGTTTCTGCTAGAGAGGATGAGGGTAGAGAATCAGGGCCGCCGGGGGAGGACCCCTGTCCTAGCTGACCTGAGACAGTGCCATCGATAACTAGAGAAGCGGGATCCTCGTCTCTGGAGCCAGCAACAAAGAGAGCGAGAGAGACGATAGCGGTGAGTGAGAACATGGCTGCGCCAAAGACTGCCAGGCGGCGGCGGGGAACTAGATCGTTATCCATACACACAGCGTGCCTGTAGAAACACCCCAAGCACGCACCAGACAGGTGAGGGGCTTAAAAAGTAGATTTTCGGGGCGCAGCCCCCTGAAACCCTTAGTATTTAAGGCTCAGGTCTGGCTGTTTTTAGACCCAGAACTAAAGACAGAGGTTGATAACGGTACTTTTTTAGTTTAGGTAGTAGTTTTGCGAAGCTCTGGTTTTAAAAGTACTACAGGATCTTATGTGGCGTAGATGTGTGACGGTGACACAGTTTGTCACATGACAGCAATAACTTTAATCGTGATAGTAGTTACAGCATTAGCGGTTATCTTGTGGGGAGTCTCCCTTTACAACAAGATGATCAGACTGAAAAACATCGTAGTTGAGGCAGAGGCCCAGATTGACGTACAGCTCCAGAGGCGGTGCGATTTGATACCGAACCTAGTTGAGACAGTGAAAGGCTACGCAGCACACGAGAGCGAGACACTGGAGGCTGTTATGAGAGCCAGGTCAGGTGCGCTAACTGCAAACACCATCGGAGAGAAGAGCCAGGCTGACGGTGTGTTAACTGGTGCCCTACGAGGACTTCTAGCTGTTTCTGAGGCGTACCCTCAGTTGCGTGCTGATGGAAACTTCCTTAAGCTTCAAGAGGAGCTGGTAACTACAGAGAACTCAGTTGCTTACGCTAGACAGCGCTACAACGACACGGCGCGTAACTTAAACACTGCTGTTGAATCCATACCCACAAAGTTTGTAGCAGGTCTAGCTAAAGCAGAGAAGGCGGAGTTCTTCGAGTCAGACGAGGCTGCAAAAGTAGCGCCAAAAGTTCAGTTCTGAAAAACATAGTTAGGTTGAGTTTTGGACTTTCTTGAATCAATCAGGAGAAATAAGAGAAACAGCGCTGTTCTCTTACTTGCTAACTTTCTAATACTAGCTCTGTCTACCGCGTCGGTTGCTTACTGGCGTGGAGCTACAGGATCTGTTGTCGCTGTTGTGTCCTCTGTTGTTGCCATAGTATCTACAGTTGGGTCATGGTACTACAGCGATAAGATAGTTCTGAGAGCCTCAAAAGCACAGATAGCAGACCCTGCCGAGTGGCCGGAGCTGTGTAACGTAGTTAGAGAGATATCGATTGCTGCAGGAATGGCAGTACCACCAAGAGTAGCTGTTATACACGACAGCGCCCCTAACGCCTTTGCTACCGGACGAGACCCGGAACACGCCGTTGTGGCTTGCACCACAGGCCTTTTAGAGATTATGGACCGCGAGGAGTTAGCTGGGGTTATAGCACACGAGATAGCCCATGTGACGAGCAGAGACGTGACGACCATGACTATAGCAGCGACAACTGCCGGCGCGGTGGCTTTGATTGGTGACCTGGCTTGGCGAGTAGGTTTTGGTGGAGCAAACAAAAAAGATAGAGGCCCTCTGGCTGCAGTGGCGTTAGTGTCGATGATACTAGCCCCGCTGGCAGCTTTGCTGCTTAAAGCTGCTCTGTCTAGAAGTAGAGAGACAGCAGCAGACGCTAGAGCTGTTGAGTATACGAGAAATCCGAGAGGTCTGCGTCAGGCACTTGAGAAGCTGGGCGAGAACACTACGGTGGTTAAAAACAGAAACACAGCGATGGCACACATGTGGATCGAGAGCCCGTTGGGTGGCAAGAGCCGCAATCTATTTAGCACCCACCCTTTGCTAACCGATCGCATAGAGAACCTCAGGAAACTTGAGGGTGGGAGTTACTAGAACGTCTCTGTTTTTGGATGTGATGTTTGTGCGTTAAACAGGCAGCGCGGCAGAGTAAACGGATGCCACAAACCGACACTACAGAACTTCTACGACAAGCTTTAAAGGCTGGAGGTATGCTGTCTGACGTAGTATCTAGCCAGACTTGCGTGTGTAGTGAAGAGAGACAGTGTGTCACTTGCGTCTCTTATAGTGCTTGGCAGAGAGTGTCTGACGAGATTGAGGATACACTCCTAGATATAGAGCACAGCCTAGAAGGCAGTGAGGAAGATAGGGCGTGGTCTGCAGTAGAGGACATGCGAAGCGCTCTTGAAGCAACGATGAACAAAGAATCGGGCGGCCTAGAGAGAGACGCTACTGATTCTGAGATGGTCTTTAAACTAGAGTCTATCAGAACCAACTTACTCTGTGCTGTAGAGAGATTAGGGGAGGCGAACACTAAACTCTCATCTGAGAGAGACAGATGGTATCAGATAGCAGAGATGTACTACCTGTGCAGAGAAGGCGCTGAGGGAGCTTTCCAGAGAGAGCTTGGCGAGAAAAACTGAGACTCAGCCCTGAACTGTGGTGATAGTAGTCGGTGAGGGCTGCTCTGAGACTGAGGTGTAGAGAATTAAGCCCAGGAGAAGGCCTAGAACAATCGCTATGGCTGCAACCTTAGGGGGAGTTAAAAACCTCACATAGACTAACGTGTCTAGAGGGGTTATTTGTGCAGGGAGCGCTTATACCGATACGCAGAGACAGGTGCCGGTGTGGGCAGATGGCGGACAGTGTGAGGCGTGAACGAACGCCAGAACATAGAGGTTAGAGGTGCCAGGGAGCACAACCTGGACAACATCGACGTAGATATACCACGCGGAAAACTCGTCGTCATGTGCGGGGTGTCAGGGTCTGGCAAGAGCACACTGGCTTTTGACACAGTATACGCAGAGGGCCAGAGACGGTACGTAGAGAGCCTATCTGCGTATGCCCGCCAGTTTCTGGGGCAGTTAAAGAAGCCTGATGTCGACTCTATTGAGGGTTTGAGCCCGGCGGTAGCTATAGACCAGAAAACAACTAGCGCTAACCCTAGATCTACAGTAGGTACAGTCACAGAGATACATGACCACTTAAGACTGCTGTTTGCTAGAGTCGGTGAGCCCCACTGCCCAGTAGATGGTTCTGCTTTAGGATCCGTGAATGTCCTAGAGACTGCAGAACGCATGGTTTCTTTAGAGGTTGGATCTAGTGTGATTATTGGATGTCATCACACGAAGGCTAAAAAAGGAACGATGGTTCCAGAGATAGAATCAATATCTAGACAAGGTTTCTCTAAAATAAGAATAGACGGCAGAGTGGTCTCTGTAGATGACCCTGGGGTTTTTGAGAAAAATCTTCGACATGACGTAGACATAATAGTAGACCGTGTTAAAATAAGAGAGAACAGCCTATCTAGAATAACGGACTCGATAAATGCTGCCTTGATAGCAGGTGGCGGGGAGGCTTTTTGGGAGAGGCTGGACGGCGAGGGGAACACTGTAGAGAGGACTCTTTTGTCTAGATCTGGAGCGTGCGTAGAGTGCGGAACTTCATATCCAAAAATAGAACCGCGAACGTTCTCATTCAACAGTCCGTTTGGTGCGTGTACAAACTGCGACGGACTAGGAGTTTTGCTTAAAGGAGAGGAGAGTTTAATCGTTCCAAAACCAGAGCGGAGCTTAATGGAGAACGCCATAGCCCCGTGGGCTGGCATGCATGGCTCTTACCAGAGATGGACGCTTGATGCGATGTGCAGACAAGAGGGTATCAGTACGTTGGTGAGCTGGAAAAAACTCAGTGCGGCTGATAAGAAAAAGATTCTCGATGGCGTAGATGGTACTATACCTGCTAAACATGGTGGAAAGACATACCAGGTGCGCTACGAAGGAGTTAGAAGCTACCTAGAGAAGAAGATAAGCGACGGAGCTAGCGACAAAGCTCGTGACTACATGCTTGGATACATGAGAGAGAGGCCGTGTGTGTCTTGTGGCGGCGGCAGACTATCTCCTTACGCCCTTGCTGTGTTAGTTGGTGGTAGCAACATACACGACATAGAGAAGCTCCAAGTTTCTGAGGCTCTGTTGTGGTTTGATAACTTGACTTTATCTAAGAAACAATCAACCATAGCAGAGAGGCTGGTGAGAGAGACACGCGCGAGACTGGGATTTCTTGAGAACGTAGGGCTTGGTTACATAACGCTAGAGAGATCAGCTAAGACTCTGTCTGGTGGAGAGGCGCAACGCATAAGGTTAGCAAGCCAGATAGGGGCTGGGTTGGCAGGGGTTCTTTACGTATTAGATGAACCATCAATAGGACTACACCCTCAAGACAACGAGCGACTGATAGAGACTCTGAAAAACCTCAGAGACCTGGGTAACACTGTGTTGGTTGTGGAACACGACGAAGACACAGTGTCGAGCGCAGACTGGGTTATAGACGTAGGACCTGGGGCAGGCAGTCACGGTGGGCGCATCGTTGCAGAGGGAACACCTGAAGATATCAAGGCCAACAAAAACAGCGTTACTGGACCATGGCTTTCAGGTGTTAAGAGAATAAACATCCCCAAAGAGCGTCGGATAGCTACGGGGGTTGTGAAACTTAGAGGAGTTAAAGCTAACAACATAAAAGGCATAGACGTGAGCGTACCGTTGGGCGTCATGACTGGAGTTTGTGGAGTTTCTGGGTCAGGTAAGAGCACATTAGTTAATGACGTTCTTGAACCAGCAGCTACTGGCTGGGTTTTAAGAGGAGAGAGAACACACGACGGAGTGCGTAAAATAGATGGCCTCGATGCTCTCGACAAGGTCATCAACATCGACCAGAGCCCGATAGGGCGCACCCCTAGATCAAACCCTGCTACGTATACTGGAGTGTTTGACAAAATAAGAACACTGTATGGTGACCTACCTGAGAGCAAAGCGCGCGGATGGAAACAAGGTCGATACTCTTTTAACGTGCCCCCAGCTAACGGCGGTGGTAGATGCGAGTCTTGTGACGGAGATGGTGTTATCACAGTAGCTATGAACTTTTTACCTGATGTTTATGTACCGTGCGAGACTTGCGATGGTAGTCGCTACAATAAAGAGACTTTAGAGGTTAAATACCACGGTAAATCCATAGCTGATGTTTTAAGCATGACAGTAGATGAGGCTAGAGAACACTTTAAAGCCCAGAGCAGCATTAAGAGAGTGTTAGATACGCTATCTGACGTCGGTCTTGGATACGTTATGCTGGGACATAGCGCTACTTGGCTATCTGGCGGAGAGGCACAGCGTGTTAAGATAGCAGAGCAGCTGTGTCGCAGAAACACAGGAAAGACGCTGTACATTCTAGATGAGCCCACAACCGGGCTGCATTTTGAGGATGTTGCCAAACTACTTGAGGTTCTTGAGCGATTGGTCTCTGGTGGTAACACAGTCTTGGTAGTTGAACACAACACAGACGTACTGGCGTCATGTGACCATCTAATAGAGCTAGGACCCACAGGAGGTGACGGAGGAGGCGTGATTGTAGCAGAGGGGACACCTGAATCTATAGCCTCTAGCAAAACAGCTACAGGGAGATTTTTAGCTAAGGCTTTAAAAACGCGGAGTCCGAAACTTGCCAAGAGGCCTGCTAAGGTGTCTAATAATGCTTCTAATAAGGATTCTAATGAGAATTCTAAACAGGTGAAGAGACCTGCCAAAAAAAGATCTTAAGAACTTTATGGATGAACTTATTGTGAGAGTGATGAGAAGAGAGACGTGATGAATGAACTAGGAGCATGGGACGGTGTGCTACACGCTGCTCGAGACAGCAACAGGATGTATGAGGCTGCTGTAGGCATAGAACACATGATAACAGACCAGCGTCCGTGCGGAGCCACTACTGTCATATTTACACACAAGCACCCTGAAGAGACTGTTAGCTACATAAACAACTGTGAAGCTTCCTTATGCGCCAGAGCGGTTTCCATAGCTTGTGAGAGATGGGGAGAGACGATGCCTCACATTATCGCCTGCGTTGTGGCTGACGCATTAGACGGTTTTATCTCCGGAGTCTCAAGAACAGAGGCGCTAGCCTCTCTTCGCAGAGTGCGGAGAGAGCACATACAGAGAGTCCTGCTCTCAAGAAGAGACCCTACTTTAGACATAGTGGCGTGGGGAGCTTTATCTCTCTTGGAGGACTGCCAGGACGTGAGAGAGCTGTTAGAAGCACTCTTATCTGAGAAGATAAAATGTGAACCTGCGGTGTGGAGTTTAAGGAACGTAGGTGACACTCCTGTTAAATACGCAGTCACCGTCGCGTCAGGTAGTGACATGTCCTCTGGTGTCACACTCACTGACTTGTCCTCGCTGTGTGTTGTTGCTATATGGTCAAAAACAGCACTCAGAAGAGAGGTGGTCTCAGAGGCTGCAGCTAGAGACTTGATAACGCCACCAGACACGGCGAGAGTCGGCGAAAACACCGTGAGAGAAGCCGTTAAAAAGACGCGCGACGGGAATGCTAACTTGGTGTTAGAGATAGGGAGAAGATGTGCGGTGGAGGACTTGAGATGGTGGCTTAAAGAAGCGCCAACTAGTGTGATTGAGAGATGGGTTGATGCTGCAACAGAGAAGAGGACAGCGACAAACCTAGCTGAGGCTCTCGTTTGGGCAAGAGAGAGCCCGGCCTTAGGTGAGGCTGCTGCGTCACGAGTCAGAGGCCTGGCTAGAGACGTAGAGGGCGGAGGATATGTTTTAGGGTATCTGTTTGGTAGAACTATGAGCCGATGGTGTCATAGCAGCACCGATTGGCGTATGGCTGCAGACATGTCCCGCACCTGGGATGGTACTATAGAGGAGCTGGGTAGATGCGTAAATGCTTTAGGAAAACACTGATAGCTGCGTTGTTTTTAGTGGCGGCTTTAGATGTTGCACAAAATCCAAACACAGTTGAGGCTAAAGGACGAGTTGGTGAAGTGGTAGCGACACTTGAGATACCCAGCATTAAACTGAGAACGCCGGTGAGAGTCGGTTTTAGTGACGCCACACTAGCTAGAGACCCTGGCTGGTGGAATAAACAAGGTCCTATGGGTGGATCAAACGGCACATCTATCACTGGCCACAGAACGACGCACGGCGCGGAGTTTAGAAAGCTAAACACCATTAAGAGAGGATCTAGCGTTGTTTTAAGGAGAGGCGGTACTGTTTTTGTGTTCAGAGTCACTGGGAAATCCGTTGTGAAACTCGACCAGGTTAGAGTTCTAAACGCGAGAGAACCTTACGAGCTGACACTTATAACATGTCACGGGGCGGCGTCTAAAAAGACGCGTCTAGTGGTGAGAGCAAAGCTTGTGAAAGTGACAGAACGAGCGGAAGTGACGCCTATTAAATAACAAACTGTTAAATAACGAGCTGCGTTATGAACGAAACGTCTAGCGACGGCGGCGGAAACCGCGCGGTGACTGCCACTGTTCTAAAGAGACACCAGGTGTGTCTTGAGAGATCTCAGGTGTGTCGTCTCTCTGTGTGAAAGCTGCAGCTAGCTGAGCTTTTAATGACTCTATCAACCGGCGTGACGAACGAGAATCAAACTGCTCAGATACTGAGTCTATGATACTCATTGTTTGACGCACTACTTCCTCTGAAGACTCTTTAGCTTCTTTGACTATCTCTGCTGCCTGCAAAGTTGCCTCATTGATGACTTTAGTAGAGAGCTCTTGACCTTCGGCTCTGGCGCTTTCTAACGCAGCCTCTGCTTCGCGCTTAGCGTTTGTTAAACGCTCGGCGACTTGAGAGTTAGCAGACGCACGCACAGCATCAGCCTGCTCTGATGCTTCAGATATCGCGAGAGACGCCTCGGCTCTGGCTTGATCTAATATAGAGAGAGCAGAGGCGTTAGCCTCAGCTAGCATAGCGCGTACCTGCTCTGCAGCTTTCGCGCGAGAGGCTTCTACCTCAGACTCTAGATTCTCTGCCTGGCGAGAGAGCGCTTCTATACGTAAGCGCGCGTTAGACTCCAAAGAAGCGGCAGAGGTCATTATCTCTGCTGCGTCTTGTCTGGCTGAAGAGAGGATGGAGGCGGCTCTTGAGGAGGCCTCGGATTGAGCTGCCTGGACATCTCTCTCTGCCTGAGCGGAGGCTGCGGCGATTATATCTGATGCTTTGGCGTGAGCTTCTTGCTCTAGCTCTGAGGCGCGACGAGAGACGGCATTTTCGCGGATGGTGTGTAATCTGTCCAGTGCGTTTTTGCGGCGAGCAACTGCGGCTTCGGTTGCTGCGGTGATAGACTTAGCTTCTGCGTTGGTGCGAGTTAGAAGATCGTGACGTTCGCGGTTGGCGTTTGCTATGATGTCTTGAGCTTTAACTGACGCTTCATTTAAGGCACGAGACACCGCGTCTGCTGCTGCAGTCTCGGCGTGCTGAGTTGCGTCGCGCAGACGCTGGTCAGCTGCTTCTATAGTGTCTTGAGCGTGTGAGCGCATAACTGAGGCGTCATCTAAGGCTTTAGAGCGGATGGCATCTGCGTCTTGCAGGGCTGACTCTCTAGCGGCTTTAGCTACAGCCTCTGCTGACGAAAGAGAGACGTTTGCTTGAGATCTGGCGTCGTGGCGGATGGCATCTGCGTCACTTCTAGCGCGGGCGAGCTCCTCTTGAGCTGCTAGCTGCTCGAGAGCTAAAGAGTCGAGAACTTCCTGCTTTAAAGCCATGGCCTGAGCATCAGCTTGATTACGAGCCTGTGAAACTATAGACGCAGCTTCAGAACGTGCCTGGTCAAGGACTGACCTGGCTTGTGACTGAGACTCTTCGAGTAAGATGCGCGCGTCTGCTAAATTGCTAGACATTGCAGAGAGCTCAGCATCGAGAGTTTGGAGGTTGGTCCGGTGAGATATGACCTCCTGGGCGAGCTTGGCTGCAACGCTACGAGCTTCGGTTGCAGCATGACGGCTCGCCTCAGTCTCTTTAGATAACTCATCGAGAGAAGACTGGAGCGCGCGTTCGCGCTCTACAGTCTGAGCAAGCTCGGCTCTCGCCTCACTTAGAGATGAGAGCACGTCTTGCTCCTCAGACTCTGTTTTAGCGATGCGAGAACGCAGCGTACGCATCTCTTGAGCGACAGAGTCAAGGTCAGAGAGAAGACGGGCGCGTTCTGCCTGAGTAGACTCGAGAGAGGACCGAGCGGAAGCTAGAGCAGCTAAAACGCTCGAGTGTTCCCCTTGGGCAGAGTTTACTTTCTCTTTAGCGCGTGCTGCGTCGATCTCTGACTGTGTCTGCTCGGCTGATGCTGACGCTGCGGCTGCACGAGCTGATGCCAACTCTGAACGTGCCTGATCAAGAGACACGTTAGTGCGCTCAAGACGCTCAGAAGCTGACTCGGCAGCGGTCTCTAAAGTTTCTTGCTGCCTCTTTAGGTCAGACATCGCAACAGACACCTTGTCATGCTCGGAGCGTAACTCATCTAGAAGACGCTGAGCTTGCGACTGGAGGGCGGAGTTTCTAGAGATCTCATCTTGGCGCTCTGCGATGAGGCGCTCAAGATCATCGGCCGTGCGTTGACGGTGGCTCTTTATGTCCTCTAAGTCAGCTAGAGTGCTCTCTGATTCTTGACGCATCATATCGATAGATGAAGTTATGGCGTCGCGCTCGCGTCTTAGGTCGTCTATGGCTGTGCGAGCAGAGGAGATCTCACCAGATAGAGAAGCTGCCTCATGAGACTTTGTCTCTATTGACGCCAGAAGATCTCGGTGTGTGACACGTAGCTCTTCAAGAGACGCCGTGAGAGCATCTGAGGCGTTACGAGCATTTGTAGCCTGTTGCTGGGCGTCATCCATCTCTTGCCTTAAAGAAGCGACCTCTGAGACTATCTCTGCGCGTCGAGCTGACACTGAGTCAAGCTCTCGCTGTGTTGCATCAAGGCGATCTTGCGCGGAAGCTGCTTCTTCACGTAGTGTTTTTACCAGGTGTTCTGCAGACTCAAGGTCACGTCCTGCTACCTCGGCGCGTTCAATACGACGTGCTATTCTTGACGAGATAGAATCAAGAGGGATGAGAGACTGGTCTGAACCAGAGAGAGCTCCAGCGACAACGGCGTCTGCAGCTGCGACGAGGCTGCTTATCTCCTCTTTAAGAGAATCTCTTAAAGACTCAAGCTCGGACTGCATCCTGGATGCGTCTGCAGCCTTCATCGATGCATTATCTGCAGCCTCTTTAGCTAGCTTGGAGGACTCTAAGGCTGTGACCTCTACCTGTTTTAAAGCATCGATAGACGCCTCTATCGTCACTGACTCTCTAGACACTTCATCGAGACGCTCTCTAGCTGCAGATTCGGCAGAGCGAACCTCTGCAACTTGAGACTTGAGAGAATCTATCTCAGACCTTAAACTATCGGCAGCGATTCTTAGCTCTGCTATCTCTTTAACCCTGGCGAGGTGCTCCTTCTCTGCTTTTATCTGTGCGGCAGGATCTGAGACAAGACTGTAGCCGATGCTGTTATCATGTGCGGGCTCTGTTATTGACTTTAGAGAAGGTGAAGCTGCAGCAGCGGCAGCGTCGATGGCGTCTGAGAGCTCTTTATCTGATAAAGCTAGTTCACCGGATTCTTTATTACTTAAAGATGCCAAACGCGTCTTGGCGTCTTGATTAGGTACCAGAATCTGGCGCGTTGAGGGTTCAACAAGAGAGAGTACCCAGGTCTCTGGTGCGTGAAGACCAGGTATTAAAGCAGCCACGCGGCGAGGAGTTAGAGTGTTTGATATCTGAGCCATTCCGGTTCTTAGCCATGAGTCAAGCTCGGTTCCTGGCATGATGCGTGCAGAGGCGGCGAGTGTTACTGAACCACTAGGAGAAACTAAAGGTGCTAACGCGCTAGCTAGCTGAGCTTGAGACTTCATGTAGGCTGTGAGTAACTGACTGGCAGAAGGAGAATCTGACTCTAATGGATCTTCTGTTGAGCAAACAAGGAGATCGTCAAAAGACGGGACTGCAGACAACACCGACGTGTGTACGCGCTGAGGTTCTGCTAGATCTGCTAGAACGGTGCGAGTGCCTGATGGAGCTGATGCGCCGTGCGGTACCACGGCTATGACAGTGAAGCCGTTTTCGAGAGCAGCTAAAGCTGCTTTAGAACCGAGCTTAGTGTGGGCGCCTACTATAGTTACGATACGTGGAGAAATCACGAATCAATAGGTGTCAGAGACTACAGAAAGAGCACGAAAGCAGGTCTTAAATTAGACCTGGCAAGAGGGACAGAAGTACGCAGAGCGTCCCGCTATCTTGCAGCGTGTAACGGGCCCTTGACAGGAACGACAGGACTGGCGAGCGTGTGTGTTTAACCGCGAGGAGCCGTCTCCTAGGACATCAAACAGATCGCGCCAGCCTTCGTCAGCCAGGGCTGTGCCTCGGAGGGCTGTGAAATCACGAAAAGCAGCAGGGATAGCTTTTAAAAGCTCGTCTATCTCGCTGGTGTCTAGGGACGAGAAAGGGCGGTTTGGAGATATTTTAGAGTCATGACAGATCTCATCTGCGAGATAGTTACCAACACCAGACACCAACAGTCCCTGCTCTAAAAGTATTGCTTTTACAGGTTTGGAGGACTTAATGACCTTATCTGATACATCTTTAAGGTTCTGCGTCCTGGATAGATCGTTTCTGGGGTCAGGTGTTTGGTTCCCGCTTAAACGGACCTCACCAAACGTGCGTGGATCTACGAAATCAAGCCTCTTATGACCGTGCGGAGTGTCTATATATAGAGAGACGTGGGCGTGCTTCTCCCTGAGGTCAGAGACTTCTGAGATACGCAATCTACCAGACATTCTTAGATGAACCCAGAGATTTAACTCTCTAGAGTCAGAAGCGGACGCCAACAAAGCACCTGGTGTGACTGATATAAACAGCCATTTACCGTAGCGAGAAACCTCAGACAGCACAGACCCAGGGAGTAGGTTTAGATCCATAACAGAGTTACGAACCGACCTAGGGTGTGTGACGGACACCGAAGAGATAGTTGCGGGCAGAAACGTTTCTATCTGACGCCTCAGCGTGTCTACCTCGGGACCTTCTGGCACCTAAAGAGAGGTCCGTTTAAACAACAAACAAGCCAGCAAGCCATTTTACTGACCTTCTAGAGGGCTTTAAAGAGCTAGAGAAACTGGCCTAAAGAGCCTATACAGGGACAGTGGAGTTCGTGAATGCTGACGAGACGCTGAGGTTATTTGCCACCTGGGTGATGGTGGGTTCTTGCGCGCTTGCTTTGATGCTCACCATGCTCGGAGCCTGGCCGATGCGTCAGACAGAGAAACCTGAACGTGAGGCTAAGCAGCGTTGGCACATAATATCTGTAGACCACGTAGGAGTAGTGCTAGACTCTAAGATGAGTGAGGCAAAACTAGAGGGGAACGAGAGTCAGGTCGGTAGATGGCCGGTTCGCCAGTTATCAGACCAGGACAAAATTGGACTAGCAGGGAGATTTGCCTGCGAGAAACCTTTTATATATAATGCCACAACAAACAGGTACGAGACACAGAGCTTGCTAGGCGAGGACTTGTGGGTGTGCGAGACCGGTCTAGGCGAGTGGGGCTACGGAAACGAGCCCCTAGAAGCCACAAGTAAAACACCTATCGACGAGAAACAGGGAGTGACTAGCGCTAGGACAGTGTGGGGTCCGATAGGTGAGAGCACCGTATGTGACGTGCAAGACATCAGAGGCTACAGGGTTGTTGTCGGCGAGTATCTGTGGCAAGGACTTAAGACAGGCATGTACATGACGGCTTGGCTTGACGGAACTATGGTTGTACATGCTCGAGGGTTTACGCACTCCCCCGTACCAGAGGGATTTTACGGAAGAGCGCCACTTGAAGAGTCGGCTAGGGTTTGGAACAAGACAGCAAACGGCTCGAGTGTGAGAGCAAACGACTGGATTGAGAACATGCATCCTTGTTTAGACCCTGATGGTACCTTACTCTTGGTTCCTGGATATGAAGTTATAGAGAGCAGCGAACGCAAAACGTCGATGCCAGCTATAGACACCGGGGTTATAAGAGTGTGGGTTTCTAAACCTACAGATGATAGAGAAGTAGAGAACGAGAACCTCGCTGCATCGAGAGCTTGATGCTGTCTAGTGCCCACATAGACTTAGATGCATTTTTTGCATCCGCAGAACAAGAGAGACTCGGAGCAGTTGGGAAGCCGCTGGTTGTCGGTGGAACAGGTCTTAGAGGCGCTGTTTCGTCTGCGTCATATGAAGCGCGCAGATTAGGAATAAAAGCAGGCGGCAGTACGCTAGGTCTTAAAGATAGATATCCTGGTATAATTATAGTAAACCCTGATATAGAGTACTATAAAAAAACATCCGAGAGAGTCATGAAGGCAGTGTCGTCAGTTGAGCTTCCTTGGCAGCAGCTGTCTATAGATGAGGCCGTCATAGATTTAAGAGGAGCGGGCGACAGCCTTGGTAGAGACGAGTGGGCTGGTGTGCGTATCATGGAGAGACTTCGTACGCACATCAGAGAAGAGACGGGGTTATCTACGAGTGTCGGAGTTTCCCAAGGGCACCTGAGCGCGAAAGTAGCTAGCGAGGAAGCAAAACCTAACGGGATGAGGATCGTGACAGCAGAGGAGATAGAACACTGGTGGAGGCAGCGCGAGTGTAGAGTTATACCTGGGATAGGAACAGAGACAGAGAGTGTATTAAACAGGCATGAGATAAGAACACTCGGAGATGCTGTGAGTGTTGGTGAGCGTAACTTAAGAGATATACTGGGAGAGAGTAGAGGAGTTTGGCTTTACGGGTGTGCTACTTTAAAAAACGATGTACCGGGTTTGCCAGGAGGAGTGAGGAGCGGAGCTAGTATGAGTGCCGGCCACACTCTAGAGAGAGACACTGGCGATGTAGAGGTGTTAGCGCGTCACACCCAACCGTTAGTTGCGGCACTGTGTGGGAGACTTTTACAAGAGCGCCAGGTGTCAGGATGTGTTGGAGTACGCATAAAATGGTCAAACGGAAAGGAGGAGTCGAGAAGAAAGAGATGCAGGCTTGAGAGAGAGTACTCTTATCTATACCGGGTTGCGCGAGACGTCTTATTGGATGTTATGAGAGGAGAGTTTAGAGAAGTGAGAGGCATCACTGTGTTTTTTGAACAAATAGCAGACGGTGACGCGGCGGCTTCTTTGTTTGAAGAGAACGACACAGCTAACGAAACAGGGGGCCTGACTCCTGGGAGCTTAGTTACACACCCTGTCTTGGGAGACGGAGTGTTGATAGATGCTGGCAAAGAGTGGTGGCAGGTAGCTTTTGCTGACAGAACTAGATGGGTGATGAGCGAACACATGATAGGGGAAGCGAATCGCGACGATGTCTAACTGTGAGGGTGTTAAGAATAGTCATTAACCAGAGCTAGACATCTCTCTCTGAGAGGGCCTGAGGCGTCGCAGATGAGGTCTGGGTTTAGAGCGCCGGCGTTTTTACCAACCTCAGAAGCTGCAGAACCTAGACAGGACTCTATGAGATCTTGAGAGGTTGCCATTTTACAGCGAGACACTGCAACTTCAGGAGAGACTAGCGAACCTTGGTAAGCGAGACGACCAGCGCCTCGTGCACACGAGCGGCGCCCATCTTTAGAGACACTCTCACATTTTGTTATGACATCAGGCCAAGTGAGTCCTGAGAGTTCCCACTGCCAAGGCAGCTCACCTTCACAATCGCGGCGAGCCGGCATTGTGAAATCATCACACACAGCATCTATCGTCTTGAGAGACGGTTTTGAGGATGAGTTTCTGAGAGCATCAAAAACTAACATCACTATACCACTAGAGCACCCCATGGCGTCTATCTTGAGAGTAGCGCACGATTTGAGAGCTAAAGAGACAGAGGCGTCAGACGCCTTAGATAGGGCGTGACCTGCGACGTGGGCACAGGAGTTTATTGCTAGAGAACCACAGAGGGAGGGGAACTCATCTATCACTTGAGATAGCGTGCGTAGAGAACCCCAGGACTCAAAGAGACCATGCAAGAGACCGTCAGAGCACACGGATAGAAAAGGACTAGATGCGACGTCATATACACTGAGGGTGCGACCGAGCTGATGAGATGGTGCGTGACACTGGTTAGCTGCTGGGGAATCTTGAGACGTAGCGTGCGAGAAAGCAGCAACGACATCTAAAGGGGTGTCTTTATTGAGCATTAAAGTAGCAGCTATGCAGGAAGAATCGCTCTCACACGCTGTGATATCTTTAGATATTTTTAATGCCACAGCTGAGAGATCATTAGAGGATGCGTGGGCGTACGGATCACGCGGAGCGAACGGATCTTTAACTGATGCGGTGTTAAGTGTGGTGGTGGTCTCTTTTTGACTTATAGAGGTAGAAGAACCTAAGATGGGTGCAAGTGGCTTATCTTTAGTAGGTGCGGCTATGATGAGAGCCGTGACGGCGAGCAACGCTGACGACACTACAACAAGACGCTTTCTCACCTAAATCACCGTCCGTGAGATAAGCGAACAGTCACTGTAGGGTTACTGGCGGTAAGGGTCAGCGGGCCCTGTGTTAGCACCCCACGAAGCTGCCATAGAGTGTATCTCGCCTGGTGAGAAACCAAGACTACCTAGAGCAGCTAGAGCTACAGAGGGTCCATCTGTCTCAAAGAAGGAGCGCAACTCAGATCTTAACGAGGAGCGTCCAACTCCGTCGGTGCCTAAAATAGTGAGCTGAGGAACGTGTCTAGACACTGGTGACATAAGGGCAGAAACCCAGTCAGACACAAACACAGACGAACGGTACTTTGAGAGGATGTCTACAACTTTAGGTGTCTCTGGGTTGTGTCCCAGACGTTGCAGCCTGTCGTAGTTACGCACTGACTCTACTACGCGCTTGGGTGAGGGAACTGAGACTAGATCTGCTGCTATTGAGACGTCATTGAGCAAACCACGGGCGGTTTTGGCTGCTAGGTAACCGACTCCGGAGAAGCACAGAGCCACACGATTGCTAGAAGAGAGAAGATCGCGCTCAAAAACATAAATGCCAGAAGTCACCTCATCTAAAGACGCGTGGGAGGGTCGGCTTGGAGGTGTGAAGTTCTCGTTATAAACAGTTAAGTAACCTAAAGACTGCTGACCGGTTGCTGCCCTAGAGAGCATCATGTTGTAAAAATCTGCCATCTCAAAAGGGAAAGCAGGATCAAACACCTCAAGGTTAGGTAGGGCGTTTGCCCATAAAAGAGAGTGACCATCTTGATGCTGGAGACCCTCACCGTGTAAAGTAGTTCGGCCGGCAGTAGCACCAACTAAAACACCGGAACATCCTGCATCCTGCGCTGCCCAGATCAGATCTGCGACGCGCTGAAAGCCGAACATCGAGTAAAACTCGAATATAGGGAAGAGAGAAGGTCCTCTGTAACCCATCTGACCGGCGGCGTTAAAGAGAGCCATGGCTGAGGCCTCAGATATACCGGCTTGCAAGAAACGACCGTTACGCTGCTCGTTGTACCGAAGAGCCATGTCGGCGTCAGCGGCACGGTAAGAACCAACTCCTGACGGTGGGAGATGAACACCGAACTCTGCATAGAGAGACTCGAAACCGAAAGTGCGGCCCTCGTCTGCCACTATGGGTACAACACTAGGTCCGAGTGACGGATCTTTCAAAAGACCGCGCAGGAGTCTAGTGTGCGCGGTTGTTGTTGAGACTTCTTTAGACGGCGCGGTATCAAACTCTACAAACACATCAGACACTAAAGGAGAGAGTGGTTTTGGTGTTAAACTACGAGACGGGAGAGAGCCGCCGCGTTTTTGAACTAGAGACTGCAGATAAGACGAGGCTTTGTCATCTAAAGAGACGTAATCAGGCTTCTCTTGAGGAGAGACGCTGAGGCCTAGCGATGAGGCCATCTTTGAGATAGAATCAACAGATAAACTCTTTACTTGGTGAGCTGACATCTTGGAAGCAACAGACGGCAAAAGCGCACCTTTCTCACAGAGAAGAAGCACAACACTCGGCTTGGCGCTCTGTAGAGCAGAGTCAAGAGCTGCAAACACCTTCACTGGATCAGAGCCGGCTCTGTTTCCAAGAAGGAGAGTCATGTCGTCTAGAGAGAAGCCAAACTCTGAGATGTCAATGTCACCAAATACACGCTCTTTAATCTCAACAGGATCTGCTAGAGAGGCCAGACGCTGCATCTCACCGTCAGGTATTAAAGAGAGGCGCGATGCCACTTTATACCCATGGCTGGACGCGAAAACAGGGTCCCAACGAGAACCCCAGAGAGCCCTGACGACGTTCCAGTTTGCGCCACGAAATATACCAGATAGCTCTCGCACTATAGAGGACCCGCCACGTACTGGACCATCGAGACGTTGGAGATTACAGACGATGATAAAAACCAGGTTAGACAAGCCTTCGCGGGCTGCAACTGAGATTGCACCAAGAGTCTCTGGTTCATCGCACTCCCCGTCACCTATGAAACAGAAAGTGCGTGGAAGATGCTCTAACAACCCTCTGTCGTAGAGGTGCCTGTCTATCATCGCTTGATGAATAGCACAGAGAGGACCGAGACCCATAGAGACTGTCGGAAACTCCCAAAAACCAGGCATCAAGAGAGGGTGTGGATAGCTAGAGAGTCCGGGAGAACCGGCGAGCTCTCTTCTGAAGAGATCTAGCCTTTCAGTGTCAAGACGGCCCTCAAGATTAGCTCTGGCGTATACACCTGGTGAGGCATGACCTTGAAAGAACACACGGTCTGGACCTAACGTGTTTTGAGGACCGTTTGCTACGTGATTTAACAACACAGACACAGCAGTCGCGCTAGACGCGAAAGTCGACAAGTGGCCACCAAGACCCGGACTTTCAACGTTGGCGCGCTGAACTATCGCCATGGCGTTAAAACGAGTGACGGCCTCAATCTGGTGCTCTACATCTAGAGAACCAGGATAATCTGGCTGAAGAGAGGGCGAGACGTCATTTATGGGCAGATCATCTGCCGAGATGAGACCTAGCGAGGCGGCGTAGCGGAACTGATCTGCTAAAAGAGCTGCAGAGAGCTCGTCATGTCCCTCTAAACTAGAGAGAGACAAGCGCCACTCTGACAAAAGACCAGGATCAGAGACGCGGTAGAGATCGAAAATATCTTCGGGACCAGAGGAGGAAGCCATGCTTTACACACCGTGCGGATAAAAGTACTCTCAAGCACGGTTTGAGAGTGAAACGGGGAGAGAGAACCATGAACGCTGTTTTGTTTGCTGGTGTGGTGGCTTTTGTGTCCCTTATTATGCTCATGACAGACCCCGATAGCATCATTAAAGCCGAGCCATACACGCCAGATATCGCAAACACACCGCTTCTTATTGAGATTAAAACTCCTTACGGGGGGAAGATCTGCTCAGGTAGCGTCATAGACTCTAAAACAGTAGTGACGGCGTCTCACTGTTTGAGAGGCGCGACAGAGGTGAGAGTCACACAGTTAAAGAGAGAGTTTAAAGGGGTGACTTGGAGAGACATGCCGGGCGCTAGAGATGGGGTGGTGGAGAGAGACGTATCTTACATAACAACAGACAAGAATCTGAGAAAAGAGAACCACAGAGAAGTTGAGAACCGGGAGTATGACTTGAGAGGATGGGTTTTCGATAAAGGCTCCGTTAGGGCTGTCGGGTGTGTGGTGAGAGACGAGGTTATCAAACATCAGGGACACTACCACGTAAGGTGTCCGTTAGGCAGAGGAGCTAGTGGTTCTGGTTTGTGGAGATACGTAGATAGCGGTGAATGGGAGCTTGTCGGCGTGGTTTCACAGTACGACAAAGGCATAGTATCGATCTCTGATGTTGAATAAAACCATTAAAAAAGGGAACAAGACCCTACTGAACGTCGTTGCGTACTCGCTGCTGATAGTCGGCGCCTTTGTGGCTGGGCGATCTATGCTTAGCGTGGCTGTTGAATCTCTTGGTGAGTCTTTTGGGTGGTGGACTTTTGCCCTAGCGACAGTGCCGCTTGTCACTGTTGCGGCGCGGTCACTTGTTATAAACACACTGTGTCCAGATATTAGAAAAAGAGACGCCCTGAAGGCTGAGGCTGTACATGTCGCGGCTGCCAACACGATCATCATCGGCGGTGGAGCTGTTGGGGCTGGAGCTAAAGCTTGGCTTCTATCGAAAAACGGGGTGCGCATAGAGATACTAGTAGCCATGTTTTTGACCAGCGGAGCTATCGCCGGTGTTGGATCTTGGATGCTAGCTGCCTCTGGTTTGATGGGCGCAGCGACGAGAGGATCTATACCTGGTGCGGCGTTTGGATTCTCGGTGTGCTGCGCTATGGCGGCTGCCAACTTGGCCGTTTGGTGGTTTTTGATATTCAACGGGCGCTTGACAGAGAGAGTCGGACGGGTTGTCGGACACGTGTGCCGCCAGGCAGGAGTTGAGATAGACGCAGACGGAGCAGAGGGTGTAGCTCACGCAGCGCGCGAAGCTGCAAAACACGCCGTCTCTAAGAGGGGGCTGAGGGCTGCACTTTGGTATTTCGTGTCCTGGGTTGGAGGCTGGACTGCTCTTTACATCAGCGCAGTGTCAGTAGGTGCTGACGAGATCGGGGCGAGCAAATCACTGCTTGTTTATGTTGCTTTACGAATAGTTGCAGTAGTGAGCCCGCTTTCTGGGGGAGTGGGTATAGTTGAGGCCGGAGGAGTAGCGGTTTTTGCAGCAGTTGGCTTAGAGTCTGAGGCGGGAGCTGGCGTTATTGCAGTGTGGAGGGCTTTCACCTGGCTTTTGCCGTCTGTGGTTGGGTGGCTAGTTTGGGGATTTGCCAGAAGACACCATAAGAGAAACACCTTAGAGCTAGCTCTCTGATTTAACTATTTTATATTTTGATACTTTAATACTTTAGGTCGGTATGCTTGACAGAGAGTTGTTTAACGCACTGTTTTTAGTATGTACGAGAATCCCGAAAATCTAATACTCGCAGCAATGGCAGTGATATTTGCACTGATCTTGTTGATTAAGTCTTTCACCACGGTGCAGCAAGGAACTTGCGCGGTTGTTACAATGTTTGGGAAACACAGACGCATTATGCAAGCTGGACTTAATGTGAAGATACCATTTCTCGAGAGAGTAGCGGTGAGAGTGCCGGTACAAAACCAAGCTCAGGAACTACAGTTTCAAGCAACAACACGCGACCAGGCGCAGGTCAATTTCACGGCAATGGTGCTTTTTTCAGTGAAAGACTCTAGCGAAGAGACAATCAAGAAAGTCGCGTTTAAGTTCGTCAACTACGCATCTTTCCAGACAGCGCTAGTTAGATCAATAGAGTCTGCTATTCGCTCTTTGGTTGCGACAAAAGCGCAAGCTGAGATACTAGGTTTACGCTCTGAGATAGTATCGCATGTTAAAGACGAACTTGACACACAGCTTGAAGAGTGGGGATACCATCTATTAGATCTGCAGATTAATGACATCTCCTTCGGTGTGGCTATCATGCAGTCAATGGAGCGCGTGGTTGCTGCACAGAACGAGCGAGTAGCTGCCGAGAATGAAGGTGCTGCACTTTTGATTAGAGAAACAAAGAAAGCAGAGGCCGAGGGTGCCGCTATTCAGATAGCGGCGAAAGCTGAGATGGAGGCCTCTAGGCTGAGAGGACAGGGTGTTGCGGCTTTTCGTCAAGAAGTTGCTGCTGGCATGGCAGAGGCGGCTAAAGCGATGGAGGAGGCCCACTTGGATCCGTCCTTTATCCTCTTTTCTATGTGGACAGAGACTATGAGACATGTAGCAAGCGAGAGTAAAGGCAACTTGATAACTTTCGATGGCAGCACCGATGGCATGAGAGACGCAGTTAGACAGATGACGCTACTATCAGAGACCAGAAAAGAACAGAGCTGAGAAAGACAGCACACCTTAAGATCTGAGGTGTCAGAGCTGGTTTTAGAAGTACCCTCTATCGTTTAACCAATTTTTACTGACGCTCAAGTCAGCGGCGGAGTAATCGTCGGAGGTACGCATGGGTGGCGCCTGTGTTTGGGTGGTTTCGAAAGTATAATTAGGTAGCAACTTTGATGCCTTGTCTATAAAGAGCGGATCAGAGGAGAAGCGAGCTATAAATGCTACATCTCTCTTTTCCATGATTCTATTTATGCCAAGCTTGAACCGAGGAGAGAGCGCTATGTGCGAGAGTGCGACTTCTCTGTTGGTTATCATATCTCTTACGCCGGTGATGTATTGCCAGCCGCATCGTTCTTTCTCTAATCTGGTGACGACAGAGAGCAACCACGGTTGATCTAGAGACGCTACGATGTCTTTATCAGCTTCGTATAGGAGCCTAGCTAGGTCGCCAAGTCTATAATCTTGTGAGTCTTTAGTTTCGTTGCCTATCGTGAAATACTGAGAGGGAACTGACATTAGGGTTTGGAAGTCAGACTCGAACTGAGCCTCTAAAGATCTTGCAAGAAACTCGTTCGCGAGGCTTGCGTTCCCAGACACGAGTAGGCCCTCTGTTATTGTGTTGAGTGCGATTGGTGATAAAAATGCGACGGTCTCTCTGTCGATGTGTTTTACAAAATCAGTGCTCTCTTTTACAACCTCTGCGATGCTCTCTGGCGTGGCGTGTCGAAGAAGCACCTGAAGACGAAGAGACGCGGCTTTAGAGTTC
>Ga0102921_1000022_pt1 | contig 58237 bp, 61 predicted proteins | sample Colrivmeta156802_FD_78205 | JGI IMG/M metagenome (GOLD analysis project Ga0102921, IMG submission 78205) | Estuarine microbial communities from the Columbia River estuary - metaG 1568-02 | ecosystem: Environmental > Aquatic > Marine > Intertidal zone > Estuary | place: USA: Columbia River...
AGATCAGAAAACTGCATTGATGATGAGATCCGTAGTTGATTTGACTCGCGACACGGACAAAGCCGTAGCGGTCAGTTGCGAGTCGAGTAATGGGGGCGCTGACCGCGCAACCCTTATTTTGTAGACGGAAGTGTACACCATGACGAGCAATTCGTCACGGCATTTCTGTTCACGCCACGCTTGTCAGTTACTCGTCTGTAATTTCTCGAGCTCTTCCCAACGTAAATACGCCGCATCGATCTGCTCAGAAAGTGCTTGTAATTCACCCAACGTGTTTTTGACTTCGTTCTGATCCCGACCGTAGAAGTTAGGATCCGCGACCAAAGCATCGAGCGTCAACTTGTGCGACTCCATTGTTTCGAGTTTCACAGGTAACTCGTCGAACTCGCGCTGCTCTTTGTATGAAAGACGTTTTTTCTTGATTGGTGCAGTGGGCATCACTGCTACGACATCATTTTTCGAATCTAGCTTGGATGACTTTCGGACGGACGGTGCACTAGCTGATGCAGCGCTGCTCTTCTTCCACTCTTCCCAATCCGTCCAACCACCGACGAACTCACGGACTCCACCGTCGCCCTCGAGAACTAGCAAACTCGTGACTACTCGGTCGAGGAAACTACGATCGTGGCTGACGAGCAAGAGCGTACCATCAAAACTGGCAACGAGCTCTTCGAGCAACTCCAAGGTGTCGATGTCCAGGTCATTGGTTGGCTCATCGAGGACGAGCAAATTAGCTGGACGCGCAAAGAGTCGTGCGAGTAATAGGCGATTCCGTTCACCGCCCGATAGCGCACTGGCCGGTGTCAGTAATTGATCGGGCCTAAAGAGGAAATCTCGCAGATAACCGGAGACATGACGATTCTCACCGCCGATCGGCACAAAAGAATTACCATCGTTGACGTTATCGGAGACGGATGCGCTCAGATCCAGTTGTTCGCGCTGCTGGTCGTAGTAGGCGACTTCCAATCGCGAGCCGCGTTTGATGCGGCCGCTCGAGGGCTCGAGCTCACCGAGCAACAACTTGATCAGCGTGCTCTTACCTGCGCCATTCGGCCCTACGATACCGATTCGATCACCGCGCTGGATTCGCGTCGTGATACCACGCAGCACCTGCCGATCGCCCAATGAAACGCAGGCTTGCTCGGCTTCGAAGACCAGCTTGCCCGACTCGACTGCCTCAGTAACAGCCAATTCGACTTGCCCGATACGATCGCGTCGTGCTTTTCGTTCAGAGCGCATCTCCTTGAGTGCTCGCACTCGACCTTCGTTGCGAGTACGTCGTGCCTCGACACCTTTGCGTATCCACACTTCCTCTTCGGCAAGTTTCTTATCGAATAAGGCATTGGCTTTCGCTTCGATCTCGAGCTGCAGCGCCTTTTTGGTGACGAAATCGTCGTAGTTGCCCGGCCACGAACTCAGCTTCCCGCGATCTAATTCGACGACTCGCGTTGCGAGCCGATTGACGAACATACGATCGTGACTCACGAACAGCAAAGCGCCTCGAAACTCAAGCATCACCGCTTCGAGCCATTCGATCGCTGAAATATCCAAGTGGTTGGTCGGTTCATCCAGCAACAGAATCTGGGGCTCTGAAACCAATGCTCGACCGAGCAGTACACGCCGACGCCAACCACCCGAAAGTCCCGCGAACGCTTGCTCTGCAGGTAACTGCAAACGCGAAATAATTGTCTCGACTTGATGCTCGTGTTCCCAACTCTCGCCTTGAGCACCGTCGAGACCGCCGCGCACCACCTCAAGAACGCTAGCCTCCGTCATCAAGTCGAGATCCTGCTCGAGCATCGCAAGACGCGCACCCGGCTTCACCCACACAGCCCCATCATCGGGCGGTGTGACACGGGCAACCAGACGCAGCAATGACGACTTGCCCTCGCCGTTGCGACCGACGATACAAACACGCTCGCGTTCGCCGATGCTCAGATCGACGTGGTCGAGTAAGGGTCGCGAACCAAAGGCCAGCGAAACGGAATCAAATCGAAGCAGCACTCTAGAGCAGTCTATGCGGGGTTCTGGAGTGCGAGGCCGTGCTGACGGAAGAAGGCGCAAGCGGCAAAAAACGCCGGTTGAGCATCTTCAGGCCGATAGGCGGCGCGATAGTCGGCATGGAACCCGTGCTTCGCTTGCGGATAGACGGTAATCGAGGACCCCTTCGCTGCCGCAGAGACTCCTTCTGCCTGCAATGCGCTGCGCATGGCGGCAACCGAGTCTTGGGGAATACCCGCATCCTCACCTGCGTAGAGACCGAGAACAGGCGCTCGCAATCGCGCAGCGACATCTACGGGATGCACGGGCTGCAACTCGCTCGCTTGACCCACAAGACGACCATACCAAGCAACGCCTGCCGCGATGGCATCGGAATGGGCGGCATACAGCCATGTGATACGCCCACCCCAACAAAACCCGGTGATGCCGGCCTTGCCTGTTGCACCCTCATCTCGTGACCAAGCCAAGGTCGCATCGAGATCGCTCATCACTTGAGCATCCGGCACACGCGCGACGATTTCGCGCATCAAAGTTTGCATATCGGTCACAGCACCCGGATTACCTTGGCGGAAAAACAGCTCCGGAGCGATTGCATAGGCACCGAGCTTGGCCAATCGACGGCATACATCGCGAATATGCTCGTGTACTCCAAAAATTTCTTGCACGACGATGACTAGCGGCCAATCACCGCCAGTAAGCGGACGGGCACGATAGGCGGGCAACTTTTCCTGACCGATCGGGATGGCCACCTCACCAGCCTCGAGACCCTCAGTATTCGTTTGGATCGTCGTGGCACTCACAGGAATAGTGGCCGCCGCGAAACCACCGATCAACGCTCCTTTGACGAAGTCACGCCGATCAACGGAAGACATCGGTTGCAGACTGCAGCGTTCGCTCTCGAAACTCATGGCTTCCTCTCCAATGGGATCAGCACTTCGTTCCGGCGCATGAACCACGGTATAAACGGCGCATCGTAACGGGCAATGATGGCGCTATCCCCCGATACAGCTTGCAAGCCTCGCGCTTGTACGGCGCGACGAAGATCTTGCTCATGCTCACGAAAGTTTTCTTCGGTCCATCGGCCAGAGTAGCGCCACACCGCCACCGTTCTCGCGGGGACTTCTCGAATGCTAACGCGTGGATCGGTAGGCTTTGGAACTGTCTCGCGGTTGTACTTGCGCGGAACCACGAAGCCCACTCGATAGACTCCGTCCGCCTTGGACTGCTCCACAGGTGCCGTCATAGCGATCTTCTCACCTTGCGACGACTGTTCCACCGGAGCTGTCATGGCGATCTCCGCCTGCGCTGCGTTCGCTCCACTGATGTAGCGAAAGAGTCGTCCGAAGGCGATATTGCCGGCATTCATGAATCCCGCTTCTACCTCCGTCTCGGCGATCAAGTAAGAAGAGTACGCTCGTAGTTCGAACGATCCTTCTTGCTCGAGCACTCGATATTCGGGGATTTCTATGGCCATCGCCGGCCAACTTGCCAGTGCGAGCAATAAACCAGCGAGAGCATGCCGAAGTCTCACGCGACCTCGAAGAGGCCAGCAGCACCCATTCCACCGCCGATGCACATGGTAACGACGACATGACGCACGCCAAGGCGCTTGCCAGCGAGCAAGGCATGACCGACCAGACGTTGGCCGCTCATGCCATACGGATGACCTACGGCAATGGCACCGCCATCGACGTTAAGCCGATCATCGGGAATACCGAGTTTGTCGCGACAGTAGAGAACCTGTACCGCAAATGCTTCGTTGAGTTCCCACAAACCGACATCCTCGACCTTCAAACCCGCACGTGCCAACAATTTAGGCACCGCGAAGACCGGGCCGATACCCATCTCATCGGGCTCACAGCCAGCCACTGCGAACCCTCGGAATATGCCGAGCGGCTTGGCACCGACACGCTCCGCCTCAGCGGCGCTCATGACCACGCACGCGCCCGCTCCATCGGAAAATTGGCTCGCGTTGCCTGCGGCGACCGAACCACCTGATGTCGCTGATTTGATCTTCGCAATCGCCTCGACGGTCGTTCCTTCACGCAAGCCCTCGTCCTGCGATACGGTCACCTCGCGCGTATACAACTTCCCACCGGCGGCTTGGTCGATACCCGCCATGCGCACGGTGATCGGTGCAATCTCGTCGCTGAAATGCCCTGCCGCCAAAGCCGCGCACGCACGCTGCTGACTACGCGCACCGTACTCATCTTGGCGCTCGCGGGAAATACCGTAACGAGCCGCAACGGTCTCGGCCGTCTGTAACATGGAGTGATATATGGACGGCTTGTTTTTCTTGAGCCAACCATCGAAAGCCATGTGCATATTCACTTCAGCCTGCACACAAGAGATCGACTCGAGTCCGCCGGCAACGTAAACATCTCCCTCTCCTGCGATGACTCGCTGAGCAGCCATCGCAATGCTTTGCAAACCGGATGAGCAAAAGCGATTCACTGTGACGCCCGACACCGAAACCGGCAGTCCGGCGCGCAACGCAATCTGCCGTGCGATGTTGTTGCCAGTCGCGCCTTCTGGCAGCGCACAGCCCATGACCACATCTTCGATCGATGCCGGATCAATACCCGCTCTCTCCACAGCCGCCTTGACGGCGTGAGCGCCGAGCGTTGCGCCGTGGGTCATGTTGAAGGAACCCTTCCAACTCTTGGCAAGTGGCGTACGGGCAGTCGAAACGATGACGGCCTCGCGGCCTGTTGTGGCGCGGCTCATGCGGCACCTCCATTGAATGAACGATTATCGGTGGCAAGTCGCGCGATCAGCGCGGCGGGCTTCCAGAAGTTGGCATCGCCGCCCTCCTGCTCACCGAACTGTCGCATGCGTCGTGCGACCGCATACAGTTTTTGTGACTCTGCATAGTGCATCGGACCGCCGCGCCAGATGGGGAATCCGTAGCCCATCAAATAGACCAGATCGATATCTGAAGCACGCTGTGCGATTTTCTCATCGAGTATGCGTGCGCCCTCGTTGACCAAGGCATAGACCAGTCGATCGACGATTTCGGCGTCGGCCAACTTACGCACCGGCTGACCTGCCGCCTTGCGTACCTCCTCGATCACGCCAGCGACGATCGCCGAGGGGTAAGCTTGGCGATCACCCTTTTTATAGTCGTACCAGCCAGCGCCGGTCTTCTGACCAAAGCGACCCATTTCACATAGACGATCTGCGACAACCTGCGGTCGCTTCAGTGTGCCCTCGGCGTACTGCCGCTTACGGATATGCCAGCCAATATCGTTGCCGGCAAGATCACCCATACGGAACGGGCCCATCGCAAAACCGAATCGCTCAATGGCCTTATCGATCTGCTCAGGACTTGCCCCCTCATCAAGCATTGCCATCGCCTGCGCAAAATACTGGTTGATCATGCGATTACCAATGAAGCCATCGCACACGCCAGAAACAACCGCTGTTTTCTTGATTTTCTTGGCTAAGGTCATCGATGTCAGCAGCACATCCGGCGCCGTTTTCGCACCGCGTACGACCTCGAGCAAGCGCATGACATTGGCCGGACTGAAGAAATGTAGCCCGATGACATCGGCGGGACGCTTCGTGCCTGCCGCAATCTGATCCACATCAAGCGTCGAAGTGTTGGTCGCCAAGATAGCGCCCGATCGAAGTACTGCATCGAGTTGCGCGAATACTTTCTGCTTGACACCCATGTCCTCGAACACGGCCTCGATCGCGAGATCGACATCGGCGATCGCATCGTAGGAAAGCACTGGCTTCAGCAAATCCATTCGCGCTTGAAGCTTCGCCGCGTCCAACTTGCCCTTCTTGACCTGGCCCTCGTAAACCTCGCGAATGCGCTGAACGCCGCGATCGAGCGCTTCTTGATTGAGCTCTAGCAGGCGAGCTTCGATTCCAGCATTGAGAAAATTGATAGCGATCCCGGTGCCCATGGTGCCAGCACCAATGATGGCAACCTTAGTGACTGCGCGCGGCTTCGTATCAGCTGGCAGATCGTCGATGCGCTGTGCGGCACGCTCTGCAAAGAAAATATGTCGAAGCGCGGCGGATACAGGGCTATCGACCAGCTTCTTGAACTGAGCGAACTCCTCTTGCTGCCCCGCATCGAAGCCCTTGGCCGCACCCACTTGCAGTGCTTCAATGATCGCCAGCGGTGCTGGATATTCCTTGAATGCCGTCTTGGCGGTATTACGGGCAAACTGGCAAAGAGCCTCGAGATCAGGCTCCCGCACCGGCAGATCGCGCGCTCGCAACAAGGGCTTACCCTCTTTGACAGCAGCGGCTGCCTCTTCGGCTACGCTGATGGCGGCACTCACGAGATCCGCATCAACGACGCGTTGTAACAACGGCGAACCTTTGAAGAGCGCGACCGGCAGGGGCTCACCCGACATCATGACGTTTAATGCGCCCTCGACGCCGATCAGGCGTGGCAAGCGCTGCGTACCGCCGGCGCCCGGCAACAAACCTAGCTTTACTTCCGGCAGGCCGATCTTCGCGGACGATAATGCCACGCGCTGATGACAGCTCATCGCCAGCTCGAGGCCACCGCCGAGCGCCACACCTTCGATGGCTGCTACGACGGGTTTTTTCATCTCATCCAGCACCGTGTTGATAGTCCAGAGCGTGGGGCCACGCAAAACATCCGGGCTGCCGAATTCACGGATATCGGCTCCCGCGCAGAATGTTCCGTTTGAACCGATGAGTACTACAGCATCGACGGACGCGTCGCGTGCAGCGCGCTCGAGTGCCTCGAGCAAGGGCGCACGGAGTGCGTAACTCAGGCTGTTGACCGGGGGCGCCTCGAAGGCGATGACCGCCGTGCGATTCCTTACGTTGTAGTCGACTTTCGTCATCTCGTCATACCTCGAATGAATCTATTGAGTCTGTATACCGCCGGTCAGGACGATACGCATGGCAGCCTCGACCGTGAGGTCAGTGGGCTCGATGCGATCGCGGGGCAGGTAGAGAGTGTAGCCGCCAATTTGATAGCTCATCGGCATATACACAGCGACGAGTTCCTCATCGGTACCGAGCCCTGGCAGAGTGGCGTTTTCCTGCGTCACGAAGCCGATCACCTTGCCAGGCCCGAACTGCACCATCACGACGCGCTGCAGTTCGCCACCCTTCTCGCCCACCTTCATGAGGCCGGTCAGATCGCGGACCGCTGAGTACACAGTCTTCACGACTGGAATACGCAAAATCAGTGACTCACTGAAGGTGATCACACGGCGTACAACGTAGGCATTGACCAGCAAGCCGACCACGATCAACACCACGAAGCCACCCACCAAGCCCATACCCGGCACATAGATTTCGGCAGGCAGCCATACTTTCAATAGGCCCGATAGCAGCGACTCCGTCGTCACGCCGAGCCAGTAGATAAAGTAGACCGTCAGCACGATCGGCAGAATGGTGAACAATCCCTTGGCGAGCAACCTTCCGACCGTCTTCATTTACGTGCCTCGACGATTTTCCAGAGTGTCTCTTCGGAGTAGAGCTGTTGCTCTTTCTCGCGCGGCACGGCGTGATCAGCGCAACTGACCTTGTCCGACGCGAACCCAGCCTTTCGCGCAATATCCGCTAGATCGATATGAGTCATGTACTGACCGAAAGTTTCGTTGTTGTTCCAACTTTCCCAGTTGTAGAGAAAGTTTTCGATGACATTCTTGCCGCGCGGGATTTCCAGATGCAGCATCAAACCGCCGGGCTTCAATAGACGATGGCACTCGGCAAAGATGTTCTTCAGCGCGCTGCGCGAGGTTTCGTGCAGCATGATATGAGAAATCACGAGATCGAAGCTCTGATCTTCGAATGTGGTGTGCTCGGCATTTTGCTGACTAAAGTGCACAGGCACACCAAGTGACTCGGCGCGCGCATGGGCGTAACGTAATTGTGGCGCCGCAACATCGATTGCATCGATACGCGCCTTTTTGAACTGTCGCGCCCAGGGCAACGTGCTATTGCCAATCGCACAACCCATATCGAGGATTCGTGTCGGCTTGAAACGGGGATGAGCGCTCAAAAAGTACTGGAGTAGCAATTCACCAAGGTACTCATTGCGCGGCCCCATCATCCCGTGCGAGTAGATATTGAGTCCGAGATCGTAGATCGCGCCGGCGGCAACATCATCCGTCGCGAAATCAGTATGGTAACCACCAGGCTGCAAGTGAATATCGACAGCCGTGTGATAGCGAGGTATCGGCAGAAGAGGATCAAGCGTCAAAGACCCGCGCCGGTGCGATCGCTTCACGTTGGCGTTCAATCGCGGCCATTCGCGCTCGACCGAGTCGATGACTGCATCCCACATGCGTTGCTGACTGCAGCGTTGCAAGGCACTCCAGAACTGGTAGTAGGGATGCCGCTCCATGACAGCCCGCACTTCATTGTGGTGTACCGGCTTACGGCCATGCTGACGTTCGAACTCGGGTTCGACGCGGCCGCGGTAGATCGCGTAATTGCCCGGCATCACACGTCCGGCGAGGTGTCCACGCAAAGCCCCCACGAAAGCTTGGCGTTCGCGCTCGTCGTGGCGCTCATCGGGCAGTAAGGCGTGTGGTGAGAGGCGGCGAGTCACCGTGTGATGATCACCGCCCCGACCGCTCAATTCAACACGACGGAGGCATCGCCGACACCCACCGTCACGGTCACATCGCGCGAACCATCACCCTTGGAGCTGACATTCGATGCCACCCCGGATGCCTTTACGGCGCTCGGGGTGCCGCGCACCGAAGCCTCACCGACTCCGACAGTCAGGGTGATATCGCCAGCACTCGCTTTGTTCGTCGTGACATCGACATCGCCGACACCAAGATCGATGCTGATCGCAGAGTTCGGCGCAGAGAGATCAACTGCACCGACACCGAGATTGACGCCCACCTCCTCCGGCAACGCCTTGGGCAGCAAGATGGTCCAGTCCGCCTCGACATCATCCTCGTTGAACTTCAGGTGCAAACGACCATTACTGACTTTTGCGGTGATATCGAGACCGTCCACGCTCTTGAGTTTTCGCATCAATCCATGACGATTCCCCTCAAGATTCACGGTGACCTCGTACGAATCCCCGGTTCCTGGCCGAATACGCACCTCGCCAACCCGGTTATCGACGACGAGACGGCTGATGCCGCTGGCGGGATAGACATGTTTGACCGCGCCAAAGTTATCGGCCGCCAAAGCGATCGGGCCGGCCACTGTCAGGCAAGACACGGCCGCGAGTACTACGAGGGTTTTCATGAACTAGTACCTTGTCGAAAAAAGGTACTGTATATTACCACGCATGCTGATCGACACGAAACTGGCTCCGCTGCGAAAAGGCCTTTTGGAATTTGTCGTCCTTCGCATCGTGGGGGGCGACCAGGTCTATGTGCCCGACATCCTCAAGCGGCTTTCCGGTACCGAGTTCGCTACCCAAGAAGGCACTCTGTATCCGCTGCTTAGCAAACTGCGCCGCGAGCAACTCGTCGATTACGAGTGGCGCGAATCTGAGCTCGGCCCGCCTCGTAAATACTACCGACTGACCGAATCGGGGCTACAGCAGCTCGCACAACTCGATGATTACTGGCGGCGCATCAATCACACGTTGGCCCGACTCGGGCCCGTTCAATCCGGAAGCTCACACTCATGAAACGCATTTCGATCACGGTGTCCCTCAACCGCAGCACCGTTCAGATGGACGAAGCCAGCTTCGTCCGACTCGAGAGTTATCTAGGCGAGGCGTCGCGTACGCTTGCTCTGAATCCAGATCGACAAGAAATTCTCGCGGATCTCGAGCAGGCGATCGCGGACCGCTGTCTGCAACGATTACCCGCAGGACAAACGGTGATTTCATTGATGGAGCTTGAGACCGTGCTGACCGAGGTTGGCGAAGTGCGCGATACTGCCTCGGAGCCAGACGGACCGAAGGCCGAGTACATTCCGCGTGATACCCAGTCACCTAGGAAGCGACTCGAGCAACTCAACGAAGGCGCTATTCTCTCGGGTATCTGTGCGGGCATCGCCCGTTATCTCGAAATTGATGTCATCTGGGTACGCATCGTCATGGTCATCATGACGGTTCTCTCCGGCTTCACGGCCGTGCTCATTTACGCGCTGCTGATGTTTCTGCTGCCGATTGCACCGATACGAACGGCCTCACAGCCACTCGGCAAAGTTCCGGCCAAACTTCGTGAAGCGACCGCGTACATACGTTCGTTCTTCGAACCTGCGAAGACCTGACGAAAACTTTCTTAGACTTGCATCAGAACCGATAACTGAAACCTAAATCGTAGCTGCGCTCAGGTCCGACATAGATGCCCTGACGGAGGCTCGCGATGTAGCGCTCGTCTGCCACATTCTTCACAGTGGCCCCAAACTCGAGACGATCGTTGAGCCGGTATAGCATGCTCACATCGGCAATCGTGTATCCGTCAATCGCGCCCGTAAAAAAACCAGTCAGACTTTCGTTGATCGCACGAGTGTTAAGCACATCGGTGAACTGCGAGCCCGTATGGTGCACACGGACGGAGCTACGCGACGGGCCACGCTCATAGGACACCACTAAGTTTGCAATCCACTCCGGCGTATAGGGCACGCGATTATCATCCGGCGTGGTCAAGGTACCGGCGCGCGAAAATCGATCACCAACGAATTGCGCATCGGCGATGTAGGTCAAATTCGCATCGACGGAAAATCCGCCACCGAGACGGGTACCGACACTTACCTCAAGACCTTGGTGCAGAGTCTTGCCACCGTTGGTGACCTGGAACTGACTGTTACTGTTGGCAGGAATGATTTGGTTATCAAAGTCCATACGGAAGAGCGTCGCCTCATACTCGAGATCCCCCGCTGAACCCCGAATGCCTGCCTCCATATTGATGGATCGCTCGGCACTCAGCTCCTGGTCATCCAAGCCGTTGAGTGCGTCGCCATTGAGGGCTGGAGAGAAAGCTTTGTAGGCGTTAGCGAAACCTTGCAGCTGCTCCGAGAAGCTCCACGTAAGACCAATTCCTGGCAGCAGTTCCGTATTGTTAGTATTCGCACGGCTGCCTTGCGCACCGGTGCGCCGCAGATCGTGACGAGTTTGCTCGTAAACCTCGGCGCGCAAGCCGGCGGTAACGGCCAATTGATCAGTCAGAACGAAACGATTTTGCAGATGCATCGACCAACTGTCGGCAGCATCTAGGACCTCACGATTGATGGTGCCGCTACGCGGAGTGGCGCGCACTGCTGCCACGGTCACATCGCGCATCTCTTCGGACATGAATCGTAGCCCGACTTCAGCCTCATTCTCCAAACCGAAAGTGTCGTGTTTCAAAAACAGTCGGCTATCGATGCCGAGTCGCTCGAAGGTACGGTTGTTGCCGTTCAGGCTGTCGGTATAGACCCAGCGGCGCGCCGCTGCGCTCGCCGTGTTATTCGTCGCGAAACGCCAGTAATCGCGATAGAGCTCACTACTGAACGCGATAGTATTCAATCGCAGATTGTCGTTGATGGTCCATTCGTGGTTTAGATCGATCGAGCGGCGGCCAGTCAAAAACCAATCATCCGGCGCTGGATTGAGATCACTGCCCGCCTCGTACTCCGCGAGGAAGACGCCGCGATAGGAAATGTTGGCGTCGTTCTGATAGTCGGTGTATTTCACACCAACTCGCTGATTGTCTCCAAACTCTAAACCCGCTTTCAGCATGACGTCGCGCATACTGAATTCTTTGTCCATGAATCCGTCACTTTCGACGCGACTGATCACAGCGCCGAAAGTAGCGTCGCCGGAAGCGGCTTCTCCACCAGCCTCGATACCCCACTCGCGGGTGTTGAACGACCCAGCATGCATGTTGATCTTGATACCCGGCTCGGGAGTCTTCGTAACGTAGTTGATCACGCCACCAATCGTGCTCGGACCATAGCGCAGCGAACCCGCACCTCGCAGCACTTCAATACCATCCATTCTTTGGACACGCGGATTGTAGTAACGACCGTTACCGACAAAGAGACCGGGCGCCACGGGCACACCGTCTTCGAGAATCAGCGTTTTGTAGTCGGAGGAACTCAGGCCTCGAATGCCGATATTGCCAACGATTGCCGTCTCTTCTTCCGGCTTGATCGAGACGCCGGGCACGCCTCGCAGCGCCTCTTCGGTCGATCTCGGCTGCTGCAGGCGTAATTCTTCCGCAGTGACGAAGGTGTTCGCCGCCGGCTGACGCTGTCGATCCTCTGCCTTGGAGCCAATAACGAGAATGGTTGGCAGGGCGACGCGAGTCTCTGAAGCCTCAATCTCCTCGAGCTCGTCGCTGGCAGCCGGCAGAGTGATACCTGATAGCAGGACTCCCGCCACGACCAGACCCTGAACTACCCCATTACGACGCATCTGCTTCGCTCCACTTCGACCGCTTTGTATCTGCGGCATGGGTGAACGTTAGCAACCACAAATGCAAATAACAATGATTCGCGTTAACAAAGCCATAAAGCGGTTATCGTCCCCTGATATGTAAAACGAATTTTACTTTTACAGCGGAATAAATAGAATATGGCTATCTCAATTGACATTTAAAACTTCTCACTCTTATCCATGCATAACTCTGATCTCTCTACCGCGGAAAAAAGGGCTTGGGCCGAACTGATTGTTTGGACTATTGCCCTCCTTTTCATCTGGATGCGCCTGACCGCGGGTATCGACCTCGTGGGTCAATCCATCGGGTTTACGGTCGTCGAACAGTCAGCCGCGCGCGTATTCAGCGCTTATCTCACCGTTGGAACTCTGGCGGCCATCGCCCAGCTCGCCGTTCGCGCCTACTTCAAATCCAAGGGCGAACCGATCGACTTTCGAGACGAGCGTGATGTCGCAATCGAAAAACAAGCGAACCAGGCGGCCTATTGGGTGGGCGTATTCACCGCGCAATTGGTCATCATCCATGTGCTTGCCAACGAAGCGTTCAAACGAAGCGCCGTCGCGTCGCTGGACCTGACGAGCGCAACTGGCATTGTGCTGACGCTCATCACGATCTTGCTGCTACAAGAAGTTGCTCGAAACGTCGCTCTGCTCTATCTCTACAAACGATCGTGATGTCCGACAAAGTAACGCGGGTTGGTAATCGAATTCGTGAATTGCGAACACGGGCTGCACTATCGCAGCAGCAACTCGCCGAGCGAGTCGGCGCCACCCGGCAGACGATCAACGCGATTGAACTGGAGAAATATCTTCCAACCTTGGAACTCGCATTTAAGCTTGCGCATACATTCGACGTACCGATCGACACGATTTTTCTCCATCCGGATAGACGGTTCTCCTCTGTTCTCGATCTGAAAACTTTCATACCTGCACGAGACTTCGCACTATCACGCGCGTTCTACCGTGAGATCGGGTTTCACGAGAATTCCGCCACGACGGAAGTAGCCGAGTTCCAATGCGGGTCATTTCGCTTCTTGCTTCAGAACTATTACGTTCAGGAATTCGCCGCGAGTTTCATGATGCAGTTGCTCGTCGCCGACACATCAGCCTGGTGGTCGCGGCTCATGAACCTCGATTTACCACAGCGATATCCCGGCATCATGCTGCGTGCACCGACCATGCAGCCTTGGGGTCTGAAGATTCTCTATCTGTCTGATCCGAGTGGCGTGCTATGGCATATCGCCGAGAAACCCGCTGAAATATCTGCACGTCCTGTTTCCTTGGAGCTTAAAGCATGACTTTCTTGCGGCAATCGCTGTTACTCACTGTACTTTTAACCCTCTCTGGCTGCGTCATTGCGATCGACACCGACCGCGATGACGAGAGAAAAAAAGACAAGACTCCGACGACCCAGATCATCACTGTCGGTGAAAAGTCCGATGCCGAGTTGTTACAAGCGCTCGTCCTCGCGCGGTCAAAGCTCGCGATGGATGTCAACTTGCCCGACGCGACTCGTCAACGCATATTAGAAACGCTCGACGAACAGATTGCGCGTCTGACCGTATCAAAGAAATAGCTTTTCATCAGACGCATATTGATGCGACGTCTTGCGATGCACTCAGATATAGTGCCTCGCGCGATCACTTTCCCCATCGCCAGCGCGGTGGTTCACCCGTGAGCCAACAAATAACCACCAGAACGGCGGTAACGGCGTGCGTGTACACCATAAAGCCGATTAGCTCTTGATGGGGTGGGAACCAAAGATATCCGAGCGGCAAGCTCAGCAGGTAGGCCGCGAAAACGATCCACCCCTGCCAAGTGATCGGCAAACCCCATCCCCAACCATAGGTTTTGGCAGGAAACCAATACGGTGGTCGACGTCGCAAATCTTGATCCTCGGTGATCAGTCTTTATAGAACGCTTCCACTACACCCTTGCGAGTGATCGTCAATGGTCTGCCGCGACGATCCAAGGTCTTACCGATAGCTGTGCGGATCCAACCCTCGGAGATGCAGTATTCCTCAACGTTGGTGTATTCGACACCGTTTAGGCGAATGCCCACGCTACGCGAAAGAATCGCCTCGTCGTAATGGCGGCTCGTCGGATCGACGCTGAGACGATCGGGAAAAGATGGGGTTTCGGTTGAAGTCATGGCGCAATCATAGCCCACATCTCGAGCGGTCTATACTCGCGCGACTTCTAAACGATAACGAATAATCCAGAACGTCCTAATATTCGAGCAAGTATATCTACTAGAAATAGACCGATCATATAGATTGGCAAACAAAGCCTTCGGCGCTCAGGCGAGTACAATCTCGCCATGGGAAAAACTCAGCTCGGATTTGCAAAAGCGCGTCGGCAGAGCAAGCCCAGCGCCGCCGCTAGGCGATTGATTGATGCAACGAAGTCATTGCTGGAAACGCGCGCCCCGGGTGAGATCACGACAACAATGATGCTTGAAGAAGCGGGGGTGGCTCGCAATACCCTCTATCTTCACTTTGAAGATCAAACGGCATTACTCGAAGTCGCTCTTCTTGAAGTCTTTGTTGGAGGAGTCAAGGATCACCTCAAGTTACTCACCGATAACTTTAGAAAATCAAGAACTAAACCGGATTTCTTGAAAAGAGTGAGTGAAGTTATTTCGATTTCTCAAGATCGCCAACGGCGGGACTTTCGAATCGCGCGCTGCCGACTCATAGCTCATAGTGATAAAAACCCTCGTTTTTCATCGCTGCTGAAGGCAGAGCAGTCACGCATTAACGAAAGTTACACCGCGTTTTTTGTTGAACTGCAGCGTAAGGGCTGGATGGGAAACAATGTCTCGCCCGAAACAGCGGCAGTTCTCGTTCAAGCATTGACTCTAGGGCGTGTAATCGATGATGTGTCTGAAGAGAGAATATCTCAGACCGCATGGAACAACGCTTTTATGAAAATCACCAAGGAAATCATTCTCGGCCAGTCGTCATCAGGTTGATGACTGGTTCTATGCCGACGCGATGATTTGCTAACCCTTCCATAGAACGGCGTGGCAATTACACAAAGGGTTGGATGGAGCGGGCGATGGGAATCGAACCCACGTTAGTAGCTTGGGAACGCCCGCCGCATGTTTCTGGGATTTCAAAACTCACTGAGTAATCAATCTTTTACGTGCGCTGTTAGTCTATGAGGATGTGCTGTGGGGTCACTACACTATCGACTCGTTTTTAAGCACACACGTCTCGCTTTATGAAATCATTAATTAACGCTGACTGCGTTGACTTTCACTCTCCATCGTAACGTTTCGCAATCAAAGAAATTATTTTTGTGAGAGCGAGTTCAGCGCTGATGGCGTGGATGGCGCGTTATTTCGCTGGGCGCATTCCAGGCATCAATGACGGCGACTTGCAGTCCGCTGTTAAGTTATATGCTCGCAAAATTGTTAGGCGGAATGATTCATCACGGTAGTCGTTTAAACGCTCATAGCCGCAGTTGAAAGAACAACGTGTCACGTTCGGGGAAGTCATAGCTCATCGGTAGTTCAGATCGATCGATTTGCACAAAACCAACAGACCGATAAAACGCATGGGAACGAACAGCCGCAGCGGGGGTGTCAAGAACGATCTGAGTCACGCCTTTTCTTTTTGTAGATTCTACGAACCTATCGTAGAGAGCTCTCGCAATGCCGCGATCCCTCCCTCGGCAATCAGCAGCAACAAAAAACTTTTTCATCACGCCAAGATCGTCTTGTAGGCGCATTAAGCCGATGGTGCCAACGATGACCCCCGCGGATGTTTCCGCTACCAGAAATATCCCGCCTCGCTCACCATAGTAGGCGTTGATATCCGTTAAATCTTGCTGATCATTGATCGAGAGATTCAGGTGAAATTCGTCGTTCTGGATGCCCAGCACGAGCGCGATAACACACGCGTCGTCGGTTTTACGAAATTCTCGAATGATGACGGGTTCTTTCATTACGCTCGATTGGTAGGAGGAAGGTAGCTGGCACTGGGGTAGTATTCTATTTGCGGAAGTCATTCCGAGTCTTGTTTGGTGAAACCCATATGTATTTACCCACAGTATTTGCAGAAAAGGATGCTGCGTTCATCGCTGACTTCGTCGATCGGCATCCCCTAGCCACCGTCGTTATAAGCGGTCACGATGGACTTGTCATCGATCATATTCCGTTCATGCGTGAAGGCGAGCTGACAGTTGGTCATAGGCTCATCGCGCACGCTGCAAAAGCCAATTCCCTGTGGCGAGCCCTCGACACCGGCGCACCTGCAGTTCTTATTTTTTCAGGTGCGGGAGCTTATATTTCGCCCGCGCTCTACCCCTCGAAGCAGACGACACACGAAGTCGTGCCTACCTGGAATTACGTCGCCATTCATATCCACGGACGTCTCAGCTATACCATTGACGACTTGGAGAAGCGCGCGATCGTGGATCGACTCACCAATAAGATGGAGGCGGTACGTACCGATCCATGGAAGATGAGCGACGCACCGGCTCGCTACATTGACCAAATGCTGCAAGGTGTAGTCGGGCTCGTGTTCGATATAGACACAATCGTCGCAAAAACCAAGGCGAGTCAAAACCGTCTACCAGAAGATTGTGCCGGCGTCCTCGCGGGACTCGCGAGCAAAGAGGAAACTAGCGAAGCCGCTCGCATCGTCGAGCGCTCGGTTTCGAGCTCGCGTTAGAAGTCGCTGACAGCGCGCTGCTTGGTGTCTGCTCAATCGACTTATTACGGCGCACTCATGAAGAAATCTCGCTCCGATTGTCCAGATATGGTCAAATTCTTTCATGACAGATAAGCGCCCGCCGCTCTTTATTCAAGCTGATGCTGATTTGACGCTTGATCCAGCGGATTGGGAGGAATTCAGAAAGCTGTGTCATCAAATGGTCGATGACAACATTGATCATCTTAAGGCTCTCCGTGATGAGGCGCCGTGGACGCCTACACCTGCGATTATTGAGGAGCAGATCGGCAACGAACCTTTGCCCGAACAGCCACAAGGCGCTCGTAGCGCGTACGAAGACTTCCTGAAACAGGTTCGCCCATATTCAGTCGGCAACCGTCATCCACGCTTTTGGGGTTGGATGAAGTCGAATGGAACGCCGCTGGCGATGATGTCCGAGATGTTGGCGGCGTCGATGAACGCTCACCTCGCGGGATTCAATCACGCACCGAAACTGGTGGAGCTGCAAGTCATTAAATGGCTTGCCACCGTCATGGGATTCCCTGCGACGAGCAGTGGTATTTTGGCGAGCGGTGGGACCATGGCGAATATCATCGGGCTAGCGGTTGCGCGCCATGCTCAAGCAGGCTTCGATGTTAGAGCGGAGGGTCTTTTCTCTGGTCCGCGAATGACGGTCTATGCCTCGGTCGAGATGCATAGTTGGCTGAAGAAGTGCGTTGAATTACTTGGCTTAGGTCGAGCTTCTATCAGGTCGATTCCCGTCGATAGCGCTTGGCAAGCTGACGTCGCGGCGATGCGGAGACAAATCGAAGAGGATCGTGCAGCGGGGCTACTACCCCTCTGTATCGTAGGGTCGGCAGGGACAATCAACACTGGATCGATTGACGATCTTCAGGGTCTGGCGGATCTCGCTGAAGATCAAGGCTTGTGGTTTCACATCGATGGTGCAATCGGCTCGATGGCGGCGATGTCGCCTAATCTGAAGCCCTTACTTAAGGGAATGGAGCGCGCCGACTCCCTCGCGTTCGATTTGCACAAGTGGGGGTTCTTACCCTACGAGATTGCATGCGTCCTCGTGCGCGATGCGGACAAACACCATGCGGCATTTGAAACACCATCGCCATATCTACAGAGCGGCGGACGAGGTGTTCTAGCTGGTGGCTTGGTTTTTGCGAATCGCGGACCAGAGCTATCGAGAAATTTCAAAGCCTTGAAGGCATGGATGTCACTTAAGGCGGAAGGCACTATTAAGATCGGCGCGGTCATCGAACAGAATGTCGCTCAAGCACGACGCTTCGCGACGGAGTTAAGCACTATTCCGGAGTTCGTGATCGAGGCGCCGGTTTCGCTGAACGTCGTTTGCTGGCGCGCAAACCCTCCCGGGTCAACGCCTGAGCAACAAGATGCCCTTAACAGGGAGCTCCTCGTGCACCTTCAGGAAACTGGCGTCGCCATTTGTAGTAGCACGGTGCTGCACGACAGATTCGTCATTCGACTTGCCGTTGCCAATCACCGCAGTCGTTGGGAAGACTACAAGTTGCTCTTGGCTTCACTTCCCGGAGCGCTGCAAAAATCGAAAGCCGCTTCGGGGTTAAGTGTGTAATTGACTGCCAAATAACAATCAGCGCCGAGATCTGGTTCTATCGCGTTCGAGACAGCGAAGAACGGGGCAGTCACCCCACTTTCGTTACCACTTCACTGAGAACCCTTCCCCTTCACCATAGATTCCGCGCGGTGACCCACCCACACAAGTAGCTAGTCCAAGCCCGGCGCAAGTCGCTACTTTTTTATAGGAACTGGTGCGATAAGTGGGGCAATTGACGATGCGATTCCACGCTCTATCCGCCCAGTCGGCACAGAGTCAGCATCGGTGAGTGAATTGTGTAATCACGCGAGAGACGAAGGATTCCACGGAAAAGAAAGTGGAGCGGGCGATGGGAATCGAACCCACGTTAGTAGCTTGGGAACGCCCGCCGCATGTTTCTGGGATTTCAAAGTCCACTGAGTACTCAATCTGTTAGATACGCTGTTCGTCTCTGAGGGGACGCTGTGGAGTCACTACACTATCGACTCATTTTGAAGCACATCCATCTTGCACAAAGAAATCACGAATCAGCAATCATTGAGTTGACTTTTACTCTTCATCGCTGCGTTTCGCAATCAAAGACATGATTTCTGTGAGAGTTCACTGAAATCTGCGGACGTGAATATCGCGCTATTTCGATGGGCACATTCCATGCAGCGCTGAGGGCGAGATCCAAAGCGTTTAGCGATCTACTCTGCTTCGCTAGAAGGTGATTGAATGGATCAACGTCATCACCCGATCAGACTTTTATTGCCCTTCTTTACAAAATTGTACGTTGACCAAATCGACTTCAGTAAAACCGATATATGGGTGGTGAGAAGTGAACTTTAATGAAGTGGTTGACCAAATCTTTACCAAACCACCAATCAGTGAAGGATAACGAAATGAATTGTTGATGTTTTTATATAAAGATTGAGTCGTTATCCCAAACCAACTTTTGATCGGGTGGTCAAGGGTTGCGAAGTTGGTCTACCCACTCTCGTTACGACTTCGGCATATATTTCGTTCGATCATTTATTCTTGGCAACAGCCCAGTTGACCTACCTTGTGCTCTCCAACCCCCGCCGGTGTTAGCGGTAGACATGTGATAGCTCGCGGATTACTCTCTGTTTCACATGAGCCCGTACCTCTACATCGTTCCCGTATTCTTCCTTATGATCGGAACGGAGTACTTTCTTGCACGGTCAAAGGGGCGTGATCTTTATCGGTTTCAGGATACCGTAACGTCTATCAATGCCGGTCTAGTAAGCCAGTTCGTCAATGTGATGGGTGGTGCCTTCAGTGTTTACATGTACTCGCTGATGGTTGCTCAATTCGGGCTATTCACCTGGAGCCCGAGTGATATTGGCGTATGGATTGTAGCGCTCGTTTTATACGACTTTTGCTATTACTGGGTGCATCGCGCGGGTCACGAGGTGAATCTGTTCTGGGCGTCTCACGTCATTCACCACAGCAGCGAGGACTTCAACCTTGCGACGGCTCTACGTCAGTCAGCAACCGGATTCTATTTTAAGTGGGCGTTTTACTTGCCTCTGGCGATTCTTGGCATGCCGACAAAAGTGTTTGTCGTAATTGCGCTCATTGATCTCCTATATCAATACTGGGTCCACACTCAGCTCATCGGTCGAATGGGCTTTCTGGAGCGTTTCCTCGTTACGCCTTCGAACCACCGTGTTCACCACGGACAGAACGACTACTGCATAGATAAGAACTACGGTGGGATATTCTGTATTTGGGATCAACTTTTTGGTACCTATGCGGATGAACGAACTGATGAGCCTGTCGTATATGGAGTTCGTAAGCCGCTACGGAGCTGGGACCCGGTCTGGGGCAATATCCATCATTACTTTCTGGTTGGTCGATTAGTACGTACCGCTCAGACATGGCGTGAGCGACTCATACACGTTTTTGGTCCTCCGCGCGGCGTCATGCATCTTGAGGCGGTGAGTGAGAAGCCTTTTGTCGCCTCCGATTTTTCTCCATTCGAGACTCCGTACACGTCACGCATGAAGATTATTGGAGGACTTTCGACTGTGCTGGGTACGGCGATGCTGATGCTGCTATACATTATTGATTCAAAGATTTCTCTCTCTCAAAATCTGGCGTACTCGGCTTTGATGCTCGGATTTTTCAGTTTTGTCGGGCAGCTTTGGATGCGCCCTAATATGATGGGTTTGCGTCGTTAATACTCTCGCGATCACCGACTCGGTTCTTTTTTTAGCAACCGCTTACGTCGCGACGTTTGCTCCGCGCAGCCCCTTATTTCGGCTTTCGTCTTCGCTGTTTGCTCTGGCTGCGTTGGTGGGAGCCCTTAAGTTTTTTGGGTTTTATGTGAACGATCCGCTTCACAGGTTCGTATCACTGATAGCCGGCGTCGCGGGGTTTCCCGCATTGGCGATCTCAATGGTAATGACAGAGCGAAGAGCCATTTCTCAATGGAGGTCTTCTTTTTTAATTGTGGCGGTATGTGCGGTGGTTGGTATTTTGCTCGTTATGGGAACAGGTAGCCGGGCATATCTCAATGCAGCGTCCGTACTATCCATCGTTTGTGTGATCGTTGCATGTTGGCGTCAGCGTTATCAATTAGGTGTCGTATCAGCAGCTATCATGCTGATCGGACTGACGTTGTTCGCTACGAAACAAACTGTGAGCGTTACTGTAGTGCAGCCCGCTGATTTGTTACATCTTGCGCTCGCAGCCGGGTGGCTTGGACTAAGCGGTTTCTGGAAATCCCAAGCTGATCAGTGACTTCATAAAAACGTCAGTGATCCCACGTCTAGTACCAGTTCCCACCGCAGCACGAGATTTCTTTACTAATATCGCGCGATTATCCACCCACGTCAGTAGCTTCTGTACCTGTGGCTCATGACTCGTTTAGAGCAACTACTTCGAAGATAGGCGGATTCCATCGATATCGGTTCGACCAGGACGAATCCGATTGCCTAAGTAATAAACTTCAACGGCATCTGGATCGCCAACCTCAATTGAGAATGGAGGCGTACCAGTGACTCTCCTGCCCTTTGTCGTTGCTTGTTCACCCGACAGGATCGTTACCCCACCTGCATCTTTTGCCGTGATCACAGTTCGGCGAGTGATAACGATGAAAAATCGGGAGGACTTGTCCGAGGCATTAGATAAGGTCTCAGCAGTCGCTGCAATCTCGGAGACTTCCTTCTGCGCCGTTGGCACGACGGGTAGCTGGGAGTTAGCAGTAGACAGAGAATCGCGTTCCACCGACACATTCTTATCAATGTCGGCATCTCGTTGTTGGGTCGGAGATGCTTCAGGATCAGCTGTGATCTCGACTAATTCGTTCCCCTCAAGGACAGTTTCGGCAGCTACGCCGCTCGCGGTTTTTTTTTGCCGTGTTGGCTCAGAGAAAAATGTAGCTGCAATGAAAGCGATTACTAGAAATACGATGCCAATAGTCATCGAAGGGGTGGAGATTCTTAAAAAGCGAGATTGTTTCTTGACAGCGTGATCAATTAAAACCGTCTTATATGTAGAGGCTTTTTCAGTAGGTTGATATGGGGGTGCGCCGGCAAGGGCGAGATCAACCCCTAACAGTGTTGCGTAACTAAGTGCGGCGCGTTCGGCGTAATTACGCGAATAGAAATACGATAGGTCATCACTCTCTAAGCCGATGATTTGCTTGTCGGATAGAAGCAAGGCTTTAGCGACGTCATCAATCGTTAGAGATCTACGACACCGCGTCTCGCGCAAAGCTGACGCGAATGCAGAATTTTTTGCGTTAGGGTCCAACTCTCGTATGCCCCTCGACTGCATTACCGACGGCACTCTACACGATCAAGCCAAGCGATCGTTGTTTTATCGAGGAGGGTCACGCCTAAGCTAGCGTCAACGTGACCGACCCCGAACGGGCTTTTTTGCGCCTCACTGGAAATTATCGTTTTATAGGGTTAGCAGGAACCCCTATGAGCTAGTTTTTGAAGGTGACACGACTTCGTTCACGTCACTGTTAACTGCCGCTGACAATAAGGGGTTGTAAAACTATTTTGCAGTAGCTTGGGACATATCTTTTGTCACTAGACCTGCCAATAAGTAGCCCCACTTCTCGTACCAGCACCACGATCGAGACGAGATTTATCCACAAATATCGCGCAGTTATCTACCCGCATCAGTAGCTTTTAAAGCTCCTACCCACGGGTCACGCCATCCCCTATCGGTTTTTTCAGAGAGAGGTGTGCCTTCTTCACACCGCATGTGGACCATTTCTCTAGGACCCAGAGGGCAACACTCTGAGCTCGAAGAACTACCTCAGGTTCTAGGCAGGAGCATGCGCTGGTGTCTGATGTAAATCTGTTCGCACAAGGCGCGGTTTCTCAAGTTGCCACGAGAGGGAGGACACGTACCTACGAACGTCGAGATCGATCTTTAAGGTATCTTCGTAACAAGAACAGACGGCACGCTCTAACTCTTCTCTATTTGTAATGATAAGTTTTTCACGCGTGGCTTGAAGAACTCCACATTCTTGCCACTTGCCAATGACCGAGCTGACGGTTTCGCGCCTTGTACCAAGAAGATCCGCGAACTTTTGATGTGTTGCCCCAGTCAAATCATTGTCTTGGTTGACATCTAACGCCTCAAGCAAAAGGCGTGCTAGGCGCTGCTTTGCGCAATGATGCTCTGCGCAGTACAACCTATTTGTTAACCGTCGGATGGTAATGTTGCCAAGAAGATTTCTGAACGAAATCTCCTGCCCCGAAGCCAGGAATTCCCTAAACAACTGCACTGGGATTTCGAACGCGTAACCGGAGCAACACCACTGCTGATCGAATTTAATTGAGTATTGCGGGCTCTCAAACGCCAAACCAATGGTCTTATTGGAACCAAGAAATTGGGTGAAAACACCCTCTCCGTTACCAACAATTGCACTCTGCGAAGCAATGGCAGTGATCGGAAAGTATATGTTTCGATTCTTGCCTTGTATGTTTATTTCGTCTCCGCCTTTGACTTCGCGGAGATGCAGATGACGTTCTAAAGACTTTTGTACTGCGATCGGAAAGGATGAAAAAAATGCGTTTTTCACTGCCAGCATTAGTGACTCCTGTCTTTATGTGGTCTTACTAAGAGAGTCTTTTTCTCAACGCTGGTCGACAGTAATACACCCCCCCCCTCAAATAAAATTATTTCATTAGTCGTTTTGTGTGTTTTCGCACAAATCACTTCTTAAGCTGTCATTTCTATCTGACATTTACTCGATCTATCTACACATCAAAACTTGCTATCAATCTCATCAGTTGTCATTGACGTAAGCCAATGGTGACTCTTATTTCTGATCTAGTTGAACGAACGCGAATGTGCGTTCTATTGGGTCTACGTGAGACAGAAGCTGATACGGCTTCTATGCCGACCGATCTAGAGAGCATCAACGATTCCCCAGGGATACGAATCAAATCCCACTGAGGATTTCCAAACTGGATTCAAATCTGGGGCAATCGGTAACTCGCTGAGGAGAATGATGGAATCCCGCAACACACGGTTGAGCCGATACAGAGGAAGATGGAGCGGGCGATGGGAATCGAACCCACGTTAGTAGCTTGGGAACGCCCGCCGCATGTGTTGAGGAAATCAAAGTCCACTGAGTAATCAATCTGTTAGGTGCGCTGTTCGCCTCTGAGGGGACGCTGTGGGGTAATTACAGGTGGTGCTGGGTAGTTAGAGTCGAATATCCACTATGGCTGCATTGAAGCAACAATCTGTGAGCCTACATTGGCTAAGTTATGAACGACCACTGCAATCCAGATTGAGCTCGTCTTCTCTTTAAGCCACAAAAATCCGGCACCCATCACTATCGCAGCAAAAACCGATACGACAGCCTCGATATTAAGTTCCTGGCTGACGGCGTGTGCGAGTCCGAAAAAAAGAATGATCGGCAAGGCGCCCCACCCGATTCCAACACCCGCAATACGCAAAGGCTTGCCAAAGGCAGATACCAACAGTGCGAGAAGAACCCCGCGGTAAAGCGGCTCCTCGTCGAGTCCTGGCATCGTTGCTTGAAAAAGGATGGTTTCTCTAGTTACCGCTTCGCCATCGCGAAACAGATAAGAAATACACCAAAAGAAGGCAAGTAACAGGGCGGAAACACCGACGACAGACTTCCAGTCAGAAGTCCTTGGAACAGCGAACAGACCTGCCTCAGCACGCAGGGGTCGCGGCAGAAGGGCATACATCACGAGTGTCAATGCGATTGCGATAATTTTGCCCGACCAGTTCCAACTGAGCTCGGATCCCACAAAAGAGCTGAGTGGTTGCATCAGCCCAGATCCAATCCCAAGTGCCAGGATATTGATGACGACAGCGCCAATCGCACAAAGAGAAAGCCACCATGCTCGGCGTTCTTTGGCTTTACCGCTCAAAATGAGTGCTACAAGGGTAGGGGCGCTGATCGCAAAAAGAAGCAACAATAATTCCGTCGCCATGAGGTCCAGTTTATCTCCGTCGGATATTGTGAGGCGCGACCTATAAATTTTAACTACATGAGCAAGGGATTGGGAGCGCGCTCATCAGACGACTCTACCCAGTTTTCGTACCACCTAAGCCATCAGGCTTTCCTTTCACTTAGGATTCCGCGCAGTTACCTACCCACGCCAGTAGCTTCTAGAAGCACGGCGCACGTCGCTCCGTTTTTTGTGGAAACTGGTGCGATAACTGGGTTGACTGACGATGCGATTACACGCTCTGCCCCCAGCCGGCACAAAGTCAGCATCGGTGATTGCATTGTGGAATCCCGCAAGACACAGCGGATTCCTTCGAGAAGAAATTGGAGCGGGCGATGGGAATCGAACCCACGTTAGTAGCTTGGGAAGCTACAGTTCTACCATTGAACTACGCCCGCACTCGATAACATTCTAAGAGGCGACTGCCTGCTCCCGCAACAGACGCGCAGCCTCGCGATTAAGCCGCCGCATCTCGACCAGAATGTCTTTGTAATCAGCCACTCGCAGGATCAGTCGGTCGGTCGCTGGGATCAAATCTCCACTCAACAGCTTTTCGCGAACCGATGGCAGCCGCATATAAATATCGACGTTTTGCGCTGTCGTTAGACGACCGGCGATATCAAGCCGACCGCTCTCGAGTGCGCTTTGTAGCGGGAAGGTTGACTCGTAATACGCAATCGCTTCCTTATCGAGCAGCGCGTTGTTGTCGTTCAGACGTTTCCCGTAGACCTCGTAATACTCCGAGATGGCTGCTCGCAAGTCGGCTGAATCTTCGACATTCATTAGGCCTGCCGAAGACAGGTTGGTAAAGGAGGTTCGATCCATGAAAAACGTGTGGTAAACGTAGACATTCGGCAAGTCATCGATAATGCGCCGAAGATACTCGGCTCCCGACAGCCTGCCGATTTGATAGTCGACGGCCGATTGCCGGGTTCGCGTCAGAAACGCGATACCGTTGTCGCACTGCGCAATGATGCGGTCGAGATTGCGCAAGTCGGTATCCAAATCGTCTCGCATCGACACCAGGCCATTTTGGAGCCGCTCTTCGATGATGCGGTGATCGAGAAAATACTCGCCGAGCGAGCCGACGAAGACGGCTATGGAAATCATCAAAAACTCAAATGCAAAAGACTTGAAACTGCGCGGTCGCTCGCCGTGACTTGCGTGATGGACTTCCATGATCTCCCCGACAAACCGATGGACTCACAGCGGCGTATCATGCCGGGTTATGCCGAACTTTGCTTTTTGGTTGGCGCTTCCCTGGGTGTTTCCGCAAGCGATTTGGGTCCGGCGCCGCACTCCGCGTTTTCGAGGTCCTTCAGGCGAGCTTCGCGGTCAGTTTGGCGAGCAACCGACGCGCCGCGTCGTCGGCGTGGGTGACTCGATCGTTGCAGGAGTCGGCGCCAACTTAGCTATCGAGACGATTACCGCACAACTCGCCCGTCACTGGCATGAAGCCACAGGCACATCGGTTGAGTGGGTAGCCTACGGAAAAATCGGCGCTCGCAGTGCTCGCATAAGACCACTCGTCGAATCACTCGACAAAGATGATCGAGTCGCGTTGGTGTTGATCTCGGCCGGCGTGAATGACATCACCGGACTCACGTCGACGAGCAAATGGCTTGCCGAACTCGATGCACTCGTGATGACGCTTGGGCAGCGCTTTCCCAGCAGTCGGCTTGCTCTGCTCGGCATCCCGCCGCTCGATGTTTTTCCGGCATTACCCATTCCGCTGCGACAGGTGCTTGGCTGGCGCGCGGCGCACTATGATCAAGCTGCGCGACGCTACGCCTCTTCGAATCCTCGGCTGCATTACGTGCCGATCGACTCGCGACCCAAACCTGACGAGTTTTCGAAAGATGGTTTCCACCCGTCAGTGACGAGTTACGCCGTTCTCGCTCGTGAAATCGTTCGCATATGTCGCGACTGACTCACTTCTGACTGATAGCCTCCAATGCCAAGCGGAACTCCTCGAGCGTTCTTTTGCCCTGAATTCGCTTCACGACACGTCCGTCACGATCGAGAAAATAAGTAGTCGGGACAACCTCATTCCACGTGGGATCGATGACCCGGGCAAGCTCGTCCATTTCGGCCCCTGCCCGCGCATAGGTTCGGAAAGACGGAAAGTAGCGACTGCGAAAGCGCTCGACCTCGGCCGAGTTCGCCGTCGGCTCATCTACCGCCACGCCAATCAATCGAACGCCTTCGGATTCTTTCTCTTGTTGCAGACGAAGCAAGTCCGGTATTTCTTTGAGGCAGGGAGCACACCAGGTCGCCCAGAAATTGACGATCACCACATTGCCCCGATGGCTGTTCAAGACTTGCTTGAATTCTGGTGCCTGGATCGCTTTTGCGGGACCCGCTGCCCATGACGCCTGCGCGATAACAGCGAGCAAGATCGTCGCTAATAAATGCCGAACCATAGCGCTTACTGACCTGCCAATATATCTGTGAATATATTGTCGCCCTGCTGCCAGACGATCTGGTAGTTACCATCGGATCGAACCGCCAACACGGGCGTCTGAGCCGCATTGTCGCCAGTCGGCAACTCCTGAACGTCGCCCTGAGCTTCACCGTCGAGGTTGTAGTAGCGATAAAAGACGTGGCGAGGGCCATTAGCTCTCGCATGCCACGCGATAAGTACCGTCTTGCCGTTGCTTGCGATACTCGGAGCATCGGAAACCGCTGCGTCCGGATGCACAAGCCCCTTGAAATCGAAGTGAGCGGCATTGTCTTTGGATACTGAGAAGATCACACCAGGCTTGTCTTCACCGCCGTTATGAACGGCAGCGAAAACTCGATCACCCGTAACAGCAACAGCGGTCGGCTTGAGGGGACATCCCGCAATCTGCCAAGGTGCACCACCGATGCTCACCGCTTGCGGAGTTTCATTCGAGACGGACGCTAGTCGCATGACCGTCGCAGGGCGAATACTCCCCGGCAGAACTTTTCGCGAACCGAGAATCAATTCGCTGCGATCGTTGGTAACGGCCATCAACTGGCAGCAAGGACAAACACCCGTGTTAACGACGCTACGCTCGACAGAGAAGGAGCGCCCATCATCACGAGAGATGGCGGCATACATGGCACCAGATTCGCTGTCGTGGTGCATGTGGCGCGTGTCGATCCAAAGTACGTGAATGCTTCCGTCGGCCGCAGCCGCCATGGTACCGAACGCCGCCGCACTCACGAAGCCGCCGTGTATCGTTCCGCTCATATCCTGATCGGTCAGAGTCGATAGACGTCGGGCAGTCTCGAAACTACGACCGCCATTTGTCGATCGAGTGTAGTGCGTAGTCAATGCGGTTTTTTGATGAGTGGGATGCAGGTCATTGATCGCATAAGAAACATGCCAAGTTCCGTTCGGCGTTGCGACGATGCGTGGACGACTGACCTGCTGCCCCCAGACTGCGCCGGCAGCGTCGTTAACTTTGATCGCAGAAGAAAATCCGCCTTTAGCTGGATAGAAAGCAACGTAGACGTCGGTTGCCGCAATGTGCCTGTCATGATTTCCAGCGGCGGATGCATTAGGCGAACGATCAACCCAAAGAATAGCGACATCGCCATTGCTACCGATCGAGACGTCAGGAGCGGCCGCTTTATGGCCCGCTGGGTTTACCTGCAGTGGGGCAGCCCGTGTCAAACCGCTCGTCCCACTCACCAATATCAACAAAAACAGCAACGACTTACTCATGGTCTTCACTCCCCTCGATGACGCGTTCGCGAAGATAACCCCTGCGCCAGACGATACGCCCAGAACCGGAACGGGGGCCATATCGGCAGACAGTCGTGACCGCATCTGGCACACTGCGAGTTCGCTGCAGCGGTTTCCGCCTTGAACGTCCCCCCACCAGACCATCGAATCGCCCGAAGACTTCTGTTCGGAATCCCGCTCGGGCTCTTGCTCTGGCGCGTGCTCGGCGTGGTCAGCACCTCGATCGGCTTGGTCAATGCATTCGTACCCATCCTGCCGACAACGATCTTTCTGATCATCGGCGCTTGGGCGTTCGGTAAGGGCGCGCCTCATTGGCGGGAAAAGCTGCTGCAGCATCGTCGCTTCGGCAAGCCGCTGCGCGATTGGGAGGATGGCGGCCGAGTCTCGCGTCGCGGCAAGATCCTGGCGGTCATCGGAATCAGCGTGAGTTGGGTGATCAGCGTCTACTTCGTCGGACTCACCTGGATTATCGGCGTGGTCGGTCTCTTCCTTGCCGTCCTCGCCGTCTGGCTTGCCACTCGACCTCTACCCCGCGAGTGAGCCAGATAGCGTCGTCACGCAGGCACCGCCCACCCAAACTTCTCCCTCGAACCCAACTTGAATCTCGATCTGACCTCGACGCCCAACGCACTGCCCCTGGGACGCGGTGTACTGCGCACCGAGTTTCAGCTCGCCGGATAACCGCCGGAAGACGGCAACGGCCCCGTTGCCGCTACCACACACCGGATCTTCATCGACGCCTTGAGAGGGGGCAAACGAGCGAACTTCAATGCCCACCGACGACTCGGCGTACAACGTCACACCCGTAATACCGAGCGACTCTTCGAGAGATTGCATTGCATCCAAAGCCGGCGTGATTGCGAGCAGTTGGTCGATCGACGGCATTTTGGCTACCAGCCACTTCGGTCCGACATCGATGACGCGCGGTTCTCGCGACCGATCGATCTCGTCTCCGAGCACCTCGACCAACTGCGCTGCGGTCTGCGCACTCTCGACCCTCGTGACAGCCTCGGGTAATCGCAGCCGATACTTCGACATGTCATTGTCGCGTGACGGAATGATGACAACGCAATCTGCGCTGCACTCTTGAATTAGCTGGCTACGACGGCTGACCAAGCCAGCCGAAAGCACAGCGTGCGCACTACCGAGAGTCGGGTGCCCCGCAAACGGGAGCTCGCTGCGCGGCGTGAAAATACGCAAACGGTAGTCGGCGCCTTGCACCGTTGGCGGTAAGACAAAGGTCGTTTCCGAGAGATTGGTCCAGCGAGCTATCTTTTGCATGTCTGTGGCAGACAGACCCTCCGAATCTAAGACCACGGCCACCGGGTTCCCAAGGAAAGCCTCGGCAGAGAAGACATCGATGATGTGCAAACGGCGCATGTAATTACCCACCTACCAAAGAATAGATTGCATTTTGGGACTTATTCCGTGAAAGACTTTTGTGCGACAACGTACAGTGCCGGTGGGGGAGGATCCTGTATATGGCGTTTCGCCACGCACTTTGCGCACTCGTGCTGTCCTGCATCGTTGTTGCTCCGGCCACTGCCCAAGTGCAGGGCGGGGTCGATGAGGTCGTGCGCGAACTCGGCTTTGCCTTGGAGCTACCTGTCTCCAAGTCCGTGGCGGCTACGGGCACCCTGCTGCATGTCGCCAAGATCCGTCTCCCGGAAGCGGAATTCGTCGCTCTGACCGAGTCCTTGCCCGGAACTGAGCGCGTCATCAATCAAGCTGCCAACGTGCTTGCGGCCGACATGCCTAAGGATATGGCCAGCGTCCCCGCTGCGTACGACAAGCTATCTTTGCCGCGGGATCAAATCGCGCGCCATCGCAATTTCATACTCGACTACGTGCGCAAAAGCGGCGGCCGAAAAACGGTCGCTAGCTTGCAAAAGGCGTGGACGGAATAATCACTCCGCTTCGCCGTCTCTACGCTGCGCATACCGCATGACGCTGAAAACCAGCGTCACCGTCAGCACGAAATCGCCGAAGCTCGTGTAGTACAGCCATAGATCGGTCGAGAGATAGGTCGCCACGAGCCAATTGACGCCCGCCATTACGACGCCGAGCACCGCCATTCCGAGTGCCAGGCGTTGCGGCACGATCGGCATCGGCATGTAACGCGCAAGCCGACCGCCGAAGTAGCGCCCTCGATTCAAGCCTGCATCCGCAAACATCAGCGTTGCGACGATCACGCCGAGGATGGTGCTCTTCATCTTGACTGCCCAGTCATCGTCGAACGCGTAAGAAAACGCGGCCGATACCAACAACATGGCGACGCCAAACATCGCGAGGCCGCCCAATAAATCTACTTTCACAAAACGCTGTGCGACGGCGACGGCAAGACCCGCCATGGCCGTCGTGATTGCGGCGAACGGCAGATCGTCAGTGAGCTTCGCCAGAATGAAAAACATCGCACCGAGGCCAACATCGACATAAAACGAATACTTGTTACGACCCCATTGCGCGGCTTGCTCTGCCTGTAGACGTTCGGCTCGTTCGGCTTCATCAGTCATTATTTTTCCTGCCACGAGTTGCGCTCGATCACGTAATGCAAAAACGATGTCGTTACACCGCCGCTCTCACGAACTGCCTCGTGTGAGAGCTGCGCGCCAATTTTCGTCATGGCCATTTGCGAGCGATGATTACAGTTGCCCACGTGGAACCAGACCCGATCGACGAACCGAAACGCATGATCGACCATGAGCTGCTTCAATTCCGCGTTGTAACGGCCACCCCAAACACGACGCGTTAGAAAGGTATAGCCAATGACCACATCGTTAGCTTCGGGGTTCCAAGCGTAATAACTTGACGAACCGATCACCGCGCCAGTCGATGTCTCTTGAACCAACAGGGCGCCACCCGACTCCAACAAGCGCTCGAACAAGGCATCGAACACCGGCCTCTGCCAACGATTAGGCTCGGGATGCTGCTCCCAGATCAACGGGTCATTGGCAACCGCAAACAAATTATCGTGGTCACTGCGCCCCAAGGGACGCAGTGACACGAGTGAGCCTTTGAGATGAGGTTGTAAGTCGAACTTCACTTCAATGCAGCTTCGAGCCCTGGTGTGAATGCAGCACCGACCGGTACCTGTGCCGATGATGATTTGATTGTGGCCCCGATCGGTTCCGCGCGACCGCCCAGACAAGTGGCGAGGAAGTTCTCGGTCACCGCATTGAAGGCGATATTGTTATCAGGACGCGCAAAGCCGTGACCTTCGTCTGGGAACAGCACGTAAGTCACGGGAATACCTTTCTGCTGCATTGCGGTGACGATTTGATCGGACTCGGCCTGATTCACGCGCGGATCGTTGGCACCCTGCCCGATCAACAACGGTCTGACAATGTTACCGGCTTTGTAGAGCGGCGAACGTTCCTTGAGAAGCGCGAGACCCTCGGGCGTATTCGGATTGCCCATACGGCGGTGGAATTGCTGAATCCCAGCAGTCCAATAAGGAGGAATGGTTTTCAGCAATGTCTCGAGGTTGGAGGGTCCGACAATGTCGACTCCGCAAGCGAAGGTGGTCGGTGTGAAGGTCAGACCCACCAAGGTCGCGTAACCACCATATGAACCACCCATGATGGCGATTTTGTCTGCGGGTGAAACCTTCTGATCGATCGCCCACTGCACTGCATCGATCAAGTCGTCGTGCATCTTGCCAGCCCATTCGAGATTGGCAGCCTCGATGAAGCTCTTACCGAAACCGGTAGAGCCGCGATAGTTGACCGACAGTACGGCATACCCACGATTGGCAAGCCACTGGTGATACGGGTTGTAACCGAAATCGTCACGCGCCCACGGACCACCGTGCACCAATAAGACTAACGGCACGGGCGTCTCAGGACGACCGTCGCTGTTGGTATCGCTACCGGGCGGCAAGGTGAGATAGCTCGGAAGCGTCAAGCCGTCGCGCGATTTGATTTCGAGCGTATGCATGGTCTGCAACGGTGCGCCGACCAACTCGGGGCGCGAGACATAGAGCTCCGTGAGCTTGCGCTGCCGACGATCAAACAGATGTACTGACGGAGACGAAACCACGGGATCTACAGCAACGGTCCACAACTGATCGTCCTCTGTGCGCGTCGTAACGCTGACATCACCCTTCAGTTGTTCTCGCAGCCAGGCGAGATCGGCGCCAATCTTCGGGTCGATCGCAACCCACTCATCACGCAAGTACGTGACGGCATAGGCCTCGATCTCACCCGTTTTCGGGTTGCTCATGGCGTTGCTGATGTCCGCGCGTGAGTTCTCGCCGACGACGCGCGTTTTGCCAGTGGCGACATCCTGTGCGATCAAAGCGGCGGTGTTACGTCCACGACTGTCGATCCAATACAGCGTTTTGCCATCGGTCGTGAACCCGCTAGGCTGGGTCGTCAAAGAATCCTCGAGTGTGGTCGAGGCAATGGGTTTTTCTTCGACGGTATTGTTGCTGACGGTGAAGAAATCATAGCCGCCGTCTGCATTGGGTCGAAGGGCCATCCGAATAGCAAGATTGGCATCAGCCAAAAAGCCAGCATAGCCATCGCCACGCATGACTTCCGTCAACTTACCGGTCTTCAACTCCAAACTGTGCACGTCGTGCCAACGGGCATCGCGATTATTCAATCCCACCAAGATACGATCTTTGATGAGCGGAGAGACATTGATGATCTGGACGCGCGTTTTTTCGAAGGGCGTTAAAGTGCGTTCGTTACTGCTCGCGATATCGATGGCGTAGAGAAGGAAGTTTTCGTCGCCGCCCTTATCTTGGACGTACATCACCATGCTGCTATCGGGCGACCAGAACGACTGACGTATTGGACGATCTTTCGAGGCCGTTAACGGCTTGGCCGCGCCAAGATCGGTTACGGGTGCAACCCAAATATTCATGACGCCATCGCGCGGCGCCAACCACGATAGCCACTGGCCATTCGGCGATAGAGAGGCACCCGAACGGCTCGGATTACCGAAGAGCTTGCTGCGCTCGATCAGCGGGGCTGCGGCTGTCGCGGCATTCGCAGGGGTAGCGGTTGTATACAGGGAAGTGGTCACTAAGACTCCAACGAGCAGGGATTGAAAGGCTTTCATGGGGGTTCCTGTAGGCCATAACATCAGGGTGTTATATATAAATATAACACCAGAACAGCGTCAAGCCTCCACGTTGCCATACCCGCCCTATCATCGCCACGGCGCGTTGCGTGCTAACGTCGCGCCTCATGAAAACCAAGAAAGAAATCGTCGATAACTGGCTGCCCCGCTATACGGGCGCGGCCCTAGAGGACTTCGGACAACACATCCTGCTGACGAACTTCGGGCACTACCTCGACTTGTTCTCGAAGATGACCGGCGCCGAAGTTCGCGGCACGAATCGCCCCATGCCGAATGCGACCGCCGATGGCATCACCATGATCAACTTCGGCATGGGCAGCGCCAATGCGGCCACCGTCATGGATCTGCTGTCGGCCATCTCACCCAAGTCAGTGCTGCTGCTTGGCAAATGCGGCGGTTTGAAACGCAAAAATCAGATCGGTGATCTCGTACTGCCGATCGCCGCCATTCGCGGCGAGGGGACGTCGAACGATTACTTGTTACCTGAAGTACCCGCTCTACCCGCATTCAGCTTGCAGCGTGCCGTGTCGACCATGATTCGCGATCTCGATTGCGACTATTGGACCGGCACCGTTTACACCACCAATCGACGCGTTTGGGAACACGACGACGAGTTCAAGGAATACCTGCGCAAAACGCGCTGCATGGCGATCGATATGGAGACCGCCACTATTTTTGCCGCAGGCTTTGCCAACTCCATTCCATCAGGAGCGCTGCTACTCGTGAGCGATCAGCCGATGGTTCCAGAAGGCGTCAAGACCGAAGCGTCAGATCGAGTGGTCACGGACGTGTTCGTCGAGCGACACATCCGCATCGGCATCGAAGCGCTACGGCTAATTCGCCGTCACGGCAAGAGCGTCAAGCACCTTCGCTTCGACGAATAGTTGATTGATCTCAGCGAAACGCCTTCGCCCAGAAGGACTTCATGTCTTCCCAAGACTGACGATCGGTCTTCTCGTCGTAGGCGAGAGGCAGGTTGTATTTCTTACCTTTCTCGGTCGCTTCGGGATTCGTGAAGCCGTGCTTTGCACCTGGGTAGGAATTGAACTGGTAGTCAACGCCTAGCTGTTCCATTTCCTTGCGGAAATTCGCCTGATCCTCTGCGGGCACCATGCCATCGGCCTCGCCGTGACAGATAAGCACGGAGGCCTTGAACTCGCCCGGCTTAGCCTCGTGCGCTCGGGTGAGCGCACCGTGAAAACTCGCTACGCCCTTCAGTGGAATACCGAGACGCCCCATATGCAAGGACAGCGCACCGCCCAGGCAATAGCCCATGGCACCGATGCGATCAGGATCCACGAGAGGATGTGCGCACAGTTGCTCGTAGGCAGCCTGCAGACGGGCGTTCAAAGACGGAATATCGGCGAACAAACCGCCCATGAGTTGACCCGCCTCGGTGGAGTCGGCCGCCTCGCGACCATCACCGTAGACGTCGGTCGCCATCGCCACGAACCCGAGACCTGCGAGTTCACGCGCGCGACGGCGCAAGTAGTCGTTCAGACCCCACCACTCCGGCAACACGATGATGCCAGGCCGTTTGCCCGCACGTGCCGGATCGGAAGCGACGTAGCTCGCGAAGTCTTTACCACCAGCGGTGTACCGCAGAACTTCGGTATGGGCGAGATCAGGCATGGCGCGGAGAATCCTTCAAGTCGGGCTGAATGAACCGGGGCGGAACTTTCGCAAGTGCCAGCCGCCGACGCAAGTCCTGAATGCGATCGGCTGTCATAATTGCACCATGTCAGAGCAATCCATCCCTCAACCTCACCGCACCATACGAAGCTTCGTACTGCGTGCAGGCCGAATGACGGAGGCACAGCGTCGCGCCCTCGAGCTCGATTGGCCCGCCTTCGGAATCAACATCGATCCCGAGAAGCGCGAGACACTCGACCTGGCGGATATCTTTGGTCGTGTCACCGATAAAGTCGTCGAGATCGGTTTCGGCAACGGTGACAACCTGGTGGAGTACGCACGCCAGGATCCTGAGCGGGACTTTATCGGAATCGAGGTACACCGAGCGGGTGTCGGACATGCCCTGCTGCAGGCTAAGGAGCTAGGTCTTCGTAATTTGAAAGTTATTTGCCATGACGCGGTCGAAGTATTGGAGCAGCATCTGGCCGACTCGTCGTTGTCGGAAGTGTTAATCCTGTTCCCGGATCCTTGGCACAAGAAGCGGCATCAAAAGCGTCGGCTGATCCAGGCGCCTTTCGTCGACTTATTGGCACGGAAACTCAAAATGGGCGGGTTGCTGCAGCTAGCGACCGATTGGGAGCCCTATGCCTTGCAGATGCGCGAGGTGATCAGCGCGTGCCCCGATTTCTTCAATCGAAGCGAAGAACACGGTGGCAGCGATGGTTTCGTGCCGAGACCCGCCTGGCGTGCACTGACCCGCTTCGAGAAGCGAGGGCAACGCCTTGGCCATGGCGTATGGGATCTCTCGTTTCGACGAGTCTCGCGTTAGAGCGTGATACCGAAGCTCGCCCGGATACCATCGACGATGAACTGAACGGCGAGTGCGCCCAAGATCACCCCGAGCAGGCGATTGACCACGTTGGTACCCGTTGCACCGAGCAGGCGCATGAGCGGACCTGCTGCCAGCATCATCCCCAAAGAAATAGCCAAAACGAGCAATGCAGCTGCAGACAGCGCGGCAAACAGTACCGGCTGATCGATCACGGATACCGGGCCGAACCACAGCAGAATCGTGGTCAATGCGCCAGGGCCCGACATGAACGGAAAAGCCAAGGGAAATACGGAAATATCGGCGCGGCGTCGACTCTCTGCCTGTTCGTCGGTCGAGGTTCGCGTTCCAGACTCGCGCGCAAAGACCATCTCGAGCGCGACTAGGAACAACAGCAAGCCGCCGAAAATTCGGAATGAATCGATGCTAATGCCCATAGCGCCGAGGAAAGCGGCGCCACTCAATGCAAAGCCGAGGATGATCATTCCTGCCACGATGACGGACTTGATCGCCATGCGGCGGCGATACTGCGCACTCGCGCCTTCGGTCAAACTCGCAAAAACCGGGACGAGCGAAATCGGTTCGACCACGAGGAAGAACACGACGAAAAATTTGAGGAAGGATTCGATCATGATGAGCGGCGCGCATTGTCGCTGTTCGGCGCTGACTCGGCCAGCCTGATTTCATCGCCCATCACGGTGATCGGTACGGGCTGCAGCCCCTTGCCAACGCAGGGACCTGCCACGCAGATACCCGTATCGGGCGCAAAAAGGGCGCCGTGCGAGGAACATTGGATCCACTGCCCATCCGCGGTGAGAAATCGCCCTGGCAATAAGTCGAGCGGGTGACGGGCATGCGGGCAGCGATTGACCCAGGCTCGAAAGCCGCTGCCATCGGGCAGCCGCGCGACGAATCCGCGCAAGGGCCAATCACCTTCGCCTACCTGAAAGCTGATGCTGCCGGTCGCCTCGAGATCAGCGAGCCGGCACAAGCGCTGTGTCATGACCTATTCCGCCCAGCACTTCCCAATGACTCTTCGACAAGTCCACGCCGCATCATGAAAACAAAAAGTAAAACACCCGGTAGTGCCGCCAGCGTCGTAAGCAGATAAAAATCGACGTAGCCAATCGACTCGATCAAAGAACCGGCTGTCGTTCCGGTCAAAACGCGGCCGATCACGCTGGCTGCGGCAGAAATAAGTGCGTACTGCGCTGCCGTGAATCGCAAATTGCAGAGCGCCGAGAAATACGCGACGACCACGACACCACCATAACCACTGGCGAAATTCTCGAAGCCAATCGCAGCAGCGAGCCCGAGATTGCTATGCCCCGCGGCAGCCAAGCCAGCGAACGACAAATTGGATATCGCCATCAACACGAGCGCCAAGAGCACAGAGCGCTGCAAACCCCAGCGACCGAAAATCAAACCACCGACGAAAATGCCTGTTAGAAATGCCCAAAATCCGACACCGACGTCATACACGGCGATTTCGTCGTTGGTGTAACCGAGATCGTCGAACAACAAGCGGAAGGTCAAATTGGCCAGGGTGTCGCCCACCTTGTGCACCAACACAAATGCCAGCACGAGACCTGCACCCGGTCGCTGCAAGAATTCGCGAAATGGCCCCTCGATGGCACGCCATGCGGAACCAAGATCGCGCCGCTCTGACAAAACCTCTCGCCGTGCTGGCTCACCGAGGGTCAATGCCGTGAGCATGGCAGGCAATGCGAATGCGGCGCAGACCATGTATGCCACAGCCCAACCTTCACGCGCCGCCACGAGCAATGCAACGGCACCGGCTGCCGCCGAGCCGATGCGCCAACCGTACTGCGACATACCGGCACCGATGCCGAGTTGATGCGGCTGCAAAGTCTCGATGCGATAAGCATCGATGACGATGTCATAAGTGGCTCCAGCCACTCCGAGCAACACCGCTGCCACGATAGTGGCCTGCAAACTTGCTGCCGGATCGACGAAGGCCAAGTTGAAGGTGGCCGCCATCACGAGCAGACCGGAGAACACCATCCAGGACACTCGCTGGCCAAAACGACCGATCAACGGCAGGCGGACACCATCCACCACCCAAGCCCACAACGGCTTGAGGTTATAAACGAGAAAAGCCAACGCGAACGCGGTGATCGCACGCTTGTCGATACCATCCTGCGCAAGCCGGGTGGTCAACGTTGCACCGATCATGGCGTAAGGGAAGCCCGAAGAAATTCCGACAAAAAATGCGGCCAAGGATTCCCGGGCGAGGTACGGCTTAATCACAGCTGGTAATCGAGCGTGAGTGGGGCGTGATCGGAAAATCGTTCCGCCTTGTAGATTGAAGCAGCTTTAGCGCGACCCGCTAATCGAGGACTCACAACCTGATAGTCGATACGCCAACCCACGTTCTTCGCCCAAGCCTGACCGCGGTTGGACCACCAGGTGTATTCATCCGGTTGATTGTTCACCTCACGGAAAGCATCGACGAAACCGGTCGGTCCGAACAATTCGTCCAGCCAAGCGCGCTCCTCCGGGAGGAACCCCGAGTTCTTCTGATTCGATTTCCAGTTGCGCAGATCGATCTCGCGATGGGCGATATTCCAATCGCCACAGAGGATGTAGTCCTGCTTGCGGCGCTTGAGCTTCTGCAGATGCGGCATGAAAGCATCGAGAAATCGAAACTTGGAGGCTTGTCTCTCAGGACCCGAGGAACCGGAGGGCAAATACAATGAAACCACCGCTAGTTGGCCAAAGCGAGCTTCAAGGTAGCGACCTTCGCGATCGAACTCCGGCACGCCAAATCCGCGAGTCACCTCGTCCGGCTTAGTTCTGCAATACAGTGCGACTCCCGAGTACCCGGGTCGCTCGGCATCGAAAAAGTAGCGTTGATAACCCTCCAAATCGACATCATGGCCTGCCAACTGATGCTCTTGCGCTTTAGTCTCCTGCAAACAGATGACATCGGCGCCCTGCTGACGCAACCAGGCGAAAGCGCCTTTGCTCGCAGCGGAACGGATTCCATTGGCATTCAGAGTGATGACGCGCACGGCGGTATGATAGCGACATGCAGCCTTATCAACGCAGATTCATCGACCTCGCCCTAGCCCGCTCAGCCCTGCGCTTCGGGAAGTTCACCCTGAAATCGGGACGCGAGAGCCCCTACTTTTTCAATGCCGGGCTGTTCAACGATGGCGAGGCCTTGGCGATTCTGGGTCAATGTTATGCCGCCGCCTTGGTTCAGTCTGGCTTGAGCTACGACATGCTCTTTGGCCCGGCCTACAAAGGGATCCCGCTCGTCGCATCGACGGCCGTAGCCTTGGCAGAGCATCACGGCATCCGCGCACCCTGGTCGTTTAATCGCAAGGAAGCCAAAGATCATGGTGAGGGCGGTCTGATCGTGGGGCAACCACTCGCCGGACGCGTGGTGATTGTTGATGACGTCATCACCGCCGGCACGGCAGTTCGAGAGTCTGTTGATCTGATCAAAAAATCCGGTGCGCAGCCCGTAGCGGTCTTGCTAGCGCTTGATCGACAAGAGCGCGGTGCGGGCGATCACTCGGCTGTGCAAGAAGTCGAACAGCAATTCGGTTTGCGTTGCGTCAGCCTACTGACTTTGGCTGACCTCATCGCCAGCGACTTACCAGCCGAGCAACGCGCCGCACTCGAAGCGTATCGCGCTCGCTACGGGATTAAAGCAGCATGAAACTCGAAGACGCTTCACTACTCAAGCAAGATGCTTGGATAGCAGGCCGCTGGACTGCGGCAGCTGACGGACGACGCGTGGCTATTCGTAACCCGGCCAATGGCACTGTCATTGGCGAAGTGCCGATGATGGGCGCTGTCGAAACCCAAACTGCCATCGAAGCGGCAGCCGCCGCGTTGCCGAGTTGGTCGCGCAAGACGGCCAAGGAGCGTGCAGCGATTCTGCGTCGCTTCGCCGACTTGATGATCGCCAACGCGGACGATCTGGCCATCATCATGACCGCCGAACAAGGCAAACCGTTGGCCGAGTCGAAAGGCGAGATCGCCTATGCGGCTTCGTTCATCGAATGGTTTGCCGAAGAAAGCAAACGAATCTATGGCGATGTGATTCCGACTTTCCGCGCCGATTCGCGTGTACTGGTGTTACGGCAGCCTGTCGGCGTCGCAGCGGCGATCACGCCTTGGAACTTTCCGGCGGCGATGATCACCCGCAAACTGGGTCCAGCCTTGGCAGCAGGCTGCACCTTCGTCTGCAAACCAGCGCCGCAAACGCCATTCTCGGCACTCGCATTGGCGGAACTCGCACAGCGCGCCGGCGTCCCGGACGGCGTCTTCAATATCGTCACCGGCGATGCCGAACAGATTGGCGGCGAACTGACGCGCAATCCGCTGGTTCGAAAACTGAGTTTTACAGGCTCGACAGCCGTAGGTAAAAAGCTGATCGCCCAATGCGCCGACACCGTTAAGAAAGTATCGATGGAACTGGGCGGTAATGCTCCCTTCATCGTATTTGACGACGCGGATCTCGATGCTGCCGTGCAAGGTGCGATGGCGAGCAAATACCGCAACACCGGTCAGACCTGCGTCTGTGCGAACCGGATCTATGTTCAAAGCGGTATTTACGATGCATTTGCGGCGAAGTTGGCACAAGCGGTATCCACTCTGCGCGTCGGGGATGGCTTGCAGGGCCCCACGGATCAGGGGCCGCTGATCGATCAGCGTGCGCTCGAGAAAGTTCAGGCACACATCGCCGATGCCGTGCAGCAGGGTGCACGCATCGCTTGCGGCGGTAAGCCACACGCACTCGGTGGCACCTTCTTCGAACCGACCATCCTGCTTGATGTCACCTCGCAGATGCGAGTTGCGCGCGAGGAAACTTTTGGTCCTGTCGCACCCCTCTTCAAGTTCGAAACCGAAGCTGACGTCATCCGCATGGCTAACGATACCGAGTTCGGTCTCGCCGCCTACTTCTACACGCGCGATCTTGCGCGCAGTTGGCGTGTGCAGGAAGCGCTCGAGTATGGACTCGTCGGCGTCAACACCGGTTTGATGTCGACTGAGGTCGCACCGTTCGGCGGTATGAAAGAATCAGGGCTCGGTCGCGAAGGTTCGCGCTATGGCATCGATGAATACACGGAGATGAAGTACGTCTGCGTGGGCGGCCTCGCGACGTGACCGAATCTACAGATGGCGCCGCATCGGCCAAAGCCGATCGCGGGCTGTTGGCGCTACTGGCGGCATCGAGCGCGCTAGGCCCCATCTCGACCCTGCTACTGATCCCCGCATTGCCCGCGATCCGCGACGAGTTCGGTGCGACAACCGCGGCCACTCAGGCGATCATCAGTATCTTTCTGTTTACGTTCGCTGCAGGCATTCCGCTCGCCGGCCCGCTCTCAGATCGATATGGTCGTAGACCGCTGATCATCGGCGGGCTGGTTTTTTTCTTTGTCGGCTCGATTTTGGCCACCTTTGCTCCGACGTTAGAGTTGCTCGTATTCGCGCGAGCCGTCCAAGCAATCGGCTGCGCAGCGAATACGACGGTAGCTCGCGCGGTGCTCGGTGATATCTACAACGACTGGCGATTGGCCCGCGGGCTCGCCCATCTGACGCTCGTGATGATGATGGGTACCGCCATATCGCCTTATCTCGGCGGCCTCATAACGGAATCGGCTGGCTGGCACGCACCGTTCGTCTTGTTACTCGTCCTGTCGATCGTGATCGGACTCGCCGCATGGCGCTGGTTGCCCGAAACGCGCGTCTTGAGAGCCGATTCTTTGACTTTGGCCGAAGTGGGACGCGCTTCAGCTAACTTGTTACGCAAGCGCGCATTCCTGGAATGTGCTGTCGATGCAGGTGTGATTTACGCGCTCTATCTCGGCTTCATCACGCTCGCGCCCTACGTCATGAGCGACATGCTCGGAAAGCCCGCGACAGACTTTGGCTTATATGTGTTTTTCCTCTCGTCAGGATACTTTCTCGGTAATCTCTACGTCTCACGTCTACGCGGGCACGCGAGCATGGAGCGAGTCGCCCGTTTTGGCATCTTGCTGCAGGCGGGCGCAGCCTGTTTGGCTTTCGGGTTCGTTGCGGTAGGCCTCACCCATCCGATCTATTGGTTTCTGCCGATGTTCCCGTTAGCGCTTGCCCAAGGCTTGGCTTTACCGCATATCACAGCCACAGCCGTTCGACTGGCTCCGGGCTATGCCGGTGCCGCCTCTGGCCTGATAGGCTTTTCGCAGCAGGCCATGGCCGCACTTGCCGTGCAAGCGGTGGGTTTCATGCCAACCGACACGCCCGTGCCGATGTTGGCGTTCTGCGCAGCACTTTCGCTGATATCGTTGGTGATGTCCTTCATGCTGGATAAGGCCATGCAGGCGCCAGAAAATCGAAACTGAGGAGATGCCGTGACATGTTTCAAGTTGCTCGACTGGGCGTCATCGCCCTCGCTTTGATATTGACCTCCACGACCACGATGGCCACCGAAAAAATGTCTACGCCGCGCGCTGCGCAAAAACCTCACACCGTCAAATCCCCTTTCGGTGAACGCCAAGATCCTTGGTATTGGCTGCGCGATGATGAACGCCAGAACCCCGAGATGCTCGCTTATCTCAAAGCCGAGAACGACCACCTTGCTGCCGTCATGGCACCGCATCGAGAACTCGAGCAGAAGATATACGATGAAATCATCGGTCGTCTGAAACAGGATGACTCGACCGTTCCGCAGCGACGCAACGGCTACTGGTATTACTCACGCTACGAAACCGGCAAGCAGTATCCAATCTACGCTCGCAAGAAGGGCTCACTCGAGGCGGCTGAAGAAATCATCATCGATGGCAATGCCCGCGCCACGGGCCGCGAGTTTTATCAGCTAGCGGAACTCGAAGTCAGCGTGGATGGACGCTGGGCGGCGATTGCCGAAGATTTTGTCGGACGCCGTCAATACGAAGTGCGAATCAAGGATCTGCAATCAGGTGAGTTCTTACCGGACGTCTTGACGAACGTCGAGGCCAATCTCGCTTGGGCCAACGATAACACCACCCTGCTCTACATCCGCAAGGACCCGCAGACACTGCTAGGCAATGCTGTCTACAAGCATCGGCGTGGCACAGAAATGACTACGGACTCGCTGGTCTATCAGCAAGAAGACGACAGCTTTTACATGGGCATCGGCAAATCGAAAACGGACCGGTTCCTGTTCATCGTTTCGCAAAGCACGGTATCGTCGGAGTATCAGTACGCCGACGCCAACGATCCTGCGCTGTCGTTCAAAGTCGCACTACCGCGCGAACGTGATCATGAGTATCAGCTCGAGGATATCGGCGATCGATTCATCATCCGGACGAACTGGCAGGCTAAAAACTTTCGCATCGTCGAGGTGCCGATCGAAAAGGTAGCCGAGCGCAACCGTTGGCGGGATGTCATCGCCCACCGAAGCGATGCTTTCGTCGATAGTTTCGAAGCCTTCGATGGTTTCTTGGCGGTGTCCGAGCGCTCGGGTGGTCTGCAAAACTTGCGTGTTCACTCGTGGAGCACGGGCGAGTCTTTCTTAATGGATGCGGCAGACCCTGCGTACACGATGTATCTCGGCAACAACACCGAATCGAATACGACGTTGCTGCGCTACGTTTATACATCACCGACGACGCCGTCGACCACGTATGACTATGACGTCTCCACCGGCAAGAAGAAAGAACTCAAACGCGAACCTGTGCTCGGTGGATTCGACAGCGCCAACTACATCGCGGAGTATCGGTGGGCAACCGCCCGCGATGGCGTGAAAATTCCCGTTACTTTGCTTTATCGCCGCGGCACGTCACTCGATGGAACGGCGCCGCTCTATCAGTATGCCTATGGCTCGTACGGGTCTTCGACGGATCCGACCTTTCGGTCCACCATCCTGTCGCTCGTCGATCGCGGCTTCGTCTATGCGATCGCGCATATCCGTGGTGGACAAGAAATGGGGCGTCATTGGTATGAAGACGGCAAACTGCAGAAAAAGAAGAATACCTTTACCGACTTCGTCGATGTCACTCGCTACCTGGTTACCAACAAGGTAGCCGACTCTAAGCGAGTGTTCGGGATGGGCGGTAGCGCGGGCGGCCTGTTGATGGGGGCCGTCGCGAATCTCGCGCCTTCGGACTACAAAGCTTTGGTAGCGCATGTGCCGTTCGTCGATGTCGTGACGACGATGCTCGATGAAAGCATCCCACTTACCACTAACGAGTTTGACGAGTGGGGCAATCCTGCGGCCTCCAAGGAGGCGCACGACTACATGCTCTCCTACTCACCTTACGACCAGATCGAAGCCAAAGATTATCCGGCTATGCTCGTCACCAGTGGGCTGTGGGATAGTCAAGTTCAATATTGGGAGCCCACCAAATGGGTCGCGAAGTTGCGTGTAACCAAGACTGACCAAAACCCCCTGCTGCTGCGTACCAATATGGAAGCAGGGCATGGTGGGAAGTCGGGTCGATTCGAACGCTATCGTGAAATCGCCGAGGAGTACGCTTTCATCCTCTGGCAGGCGGGCCTTTCGAAGCCATGAGTCAAAACGAGTTATCGCTCGGCCAATTTCACGAGATCAGTGTCTCGACAGACAATCTGGCCGAATCGTTGCAGTTCTATGAATTGATGGGGTTCGCCACAAACCGAGTAGAACCGGTTTGGCCCCATCCTTATGCGGTCGTTAGCCTTGGCAATCTCGTCATTGGCTTGCATGAGTACCGCTTCCCGTCACCCTCGATTACCTGCGTGCACCGAGATCTCACCGACGCACTAGAGTCGTACCGGGAGGCGGGTGCCGTGATCGCTTTCGCCAAAACCGAGCCGGGGCAGTTCAAAGAATTCGGTTTTCGCGATCCAGCTGGACACATGGTCACTCTACTTGAAAGAACAACCCATCTCGCCGATGCGGTCGATCAGAACGGCAGCAGTCGTACCCTAGGACGATTTGCCGGATTCAGTCTCCCCTCGGCAGCGCCTGAAATCTCGACCGCGTTCTGGCGTGCGCTTGGCGCGACACCACTTGTCATGGCCTCAGTCGATTCGCGCGCATGGCCGGCCGCCTTGCTCGATGCAGCGGGGCTCACGATCGGCATTCACGATGAAGTATGGCTCGATAAGCCCGCTTTGATATTCCAACGTGCTGGCGCTGTCGAACGCACGATTGTCGAGTCACCGGAAGGCGCTCGCTTGGTTGTGATCTAGCGCTACGCTGCCGAGCGCAGTCGACGACCGATACCATCGACCAAGCGTTGCAAGGCGTGCGGGTTCTGCAACAAAAACAACGACGGCTCGATGAGCTCGAGCTCCATCAGCATCGGTATGCCATCGAGCCCTGGAGCAACATCGACGCGTGCGTATAGCAGCTGATCGGCGATATCTCGCAAAGCAGCGTGACCCAATGCCAGCTCGGCAGTTGAGATCGGTAGTGCTTCTGAAACGCTTTCGGTGCCGTCGGCGAAGCGTGGCGATTTGCGCACCGCGTGTGTGAACTCACCATCGATCCACACCAGCGCTCGCTCGCCGTGCCCCTCGACAGAAACCAAATACGGCTGAATCAACACATCGCGCACAGCACATAGCTTAGAAAAAATATCATTGGAGCTCGGTTCATCGACGCGCAACCGATGCGTTTCGAAGGAGCCCGCGCCAACCGCAGGTTTGATGACGACATCCATCCAGCGTGAGTCTGCAACAATCTCGCCTAGTGTCCGCTGATCGCCGCGATTCGCCAGAATCGTCGGTGTTACCGGGATTCCGCGCGATTGCATCTCCAGTAGATACCCCTTGTGTGTATTGCGTCGGATGATATCGATTGGATTCCACAGAGGCGCGCGCATGGATGCAGCTTCTGCCCAGCGCAGAAAATCGTCAGCTTGGTGGATGTAGTCCCAAGTCGAGCGAACGATCGTCGGTATCGACTCGATCGAATCGATGTCGTCGCGCCACGGTGTCAGGCGGGCATCAATGCCCGCCTTACGCAGTGCGTCGAGCAGAAGAGGCTCATCGACATCGGGCTCAGGCAGAGGTCGACACGTCGCAATCTTAAGTGGAATCATGATCGACTCGTATTCTGACGTAGCAGCATCAAACCAAAAATCATCACGCCAAAGTTCACTGTTCCGATCAGAAAAAACGGCGCGCTGCGATCAACCAAGTCGTACAACCAGCCGCCGAAAGCCGTGGTGAATAGGATTCCGAAGGAAGCGAATATACCGGCGAGGCCGAACACGGCGCCACGCACATCGCGAGGTGCTTGCTGGCCTAATACGGTCTGACTGGCGATGATGGCGCAGATCTGACCCATGCCCAACATGATAGCAACCGGAACAATCCACTCGCTTGAGGGGTCTCCGACGAATCCACCGGCCATATACCCCGCACCGGCGATCAGCATCGCGATAACGCCTGCAGCAATACGATTCAGTCGATCAAGCAGCAGACCAAAAAATACGGCGAAGATCAGTGCCGACACATTGGCGATGACAAAAGGTCGAGTTGCCGCAGAAACGGCCTCACCGACCGTCTGCCCGTTGGCGATGGCCGTTTGTTGCAGACGCGCACTGAAAAACGTACCAATCACGATTCGATCTGCAAAAGAAACGAATTGCAACAGATAGGCGAACCAGATTCGCGGATTCGATCGTGCTGCCGCGAAACCCGCTCGGAGTAACTTCGCGAGCGGCTCACGTTCACCGATTTCGCTAGGCGTACCACGACGCAGCCCGCTCCAACAAACAAGCGCAGACAATAAGCACAGCGCGGAGCCCAAGCCCAACGTGATCTGCCCTGCCGTAATGGCATCTATCCCATCTGCTGCGAGACGTTGAGGAAACTTGCCGAGCACGAGCACAGCTAAGGTAGCTCCAAGACCCTGACAGAAACCGGTGATGCCGACGAACAAGCCGCGCGACTCTTCTCTCGGCGTATCGGCGAGCACCGTTGCCATCATGCAGCCAACGGCCGCGACGCCGACCGCGAAGAAAAGTGAGCATGCCAGCAGCTGCGGAACGGTTCTCGCGAGAGGATAGAGAAAAAATCCGACTGCAAGCCAAAGAAATCCCAGGGTGTATACCGGTCGACGACCGATCTTGTCAGACAAAGCGCCGATGGGCGCAACCAACAGCAGCGACAACAACTCATTACTGAAACCGAGCAGGCCGAGAACTCGTCCCTGCTCGTCACTCGGCACCTTCAGATTGGCATTGAGTAAGTAAGGCTGGATGAAGCTGACGAAAGCCAGCATGCCGACAGTAATCAAGGCAGCTAACAGGTACGAGCGTGCATTCCACGCGCTGTAGCCCGGCGCAAGATTCACAGGGCCGAGGCGTTGCACAGACAAGCCGTCACTCATGAGTTTCGCTTACTCGTCATCCGGCTCGTTAGCATGATCGCCGCTGTCGAGAGGAGAAAGCCCGGCACCAGTTCATAGAGCTCAAAGACTCCACCTAGCGGGGCCAGCTGCTTCCAAAGCACGACAGTCATGCCACCGACAAGAATGCCCGCTAGCGCGCCGGCCCGCGTCATGGACTGCCAGTAAAGCGACAGGATCACGACCGGTCCAAATGCAGCACCGAAGCCGGCCCAAGCCCAAGCGACTAAAGATAAGACCGTGTTTTCGGGATTACGTGCCAACCACATGGCAAGGGCGGCAATGACAAGTACAGCAAGACGCCCGATCCAAAGTAGCTCCGCTCTCGAAGCGGCACGACGCCACAAGCTACGATAGAGGTCATTGGCCAGAGCAGACGAGGCGACCAACAGCTGCGCGGAGGCCGTGCTCATGATGGCGGCCATCACGCCAGCAAGGCACATTCCAGCGAAGATCGGCGGTAGAAACGTCGTTGACATCACGATAAATGCCTTCTCGGTATCAGGGCCGTTCAACTCGATTGGTAAGACAAGGCGCGCGCTGAGACCAACGACGACTGCCGCAACGAGCACGGTCACGACCCAACCCATTGCCACGCGCCTTGCTACCGTAATGTGCTCGGCCGAACGAGCAGCCATGAAGCGCGCGAGGATATGAGGCTGCCCAAAATAACCGAGCCCCCACGCTAGCAGCGAGGCGATGCCGATCCATCCGAGCGTCGCACCGTCATCGGCGATGAACGGATCTAATAACTGCGCGTCAAGAGACTCGAGTCGATTGAACGTGGACTCGACACCGCCTGCCATCGCGACGCCTAGAATTGCAACGAGCACTAATGTGAAAAACATCAAAGTGCCCTGTAAGACGTCGGACCAGCTGACAGCAAGAAAGCCGCCGAGAAAGGTATACGCCAGCATCGCTGCGGTTCCCCACAGCATGGCCTCTATATAGGGAATACCGAAAAGTGCTTCGAACAATCTGCCTGCAGCGACAAATCCCGAGCTCGTATAGAAGACGAAAAACAACAAGATCACGATTGCCGATAGTGCTCGCAAACTATGAGTGCGATCGTCGAATCGATACTCGAGATAATCAGGCAGAGTTAGCGCGTTACCGAAGTGTTCTGTCGCATCGCGCAACGGTGCTGCGATGAAGCGCCAATTTAACCAGGTGCCTACCAATAGTCCGAGCAGCAACCAAACCGAATCAAAGCCCGAGGCATAGGCGAGCCCCGGCAAACCCATCAACAACCAGCCACTCATATCGGTGGCCTGTGCGCTCAAGGCTGTTACCCAGCTGCCAAGACTTCGGCCGCCTAGGATGAAATCGTCGAGGCTTCGCGTTCGTCTCCACGCAATACCACCGAGCACGAGACAGACCCCCATATAGAGCGCCATGGTCAGCATCGTCACCGTCGAATCTGTCATGGCAGGCTCCCCAGAAAACGATCTATCGCGGCGCGACTCGCGGGCTCATTGAGCGTCGGCGCGTGCCCACGGTTAGGGATCAGAGCGGCGCTCATCGACGGATGCCATTGCTGCATGCGCGATACGGTCGTTTCGGTCAAGAGATCTGACAACTCGCCGCGAAGCGTCAGAACAGGCAGGCTCTGCAGAGACTTGAACGCTCGCCAGAAGTCCGGCGTCGGGCCAGGCTCTTCTCGCAGTGCTTCTCCGATCAGTGGATCCATATCACGAGCGATACGACCATCTGCGAATTCGCGGTAAATCTGCCTGGCAAAACGAGCCCAATCGGACGCGCTGAAATCAGGCATGACTGCCGTATGTGCATCTTTTGCCGCGGCTGCCGCCTGTTCCCAGTTTTCGACAGGGCCGGATCTGCCCACTGAGCTTGCGATGCGATTCATCCCTCGCACGTCTAACTCGGGTCCGATGTCGTTGAGAACGAGTCCGGCTAGTCGCTCGGGGTTTTGTACACCCAAAAACATGCCGACGAGACCACCGAGCGAGGTGCCGATGATAATGACGCGGGCAACTCCCAGCGCATCAAGCACCGCTATTACGTCCTCGACATACACATCGAGACGGTAACGGTGCCAATCGGGATCGTAATCGGATAGGCCTCGGCCTCGCAGGTCCAACGCGAGAATTCGGCGCTCAGCTGAAAGATGTGAAGCCAGTTCGTGAAAATCGCGTCCGTTACGCGTGAGGCCCGGTAGACATAAAACCGGCAAGCGCGACGATCCGCTCGAGTAATCCCGACAATGCAGCGTCAGCCCATCGGCGACTGCGACACGATGATCTCGAATGTCTGGTTCGATCACTTGGCAAACAGTCGTGACGGATCCTTGAAAGCCTTGAATTCGAGTGCATTTCCCGACGGGTCATACAAAAAGAATGTCGCCTGCTCGCCCACCTCGCCCGCAAAACGGATACCGGGGTCGATCACGAATTCGACTCCCGATTGACTGAGGCGTGTCGAAAGCGCGTGCCATTCGTCCCACGCAAGCACTACACCGAAATGCGGCACTGGAACATCTTTGCCATCTACTTTGTTGGTATGCGCGGCTTTCGAAAAGGCCTGCTTCGAGGGGTCGCGATGAGCGACCAATTGATGACCAAAAAAATCGAAATCGACCCACTCGATATCCGATCGTCCCTCTGCGCAGCCAAACAAACCACCATAGAAGTTTCGAGCGGCTTCGACGTCATGAACCGGTATGGCGAGGTGAAAAGGCGACAACATCATGTTCTCCGTTTGAGAAGACGAGGCAACAGTTTCTGGAAGCGCTGCGGCATCGCGCGCTTCAAGCGCCACAGCCACTGATAACGACTCGGGTAAACGAAATGGGTAGATCCACGAGCGGCAGCCCAGAGCATTTCTTCAGCCACTTGTTCCGCCGCCAGATTGGATGTGTCTATTAAACGGCGCGCCGCCTGCAGAGTGCGCTCCGGCCCGCGCGCAGACTCCATCAGTCGCGTTTGAAAAAACCCTGGCATCGCAGCGACGACGTGCACGCCGTAATCGGCATACTCTTGCATCAATGATTCACTGAGAGCGACGACCGCTGCCTTAGACGTGTTGTAAATCGACATTTGCGTACCGGTGCAAAAGCTTGCTGCACTGGCAATGTTGATGATGATGCCGCCCTGACCGCGAGCCATTCTTTGAATAACGGCTCGACTAGCGTTGACGACTCCAAGAAGATTGATGTCGAGAACCCAGCGCCAGTCGTCCGTCGTCGTGGCATGAAAGGGACCCGCAGCGGCGACTCCAGCGCAGTGGATGGCGAGATCGATTCCGCCAGCGCTCTCGCAGGCGGCGCCTACAACTGACTCAACCGCGTCGGCGTCTCGGACGTCGCACACAAATGACGCTACTTTTGCCCCATCACGTACAAAACTTTGGGTGACGAGTTCGAGCCGTACGTCGTCGGCATCTGTCAAAAAAAGTTGCCATCCCTCACGGGCCAGCGTTTCTGCACAAGCAAGGCCGAGTCCGCTCGCAGCGCCCGTGATGAAGGCGCGCTTACGGGGAAATCGTTGCGAAAGATTGTGGGTAGCCGAGGTCATGTAGATAGGTTACTACCATTGACTTGAACGCGCAGCGACTGACGCAACTCGCGTGCAGCCGAGATAATTTCTGCTCGGCGCGCCTCGGTGAGCCGCGCAAGGTTGCGCACTTGCATCACCATTCGCGGATTACTCGATAGTTCTAGTTCATGGCGGATTAGAAAATCCCAGTAAAGCGTCGTGAACGGGCAAGCCGCTTTGCCGGTAGCCTCGGCCGGCTTGTAGCGACATTGGCAGCAGTAGTTGCTCATCTTGTCAATGTAACGACCAGACGCAATGTACGGCTTAGAGGCCATCACCCCGCCATCCGCATACTGAGACATGCCGAGCGTGTTGGGTAACTCGACCCATTCGACGGCATCCACATAAACGGAGAGATACCAGGCATGAACTTCTTTCGGATCGACGCCGAGCAGCAAGCAAAAGAGCCCCGTCACCATCAAACGCTGAATATGATGGGCGTACCCCAACTCAAGCGTCTGTCCAATCGAATCGGCAAGACACTGCATGTCAGTTTCGGCAGTCCAGAATAAACCGGGTAACGGCTCACTTGCTCGCATTGCGTTACGGTCGAGATAACCGGGCATCAGATGCCAATACACGCCACGAACGTACTCGCGCCAACCCAAAATCTGCCGAATGAATCCCTCAGTCGCCGCGAGCGGCGCCCTACCTGATCGATAAGCCAACTCTGCCGCCCTGATCACTTCGAGCGGATTGAGTAATTTCAAATTGAGCGCTGCAGAGATTCGCGAGTGATAAAGCCATGGCTCCCGCGTCCACATCGCATCCTGGTACTCGCCGAAATGACTAAGCCGATGATCGATGAAATCCTGTAAAGCGATCAGCGCTTGATCGCGTGTGACGGGCCAGTCGAAACGATCAAGCTTGCCAACATGTTGTGGAAACCGTCGTTGCACCTCGGCGATCACTTGTGCGGTCAACGGGTTAGGAGCGAAGCGTGCAGGCGAGGGAATATCGGATGGTCCTGCCTTCCCGAAGCTGCCACGATTTTCGGCATCGTAGTTCCAGTCTCCGCCTTCAGGCTTGCCGTCACGATCTAATAAGATTTGGTGCTTTCGCCGCATCTCGCGATAGAAGAACTCCATACGAAGCTGTTTTCGACCGCGCGCATGGTCTGCAAACTCACGATGGGAGCAGAGAAAGTGGTCGTCAGCCCGCTCATCCAACAAAACGCTATGTCGTGCGACGACTGCCCGCAGGCTCTCGCGTACCGACCACTCACCCGGCTCGACCATCACGACCTTGGCAGGCCGGTGGCGTTGCAGCGCTCCAGCCAAGGCATTGGCTAGCGCAGGCTCGCCCAGAGCAAGCTCGCGATAGTCGACGTGGATTTGCTCGCTCCGCAGCGCATCCCGAAAGTGCCGCATACACGCGAGGAAAATCGCGATCCGCGGCAAACTCACCGGCACCTTAGTCGACTCCTCGATCACCTCGGCCATCCAGACGATATCCCGCTCACTATCAAAGCCATGGAAAGCCGGAGAATGACGATCGAGTTGATCGCCCAGAATGACGATGAGATGACGAACGGGCTGACGGCTGGACTCAACTGTGGATTGCGTAGGCATGGCAACATCTTAAGATGCCGAGCATGAACTGGGATATCGAAACGCCCCGCCTCATATTGCGAGAGTTCGAGGAATCCGATGCACCGATGGTACTCGCGCTGCTCAATGAGCCGTCCTTCCGTGAATTCATCGGCGATCGAGGTGTCAGGAGTCTCGAGGATGCCCGTCGCTATCTTCGCGAAGGACCGATCGCGAGCTATGCCGAACATGAACACGGTTTATTATGGATGGGACTAAAGAGAGCCGGTGCCGACCCTATCCCCATCGGCATGTGTGGGTTGGTTCGCCGTGCATCCTTACCCGGACCCGATATCGGCTTCGCCGTGTCGCCGAACTATTGGGGTTTAGGCTATACCACCGAGGGGGCGGCTGCCGTACTCACGCGAGGGCGACAACAATTTGGTTTGACCGCCGTATACGGCATCACTCTGCCTCACAATATCCGTTCGATCCGGGTCTTGGAAAAACTAGGACTGCAATTCGTCGAGGAAAAATCCTTGGCCTCCGAAGCGCCGCCCGTACGTATTTTCCGCGGCATCATGGTGTGATTCGCGCCGCCCGATCAAGTGCCGAGCTAGAATGAGCGCATGAGCAACGCCCCCCGATATCACAGCGCCTCGATCACGCTGCACTGGTTCATGCTGGTGCTGCTGGTGGTCGTCTATTGTTTGATGGAGTTTCGCGACATCTATCCGCGAGGCAGCGAACCGCGCGAGATGATGAAGACTTGGCATTACATGCTCGGTCTTAGCGTGTGCGCGCTGGTAATGATACGACTCGCGCTCCGCGCCGCCTTCAAAGCCCCACCCATTTCACCCACTCCGCCCGCTTGGCAAATCGGTCTGTCGCATGCTCTGCATGCGGCGTTGTATCTGTTGATGATTGGTATGCCGCTCGGTGGCTGGCTCATTCTGAGCGCAGAGGGCTCAAGCATTCCGTTCTTTGGTATGGAGTTGCCGCCGCTGGTCGCTCCAAATGAAGTGCTCGCTGAGACAATCGAAGAAATCCACGAGACCGGCTCCAACGTAGGCTACGCATTGATTGCCACGCATACGATCGCTGGCTTGGTACACCATTACGTCTTGCGGGATAACGCGCTACAGCGTATCTCCCCGTTCCCGTCGGAGAAAAATTCGTGATCGAAAAAAGCCTCGAAAAACTGATTTTCGCGTGCCGTTGGTTGCTCGCACCGCTCTATCTTGGCTTGTCGCTTGCGCTGATTGCGCTCGGCGTCAAATTCTTCCAGGAGGCACTGCACGTTATCCTGGAAGTGAGCTCGATGCCGGAAGATAAGCTGGTACTGATCGTGCTGACCTTGATCGACATCGTTCTGGTCGGGAGTCTCATCGTGATGGTGATGTTCTCCGGTTACGAGAACTTCGTGTCGCGACTCGATGTAGCGCAAGAAGGCGAGAAGCTCGGGTGGTTAGGCAAGCTGGACGCAGGCACATTGAAGCTCAAAGTTGCCGCGTCAATTGTCGCCATCTCATCCATTCACCTGCTGAAGGTATTCATGGATGCCAAAACGATCCCGAACGACAAAATCTTCTGGTATGTCATGTTGCATCTGACATTCGTCGTTTCTGCGCTGTTGCTCGGCGTGCTTGATCGGATGTCTTTTGCCGGGCATCGGGATCCAACCGAGTCAAAATAGTCGTCCGCGCCGTCATCAAGCACTAGAGTGTTTCGGCCGAGTCCTCACCCAGATCGCATACGCCAGTAAGAGCACATTGGCTCCGGCCATGATGATGAACGGCGCACCTGGACGCCAAGTGTCAAAAGCGATGCCACCAATCTTGGAAATCGCCAAGATGCCAAGAGCGCCGAAAAAGCCGACCATCCCGATGACGGCGCCTCGGATGGCGCCGGGCGCCTCCTGAGCGATCAAGACCTGCGACGCGAGGATGCCGCTCGCCTGCCCTACACCCAGCAAAGCCGCCGCACCAAAAGCGGCTGCGCCGACAGCCGGGTCTGGCGTCAGACCCATCCAACCGTAACCCGCTACCGAAAGTACGGTCGCCATGATGACTAAAGTGACGCGATCGATTTTGTCTGCGAGCCATCCAAAGAAGGGCGCCCACAACATCGCGCTACCTTGCACGATGCCAAAAAGAGCACCTTGTCTCGAAGTTGCTTCGGCCGCCGTTGCGCCGTCAGCCAACGCGGCAGTTTGCACCCAAAGTGAGAGAAATAACGCAACGATCACAAGATCAGCGCGTGCAGCGAAAGATGCTGCATAAGCCAAGGCGATCCGCGGACGCTTTCCGGCACTCAAGCCTTGACGCAGCAAAGCCATTAAAGGCAAACGCTCCGCTACCTGCTCAGGTGGCCCTGGCTTCAAGCCCAACATGATGAGGGCGCTCACGACGCATACCGCTGCAATCGTGAGATAAGCGAATCGACCTGCATCCGTCTCGGTCGCGCCGAAGCCCTGATACAGGGCGGGTAGTCGAGTGAGTACGGCAAAAAACAGTAATGCACCGACCGCATTTAAAAAGAAAGAGATACCGGTCAGTTTGCCGCGATCGGCATCGATAGGATAATCGGCCAGCACCGTCGCCAACATACCACCGAGAGCGGCGATACCGACCGCATAGATGAGACGGTAGATCAGCAGCTGCCCAACATCATCGGCAAAGGGATAGGCGGCATAAGCGAGCCCCGTAATCAAAAATCCGATGATATAAACGACACGTCGCCCGACTCGATCAGACCACGCTCCAAAGAGCCCGACGAACATCAACGTGACGATTTCTTGCCAAAACTGCAGATCCCCGGAGACGACGCCTCGCTCCGCCGGTGGTACGCCGATATTGACCTCTAGCAAATACGGCTGGAGTGCCGTCGCGTAGGTGAAGATACCGATGCTAACGAAGGCCGCCCAAAGATACGCCGCTACGTGTCCGCGAGTGACACCCGGCATCAGACGCACAGGCCCGAACTTATTCATTGGAAGACCTCAGCCAAATAAAACGGATTGGGGGTATCTAGCATGCAAGCGCTTATCAAAACCATGCCAACGCCCAGTCGGTAAAATGACGAACGGCAAGAACATCAAGGTCAACACGATGAGTGAAGCATCGTAATAACCGCCGATTGCAAAAGCGAACATCATTGCCATTGCACCTGCTGCAGCGCCGCGAGTGATACACCCGAGCAAAAGCCCCAAAGCGATGAATGTCTCCCCCCAACAAACCAGCCACGCCAGTGGAACATAGTGTGGGATACCGATGCCCTCGATGAACCAGGCACCAAAAGACTCCGGGTCAATTTCCTCGATGCGTTGCAGGAAAACGCCTTGCAGATAGTCGCTGGTGATATAACCCTGCTTCCATTTATTGACTGCTGCGCCAGCAAAGAACAGCGCCAGCAAGTATCTCAGTGACAACAAGGCCGTTCTCATAGAGTGCCTTCCGTCGGTAGCGGCTTATTCAAGAGCGACCGTAACCATCGATAGCCATCACGACGAACCATTGTCCGGCATTTCCCGGCAGATTCGCCCGCAACGAACCAGTTGCCATCACGCATGTCGATGGTCGAATCGGGAAGTGTAATGAGCCCCGTGACAAGGTCGACCTTGGCGATTGCATCGGGCACCAGTACTCGCGAAGCGCCGCTCTGCTCGAGATATATCGTCAGTGGTCGTCTATCGTCCGTCTTTCGATGGATCCACTGGATCAGATAGTCCCAGATGGTAGCGATCTGCGCGAAAAAAGACTTCTCTCGCAGCCGATAGAGTTTAAATCCTGACTCCGCCGACGAATCGGTCGCGGTGCACTGCAGAAAGTCATCGCAGGTCGTACAAAGCAGATTGATTTTGATCTGCAACTGCTCCGTCGGTATCGGCTGCTGACGAGCACAGCCTATCGCCCATGACGGCAATAGCAAAATCAAAAAAACCGTCGCGCGCGTTTTTCCGACTACGCTCTTCATGGTGCCATTGCGCGGTCGGGGCGGTTGCAAGTCAACGACGAGCTTCCCCGGCGTGTACCTTGCGGACAGCAGCCTAGTCAGCTCTAACGCATCGTGACGAATTCTTCGGCGCTGGTGGGATGGATCGCGACGGTATCGTCGAAATCACGCTTGGTTGCGCCCATACGAAGAGCCACGGCAAAGCCTTGCAGCATTTCATCGGCGCCGGCGCCGATAACGTGACACCCTACGATCTGCTCGTCTGCTCCGACGGTCACGAGTTTCATCTCAGCGCGCGGCTTGCGCGACGTCAGAGCGTGATACATCGGCACAAAGCCAGAGGTGTACACCTTCACGCCCTGTTGACCATGACGATCGATAGCTTCGCTTTCGCTAAGGCCCACGGTGCCGATCGGTGGATGGCTGAAGACCACCGTTGGAATGTTGCTGTAGTCTAAATGACGCCCGGCCATGCCACCCCAAAGGCGGTCGGCAAGACGGCGACCGGCGGCTATTGCAACGGGAGTCAGCTGCGCCTGACCCGTGACGTCGCCGATGGCATACACATCTTTCACCGGTGTCTCCTGATAGCGATCAACCGGTATGAATCCGCGAGTATCCAGCCGAATACCGGCTCGATCGAGCGATAAACTCTCAACCATCGGTTCCCTTCCAATAGCCCAGATCACCGAATCGAAGGGACCGGCCCACCGACCGTCGTCAAACAACAGTCGCAACGAACCATCGGCATCGCGCTCAAGTGCGCGAGGCGCAGCGTGATCCATGAGAGAGATCCCCTCATCACGCATGATTTTCATTAGCGCATCAGACAACATCGAATCGAAGTGACGCAGCACGCGTTCGCGGCGAAACGCCAAGGTCACTTTGCTGCCTAAGGAGTGCAGCACACCAGCGAGTTCGACGGCGATGTAACCACTTCCGACGACTGCAGTGCGAGATGGCAGATGATCTAGCTCAAAAAACCCGTCGGAGGTGATGCCGTGCTCACTTCCGGGAATCGTCGGTACTGTAGGTCGGCCGCCAGTGGCAATCACAACCCGCGACGCTTCGAACAACTCGTCACCGACTCGCACCTCGTGCGAGGAGACGAAAGCCGCCATACCTCGAATCAACTCAATATTTTTTGCAGACAAATTACGCTCATAGATCCCATTCAATCGGACGATATAGGCATCCCGAGCGCGGCGCAGTGCAGACCAATCGTGACCACGATACTCAAGATCAAATCCGTAATGCGGAGCGTCCGCCGCCGCTTCTGCAATGTGTGCTGCATTCCACATCACCTTCTTCGGAACGCAGCCTACATTGACGCAGGTTCCACCTAGCCTTGCAGATTCGGCCAGTAACACCTTGGCGCCGTACTGGGCAGCACGCTGGGCACAGGCCAAGCCGCCGCTACCGCCACCGATGACGATCAAGTCGAAATTTTTTCTGCTCATGACCGCTATCGTACACAGGTCGTTTAACCTAGGCAGATGTCACAGATCACTATTGCCACTTGGA